>Ga0335078_10014205_pt1 | contig 11814 bp, 9 predicted proteins | sample Lox_Sample_32_FD_206711 | JGI IMG/M metagenome (GOLD analysis project Ga0335078, IMG submission 206711) | Soil microbial communities from Loxahatchee National Wildlife Refuge, Florida, United States - Lox_Sample_3.2 | ecosystem: Environmental > Terrestrial > Soil > Wetlands | place: USA: Florida...
ACCAGAACGTCAGGTGCTGACTTCAGGAGAACCCGCAGATCAGGCTTGGAAACCTCCGTTCCCGTGGGATTGTTGGGGCTGCCGAGAGCGATCCAGCGCGTTTTCTTGTTGATCGCTGCAACGACGTTATCCACTGGTAGGTGGAACCGTTCGTCGTAGCGGACGCGCTCGACGGCGCCACCGGCCACCTTGTGGAAAAATTCGTAAACCGGGAAGGTCGGGGCGGGCACGAGAAGCACATCGCCGGGATCGACGAACGCGTCGCAAATGGCCTTGATGGCGTCATCGGTGCCGTTCGTAAGCAGCATCTCTTCCGGCTTGAATCCGAAATAATGGGCCAAGGTCCGGCGGCTCTCCCCGTACTCGGGGTAACGGGTGAGCATTTCCGGCGTTATCGCACGCCGCAGAGCACGAACGACTTCCGGCGCGCAACCTACAGTGTTCTCGTTGAAGTCCAGGCGCAGTTTCCCTGCCCGCCCTTCCATGGGGGGGCGGTATTTCTTTAGTTGCGCGACCGATTTGCGAGGTCGGATCATAAGAATTCATTACCACTTGTCATCCTGAGCGAAGCGAAGGATCCCGCTGTCTGTTTCAAGTTCGATGATTTACGAACAACTGCAGAGATCCTTCGCTTCGCTCAGGATGACAGGTTGTGCGGCTGGCTCTGCCCACCAGTGCCACGCAAACCCGAAAAAGCCACACGCTCTCAGGATGACATGCTCAAACTTCTCGTCTCCTAAGCGAAGGAGGCGAGTTTTGAAACCTGGCTTGAACTGACTCTGCGTGCGCCGTGAGGCCTTCTGCGCCAGCCAGAGTCACAATTGACGGGCGAAGGCGCGACAGACCCGTACGGGTAATCTTCTGGACCGAAATGCACTTGAGAAAGTCTGCCGCGCTTAATCCGCCGCGCACGCGCGCCGCCCCGGCAGTGGGTAGAATGTGATTGGTACCGGAAGCATAATCTCCTGCGGCGACCGGACTATAGCCGCCCAGGAAGATCGATCCGGCAGATTGGATCTGATCCAGCAATCCCTCCGCATCATCGAGCAGGGTGAGATGCTCCGGGGCCAGGCGATTGACGAACTCGGCCGCTTCCGCCAGGCTCCGAGTCAACAGAATGCGTCCCTGGGCGACCAACGATTTCCGTGCAACCGGAAGGCCGAGGTGGGCAACGATCTGAGCAGCACACACTTGTACCTGCCGGGCCAGTTTCAGTGAAGGGGTGATGAGCATTGCCACCGCATCCGGGTCGTGCTCCGCCTGGGCCACGAGGTCGGCTGCGATCCACCGCGGGTTACCCTCAGCTCCCATGACCACCAATTCCGAAGGGCCGGCGACGAAGTCAATTCCGCAATCGCCCGCCACCAACTTCTTTGCGGCCGCCACGTAACGGTTCCCAGGGCCGACGATCTTCTCGACCCGCGGAACGGTCTCCGTGCCGTAGGCAAATGCCGCGACCGCCTGGGCCCCGCCCAGCCTGTAGATTCCGGGGACACCAAGCATTGAGGCCGCCAGCAGTACGGCGGGGGCTGGTTTCGGCGAAGTGACAAGGATCTGCCGCACTCCCGCCACCTGAGCGGGAATGACGCTCATAAGGACTGTCGAAGGCAAAGGGAATCTTCCGCCCGGAACATAACACGCCACGCGTTCGAGAGGGCGAAGCATCTGGCTTACGTGGACGCCCGGCAGGGGTTGAACCTGCCAAGGGCGGGGAAGCTGGCAGCGCGCCACGGCGCGGATGTTCTTTGCTGCATCCGATAAAGCTGCTGCCAAGGACGGCGGGGCTTGTGAAGCGGCACGGTCCAGGTCCTCGCGCGCGACCGTCATGCCGGTTTTTCGTAAATCCACACCATCAAACTGGCGGGAGTAGCGAACCAGGGCCCGGTCGCCATGGCGGCGGACATCGTCGATAATACGCCCGGCCACCGTCTCGGCGTCGTTCAGGTTTGCCGCCCGCGAGCCGAGTAAACGGCCGACGGCTCTTTTATCGTCGCTGCGAATGATCTTGAGCATAGCGAATTGCCCATTGGTGATTGTCGATTGCTGACTGAAAGAACGCCGCCGCGAATCAGTCGCCAGCGATTGGCAATCGACAATGGCCGATCTAAAGCACGATCTTGTTCAGAGGATACTCGACGATACCCTGGGCCTGAGCGGCCTTGAGGCGCGGGATGATTTCCCGCACAGTCTTTTCCTCGATGATGGTATTTACCGCGACCCATTCCGGGTCACTAAGTTGCGAAATCGTCGGCCGCTTCAGAGCCGGAAGGACCGACAGCACCTTTTCCAGATCCTGCCTCAGGACGTTGAGCATCAGCCCCACTTTGCCCGCGGCATCAATCGCCCCTTTGATCAGCATAACCAGCATTTCGATCTTTGCTCGTTTCCAGGGTTCACTCCAAGCGGCGTGATTAGCGATGAACTTGGTGTTCGACTCCAACACCGTCTCCAGAATGCGAAGGCCGTTAGCGCGCAGAGAGGAGCCAGTTTCTGTAACCTCGACGATGGCGTCCGCCAGGGTGGGGGGCTTGACTTCCGTGGCCCCCCAGGAAAATTCCACTCTTGCCTTGACCCCCTTCTCTGCGAGGTATCGCCTGGTCACCCCCACAAGTTCCGTAGCAACGACTTTCCCGTCGAGGTCCTTTACGGATCGAAAGGGCGATTTCTCAGGCGCCGCAAGCACCCAGCGGACCTTCCCAAAGGTCTGCTTGGCGTAAATCAGGTCCGCGACTTCCACCACCGTGGCCTGGTTTTCGAGGATCCAATCCTTGCCGGTGAGGCCGGCATCGAGGACGCCATCTTCCACATAGCGTGCCATTTCCTGGGCGCGTATCAACATGCATTCGATTTCGTCGTCGTCGATGGCTGGAAAGTAGGAGCGTGGATTAATTGTGATTTCGTAGCCCGCGCGCCGAAAGAGTTGGAGCGAGGCTTCCTGAAGGCTTCCCTTCGGCAAGCCCAGTTTCAGGCGATTCATGTTTGGCTCCCCTGATTTTCATTCCCGTAGACTTTGGCCGGATCAAATTCCCGCTCCAGAAAAATCTCCTCCCCAGTAGCGCTCAGTTTGCGGAAGAAGCAGGACCGGTAACCCATGTGGCAGCAACCCGGACCCGTCAGGTCCGCCTGGACGAGCAAGGCATCCTGGTCGCAGTCCACGCGGACTTCACGTACGTGCAGGTAGTGGCCGGAGACCTCACCCTTGGTCCAGAGCTTCTGCCGGGTGCGGCTGAAGAAAGTGACATAGCCGGACTCCAGCGTCTTCTGCAGCGCTTCACTATTCATATAGCCCAACATCAGCACCTTCCCGGTGTGTCGATCCTGCACAATCGTGGGGATCAGGCCGTCTTGAAATTTCAGATCCATCTGTCGGCACTCCTCGTCCTCAAAAATAAAAAGCCCGCTGAGCTTCCCCGCCAGCGGGCCATCTTTATTGCCAATACATCGGAAATTAGCAATTCGCCCACTGCGACGCTACCCTGATGGGCGAATGGAAATGGAAATGTGGCAGCAAGTACATCATCAAACGACAGATTACATCCCGTGGGGAAGTCTGTCAATTCGAATTGACATTCCCATTCGTCTACAACGGCCGCGGCGCAGGGGGACAACTAGCCGTCCCCGCATTTCTACTGGCCCCAACGAGGGTAGGGCAGGCCCCACCCTCACACCCTCTGGTTCAGTCGTGCGCAGCGTCGAGGCGCACGGCCTGCCCCTCCTTACGAAGGCAGGGAGCCTCGACCGCGAATCAAGGCGCCGGCCTCCGCTACTGGGCGCATTTCACGGCCGCGCGGCCCAGAAATTCGGCAGCATCGCCCAATTCTTCCTCGATGCGCAGCAACTGGTTGTACTTGGCAATGCGGTCGCTGCGGCTGGCCGAACCGGTCTTAATCTGGCCGGTGCCGAGTCCAACCGTAAAGTCAGCGATGAAAGCGTCCTCGGTCTCACCCGAGCGATGCGAGACCACCGAAGTGAAGCCGTGGCGGCGTGCCAACTCGATGCAGCGGATGGTCTCGGTCACGGTGCCGATTTGGTTCAGCTTAATCAATATGGAATTGGCGGTGCCTTCCTCGATCCCGCGTTGCAAACGTTCGGTATTGGTGACAAAGACGTCGTCCCCGACGATTTGAATCTTATCACCGAGTGCCTCAGTCATGGCCTTCCAGCCTTCCCAGTCATCCTGTGCCAAGCCATCTTCGATGCTGATGATCGGGTACTGGCGCACCCACTCGGCGTAAAGCTTGATCATGTCATCGGAAGACTTCTGCGACTTGTCCGACTTGAATAGAACATACTTGCCGTCCTGGAACATCTCGCTGGCGGCGGGATCGAGCGCCAGGCAGATGTCATGGCCGGGCGAGTAACCTGCCGCCTCGATGGCTTCCAGCAGGACCTCTACGGCTTCCACGTTAGACTTCAGGCTGGGCGCAAACCCGCCCTCGTCGCCCACGGACGTGTTGTAACCGCGGTCCTTCAAGACCTTTTTCAAGGTGTGGAAAGTCTCAGCGCCCATGCGCAGCGCCTGGGCAAAATTCTCGGCGCCCACGGGCATGATCATGAATTCCTGGAAATCCACGGTATTATCCGCGTGCACGCCGCCATTGAGCACATTCATCATGGGGACGGGAAGTATGCGAGCCTGAAGCCCTCCCAAATAGCGATAGAGCGGCATGCGCGCCGAATGGGCTGCGGCACGGCACACCGCCATGGACACCGCGAGCATGGCATTCGCGCCCAGTCCGCCCTTGTTCGGCGTCCCGTCCAAGCGGATCATATGGTCGTCAATTCCTGCCTGGTCGTTTGCTTCCTGTCCCCCCAGTTCGCGCGCCAGCACCGTATTGACGTGCTCGACGGCTTGCAATACGCCCTTGCCCATGTAACGCTTCTTGTCTCCATCGCGCAGTTCGACGGCTTCATGCTCGCCAGTGGAGGCCCCTGAAGGCACCGCAGCGCGCCCGAAGGAACCATCGCGAAGGTAGACTTCCGCCTCAACAGTGGGATTTCCCCGCGAGTCGAGTATTTCTCTTGCTTGGATTAGGTCGATGTTGGCCATTAAATTGATCCTCTAATAAGTGAATTTTCGAAACCTGCGATTCTAACACAGGACGCGTTTCCGGGGAATCGCTCGATTCGGTAGCCAGGCAGATGGGCAGACGGGAGCCGATTGGCCGAAACCTTCTTACCCGGCCCGCCACGGCCGAAGAAACCGACGGCTGCTGTCCAACCTCCCCCGAGGGCGTGTGCGTCGAAACCCCATCTCGGGCGTCATTCCGAGCCTTCCGCTGTCATCCTCAGCGAAGCGAAGGATCTCGCTCTGATTTGTTTTAGAGGCAGTGCGAGATCCCTCGTTGCCTGCGGGTTCTCGGAATGACAAACAGATCGAGTTTTGACACGGACTCACAAGCGCGAGATCGCATTGTTAAGGATTATGTCGATCCCAAAGGAGAAGTTTCTTGGCTTTCCTGAGAAGTAGGTGCGACTGTTTACGGGTGTTGTCCAGTGCTTTGCTGCTTGGCTATTCGTCTAATCGTCCACCTGCCTACATGCCTACTGCCTCCGCCCGCCTGCGGTCTTCAAACATGCCTTGTTCTGGAACGACGACGACAATGCCGCCTTCGGTGACGTGATATTTCTTGCGGTCCGCCTCGAGGTCGTATCCAATTTCAGTCCGTTCCGGGATATGGACTGCCCGGTCGATGATGGCGCGACGGATGCGCGAGTAGCGGCCGACGTTGACGTGAGAAAAGACGATAGAGTTTTCCACTTCGCTATAGCTATTGATGCGGACGTCATGGGAAAGGACCGAGTTCGTGACTCGCCCGCCTGAAATGATGCAACCCATGGAAACCATCGAGTCCAGAGCGATTCCCATGCGGCGGCCCTCCTGCGCGAAAACGAATTTGGCCGGCGGGTACTGTTGCTGGTAGGTGCGGATGGGCCAGTCAAAGTCATAAAGGTTGAAGACAGGGGTGACGGAGACCAGGTCCATGTTGGCTTCGTAATAGGCTTCGACAGTCCCGATATCTCGCCAGTACTTGGCTTCTTTCTTATTTTCGTCGCGGAAGTCGTAAGAGTAGACCTGTTTCGACTCGATGAGTCTTGGAATCACATTCTTCCCGAAATCGTGGCTCGAGTTCGGATCCGCGGCGTCGGAAACCAGCGCCTCGATCAGCAGGTCACGGTTGAAGCAGTAGATGCCCATCGAGACATTCGACTTATCAGGATTGCGGGGCGACGGCTTGGGGTTGGCTGGTTTCTCCTCCCAGCCGATGATACGGTTGTTCTTGTCTACTTCCACGATCCCGAATTGAGAGGCGACCGAGCGATCGAATTCGATCGTGCCGATCGTCAGATCAGCTCCGGATTGTGCGTGCTGCTCGAGCATCAACTGGTAATTCATCTTGTAAACATGGTCGCCAGAGAGAATCAAAACGTAGTCGCAAGGTTCGCTCCCCAGTGAATAGAGGTTCTGGTAAGCGGCGTCTGCAGTTCCCTGATACCAGTGTTCTCCTACACGGCGCATGGGCGGCAGAACCTGTAAAAACTCGCCGAGTTCATCGGAGAAAATACTCCAAGCCTCGCGTAGATGCCGATTCAGGGAGAGGGCTTTGTATTGGGTAACCACGAAAACGCGCCGCAGGCCCGAATTAATGCAATTCGACAGAGTAATATCCACAATCCGGTACATCCCGCCGAAGGGTACGGCGGGTTTGGCACGATCCCGCGTCAGTGGATAAAGGCGCTCGCCTTGTCCGCCTGCGAGAAGGCACACCACCGTGTCGCGTTCCATGATTTGCTATCCCTCCTGGAAATGCCGCCGATCGCCAAAGCCAAGCCAACGTTCGTCCGGGTCGCGCTCAATTAACCCATCAAATAATATTATATCAAATAGTCTGACAATGAAGAGAGGGGAACATTCGGCCGGTCCGATTCCTAGATTGATTTCAGTTCAAAGGCCGCGGACGCGAGGCGGAATCACGCCCAAGAGAATCGTCGGAGGCCTCCCTCCCTGCCAACTTTTTGGCGGACTTTGACGTCCTCCACTAATTTTCGGCGTCGCCTTCCTGGGTAACGATATGCAGGTCCACGGCGGGAGAGTAGCGCAGGAAGCGGTTGAGCGACGAGAGGTAGAGATACCTCCGCCAGCCCCGTGTGGCGGAATGTCCAAATACCACCTGGGTAATTCTCTTTTCCTTCACAAACTTCGCTACTGCATCACTGACCCGGTCGCCCCGCAAGTGCTCCACCTTGGCTTCCAATTCTTCCGCAAAACGAATGTTGGCCGCCAGGCTACGCCGTTTTTCATCGCTAGTCTCTGCGGAGGTCTCAACGTAAACCACGTAAAGTTCGCCGCCTACCGCACGAGCAAGACGCGCTGCGCGGGCGATCAGGTACTGTGAATTGGGGTGCGGACTAATCGACACCGCAATGCGCTCCCGCACCCCCCAGTTTCGGCTGATTTCCTTGGTGGTGAGGTAGGAGCCAAGGTCCCGGTCGACCTCCTCCGCGACCTGACGAAGCGCCAGTTCACGAAGGGCGATCAGATTGCCGGGCCGGAAGAAGTTGCCGAGCGCCCTTTCAGTGGTTTCGAGCGGGTAGATGTCTCCCCGGCGCATCCGGTTCTGCAGCGCCTCGGGAGTCAGGTCAACCATAACTACTTCGCCGGCCCGCTTCAATACCCAGTCCGGAACAGTTTCGCGAACCGGAATTCCGGTGATGGACTGGACCAGTGGGGCGAGACTCTCCATGTGCTGAATGTTCATGGTGGAGAGCACATCAATCTTCGCCGCCAGGATTTCGATGACGTCCTCATATCGCTTTCGGTGCTTGCTTCCCTCGACGTTGGTGTGCGCCAACTCGTCAACGAGAGCGACCTCCGGGCGGCGAGCCAGAATCGCGTCCACGTCCATCTCTTCGAACCGCACGCCTTTGTAGTCGATTTGGCGCCTGGGCATCTGTTCGAGCGGAAGGACGAGCTCTTCGATGGGCTTTCGCCCATGCGTTTCCACAAATCCGATCACCACGTCTTGTCCCCGGCTGCGGCGCCTGCCCGCTTCGCTCAGCATGGTGTAGGTCTTGCCCACGCCAGGAGCATATCCAAGAAACACTTTCAGAACGCCCTCCTTTTGCCTCGGAGGCGCGCTTTGTTCGAGCCATTGGTCAGGACTCTTGCTCATTCAATCATCCGCGCGTGCCGGTCTTGTTTGTGCCCTGGGAGCCCGACTAAATTATAGGCAATATCCGTTATAATACCATCGGTGTCGAATCTTTCCCGCTGGCAAATCCCGCGATACGCTGCCGCCGCCTGTATGGTAGCGGCCATAGTCCTCATTTTTCGGCGCGTGCCGCCCGTCAACGCCACCAGTGTGGCTCTCATTTTCCTGCTCGCGATCCTCTATGTTTCCGCTTTCTGGGGTCTGAGGATTTCGATTTTCATGTCGCTGGTTGCCACGCTCTCTTTCAATTACTACTTCCTGCCCCCCGTCGGCACGTTTACCGTCGCTGATCCTCAGAACTGGGTGGCGCTCATCGCATTCCTGGTGACTGCGATTACCGCCAGCCGCCTTTCTGACCAGGCACGCCAACGAACCCGTGACGCAAACCGGCGCCGCCACGAACTTGAACGCCTCTATGCTTTCACCCAACAGATGCTGGTAGCTGGCAGCGTTGTCGAATTGCTGAATGTCATCCCCCGTCACATCGTAGAATCGTTCGAGGTTCAGGATGCGGCTTTGTACCTAGCCAGCCGCGACGCCGTCTACCGTTCGGGAAGTGATTTTCGGGAGTTGGACGAGGATCAACTCAAGGCCATTATGGCGCGTGGAGAAACGGTGATGGACGTGGACCGGCGCGTTTGCTACGTGCCGGTTCGTATGGGTGTTCGCTCGGTGGGGAGCCTGGGACTTGCCGGCGTAGTTTTGGGGCGCGAGACGCTCGAAGCTCTCGGCACAGTCATCGCCATCGCCGTCGAGCGCGTCAGCGCTATCGAAGCACTGGGGAAAGCCGAAGCCGCCAGGCAGGAGGAACGCCTCCGATCAGCACTTCTGGACTCAGTTACGCACGAGCTTCGAACGCCTCTCACGGCGATAAAGGCTTCCGTCACCAGTCTGCTGACCCAGTCCGAGCTAAGCAAGGTTCAGCGCCAGGAGCTGTTCTCGGTCATCAACGAGGAGAGCGACCATTTGAATCACCTGATCGAGGAAGCCATCGAGATGGCCCGCCTCGATGCGGGCGAAATCGTGCTCGAGATCGAACCCCACCCAATTCGCGAGGTCGTTGAGGCGGCGATCGAGGATTCGAAAAACGCCCTGGCCAATCATCGCGTCGAACTCCGTTTGCCGGAGAGTTTACCCCTTGTGCCGATGGATCCCGTGCGCATTCGGGAGGTTCTCACTCAACTTCTCGACAACGCGGTGAAGTATTCTCCCCCGGATGGTCCGATCGTCATCAGCAGTGAAGTTTCCGGCCGGTTCCTCGTCACCAGCGTGGCGGATCGCGGCGCGGGAATTGACAGTTTTGAGCAGGCCCTGATTTTCGACAAATTCTATCGGGGCAGGGAACACCGGTACCACGTTCAGGGTACAGGCATGGGACTCGCCATCTGCAAGGCGATTGTGGAAGCCCACGGCGGGACCATGGGAGTTATCAGTCAGGTAGGAAGCGGCTCCGTATTTTATTTCAACTTGCCGCTCCCTCCGGAAAAGGCCAGGGGGTCATGAGTTCGGGCAGGGTTTTAATCCTCGATGACGAGGCGCAGATTCGTCGCGTGCTGCGGACCAGTCTGGTGGCAAGCGGCTTCGTGGTGCGCGAGGCGCGCCGAGGCGAAGAGGCCCTTGAGATGATCCGGGAAGAAAAGCCGGATTTGCTGATTATTGACATCAACTTGCCGGGCATGAGCGGTTTCGAAGTCTGCCATGAAATACGGGAATTCTGCGATGCCCCCATCATCATGCTGTCGGTGCGCAACAATGAGCGCGATAAGGTGCGGGCGCTTGATTCCGGCGCCGACGATTACGTGGTCAAACCCTTTGGCATCCAGGAGCTTTTGGCGCGCATTCGCGCTAATCTGCGCCGCCACGCCCCCGGCGCCGACGAACTGCCGGCCACTTTTGAGACCCGGGATCTCACCATCGACTTTGCGCAGCGAAAAGTGATCGCGCGCGGCCATCAGGCGCGGCTGACACCCAAGGAATTCGAACTCCTCTATTATCTTGTACGCCACTCCAACAAGGCGCTTCCGCACCGCGAATTGCTGCAAGCCGTATGGGGACCCGACTACGGCGATCAGGTGGAATACTTGCGAGTCTTTATCAACCAGTTGCGCAAGAAGATCGAGCCTCAGCCTTCGAGACCCCGCTTTCTCCTGACCGAACCCTGGGTGGGCTATCGGTTCGCCGCTCCCGAGGAAACATAGCCACCTGTGTTATAGTCGCTTTTCGGGAGCACTTTCCTACTGAGGCATTGATGGGCCGTTCCGGAGACAACCGCTTGGCCAGTTACGCCATGCGAGTTGAGGAGTCGCAACGCCGCCGCTATCCCGAGCCTTCGCATCCCTTCCGCAATGATTATGAGCGGGACCGGGACCGAATCCTTCACTCGCGCGCCTTCCGCCGGCTTGAAAACAAAACCCAGGTCTTCACACGGCGTTACTCTGACCATTTTCGCACTCGTCTTACCCATACGCTGGAAGTGGCGCAGATCAGCCGAACAGCGGCGAAGGCCCTGAGACTTAACACCGATCTGGTGGAAGCCTTGGCGCTCGCGCATGATGTGGGGCATCCGCCGTTCGGCCACGCCGGCGAAGCTGAACTTAACCGCCTGATGGGGTGCTATCAAGAGAACTTTGATCACAACCTGCACGCGCTGAGAATTGTCGAGCATTTTGAGCAGAAATACGCGGCGTTTGCCGGCTTGAACCTTACTTTCGAAGTTCGCGAAGGAATCATCAAGCACTCGCGCGATTATGATCCCGCGCATTACCCTGAACTGGCCGAATACGCGCTGGACGCCCGGCCTCCGCTGGAAGCCCAGTTAATCGACCCCGCCGATGAAATCGCATATAACTGCGCTGACCTTGACGACGGCTACGAGGCGAAACTCCTCACGCTTCCCCTGATCCGCCGCCATGTAGGCCTGTTTGATTCGCTGTATCGGAGCGTTGACCGGAAGTACCCTGCGGCGCGAGAGAAATTGAAGTTCAACGAGGCCCTGAAAGGGGTTTTGAACATCCTCGTGACCGACCTGATCGACTCGACGCGCGCGCGCCTCGCCAAGGCTGGCGTAAGATCGGTGGCAGACGTACGGGCCCATCCTAAGCGACTGGTGGGATTAGGCCCCCGTCGAGCCCGCGATGACAGGGAACTGAAGGAGTTCCTGAACGCTAATCTTTACTCCCATCACCGCGTAGGGTCGGAGCGGCAGGCCATCGTACGCTGTGTGCGGCGCCTTTTTGGTTACTACCTTGAGCACCCCCGCCGTCTCCCTCCGTTCTACGTCGCGCAAAGCCGGCAGGAACCGCTGCATCGCGTGGTGTGCGACTACATCGCCGGTATGACTGATAACTACCTTCTGCTGCAATACCGCAAGCACCTTGGCTAGAGGGGCTCGCAACGAATGGCCGACGCCATTGCTGTCCCCCTGACTGTCCATGGCACGCGGCCCGCCTATTAAGACGAAAGTCGGCGTCATCCTGAGCGAAGGATCTGGAGTTGCGCTCTGAGGCGAAGCAACGCAGATTCTTCGCTTCGCTCAGAATGACACTCCTCGAGCGCTTTTCCGCCACCTGCTATTCCCCAGCTTCGACCTGCACAAAATGTT
>Ga0335078_10014207_pt1 | contig 11813 bp, 10 predicted proteins | sample Lox_Sample_32_FD_206711 | JGI IMG/M metagenome (GOLD analysis project Ga0335078, IMG submission 206711) | Soil microbial communities from Loxahatchee National Wildlife Refuge, Florida, United States - Lox_Sample_3.2 | ecosystem: Environmental > Terrestrial > Soil > Wetlands | place: USA...
TCACCCCGGCGCTCGTGGTGTATCCGGAAGTCATAGGTGCCAATATTGAGCGGACCTTCGATTTGCTGGGCGGCGCGGATCGCTGGCGTGTGCACCTTAAGACCGCCAAGCTCGGCTACACTATGCGGGCACTGATCGAGCGCGGTGTCCGGCATTTCAAGTGCGCGACCACGCTCGAACTGCTGGTGGCGTGCCGCAGCGGAGCGGCGGACGTGCTTCTCGCGTATCCGGTCATGGGGGCCAATGCGCGCCGCGTGCGCGAGATCGCCGATCAGTTCCCGGACACGCGCCTTTCCGTCTTAGCCGAAAATGAAGAACAAGTGGAGCAGTGGCGCTCCGGCCGTGCCGGCATTTTTCTGGACATCAATCCCGGCATGAACCGCACCGGGATCGAACCCGCCCACAGGGATAAAGTGATAAGCGTCATGCGTGCGGTCGAAGACGCGGGGTTGGAATTCCGCGGCCTGCATTATTACGACGGCCAGTATGGCGAGTTGGAGGAGCCGGAACGAACGCGAGCGGCGCATGCCGGCTATGATTGCCTGCTCGAACTTGTACGCCACATCGAACGTTCAGGAGTGCGCGTTTCCGAGATCATTACCGCCGGAACACCGACATTTCCCTGCTCGCTGGCGTACGAAGGCTTTCACGGGGGAGGATTCACTCATCGTGTTTCCCCCGGAACCATTCTGTATTGCGATGCCACCAGTCTGGCACAGCTTCCCGCGGCGTACGGTTATGCGCCGGCCGTATTGGTCTTGGCTCGCGTGGTGAGTCGGCCACACGAGGGCGTCATCACATGCGACGCCGGGCACAAGGCGGTGTCGGCCGATGCGGGGGTGCCCACCTGCGTAGTGGTTGGGCATTCGGAACTCGAACCTCGTTCTCCCAGCGAAGAGCATCTTCCCATGGCGCTCGACGGAGGAGCTTCGGGCCCGCGAGTTGGCGAAGAGCTTTATCTCCTTCCACGCCACATTTGCCCCACGGTGAACAATTTCGATAGTGCACTCGTGGCGCGGGACGGCCGAATCGAGTCCGTGGAGAAGGTTTCGGCCCGCGGACGAGAGGCGCCACTGATTGGCATCGCGCGCCAAGACTCCACTGTTGCCGACCAAGAGCCTGTGGAGAAAGTCTAGGAGCAGCCTGCTACTAACTAGGCTGGTTTCGATCTTCGGCGTTGGCGAGTACCGGCACGGCTCTTCTTCTTCTTCTTCTTCTTCTTCGGCGTGCCCTTGGATTGCCTGCCTTTTTGGTTCATGCGGTAAGCAATGCAATCGATTTCAATCAGCATGCCGGGAGTGTGGCCAAGATCGCTGCCCACGGTGGTACGCGCCGGATATGGCTGGGTAAAACGTCGGGCATAGACCTGGTTGTAGCGCGCGAAAAGACTGGTGTCGCTGAGATGTACGTTAACCTTGACCACATCGCTTAGGGAAGCGCCGTCGGCCGCAAGAATGGCAGAAATGTTATCGATGGTCTGTTCCGTTTGCTGTTCAATACTGTTGCCAGCCAGCTCTCCGGTGGCCGGGTCGATGGGACCCGTTCCGGTCACGAAGAGGAAATCCCCGGCCCGCCAGCCCTGGGAATAAGCTCCGCGCGGGGGCACGCCACGCTCGGTCTGAATTACATATTTGGCCATCAGCTATATCAAATCGGACTTCACCGACCGGTTATCGCGACACACTTGCCGGTTCCGACAGCAAGATCTTCTCCAAATCCTCGAGCGGGATTGGGCCCTGGTCGAGCGCCTGATCGTGGAACTCGGTTAGGTTGAAACTCGACCCCTTGGCAGCCTCATACTTTTTCCGCAGCCGCCACCATTCGCGATTTCCGACAAAGTACGTCGGCAGTTGCGTAGAACTGAGCTTGGCACGCTGTAGTTTGCCTTCGGCCTCGGACTGGGTCTGAAATGTCTGCTTCTCCATCAGATCGAGCGCGTCCTGGTCGCTCATATTCATGGTTTGCATGCGAACATCGAGAATGGCATTAGCGATTGCCCGCATCCACACCTTGAGATAGCTGATTTGATAGCGGGGATCGCCGCCGGCGAATCCCTGGTACATCATCACCTGGGCTGCGTACTCGGCCCAGCCTTCCACGTAGGGACCATTGCCATACAAGGCACGCACCAGCCGCCGCGTGACCGGTTGTACCCGGTTCGCATGTTCGAACTGCACATAGTGACCCGGCAGAGCCTCGTGGATGGTCAACCACTGGAGCACCCAGTTGTTGTATTCGCGCAGCTTCGATTCCGCTTTCGCCTCCGGGGTGCCGGGCGGGATGGGAGTTACCCAGTACTGCGCCTCGGCATCGGGATCGAGAGGAGGTGCAGCGTGGAACCCGGCCACCGAATATATGCCGCGCATGAACGGTGGGGTGGGGATTACTTTCAAGTTTTCGAGCGAGCCCAGGCTCACGATCTTCTTGTCGCGGACGAATTGTGCGATCGATGTCACGTCCTTCTTCACGACGTCCATCAGCTCAGAGGGTGTGGGATGTTGATCCGCGATTTTCTGAAGCACCTCGGCGATAATCTTGTTCTCGCGATCGCTCGCGGTCAGATCAGCATGATCGTCGTGACCGGGATACATCTGCTTGTGCAAAGGCAGAGCGAGTTTCAGCATTTGCGCGCGAACTTCATGAAGCTGCTGTTCGGCATCGGCCAGCACTTGCTCCGGCGTGACCGCCGTCTCCATGACCAGGCGGAATTTCTGCGCATAAAGTTCCTTCCCCAGCCGCCACGTCCGCGTCGTGGCGCGCTTCGATAAGTCGTTCTCCAGCCAGGCGGAGAAATCTTGCAAGGCTTTCACCGCCGGCGGCGCCACCTGTTCAAAACGCGTCTTTAGCTCGCCGGCGGGGATTTCCTTGGCGATGGTGCTCTCAATCAGGTCCACATTGCCGCGGTTCTCCTCGGCGGCCACCTTGATAAAGATAGGATCCGCATCAACCAATTGTTCTTTCGCCTGGCTCAAGAAACGGGGAATCTGGGAGATGCGCGACAAAATGTGTCCCAGCCGTACGTCTTTGGGTGCGTATTCATCGGTCAGCGGCTGAAACAGGGCGCTGCCGAGCAGTTCGACGTAAATCGTGGGGTTATGCTTATAGTTCTGGATCTGGTCGAACTCGAGCAAATTGAGATCGATCTGGTCTCTGATCAGCCGCAGGTCGGTCGAATCTTCAACCCCGAGCGAGGTCTGCGGAAACCGCCGGCGCCAGTCCTCGTAAAAACGGCGCTGCGCGGCCATCCCGTTCGGACTTACGTCGTCGAGCTCGGCATCGAGGTCGATAACTTTTCCAGTCTGTGGATCTTTGTGCTTGTGGTAACCGGCCTGGGAAGCACTGGCGGGCGACAGCGCCAGCGATTCGTGAACGAACTGCTCCGCGAGTTCGAGGAACGTCGATTCGCCGGCATTCGGGGATGTTTGCGCCATTAGTACGGTTGTCAGCACGAGAGAGGAAAGTACACGCAGCAAACGCAGGGGGCCCTCCGAGAGCAACCCGCCAGTATACAGATCACGACTTAGGCGTCGCCAGTTGCAATCCGGCCGATGATGGCAAGCCGCGCTCGGCTGCGCTCTCATTGGTCGCACGCGCTAGATTCCAGCCGCAATGAGGTGCCGACAACTTCCGCCTGAAACCTGCTCTTTGCTGCCGAGTCGCTGCGCGAGCAACGGGCGGGTGAGAGACGGATAGAAGGAGGAGAGTTAGACATTTAGGGTAACGCGGGAAGGTTAGCCTGTTTATCTCTTTGATTCTTTGACTGCCTGCGAGATGGTTCTTCAGTTTTGTGGAATAAAACATGCCAAGGACGTGCCTGATGGTCCGTGGAGCGATACAATTTAGTGCAGGGATAGTCTTGGCGGCTCGTCACCTTTATGTCTCTGGCCTTCCAGGTTCGAATATTGGCTGTGCTGCTTGCCGCCACATCGGCACAGGGGTATCCAGGATCGCCTCAGGAAACGCCGCCGCAATCTTCTGCACATTCGCAGACGGGTCAGCCGCAGACGAATCGCCAGACCAGCTCTGCTGGCGACCACACCAAGTCGACAACCGTCCCCCCGTCAAAACCGTGTTCCGCGTCGGCCGGATCCACTTCGGTCAAGCCTGCCAACTGCACCTCGGAAGTTTCGCACAAGCGCAAGCGGCAGCCCCCTCCTCCGCCCGCAGACGGCTCCATGGCGGGGGAACCGACCAAGACGGTGGTGCGCAACGGTGGCACAGGTGACGCGAAAGTTGCCATCTCGCCGGGGATGAGCGATCAACAGGCTTCCCAGAAATTGCAGAACACCAACCAGCTGTTGACCTCGACCGACGCCAACCTCAAACAGATTGCTCCCCGCCAGCTGGACTCCAGCCAGCAAGACACGGTGAAACAGATCAAGAGTTATATGGATCAAGCCAAAGTGGCTGTCAGTAAAGGAGATGTGGAACGCGCCTATAATCTGGCCAGCAAAGCTAACATGCTCTCGGCCGACCTGGTGCGGCCGTCGCGGTGACCGCGAGAGAGGTCCCCGGCGGTGGAGCCGATGCGGCTATGGTGAGGGATCTCAAGCCACGCCGATTATTTTTCTTTCGCCCGGGCGGCATTGACCTTGGCCAGCAAATCCTGCGCCGGTTGCTGCACCGGCCCCGGCATCTTCACGACTTCGCTCAAGACTTCTCGCGCTTCCGTTACCTTGTTCAGTTTGGCGTAGGCGAAGCCCAGACGGTACATTGCAATCGCATAGGACTGAGCGTCTTGTCCCTTGAGCAGTGCCGTAGCCGCCTTTAACTCAGGGACGGCCGATGCGGTCTTGTTTTGCTTCATCAGCGCATACCCCAGGGTGGAATGAGCTACTCCGGCCGACAGCTTGCGCTTGTTGTCGGCATCGGGCGCGTTCGCATTTGCTACCTCGATCGCCTTTTGTGCGTAATGAATCGCTTCATTCACACTCCCCGGTTTGGGATCGTCAACGTAGGTGTTGGCCATGAGCAGCAAGGTGGGCAAGCTATTGGGGTTGGCTGTTAAGGTCTTGTTACCGTAGGCAATGAGTCGCGGCGTGTCCTTTAGCTCGGCTAAGGCCATCATGGCGTAGTTTGCGACAGGCTCTTGAAAGCGTGAATCGGGAAAGGCCGGGGTGAAACGCTCAATGTCGTCCATACGCTTCTTGGAATCGGGTTCTTCGGCGATCGCATTGAAAGCGGCCGCTTCCAGGAACTCGTAGGAGCCCTTGGCTGAGGTCTTTTCCTCCTGCACCCGAGTTTGAAACTCCTGGTCGCTCTCTCCTTCGGCCTTCTTCTGCTTATCGATGGAGTTATAGATCTCGCCACCCTTGGTGGCATAGGCGATTACCTTGCCATCGTCCTTCAGTTGTTGTGCGATGCTGGTTTCTGACACCAGGATATCCAGATTTCGTGGAGAGGCAGCCAGGGCCTTATCGCCGTAGGAGAGAGCCTTCCCCAGATCTCCAGCCGTTTGATAGGTTTGCGACAACTGCCAGTTTCCGTAGGCGACCCCCGCCGGGTTCGTGGAAAATTTCTGGAGAAAATCTTGGTACATGGCAATTTTCTTTTGCGGATCCTGCTCGTTCGAGATTTGAGTCAATGCCTGATCCTCGGGGGTTCCGGCCGGGATCACGATCTTGTCGATTTGGGCAGGGGCCAATGGCGAAGCTAGGAAAATCAACAAACCCAGCGAGAACCAATAGGCTCGTTGCATAAGCGCCTCCAGACTTTCGCGCCGAATCCTAGCTCCGAATCAAGTTAGTTGCAAGGGTGGAGGATCGGTAGGGACAAGGCGGCAACCGGCGCGGCTCTGGAAATCACGTGATAAAATCAGCTCGATTCCGTCCACAGACATGCTTTTTGCGGCACCATCGATGCCTACACATGGCCAGGCCGAGGGAAATCGGGCCGGGCCGGCGAACCCCGATCTGTCGGTGATCGTACCCGTCTATAACGAGGTGGCACACCTCGAGGAACTGCTCCAGGCGATCAGCGCCGCTCCGGTGCGGAAGGAAATCGTGGTCGTCGATGACGGCTCGACGGACGGAACGCGCGAGAGACTACTCGCCATGCCTCCCACCGACGGAGTCACGATTCTTTTCCACGAGAAGAACTGCGGGAAGGGGGCGGCCATCCGCACCGCCCTTCGCTATGCGCGCGGAACCTACGTTCTCATCCAGGACTCCGATCTCGAGTACGATCCGCAGGACTATGCTCGACTGCTCGAACCGCTCGAGCGCGGCCAGACGAATGTCGTCTACGGCGTACGTCCCGATCGTCCGGAACGGGGGCTCCGGTTCTATTGGGGAGCTAAGTTCCTGACCGTCATGGTGAATCTGCTGTACGGGGCGGGTATTCACGACGAGGCGACCTGCTACAAGGCGTTTCGCCGCTCCTTGCTCGAGAATATCTCCCTCAAGTGCACGCGTTTTGAGTTTTGTCCGGAAGTGACCGCGAAGCTCTGCCGTTTGGGCGAAAAGATCTGGGAGGTTCCCATTTCTTATCGACCGCGAAGCCGGGAGGAAGGCAAGAAACTGCGCCATCGCGACGGCTGGATGGCGATTTGGACTCTTTTCCGGGTGCGCTTCGCGAGTCGGCGCAAGCTGAGTTACTCCTCGGAGCGCGACGAGACATCTCCTTTCGCCATCGCCTTCCGTCGTCTGCCACCCCGTTGAACCAAGCTCCCGCACTGGCGAAACGGTTCGCAGCGATGCCCGGGGTCAATAATGTGCGTACCCGGCTGATCGCGATGGTAGCGGTCTCGTTCGCCTTGCAGATAGCTGCCCTGGGAGTGTTTCATCTCTACCGTTTTCGAAACGAGGACAACCACTTCGGATACGGATGGGAGATGGGCCGCATTGGCGAGTCCATCGCCGCCGGCCGCGGATTCGGCAATCCCTACGGCGACTCGACCGGCCCAACCGCCTGGGAACCCCCGCTTTACCCGTATCTGATTGGAGCAGTTTTCAAGATCCTAGGCATTTACTCCGACGCCTCCGCTGGGCTCTTGCTCTCCTTCAACAGCCTGTTAACGGCCTTGACGTCGATTCCCATATTTCTGATTGCTCGCAAAACCTTGGGCGAGCGGGTTGCCCTATGGTCAGCCTGGACTTGGGCCGTACTCCCGTATGCCATGTACTGGTCCCTGCATTGGATATGGGACACGAGCTTGACGCCGCTGCTTTTGAGCCTCATTTTCTTGGTTGCCATCGAACTGGAGGACTGGCCCGGTGTGAAGGGCTGGGCGGTGTTCGGCCTGCTGTGGGGGGTGGCCGGCTTATCGAATGCTTCGATCCTATCCTTCCTCCCTTTCTCTGGCCTCTGGGCCTGGCACCGGCGCCGGAAACGCGGCTTGCCCTCGCTCGGCGGAGTGGCCCTGGCAACATTCCTTTTCTTTCTTCTGGCTTCTCCCTGGCTGATGCGGAACTACCGCACCTTCGGCCGATTGGTATTTATTCGCGATGATTTCGGGTATGAGCTTCGCTTAGGGAATGGACCCGACGCCGACGGCAGGCTGATGGCTTACTTGCAGCCCAACTTGAACTTATTGGAGTTTGAAACCTACAGCCGGCTGGGAGAACAAGCCTATGAAGCGCGCTGCCGGCGGTTGGCCTTCACCTGGATCGCGGAACACCCTGGGCGCTTTTTCGTGATCTCGGCGAAACGATTTTTCTACTATTGGGATAATACCGTCAAAGCGACTAACGGCACCGCCCCGGTCGACTTCCGAAACTCCCTGTTTCTCGCCTCTTCGGTGCTGGCCATTTGGGGGCTTGGCCGGGCCCTGCGCAAGAAGAAATCGGGAGCTTGGTTATTCTTTTGGCTGGTCGCGGTTTACCCGGTGATTTATTACTTCGTATTTCCCGGAGCGCGTTACCGCCATCCCATCGAGCCCGAGTTACTGATCTTGGCTGTGTTCCTGCTCTCCGAAGTCGAACTTCCCAAGCATCGGGAGTTGCCCGTCGAATCCTAGGGATCTCGACCTGCCCAATAGCCTTTACCGGCCTGTCTCCACGGTCGTCATTGGCGACTTTGTCCGCATTGTTTAGAGTTGAGGTGATGCGTTCCATTCTGCAGAAGCGAGCGCTGCGGCTGGTCTTTGGCGCCAACGTGATCTCGATGCTCGGCAGCGGCATGAATTCTGCTGCCGTAGCCTGGTACATTCTCGAGGCCACGCACTCGGAAGTGGCGCTCGGAAATTTCGCCGTTCTGCAGACGCTTCCCGCCATGCTGATGCTGCCCTTTACGGGCGTCCTTATTGATCGCGAGGATCGACGTCGCCTGGTCATGATGCTCGACGCCGCCCACGCCCTTATCATTCTCGCGGTCGCCCTGCTTAGCTTTGCCGGCCGGGTCCGAGTCTGGGAACTTTATGGAATGAACACTCTGGTGGCCGCCGGCTTTTGGATGTTCTGGCCGACCATCACGGCCTTGATCCAGGAGCTTACGCCTGGAGAAGAGTTCGTCCACGCCAATACCTTTCTGCTGGCGGGAATCCAAGGCGGGTGGCTCATTGCCGGATCGATCGTGGGCTTTGTCTACAACCATATCGGGTTGGGCGGAGTGCTGCTCATCGATTTCTCGACCTATCTGGTCTCCTTCCTTTGCTACCTCGGAGTACGCAGCGGCCGCCACGTCGTGCCGCGCCCAGCCGAACTGCATTCCGATCTGCTGGCGGCCGAGACTGCGCTCGAACGCTTCGTGCGCGAGCTGCGCGACGCCCTCCATTTCCTCGAGCGCCACCGCAAATTGTTGCTCCTAGGACTCTCGTGGGCCCTGTTCCTGGGCGCCATGATGACCGGAGTGGTGGTCACGCCGCCGTTGAGCGAGGAGGTTTTTCATGCGGGCGCCGTCGGCTATGGCTGGCTCAACGCCGGTTGGGGCACGGGAGCCTTCTTGAGCGCGCTCTACGCACCCTGGGCGATCGCCAAGTTTGGCGCCCGCCGTTCGATCGCGGTGTCGATGGGCCTGTTAGCCATCTGCATGTGCATGGCACCGCTGGCTCCGGCGCTTGCCCTGGCCGTCGGCGCTTACGCCGTGATGGGATCGGCGCGCGGAGTCTCCGGCGTTGCCATGAACACGAGCCTCATGCAGGAAGTACCGCCACACCTTATGGGGCGGGTGCAGAACACCTTCTACTTTATGGGCACCGCCCTGCAGATCGTTCTGGCAGTTTTGGTGGCGGCCGTCTCCCAGTTCAATCTGGTTGCCGGCTTCTCCATCATTGGAATGGTCTACGCCGTGGCTTTTGTCAGCGCGATCTGGCCGGCTCCGGTCGCCATCCGGGAAGTGACGTCGACGAAATGAAGAGTTGCGCTCGATTGCTCCAGCCGTCGACGGGAGTCGCCGAGTCGTTGGGCGGTGGTAAGGAAGCGCAATCAGCTGTTATTCTTCCACCATGTCCACCGGCCTTGCGGGTCGTAATGCAGTTGTCTTTGGGGTCGCCAACAAACGCAGCATTGCCTGGTCGATTGCTCAGGGCTTGCATGGAGCCGGGGCCCGGCTGGCCATGACCTACCAGAACGAGCGACTGGAGCAGGAAGCAAAGGACCTGATTCTTTCTCTTCCCGGCTCCGAGGCCTTCATGTGCGATGTCAGCCGGGACGCCGAGATCGACCGATTGTTTGCCCAACTCAAGGAACATTACGGCAAGCTGCACGTGCTCGTGCATAGCGTTGCCTTTGCTCCCCCCGATGAACTCAAGGGCAATTTTCTCGACACCACCCGCGAAGGTTTCCGCATTGCCCACGATGTCAGCGTGTATTCTCTCATCGCTTTAGCCCGAGCCGCTGCTCCCTTGATGGAGGATGGCGGCAGCATCATTACCATGACGTACTACGGAGCGGAAAAGGTCGTGCCTCATTACAACGTGATGGGAGTGGCCAAGGCAGCCCTGGAGTGCACGGTTCGCTATCTCGCCTATGACCTGGGCAAACGAAAAATCCGGGTCAATGCCATTTCCGCGGGACCGATCAAAACCTTGGCCGCTCGCGGTATCGCTGGCTTTGGAGACATGCTCAAGTCACACCTCGAACGCGCCCCGCTCGGACGCAACGTTGAAGTAGCGGAGATCGGTTCAACCGGCATCTTCCTGGCTTCCGACGCAAGTTCGGGGATCACCGGCGAAATCGTTTATGTCGACTGCGGCTATAACATCATGGGATTCTGATTGACAAACCCCGGATGGCCGAAGCGGACTGAGGATGTCCGCCTACTCCGAACTACGGTAAGCCTCGACTACCATGAATTCGCTCCAGGCCTTCCGGTCCTCGGATCTCTCGCCTCGCCAGGTGAAGTGTGTCTTCGAGATATTTGTGTAGGTGGCGCGCGTATAGGAGTGGGTGGCCACGGGCTCTCGGAAGACGTAGCTGACGGATGGGCCGTCGCACTTGACTCCACCGAGGTCTTCCGATCCGAGGTCCGTCCAGGTTCCGGTCAGCGCGTTAAGCCATTTGATGTTCCAGATCTGCTTGGCGGCGTCATAGGAGCGGAAACCCATGCCGAGTACGATCAGCTCTCCCGCGGAACCTGTCATCCGGAACTGGTCGCCGATGGCATAGCCGTCGAGGATGAAGCGGCCTAGCCAGGTGGCATCGAACGTGTGCCATTCCCCGTTCGCCGATCTCACTTTGGCTGCGCACCGCCATTTGCCAATGAGAAAGGCAAATCGCGAGAGCGCTGCCGGCGCTTTGGGGTTGGGCTCACCAAACTTCGGGTCGGCCTGGTCCATGAAGTCCTGCTACCAGCTCTTAGGTCGATATCTTGGGCGGTCGAAAATCGCACCGTCGGCATCGATTACCGGGCAAGCACCCTAACTTTCCGGTCATTCTCTCCCATTCTCTCTAGCGCAATTTCGAGATCGCTCTGGTTGACGAACCGGGAGAACTTCTCACCCCATTCCACCAGCAAGAGATTATGCTCCCCCACCAGATCGTCGAGGCCCAAGGTCTCGAGCTGGCGTGGAGTGTCCACCCGGTACAGATCGATATGATAGACATTTACCGAGGGCCCGCGATATTCGTGGACCAGGGTAAAGGTGGGGCTGGTTACGTCGTCTTCCGATGCCGCGTGGAACCCCTCTGCAATTCCCTTCGCCAAGGTTGTCTTACCAGCGCCGAGAGTGCCTCGCAGTACGACGAGCTTCGGCGGCGTCAGGAGTGTGACCAATTCCCGCCCTAGCGCCACCGTTTCCTCAGGGGAATGGGTCACGAATTCTCGCACCTTGCTCACAACCCCAGTATAACGACTACTTTCGGTCAACCGCTTGAGTATTCAAGACCGCCTACATAGGTGCGGAGCGAGATTCTACTCGCCGCGCGGAAGCTCAAATCCTGAGATTGCTAGGCTGGGATCGAGAACGATCGGTGACTCCGCCTGACAATGGACGCTCCGGGTACGGCGGTTTTCAACGACAGCGATTTGACAATCTTGTGACACTAAAGTGGTTGACACTCCACTGTGCCGGCTGTAATATCCGTGGCCGTTAAATCGCGAGGCGATGTGCGATGACCGCTCGGAGCGTTGCCCGACGAATTGTCTCTGCACGTCTTTTCCAACCAACCCAACAAACTAGCGAAGGCGATTGTCTCGTTCACGCCCCCAGATAAGGAGTGCAACATGTCGCAAGGCCTGTCTCAAATTCGTATTTTGATGTGCACTTTGCTCGCAGTCGTGACCCTGATGGTGGGTTCCGGCTTCGCAGGTATTCCCCAGATTGCGAAGAATCTTGTCGCGGAAGATCCGGCCAAATCAATTACCGTGACGATTTGGTTGAAGCAGCGCAACCAAGCGGCGTTCGACAATCTAGTCCGTCAAATGTATGACCAGAG
>Ga0335078_10014208_pt1 | contig 11812 bp, 10 predicted proteins | sample Lox_Sample_32_FD_206711 | JGI IMG/M metagenome (GOLD analysis project Ga0335078, IMG submission 206711) | Soil microbial communities from Loxahatchee National Wildlife Refuge, Florida, United States - Lox_Sample_3.2 | ecosystem: Environmental > Terrestrial > Soil > Wetlands | place: USA...
GCAGCACGCGCGGCCGGATGACCAGGGCGCGCGCCAGCGCCACCCGCTGCTGCTGCCCGCCGGACATCGAGCGGGGATAGCGCGCGGCGAGCGCGCCGAGGCCCACCAGCGCCAGCGCCGCCTCGACGCGGCGCTGGCGCTCGGCCCGCGGCACGCCCTGCATCTCGAGGCCGAAACCGACGTTCTCCGCGGCGCTCATATGCGGGAAGAGCGCGTAGCTCTGGAACACGATGCCGAGGCCGCGCCGCGCCGGCTTCACCGCCAGGAGATCGGCGCCGTCGAGGGTGATGGCGCCGCCGGAAGGCTCGACGAAGCCGGCGATCATCTGCAGGGTCGTCGTCTTGCCGCAGCCGGAGGGCCCGAGCAGCGAGACGAACTCGCCCTTCTCGACCGTGAGCGAGATCTCGTCGACGGCGACAGTGCCGCCGTAATGCTTGGTCAGCTGGTCGAGGACGAGGAACATCGCCGTCCTAGGAGGGAGGCCTGGGCCCACCCCCCACCCCAACCCTCCCCCTCAAGGGGGGAGGGGGAATGAATCGCTTCAGCTTGTTGCCCCTCCCCCCTTGAGGGGGAGGTTGGGAGGGGGGTGACGCCTAGACTCAGCAATGGCCTGTCACCGCTCGATCTCCCGGGTCCAGCGCTTGTTCCATTCCTCGCGCTTCTCGTTGACGGTGTCCCAGTCGATCACCTTGAGCTTGCCCATCTGCTCGGGGCCATAGGGGATGCCCGCCTGCTTGTCCGCCGGCAGCGTCGCGGTCTTGTTGACCGGACCGAGGCCGGCGCCCTCGGCGAGCGCCACCTGGGTCTCCGGGCTCAGGAGATATTGCAGGAAGGTCTGCGCCTCCGGCTTGTTGCCGCCGCCGGCGACCGGGCAGGCGGCGACGCCGAGGGCGATGCCGCCTTCCTTGGGATAGGTGAAGGCGGCGGGGAAGCCGGTATCGGCGAGCGCCTTGGCGCGGCCCGAGCCCCAGATCGCCACCACCGCCTGGCCGCTCTGGAAGAGCTCGGTCATCTTGCCGGGCGACGGCTCGTAGACGAGGACGTTGGGGCCGACCTTGTCCTTGAAGGCCTTGAAGCCGGGCTCGATGTTCTTCGCGCTGCCGCCGTCGAGCTCGGCAAAGGCGATGAGGGCGTGCAGGCCATAGGTGTTGTTGAGCGGCGGGATCACCAGCTTCTGCTTGAACTTGGCATCCTCGAGATCCTTCCATGAAGTGGGCGCCGGCCACTTCATCTCGTCGAAGACCTTCTTGTTGTACATGATGCCGGTGCCGTTCATGCCGATCATCACCGCCTTGCCCGAGGTGACCTTGGCGACGTCGTAGAGATTGTCGTAGACCGCCGCCTTGGCCAGCGGCGCGCAGAATCCCAGCGCCACCGCCTGGTACATCGGACCGTCGTCGAGGATGGCGACGTCGATCTGCTGGTTGCCCTTCTGCGCCTGGAGCCGCGCCAGGTTGTCGGTGGAATTGCCGGCGACGTATTCGAGGGTGATGCCGTATTTCTTCTCGAAGGGCGGGAAGACGTCCTTGCGCATCACCTGCTCGAAGGAGCCGCCATAGGCCGCGATATAGAGCGTCTTCTGCTGCGCCTCGGCGCTGCCGCCGAGAAGCGCGATTGCCGCCAGCGCCGCGCCCGCGGGCGCCCATGTCCTGATCCGCATTGCTTGCCTCCCGCTGAAGCCCCGCGCTCCCGTTCCGCGCGCGATGGCGACAAAATCGTTGCATCGACCGGTGAGAGCGGTCAAATGCATTTGCCCGGACCTCCCATAAGGGAATGTTATGTCCGGGCCCGCGCCACCGGAGGCTCCGCCATGCTCAATCCGCGCCAGCTCGAGGCGTTTCGCGCCGTGATGCTGACCGGTGGCGTCACCTCGGCGGCGGAGATGATCGGCGTCACCCAGCCGGCGATGAGCCGCCTCATCCGCGACCTGCAGCGCGCGCTGGACCTCAGGCTCTTCGAGAAGCGCGGCGCCCGCCTGGTGGCGACCGGCGAGGCGCATTCCCTCTATCGCGAGGTCGAGCGCTCCTTCGTCGGCCTCGACCGCATCGCCCAGGCGGCGGTGGAGCTGCGCCAGCGCCGCGCCGGCACGCTGCGGATCGCCGCGCTCCCCGCGCTGGCGAGCTTCTTCCTGCCGCGCTTCATGGGCGGATTCCTCGCCGCGCGGCCGAAGCTCGACCTCGCTCTTTTCGGCCTGCCCTCGCGGGTGGTGCTGGACTGGGTGGTGTCGGGACAATGCGACGTCGGCCTTGTGGAGATGCCGATCGAGCACCCGGCGGTGCGGCTGCAGCGGCTGCCTGCCGTCCGCGCGGTGGCAGTGGTGCCGCAGCGCCATCGCCTGGCGCGGAAGCGCGAGCTCGGCCCGCGCGATTTCGCCGGCCAGCCCTTCATCTCGCTCGGCCACTCGACCCTGCTGCGCTTCCGCATCGATGCCGTCTTCGCCGATGCCGGCATCCAGCGGCAGACGCGGGTGGAGACGCCGCTCTCGCTGATCGCCTGCTCGCTCGCCCGCGCCGAGGCCGGCCTCGCCATCGTCGATCCCTTCACCGCCCGCGAGTTCGAGAGCCAGGGTCTCGCCGTCCGGCCCTTCAAGCCGCGCATCGACGTCGAGTTCGGCATCATTTCCTCCGCGCAGCTCTCGCTGTCGGGGCTCGCGCGCGAGCTCATCGAGGAGTTCGCCGCCGCGGTCGCCGCCCTCGCTGCCTAGCGTTTCGCGTCCGATCAATGTCACCGCACAGCCCTTTTTGCCGAGATTTCCGCGGACGGCTTCGCGACAAAGGATCGGGCGGGGGTGACCGTGGTGTGACCGCGCGAACCGGGGCTGGCATTCGCCCCAGGTCTCCGACAGAAACTTCCCTTGGGATCGCTCCGGTGGGATTTAGGAGGTGGCCATGCAGCAGGGTCCGGACGGCCTGCGTGCGATCGCCGCCAGTTGCCTGCAGTTCGCAGAGGACGCGGAAGACGAGGCGGAGCGGGCGTTGCTCGTCAGCTATGCGGCGGTCTACCACGACCTCGCCGTGCAGCTCGAGAGCCTGGCGAGCACGGCCCGCGACAGCGAGGAGCTGTAGCGGAAAGCCGGCTGCCGCCTATTTCTGCTCGAGCTTGCGCTGCGCGGCGATCGGCAGCTGGAGGAACTTGGCCCACTCGTAGACCTCGTCATCATCCTCCCAGCAGACATAGCCGCGGCAATTCGTCGGCCGGGCCGCATAGACGGTGCAGGTCCGATCCGCCGCGAGAAACTGGCAGGTGTCGTCGCCCGATTTGATCCGCTTCTTGCCGCGCCGGGTCACCTCGACGATGTGCTCGCGCTCGAACTGCGCGGGGCCCATGCCGAGATGCTTGGCGAGGCGTCGGATATCGTAGCTGCTGACTTCCACATGGCCGGCCATCTTGCAGCAGAGGCTCGGGCATTTGAGGCAATTGAGGGGCTTATGCGCGGTCACGCCAACACTCGGTTCAGCTGAGAGAGTCGCCGGGCTCTATCGACCTTGGATCGGGTCGCAACGCCGTCAATGCTCGACGGGACAGCGGCCATTCCACGGCGACTCACCTGACAACGGGGCACTATACCAACTCGCCGGCGCGGAAGGCGCGAAACTTAAACCGCGGTTAACCATGGCCCGTGTAGAACAGGGCTCCCCATCCGTCCGGCGGCGGGAGGCGACGATGGCCGCGGAGGCTCGCTCTTTCTTCATCAAGGACAGCCCGGAGCGGGTCGCCCACTACGATCGGCAATGGTCCACCCATATCGACCGCATCGTCGCGCAGCTCGCCGCCGGCGCCTCGATGAGCGAGATCGTCGCCCGCTTCGACGCGGCGATCGGTGCCTATTACGGCTTCATCGACGAATCGGTCCTGAAATACCTCCCCAAGCTCGAGCTGAGGGGATTCGCCGACCGGCCGGCGCCGGAGCGGCTGGTGGTGGTGAACGGCCGCTACCTGTCGCTGCCGGCGATGCCGGGCATGGACGGCATCTTCTCGGCCATCGCGGCCGTCGTCGATCCTGAGGTGGATTGCATCGTCGAGTTCGGCAGCGGTCTCGGCTGCAACCTGGCGCGGCTCAGGCTGAAGCTCCCGAATGCGCCGGTGTCCTATATCGCGTGCGAGCCGACCGAGCATGGCCGCCGCGCCTCCGAGCTCATCTTCTCTACCGATCCCGGCGCCCGTTTCGAGGCACGCCCCTTCGACTACGGCACTCCGGATCTCGCCTTCCTCGACCGCTTCCGCAAGATCGTCGCGTTCACCGTCCACTCGATCGAGCAGATGCCGGTGCTGGGCAAGGCGTTCTACGATGCGCTCCTCGCCGCCAACATCGCCCACTGCATCCACCTGGAGCCGGTCGGCTGGCAGCGCTTCACCAACCTCGCCCAGCTCGTCCTCTCCCTGCACCGGGATCGCGACGCCTGGCAGAAGCTGCGGCGGAATTTCGAGTTCGTGATCGACGATTCCGAGCTCGTGAACAACGCGGCGATGTGGTCCGCCGCCGGCGGCTACAACACCGATCTTCTGCCCTTGATCGCCGCCGCCGCCGGTCGCGGCGAGGTGACGCTGACCGCGCTCGCCTACGAGATCATCGGTCTCAATCCCTTCAATCCCTCGACCCTGGTTGCCTGGCGCCGCACCCGCGCCGGTTAGAGCGTCGACCTACAGCAGCGTGTACTGGACGCGCTCCCGTCTCGCCAGCAGCGGCAACGCCTCTCCGGCGATATGCGCCTTGAAATGCTCGGTCGCCTGATGCGCGGCGAAGGCCGCGTCGTCGTCGAACAGCTCGTAGAACAGGTACTGCGCGGGGTTCTCCTTGCCGCGGCCGATCAGAAACAGCTTCACCCCGGGCTCCTGCTGAGCCTTGGGCACGAAGCGGCGGAGGATCTCCGCGACTTTGTCCGCTTCGCCGGGCTTCGCCTCCCACTGCGCGACCACCAGAAGTCCGGGACCGCGCACGGCGGCATTGAGCGCGCTGTTCTGCATGAGATCTGCTCCATCAGGGTTGCTGCCGGGCGAGCCATCGCCTCGCCCGTGCGGTCTCGTGGTAGCACGCAGAATTCCGCGAATGCTTCGCCCGCGGCCGAACCGATGACCGGCGCCCCGGCGCCGCCGCGGCGGCGGTGCGGTGCCCCTGGGAGTGTGCGAAGATCGTCGCCGTCCTGCCGCGCCAGGCTCGCCAGCGTCCGTGCAGGCGAGGGGGTAAGTAAGGGACTCGAATGTGATGATTACCATCATCGAGGGCTTGGCCGAGACCGGGCCGACGGAAGCGCTGGCGGCGCTGGCCGCCCTCGATCGGGCGATCGTGGAGCGCCTGGCGGCGCTGAACGAGTTCGCGGCGCTCAGGGCAATCGAGCTCAAGCTGCTGCTCGGGGGCGATCGCGATGCCCTGGAGTGGGGCATGGAGAGCGACGTGGTCGGCTTCCAGGCCGGCACTGGCTTCGGCGTCGACGAGAGCGGCCGGCAATACGTCAAGATCGCCGACGACCATCGGTGCATTCTCAACCTGGAGGCCGGCCTCAAGCTCATCCTGAGCGACTGGAAAACGCTCGGACCCACGGAAAAGATCGGCGCGGTGGTGAGCTATGCGAGGTGCGTGCCGTACCTGTTGCTGCGCGTCGTCGGCTGGCTCCGAGCGTTCGGCGACAAGACCCCGGAGGAGGTTCTGTCCGGAAAGGGCGACGACATCGACCAGGAGGATCTCGTGGAGTTCCTCCTCGGTGTCGACGACCCGACCCAGCAGCCGGCGCTTCTCCATGACCAGGCTTTCGACCTGATCGGCGCGATCGCCGGCGAGCTGCGGCCGGCGATGGAGCGCACCGTCGCCGCCGTCGATCGTCTCGTCGCCCAGCCGAAGTGAACAGCTCCAGACTCGGCGAGAGCGCCGGCAGACGAAGAGAGCCAAATAGGCGGCACCCGCTGGAAGGCCGCGTGGACGAAGGAGGCCGGGCAATCAGACGGGGCGGTCGCCTTTTATGGTGACGCGATGGCCGGAGCGCGTGTGCGGCCAATAATCCCACATCGCCCGGTGCTGAACACACCGGTTGTCCCAAAAAGCGATCGAGTTCTCGCGCCAGCGGAAGCGGCACTGGAACAGCGGGTTCTCCGCATGGTCATAGAGGTAACGCAATATGCCGTCGCTTTCGTCCGCAGAGATGCCGACGATGCGCCGGGTAAATCCACGATTCACATAGAGCGCCTTCTTGCCGGTGACCGGGTGAGTCCGCAGGATCGGATGCTCGGCGCGCGGATAGCTGGCCTTGTCCTCGATGCCGAAATTCGCGTATTGCCCGCGGTACCCTTCGCCGTCGTGGATCGCGGTCAGCCCCTCGAGGTAGCGCTTCATGCGGTCGGACAGCGCCTCATAGGCCGCGTACATGCTGGCGAACAGCGTGTCGCCGCCGACGGGCGGACAGTTCCCGATGTAGAGGATGCTGCCCATCGGCGGCTCCGCTTCGCAGGAGACGTCGCTGTGCCAGCCCTCGCCGTTGGCGCGCGGCGACTTCTCGTCGGTATGGATGATCATCAGCTCCGGGCGGTTCGGTGCGGAGGGCGCGGCCGGATGAACGTGCAGATCCCCGAACAGCCGGCCGAAGGCCAGGTGCTGGTCCGGTGTCAGCGGCTGATCGCGAAAGAAGAGCACCAGGTGCTCGGCAAGGGCGCGATGGATCTCCTGCAGCATATGATTGCCGAGCGGTCGCGACAGATCGGCCCCTTCGACTTCCGCGCCGATGACCGGCGTCAAGCGGGTGACCGCGATCGTCTCGTAGGGCGCTCCCGGCTCCGCCGCGTGCTTGTAGCGGGGGCCGTTGTTTCCGCTAAAGAGAGACACGGCGTCGCTCCCAGGCTGATAAGGCACCGCTGGGAAAGAGTAGTCCCCGCGTCTGCCTCGGTAAAGCCGCGCTGCCGCCGGCGCGATCCCGGGCCGCGGCCGCGCCACGGAAAACGCGGTCGGCTGGGCGCTCGAGGCCGGCTATCGCCATGTCGATACCGCGGCGATGTACGGCAACGAGACGGAAGTCGGAGCGGCGCTCAAGCGTGCCTTCGCCGGCGGGCAACGCTGAGGGGCACAGGGCCCACACTGGCCGGGCGCCGGCACAGGCGGCGCCTCAGACGTCGAGGTTCGCCACCTGCAGCGCGTTCTGCTGGATGAAGTCGCGGCGCGGCTCGACGAGATCGCCCATCAGCGTCGAGAAGGTCTCCTCGGCGAGGTCGGCATGGGCGACCTTGACCTGCAGGAGGGCGCGGACATCGGGGTTGAGCGTTGTCTCCCAGAGCTGCTCCGGGTTCATCTCGCCCAGGCCCTTGTAGCGCTGGATCTCGCCCTTCTTGGGGCCGAGATCGATCACCGCCTCGACCAGGGCGGTCGGGCCGGAGACCGGGAACTCCTTCTCCTTGGCGATGAGCTTGCCGGGCCGCGCATAGGTCTCCTGCAGCTCCGCCGCCCGCTCGTCGAGGCGCCGCGCCTCGGCGCTCTTGATGAGATCGGCGTCGAGCGGATGCTTCTCGGTGACGCCGTGGCGCGTCCTGGTGAAGAGGAAGCCATTGCCGGCGATCGCCTCGCCGCGCCAGCCGCGCTCGTTCGGGATCGCCAGATGGTCGAGGCGCTGCGCCACGTAGCGGGCGGTCACCGCCGCCTTCTCCTGGTCGCTGAGCAGCATCGGCGTCAGCGCGCCGGAGATCGCCGCCTGCTCCACCACCTGGCGGCTGCCGGCCTTGCGCGCCATCGGCTCCAGCAGATGGCGATAGAGCCGCGCCCGCTCGATCAGGTCGCGCAGGTCGTTGCCCGCCCGCTGCACGCCGTCATGCTGCTGGAAGACCGCGTCCTTGACGCCGGCGGAGATGCGGTACTCCTCCAGCGCCGCCTCGTCCTTGAGGTAGATCGCCTTGCCGGCGCCGCGCTTCACCTGATAGAGCGGCGGCTGCGCGATGTAGAGGAAGCCCTTCTCGATGAGGGCGCGCATCTGCCGGAAGAAGAAGGTGAGCAGCAGCGTGCGGATATGGCTGCCGTCCACATCGGCGTCGGTCATGATGATGATGCGGTGATAGCGCGCCTTCTCGGGGTCGAAATCCTCCGGGCCGATGCCGGTGCCGAGGGCGGCGATGAGGGTGCCGAGCTCCGCCGAGCTCAACATCTTGTCGAAGCGGGCGCGCTCCACGTTGAGGATCTTGCCCTTCAAGGGCAGGATCGCCTGGAAGCGCCGGTTGCGCCCCTGCTTCGCCGAGCCGCCGGCGCTGTCGCCCTCGACGATGAAGAGCTCGGACTGGGCGGGATCGCGCTCCTGGCAGTCGGCGAGCTTGCCGGGGAGGCTGGCGAGATCGAGGGCGCCCTTGCGCCGGGTCAGGTCACGCGCCTTCCGCGCCGCCTCGCGGGCGACCGCCGCCTCGACGATCTTCGCCACCACCTTGCGCGCCTCGGGCGGATGCTCCTCGAACCACTGCTGCAGCTTGTCGCCGACGATGCCCTCCACCACCGGCCGGACCTCCGAGGAGACCAGCTTGTCCTTGGTCTGGGAGGAGAATTTGGGATCCGGCACCTTCACCGAGAGGATGCAGGTCAGGCCCTCGCGCATGTCCTCGCCGACCAGCGCCACCTTGTCCTTCTTGGCGATGCCGCCGGAGACCGCGTAGTTGTTGATGGTGCGCGTCAGCGCCGCGCGGAAGCCGGCGAGATGGGTGCCGCCGTCGCGCTGCGGGATGTTGTTGGTGAAGCACAGCATCGTCTCGTGATAGCTGTCGGTCCACTCCATCGCCACTTCGACGGTGATGCCCTCGCGCTCGCCCAGCACCGAGATCGACTGCGTGTGCACCACCTGCTTGGAGCGGTCGAGATACTTGACGAAGGCCTCGAGGCCGCCCTCGTAGTGCATGGTGACGGCCTTGGGCTCGACGCCGCGGGCGTCGGTCAGGGTCAGGGTCACGCCGGAATTGAGGAAGGCGAGCTCGCGCAGGCGATGCTCCAAGGTCGCGAAGTCGAACTCGGTCTTGGTGAAGGTGCGCGGGCTCGGCAGGAAGGTGATCTCGCTGCCGGTCTTGCCGGCGGATTTGCCGTTGCCGTCCTTCGCCGGCGCGTCGCCCACCACCGCCAGCGGCGCCTCGGGGTCGCCGTCGTGGAAGCGCATGAAATATTCGTGCCCGTCGCGGAAGATGCGGAGCTCCAGCTTCGCCGAGAGCGCGTTCACCACCGAGACGCCGACGCCGTGCAACCCGCCCGACACCTTGTAGGAATTCTGGTCGAATTTTCCGCCCGCATGCAGCTGGGTCATGATGACCTCGGCGGCAGAGACTCCTTCCTCGTGATGGATGTCGACGGGGATGCCGCGACCATTGTCGGTGACGGTGCAGGAGCCGTCGCCGTTCAAGGTGACGGTGATGGTGTCGCAATAGCCGGCGAGCGCCTCGTCGATGGCGTTGTCGACCACCTCGTAGACCATGTGGTGCAGGCCCGAGCCGTCGTCGGTGTCGCCGATATACATGCCCGGGCGTTTGCGGACGGCATCGAGGCCGCGCAGCACCTTGATCGAATCGGCGGTGTACTCCTCCGCGCCGTGGCCGTTCCCGGTGATCGGGATGTCACTCATCTGTCAGTCGTCCCTACCAAAGCATCGTCAAGCCGGCGCGAGGCTCGCATCGGCGACGGCAAAAAACTGGGCGGCGCCGCGCAGGCTCTCGAAGAGCTCGGCGTCGGTGCCGGTGAGCCAGGCCTGGGCGCCGAGGCGCCGCAGCTCGCCATAGAGCGCGCCCCGGCGCAGGGGATCGAGATGCGCCACCACCTCGTCCAGCAGCAGGACCGGCGTCCGGCCGCGCTGCGCCAGCTGAAGCCGCGCATGGGCGAGCACGATGGCGATCAAGAGCGCCTTCTGCTCGCCGGTGGAGCCCTCCGCCGCCGGCATGCCGGTCGCCGCATGGCGCACGCGGAAGTCGCTCCGGTGCGGGCCCAGCTGCGTGGTGCCGCTCTCGCGGTCGAGGCCGCGGAGCTCGGCGAGCCGGGACCGGATGCGGTCCTCGGCGGCCAGCGCCGGCAGGCTCTCGAGCCACGTCTCCACCTCGCCCGCGAGCGCGAGGCGTGCCGCGGGAAAAGGTCCCACCGCCTCGGCGCAGGCCTGGTCGAGCCGGGCGACCACCTCGCGCCGCGCCGCCGCGATCGCGGCCCCGGTGGTCGCCATGGTGTCCTCGAGGGCGGCGAGCCAGCTCTGATCCATCGGCCCGTCGCGCAGCAGCCGCGCCCGCTCGCGCATCGCCTGCTCATAGGCGTTGAGCCGGCTTGCGTGCTCGCCGTCGAAGCCGTGCACCAGCCGGTCGAGGAAGCGCCGCCGCGCCGAGCTGCCTTCGACGAAGAGCCGGTCCATCGCCGGCGTCAGCCAGACCACCGCCAGGTGATCCGACAGCGCGCCCTGGCTCCTGGCCGGCGCGCCGTCGATGCGGAGCGTGCGCCGCTCGCTTCCTTCGGCGGCCTCGCGGCCGGTGCCGATCTCCACCTCGCCCGCCGGCGTCGCGAGCCGCGCATGGACCGCCCAGGGCCCCGCCGCCGGCGCGCCCAGCGCGCCGGTCTCGTCGCGCCGCCGCCGGTCGACCTCGCCGAGCCTGGCGCGGCGCAGGCCGCGGCCCGGCGCCAGGAAGGAGATCGCCTCCAGCAGGTTGGTCTTGCCGGCGCCGTTCGGGCCGGTCAGCACCACCGGGCCCGCCGTCGTCGCGAGGCGCGCCGCTGCGTAGCCGCGGAAATCCGTCAGCACCAGGCGGCGCACCGCCACGGTCGGCCCGCCATCCCTACGGGCGTAATCACCGCCGCTCGCCGGCTCGCCGCCGGCTTGGTCGAAAGCCGTTGGGGCTGCCGCGAGGATGCCGAGATCGCCTCTCACTGTCCTCAGACGCGCATCGGCATCAGCACGTAGAGCGCGCTGGCATCGGCGCTGTCGCGCACCAGGGTGGGCGAGGCCGCATCGGCGATCGCGAAGCGCGCGCCCTCGCCCTCGATCTGCTCGGCGATATCCAGGAGATAGCGAGAGTTGAAGCCGATTTCGATGGGCGAAGCGGAATACCTGACCTCGATTTCCTCGCTGGCGGTGCCGTTCTCGGGGCTGGTCGCCGAGAGCGTCAGGTTGCCGCGCTCGACGCTGAGCTTCACCGCCCGGCTCTTCTCGGTGGAGATGGTGGAGACGCGGTCGACGGCGGCGGCGAATTCCTGGCAGTTCACCTCCAGGATCTTGTCGTTGCCGGTGGGGATGACCCGGTCATAGTCCGGGAAGGTGCCGTCGATCAGCTTGGAGGTCAGCACGGTGTCGCCGAGGACGAAGCGGATCTTGGTGTCGGAGAGCGAGACGGTGACGTCCTCGCCCGCCTCGTCCAGAAGCTTGCGCAGCTCCATCACGGTCTTGCGCGGCACGATGACGCCGGGCATGCCGGATGCCCCCTCGGGGAGCGCGATCTCCATCCGCGCCAGGCGATGGCCGTCGGTTGCCACCGCGCGCAGCATGGCGATGCCGTCGCTCTTGGCGGCGTGGAGATAGATGCCGTTCAGATAGTAGCGCGTCTCCTCGGTGGAGATGGCGAAGCGCGTGCGGTCGATGAGCCGGCGCAGATCCGCCGCCTGCAGCGTGAAGGCATAGGGCAGATCGCCGCTCGCCATCAGGGGGTAGTCCTCCGGCGGCAGGCAGGCGAGGGTGAAGACGGAGCGGCCGGCGCGCACGGTCATCGAGCCCTTGTCGCCGCTGGCGCCGAGCTCGATCTGCGAGCCGTCCGGCAGCTTGCGCACGATGTCGTAGAGCGTGTGGGCGGGCGCCGTGGTGGTGCCGCCGCCGGAGATGTCCGCCGCCACCGCGTCGACGATCTCCAG
>Ga0335078_10014209_pt1 | contig 11811 bp, 10 predicted proteins | sample Lox_Sample_32_FD_206711 | JGI IMG/M metagenome (GOLD analysis project Ga0335078, IMG submission 206711) | Soil microbial communities from Loxahatchee National Wildlife Refuge, Florida, United States - Lox_Sample_3.2 | ecosystem: Environmental > Terrestrial > Soil > Wetlands | place: USA...
GGGTCTGCGGTTCGGCGGTAATGACGTCGGCAGCATCATGATTGAGGAAAACGTGGTGTCCGCCGCCGGCACGCACCACCGCGCAAGCGAAGAGGAGTTGCGACGGCTCATTCGCGATGCGGGGTTTGTGCCCAAGCAGCGGGATACGCTGTACCGGACGTATTTCCTGAACTGAAGCCTACGGGGGAGTGTGAGCCTTGCGAACGCGGCAGACAGAAGAATCGTCGTGGTTTCTGGGTTGCCGGGGAGCGGCAAGTCGTCTCTGGCGTTGAAACTCGCGCCTCTGCTGGGATTACGGGTAATCGATAAAGACGATATCCTCGAGCGGCTGTTCGATTCAAAAAGGCGTTGGCGATGCCGCCTGGCGGCGGTCTCTCAGCCGGGAAAACGACGGGATCTTCCGACAGGAATCAGAGGCTTCGAGTGGCGCGATTCTTGTTTCCCATTGGCACCTGCAAGGCATGCCTTTGGATTCCGGAACACCCACGGAGTGGCTGCTGACGCTTTCGAGGCGTGTCGTCAACCTGCATTGCAAGTGTCCGGCCGTGGTAGCCGCCGAGCGTTTCATTCAGCGAAGACGGCATCCGGGTCACTCGGACCGCACACGATCCCAAGAGGAAATCGTGGCGAGCATTCAAGAATTGGAGCGACTGGAACCACCGGAGATTGGAAAGCGATTCTCAGTGGACACTGCGGCAGAGGTCAGAGTTGAAGATCTGGCTGGCGTAATATCTAAAGCGTTGCACGGCCGTTGCGGCTGAGCGGCGCTGATTAGCAGAGCCTGCGACCTTCCAAGCCACCCTACAGGAAATCGGCGGTGGTGAAGAAGAACTGGAGCTCCGTCTGCGCGGTTTCGGGCGCGTCGGAGCCGTGGATGCAATTGCGCTCGATGTTTGCCGCGAAGCGCTTGCGGATCGTGCCTTCGGCGGCTTTGGCCGGATCGGTGGCGCCCATGACTTCGCGCAGACCGAGAATGGCGTTTTCGCGCTCGAGGGCCATCACGACGATGGGGCCTTCGGTCATAAATTTCACGAGGCCTTCGAAGAAGGGGCGCGCCTTGTGTACCGCGTAAAAGCCGCGGGCTTGCGAATCGGTCAGGCGCGTCATGCGCAAGGCCAGAATCTTGAAACCGGCCTTCTGAATCATGGCGAGGATCTCGCCGGCTTGCCCGGCAGCAACGGCATCGGGCTTAATTGCAGAAAACGTGCGTTCCACGCTCATAGGCGGCTTTTTACTTTCTCTCCTAGCTCGGCCGGGGAGGCGCAGACGGTGATGCCGGCGTCCTGCATGGCCTGAATCTTGTCGGATGCTTTGCCGGAGCCGCCGGAAATGATGGCGCCGGCATGACCCATGCGGCGGCCGGGCGGCGCGGTCTGGCCGGCGATGAAGCCGACCACCGGTTTCTTCACGTGCGCTTTCACGTACGCGGAGGCGGTCTCTTCGGCATTGCCGCCGATTTCGCCGATCATGATGATGGCCTTGGTGTCCGGGTCTTCGTTGAAGAGCTTGAGAGCGTCGACGAAATTGGTGCCGATAATCGGGTCGCCGCCGATGCCGATGCAGGTGGATTGGCCGATTCCGAGTTTCGACAACTGGCCGACGGCTTCATAAGTGAGGGTGCCCGAACGCGAGACCACGCCGACGTGGCCTTCCTTATGGATATGCGCGGGCATGATGCCGATCTTGCACTTACCCGGCGAAATGATGCCGGGGCAGTTGGGGCCGATCAGGCGCGTCTTCTTACCCTGCAGAAATTCCCAGGCCTTCACCATCTCGATGGCGGGAATGCCTTCGGTAATGCAGACAACCAAGGCCAGACCGGCGTCGGCTGCTTCCATAATGGCGTCAGCAGCAAAGGGCGGCGGGACGAAAATCACGGACGCGTTCGCGGCGGTTTCCTTCACGGCTTCGGCGACAGTATCGAATACCGGGAGGTCGAGATGTTTCGTTCCGCCCTTGCCTGGGGTGACGCCGCCTACGACTTTGGTGCCGTACGCAATGGCCTGCTGCGCGTGAAACGTGCCTTCTTTGCCGGTGAAGCCCTGGACAATCAGGCGGGTGCTTCTGTCTACCAGTACGCTCATCCGATTCCCCTAGTGCGCGGCTGCGAGCTTGACGACCTTTTCGGCAGCGTCGCGCATGTCCTCTCCGACCGTAAAGTTGAAGCCTGATTCCAGCAGAACCTTGCGCCCCAACTCGACGTTGGTGCCTTCCATGCGGACGACGATCGGGACCTTGATGTTCAAGTCGCGTGCGGCGGCCACGACGCCAGTTGCCAACGTGTCGCAGCGGAGAATGCCGCCGAAGATGTTGATCAGCACAGCCTTCACATTTTTATCCGAGAGCAGAATGCGGAAGGCGTTTTTGACCTGCTCGGCGTTGGCGCCGCCGCCGACGTCGAGGAAGTTGGCGGGACTGCCGCCCGCATACTTGATGATGTCCATGGTGGCCATGGCGAGGCCCGCGCCGTTTACCATGCAGCCGACGGTGCCATCGAGCTTGATGTAGTTCAAGCTGTGCTTGGAGGCTTCGACTTCGAGCGGGTCTTCTTCGTTGATGTCGCGCAGCTCCATCAGATCTTTGTGACGATAGAGGGCGTTGTCGTCGAAGTTGATTTTGGCGTCGAGCGCGTAGACTTTGCCGTCCTTGGCGAGGATGAACGGATTGATTTCGGCCAAGGAGGCGTCGGTGGCGACATACGCCTTGGCGAGCGCGGACATGGCGGCCGCGGCGGCGTTGACGCTCGTGGCGGGGATGCCTATTCCGAAGGCCAGCTTGCGGCATTGGTAGGCGGCAAGGCCGATGCCAGGTTCGAACGCTTCTTTCAGGATGAGCTCAGGCGTTTTGGCGGCGACTTCTTCGATCTCCATGCCGCCGGCGGCCGAGGCCATGAAGACCGGCTTGCCCTGCACGCGGTCTAGCACGATGCCGAGGTAGAGTTCGCGCTCGATGGGCAGGGTCTCTTCAATGAGCAGCCGCTGTACCACGCGACCTTCGGGTCCGGTCTGGTGGGTGACCAGGGTCATGCCGAGCATTTTGTCGGCGACTGCGGCTGCTTCTGCCGCGTCTTTCACCACTTTGACGCCGCCGCCCTTGCCGCGCCCGCCGGCATGAATCTGCGCCTTAACGACCACGCTTCCGCCGATTTTCTTCGCGGCTGCTTCGGCCTCTTCGACCGTGAATGCCACTTCGCCGCGCGGAACGGGAACGTGGTATTGAGCCAGGATGGCCTTTGCCTGATACTCGTGAATTTTCATGGAAAATCTGCTTGTGCTAGGATGACGAACAAGCCGAACGTTCCAATATAGCATGCACGCCGGAGGTGGACCGAAGCGGATCAGGTTGTGACCGGTATGCAGGTGGCTGCGCGCCTTGATGGCGCCTTCGAGGCTCTGATCGGACCGCGCCCCAAAGACGGCCGTGGCGGCCCACCAAATTACTTTTGACTTTTGACCTTTTGCTTTCACCATGTCTCTCCTGCCCTATCTGGAACGCCTCACGGAGCGCGGGAATCTTTCGTGCGCGGAAGCGCTGGCCGCCATGGAAACGATTCTTTCGGGGCAGGCGAGCCAGCCGCAGATCGCGGCATTCCTGGTGGCATTGCGGATGAAGGGCGAGACCGTCGATGAACTCGTCGGGTTTGCGCGGGTGATGCGGCGAATGGCCTCGCCCGTGAAACTGGAACTCGGCGGAGAGCGGTTGCTCGATACTTGTGGCACCGGCGGCGATGGTTCCGGGACATTCAACATCTCGACAGTTGCGGCGTTTGTGGTGGCGGGCGCGGGAGTGCGGGTGGCGAAGCACGGCAACCGATCGATTTCGAGTAAGTGCGGCAGCGCCGATCTGCTGGAAGCGATGGGGATCACGGTGGCGGTGTCGGCCGAGCAGGCGGCACGGGCGATCCGCGAGATTGGCATCGGATTTTTCTTTGCGCCGGCGGTTCATACGGCGATGAAGCATGCGCATCCGGTGCGCGTGGATTTGAAGATACGGACGGTCTTCAATTTACTGGGGCCGCTGACGAATCCGGCGGGCGCGAATGCGCAGGTGGCGGGGGCGCCGTCGGAGCGCGCGGCTGAGCTGATTGCCGGGGCATCGGCAGTATTGGGGCTGGAACACGGATTCGTGGTGCATGGCTCCGATGGGCTCGACGAAATCACGACGACCGGACCGACCCTGGTGTTTGAGATTCGCGGCCGGGAAGTGCAACGGCGGATGGTGAGCCCGGAAGATTTTGGTGTGGCGGCGGCGGCACCGGCGGCGTTGCGCGGTGGCGATCTGGCAAAGAACCTGGCGATCGCGAAGGAAGTTCTCACGGGCGGCCGCGGGCCGGCGCGCGATATCGTGCTGGTGAACGCGAGCGCGGGAGTTGTGGCGGCGGGGCGGGCCGACTCGTTCAGCGAAGCAATGGCGTTGGCCGCGGAGTCAATTGACAGCGGGGCAGCGCAAGCGAAGGTAGACGCTTTAGCGCGATTGACCAGCGAAGCGGCCTGAGCTATTGCAGAAGCTGGAAGGAGACGGTCATGGAGCAACTGGGTGACGTGACCGTCGTGAAAGTCGGGGCGCCCAGAAGAAACGACGCAAAGCCCGCACCGGATGCGAAATCGCCGAGCTGAGCCACCGTCACGGGCGATGGTAAATTGGCGCCGCTGATGCTCAAAACGGCGCCGGCGGAAACTCCGGCCGCCGCGGCTACCTGCTGCGCCTCGGTCTGAGCGTCTTTGAAGAGATCGGCATCGGGGCAAGTCAACAAGTGCGTCAATTGCGGCGAGACCAGCGTGGATGCGCCGAGGAACGACAAACCGAGGGGCGGAGCGGATTTTGATAAAGCCTGCTGGGCTGCATTCAGCGCGGTGAATGTGTCTGTGATCTTCGACAGTGGCGCGGTCAGCGTGAAGGACCACTGGAGCTGGGACTGCGGAGTCGCCGGATTTCCGGTGTAGATCGTTACGGTGTTGACACCTGTGAACGATGCGCCGGAGATGCCGGCTTGCTGCAGAGCGGCGGTGATGTCATCGAGCCCGGAGTTCACGGAGGAGGTGACGGTCAACGTGATGGAAACCTCGTCGGGCTGCAGGGCCAGCGGCTGCGTGGCGGTGATCGTGATGGAATTGGGCTGGCTCGGCACCAGCACGGTTCCCAAGGCAAACCGCACGGTGAGGAGGCAGGAGCCAGGCGCGGAGGTGGACAGCGACTGGATGAGTCCGACCAGCAGGCCGGCGGCGCTGGCTAATTGCTGCGCCTGCGTTCGGGCGCTGGCGACCAGATCCGAAAGGTTACAACCAGGCGATTGCGAGGTCTCGGTGCCTTGCAACGAGAAGGTGAGGGAAAGGCCGCTATTGTTTTGCGGGAGCTTCGTCGCAAGGGCCGCCAAGGAAGCGGTGGTGTCTTTGACCTTGGAAATGGGAACTACCAGTTGGAAGTTCCATTGAAGCTGTGGGGGCGGTGAACTGGGAGGCTGGGTGCCGCTCACGACAGTTACGAGCGCGGCAGAGTTGTTGATACCGACAAAATTGGAGGACGTGATACCGGTACCCTGCAAGGCTATGACAATGTCGGCGAGGGCTTTGTCGAGTCCGGAAGTTACGACAACGCCGAAGACAGCCTGATCCGGTTGCGCGGTCACGGGCTGGCTCGCGGTGACTGTGACAGAATTGTTAACGATCTGGCTGAAGGCAAGCGCGGGCAACAGAAGCAGGGCAGCACAGCGAAGGGGCTGAAGCATGCCCGCAGTATAGCCGAGCGGATTCGTGAAATCGAACCGGGAAACGCCGGATGAGGTTTAGCCGATACCGGAGTACCGTTTGAAAATCTGGGGCAGGTTCTGAGAGAACGCCGAACGCGCCATCACCATGTCGCAGCCGGCCGTTTGCGCACTCTGCTTCAGCTCAGCCTGGATATGAGACAGGTAGCCGATCAGGTTGATGCCCTTGGTTTCCGGCGCGCCTTTTAGTTTGGCGATGAGGCTTACTGGTTCGACGCTGTCGAAGTTGAGGTCGAAGATGATGAGCGCCGGCTTCTCATGGTGCGCTTTATCGATTACCTGCTTGGCGTCCTTGACGAACTCCAGCGCGAGGCTGGCTCGCTTGGCCGCTTCGGAAAGCTTCACCGAGAAAAACAGGTCGCTGACGACCGCCAGGATTCTTTTCGATCCCTGATTCTGCATAACAGATGTAGCGTTTTGCGAAATCCTTGACTCTGAGAACTAGGAGGAGGGAAGCAATAATTCTACCATGGAACCTATGGACGTCCACTCCTTTTCGCAGCCCGATCGAGTCCGGGTGCGGCATCTCGAATTGGATTTCGATGTAAGGTTCGATCGAAAGATACTGGAAGGCGCGGTAACGCTGCATTTCGAACCGGCGCGGGAGCCCGAGCTGGTGCTCGATACGCGCGATCTGGAAATTCACGGTGTCGAGAACGCGACCGGCTTCGAGCTGGGGCCGCGCGATGCCATTCTGGGATCGGCGCTCAAAATCGGAATCGAGAAAGGATGTTCGTTCGTGCGGGTCCGGTATTCCACAAGGCCGGGCGCATCCGGTCTGCAATGGCTGGATGCGGCGCAGACGGCGGGCAAGGAGCATCCGTTCTTGTATACGCAATCGCAAGCGATTCATGCGCGAAGCTGGATCCCGCTGCAGGACAGCCCGGCCGTGCGCGTCACGTTTCAGGGGCGCGTGCGCACGTCTAACGGGCTGCCGGCGGTAATGGCCGCGGAGCGAGCCGGCGAGCACTTCAAGATGACCCGCGCGGTGCCCCCGTACCTGATTGCGCTGGCCGCGGGCGAATTGGCATTCAAGCCGCTGGGTGAGCGGTCGGGCGTGTTTGCCGAGCCGGCACTGATTGACCTGGCGGCGCGCGAATTCGCCGATACGGAGAAGATGATTCGCGCGGTGGAGGAAATGTATGGCCCGTACCGATGGGGCCGGTACGATTTGCTGGTGCTGCCGCCGAGTTTTCCGTTTGGCGGAATGGAGAACCCGTGCCTGACGTTCGCGACGCCCACGATTCTGGCGGGAGACAAAAGCCTGGTGGCGCTGGTGGCGCACGAGCTGGCGCATTCGTGGTCGGGAAACCTCGTAACGAACGCGACCTGGAGCGATTTCTGGCTCAACGAAGGGTTCACGGTTTATCTGGAGCGGCGCATTCTGGAAACAGTGTACGGGCGCGAGCGAGAGCAGATGGAGGCGGTGTTAGGGCGGCGCGAGTTGGATCGCGAAATGGCATCGCTGCCGGAATCCGATCGCGTGCTGCACATCGAGCTGGCCGGTCGCGATCCCGATGACGGCTGCACGCTGGTTCCGTATGAAAAAGGCGCGCTGCTGCTGCGGACCATCGAGGGCGAGGTGGGGCGCGAGCGCTTCGACGCGTTTCTCCATTCTTACTTCGATCACTTCGCGTTTCAGAGCATCACGACGGCGGACTTTCTGGATTACCTGGGACGCGAATTGCCGACTTCGGTTCCGCTCGAAGAGTGGATCTTTCGGCCCGGCGTTCCAAGCGGCGCGGCCGAGCCGCAGTCGGATGCATTCCGCCGCATCGAAGAGGCCGCGGCGCGGTGGCAGCACGGAACAGCCGTTGAGACGAGCGATTGGAGCACGCAGCTCTGGCTGCATTTTCTGCGATCGCTGGAGAATCCGGAGCTGGCGCGGCTGGACCGCGAGTTTCATCTCACCGAAGCGGGCAACTCGGAGATTCTGCATCAGTGGCTGTTGATGGCGGTGCGCGGCGGATACGAGCCGGTGTTTCCACGCGTGGAGCAGTTTCTGGGGAGCGTGGGCCGGCGCAAGTTTCTGAAGCCGCTCTACACAGAGCTGATGAAGACGCCGGAAGGGCGGCAGCGGGCGCGCCGCATCTACTCGGTCGCGCGGCCGGGATACCATCCGATTGCGCAAGCGACGATCGACGGCATCGTAGGCGGTTCACAATAGAGTTGTGGCTTTGCTCGAACTGCGCGGCGACGGACTGTATTGCGCCGCGGGAGACTTTTCCATCGACCCGTGGGGGCCGGTCGAAAGGGCTATCGTCACGCACGCCCATTCCGACCACGCGACAGCCGGATCGCGATCGTATTTGACAGCAGCTCCGGGAGGGGCAGTGCTTCGCGCGCGCCTTGGGCCCGATGCGTCGATCCAAACCGCGGCGTATGGGGATGTGGTGACGATCGGCGAAGTGCGGGTTTCCTTGCATCCGGCGGGGCACATACTCGGATCGGCTCAGGTCCGCCTTGAGCAAAATGGCGACGGCACGTGCGCGCCATTTGAACCTCTGCGTTGCCACACATTCGTGACGGAATCGACATTCGGGCTGCCGATTTTCCGCTGGCCGGCGGAAGTGGACGTGCTCGCGGCGATTCACGCGTGGTGGCGCGCCAACCAGCAAGCCGGGCGCGCGAGCCTGCTGTTCGCGCACCCGCTCGGGAAAGCGCAACGGGTGCTGGCGCTGCTCGACGCGTCGATCGGCCCGATCTACACACATGGTGCGGTGGAGCGGATGAATGCGGTGTATCGAGGGCAGGGAATCGCGCTCGCCCCGAGCACACACGCCGGAAGCAGCGGAGAGTGGCGGCGTGCATTGGTAATTGCGCCGCCATCGAGCCACGGCTCACCCTGGGAACGGCGCTTCGGTCCGGCTTCGACGGCGTTGGTGTCCGGCTGGATGCGGATCCGCGGAACGCGACAGCGGCGCTCGCTCGATCGCGGCTTCGTCCTCTCCGATCACGCGGATTGGCCAGCGTTGTTGCGGGTGATTCAGGAGACGGGCGCCGAGTCCGTCTGGGTCACGCATGTATATCGGGCGCCCTTGGTGCGATGGCTGCAGGAACGCGGACGGGATGCGCGCGTGCTGGAGGCGCACTTCGAAGGAGAACGTGACGAGCCCACGGAGGAAGGCGAGCCGTGAAACAATTTGCCGAACTCTATGCCGCGCTTGATGGAACCACCAAGACCAACGACAAGGTGGCAGCGCTGAAGCGCTATTTGGCGGCAGCGCCACCGGGAGACGCCGCTTGGGCCGTGAATTTTCTGATCGGCCGGAGGCCGAAGCGGCTTTTGGAATCGCGCAAGCTGGCGCAGTGGGCCATTGAAGAGGCCGGCATTCCGGAATGGCTGTTCGGCGAATGCTACCAGGCGGTCGGCGATTTCGCCGAAACGATGGCGCTGCTGCTGCCGCCATCGGAACAATCGAGCGAACGGCCGTTGAGCTACTGGGTGGAAGAACGGCTGCTGCCATTGCGCGATGCCGATGATGCGTCGCGGCGGGCCTCTCTGGCCGCGGCTTGGCGCGAAATGGACGAAGGCCAGCGCTTCGCCTGGAACAAGCTGATTACCGGGGAATTTCGCGTCGGGGTTTCGCAAAACCTGGTGATGCGCGCGGTCGCCGAGGTGAGCGGTGCGACTCCGGAAGCAATCGCTCACCGGCTGATGGGGGATTGGCAACCGGGCGCCGAGTTCTGGCAGCAGCTCATTGCGCCGGATACCCGGGATGCCGATATCAGCCGCCCTTACCCGTTCTTTCTGGCCTACCCGCTCGAAGGCGACCTGCAGGAATTGGGTGACATTCGCGACTGGCAGGTGGAATGGAAATTCGACGGCATTCGCGCGCAGGTCATTCGCCGTCAATTTCGGACCTTTGTGTGGTCGCGCGGCGAAGAGCTGATGACCGATCGGTTTCCGGAACTCCAGGGGTTGGGAGCGCTGCTGCCGGAAGGAACCGTGATGGACGGCGAGATTCTGCCGTGGAAAGACGGCGCGCCCTTACCGTTCGCCCAGATGCAGCGGCGCATCGGGCGGAAAGTGCTCGGCCCGAAGATCCTGGCGGAAGTGCCGGTGGTGCTGGTTGCGTTCGACCTGCTGGAATTCCGGGGCGAAGATGTGCGCGAGCAGGCGCTCCGCTGGCGGCGCGCGGAACTCGAGAAGATCGCGCCGCGGGGAAGCGCGCTGGTGGTGTCCCCGGTGGTGCATGGGGAATCCTGGGAGGCATTGACCCGGCTTCGACAGGAATCGCGTGGACGCCGCGTCGAAGGATTCATGCTCAAGCGGCTGAGTTCGCCCTATCGCGTGGGACGCCGCCGCGGCGACTGGTGGAAATGGAAAATCGAGCCGCATTCGGTGGACGCCGTCCTAATCTATGCGCAGCACGGCAGCGGGCGGCGCGCGAGCCTGTTTACCGACTACACGTTCGGCATTTGGGACAACGGCAAACTGGTTCCGTTCGCCAAGGCCTACTCGGGACTGAGCGATGAAGAGATCCGGCAGGTTGACGCGTTCGTTCGCCGAAACACCATCGAAAAATTTGGCCCGGTGCACGCCGTCAAACCGGAGTTGGTCTTCGAACTGGCCTTCGAAGGCATCCAGCGGTCGGCCCGCCACCGTTCAGGTATTGCAGTCCGGTTTCCCCGAATGGCGCGTTGGCGTCACGACAAGAAGGCCGAGGAGGCGGACAGCATTGAAACAATTCGGTCCTTGCTTCCGTGAGAAACTGTCGGATTAATGCCAAAAGTTCTAATCGCTGGCGGTGGCTTGGCCGGAATGTCGGCCGCTGCGGCACTTGGCGGCGCCGGTTACGAAGTAGAACTCTTCGAATCCCGGCCCTTCCTGGGCGGCCGGGCAACATCGTATCCGGTTCCGGCCTCGCCGGACGAAGAGGCCGAGACTATCGACAACTGCCAGCACATTCTGCTGCGCTGCTGCGTGAACCTCCTGAACTTCTACGAGCGCTTAGGCATCCGCGACCGGATCGAATTCCACCGGGAGTTTTATTTCATCGAACCCGGCGGTCGCATTTCGATTTTTCGGCGCGGCCGGCTGCCGGCTCCGCTGCATTTCGCCGGCTCTTTCCTACGAATGGCCTGTCTGGGCCGCGCGGATAAAATCGGAATTGCGCGCGCCTTGGCCGCGCTTCGGCGGGAACGCACGCGGCGCACGGATCTCGATCGCATCAGCATGCTCGATTGGCTCCTGCAAAAGCGCCAGACGCCGCGCGCGATTGACCGCTTCTGGCGCCAGGTGCTGGTCAGCGCGGTCAATGAAGATTTGGATCACATGGCGGCCCGTCACGGTTTTCAGGTATTTTGGCTGGGATTTCTCTCTCGCGCGGATTCTTACGAGATGGGAGTGCCGGCGGTGCCGCTGGGCGAGCTCTATTCCGTCGAGGCGTGGAGCCGGTTCGGCACGGTCCGAATCCACACCCGATGCCCCGTCGAGCGGATCACACCTGAAGGATTCACGGCTGGCGGTCAATTGCGTTCGGCGGATCACTATATCTGTGCCCTTCCGTTCGAGCGGCTCGAAGCGCTCGGTCTGGCCGCGCCGCCGTTCACTCACTCGCCCATCACCGGAATCCATCTTTGGTTCGATCGCGAGATCACGACGCTACCACACGCCACCTTGCTCGATCGAACCATTCAGTGGATGTTCAACAAGAACGGAGGCCGCTACCTGCAACTGGTGGTCAGTGCATCGCGCGACCTGACCAACTTGTCGCGGAATGAGATCATCGAGATTGCGGTGGGCGATCTCCGTCTCTATTTTCCCCGGGTACGGGAGGCGCGCCTGGTGAAGGCGCACGTGGTGAAGGAACAACGCGCTACATTTTCGGCCGCGCCAGAAACGGAGGACTTGCGCCCGCCGGCCGTTTCGCCGATGAAAAATGTCTTCCTCGCCGGAGACTGGACGCGCACTGGCTGGCCCGCCACGATGGAAGGCGCGGTACGCAGCGGTTATGCCGCCGCGGAAGCTGTGGCGCAAGCCGCCGGAAAGTCTGCCCGCTTCCTGATACCCGATTTGGCCTGAAGCCCTTACTGCCCGGGCT
>Ga0335078_10014210_pt1 | contig 11811 bp, 7 predicted proteins | sample Lox_Sample_32_FD_206711 | JGI IMG/M metagenome (GOLD analysis project Ga0335078, IMG submission 206711) | Soil microbial communities from Loxahatchee National Wildlife Refuge, Florida, United States - Lox_Sample_3.2 | ecosystem: Environmental > Terrestrial > Soil > Wetlands | place: USA: Florida...
CATCCGCGGCGCGGGCGAGGTCGGGCGCTTGCGTGCAGGCGGGGGCACCGGCCAACACGGCAGCGAGCAGCGCGCAGCGCGCGCACACAGGGAGAGCAGGGGTCGCGCCCGGCTTCATGGCAGGGGCATCATGCCCCATGCAGCCAGCGGGCGCAGGTGAGGATGCGTCTAGATGCCGTGGTCCTGCGTCGAGCGGCCGTCGATCCAGGTCTCGAGTACTTTCAGCTCATCATCGGCGGCCACGAGGTTGGCGCGATAGCCGGGAGCGATTCGGCCGAGCTCGCCACCGAAGCCGAGGAACTCCGCCGGCCACTGGCTCGCCATGCGCACCGCCTGCGGGAGCGGCACGCCCAGCATCTGGATCGCGTTGCGTACGCAGCTTGCCATGTCAATGTTGGAGCCGGCGAGGCGGCCGTCCTCGTCGACGCACACGCTGCCCGACACCAGGATGCGCCGGCCCTGGAGCTCGAACGAGGTGACGTTGGTGCCGACGCTCGGCATCGCATCCGTCACCAGCATGAAACGCTCGTGTGGCTTGCAGCGCAGTGCAATGCGCAGCACCACCGGGCTGGTATGCAGTCCATCGACGATGATGCCGCACCAGCTCGTGGTGTCGTCGAGCGCCGCACCCACGGTGCCCGGCTCGCGCCCGGTCAGCTGCGACATGGCATTGAAGAGGTGTGTGAAGCCGGTGAGCCCGTGGCGCAGCGCGGTGGTGATCTGCGCATAGGTCGCGTTGGTATGGCCCGCGGACACCACCACGCCGGCCGAGACCAGCCCCTCGATGATCTCGGGCGTGGTCATCTCGGGCGCCAGCGTCACCAGCGTCCTGCCGGCGCGCAGCGAGGTGAGCAGCCCCACGGCGCTCGCGTCGAGCTCGCGGAGCTTGGCGGGATCGTGCACACCCTTGCGTTCGACGTTGAGGAACGGTCCCTCGATGTGGATGCCGAGCACGCCCGGCACGCCGCTCTCGATCGCGCTGCGCACCGCGGCGATGGCGCGCGCGACCACCTCGAGATCGTCGCTGATGAGGGTCGGCAGGAAGCCGGTGGTGCCGAAGCGGCGATGGGCGCGGCCGATCGCGCCGATGGTCTCGACGCTCGGGGAATCGTTGAAGAGCACGCCGCCGCCGCCGTTGACCTGCGAATCGAGAAATCCCGGCAGGAGCAACGCTCCCTCGAGATCGTGCCGCTGGAGCTTGCGGATGCGGCGGCCGGAGGCGGCGACGACCTCCGTGATGCGGCCGTGGTCGATCAGTACGGCGCGGCCCTCTGTGAGGCCGTCGCCGTCCTGGCCGGTGCCGAGCAGCATGCGCCCGTTGACGAGTGCGACACTCATCACAGGGTCTCGGTCACCTTGGAGAGATTCGGCGGACGGTCGGGGTCACGGCCGCGCGCGAGCGATAGTGCGTTCGCCATGCGGTAAAAGCTCTGCGCGTAGAGCAGCGGCTCGATCACCGGGTGCGCGCTCCCGGTCGGCAGCACGATGGCCTGCGCCACCTCGGCCCCGGCGATGAGTACCGCGGCGCCCTTGGCGGCGAGCTCGCCGGCGAGCTCAACCACCCCGGCGCGGCTCTCGTCGTCCTGCGTGAAGATGAGCAGCGGAAAATGCGCGCGCACCAGTGCCATCGGCCCATGGCGCAGCTCGGCCGCCGAGAGCGCCTCGGCATGCAGGCCGCAGGTTTCCTTGAATTTCAGAGCCGCCTCCTGCGCGATTCCCAACCCCAGGCCACGCCCGATCACGTACAGGTTGTTGACACCCGTGAGCTCTTTGACCGCCGCGCTCCAGTCGAGCCCGAAGGCGCGCGCGAGCAGCGACGGCGCGTTCTCGAGGGCCGCTGCGATCCCGGCGTCGCGCGCCCAGCTGCCGACCAGCTGCACGATAGCGGCGAGCGAGGCGATATAGCTCTTGGTCGCGGCGACGCTCTGCTCCGCTCCCGCAGCGAGCGGGATGAGATCATCGGCGAGCTGCGCGAGCGGCGAGCTCTCGGCATTTACCATCGCCACGATACGTGCACCGTGCGCGCGTGCGCGGCTCACCGTGGCGAGCAGATCGGGGCTCGCTCCTGACTGCGAGATCGCCAGCATCACCGTGCCGACCAGATCCGGAGTCACTTCGTACACCGAGCTCACCGAAGGGGAGGCCGAGGAGGTGAGGACGCCTAAGCGCGTCTCGATCAGATAACGCGCGAAGGTGGCGGCATGATCGGAGCTGCCGCGCGCGCACGTCAGCACCGCACGCGGCGGTGCCTGCCGCAGCCGCTCGGCGAGACGCGCGACGCGCCCGGCGTTGGCGGCGAGCTGTGCGCGCACCACGGCCGGCGCCTGCGCCGCCTCGGCGTACATGCGGGTGCTCGCTTCGGTCCTGGTCACGTGGCGATGCTGAGCTCAGCGACGAAATCGTAGATGTCGCCACGATAGAAGGACTGGGTGAACTCGGCGGCGCGCCCGTCCTGGAGGAAGCCGAGACGCTCGACCAGCAGGCCCGCATCCTTCTCCTTCGCCTGCAGCAGCTCCGCCTGCTCGGCGGTGAACAACACCGCGCGCAGCCGCTGCAGCGCGCGCACCGGGCGATTGCCGGCGCGCTCGAGCGCCGCATACAGAGAGGACTCCACCGACTCGAGCGACGGCAGGCAGGAGGCGAGGATGGTCGCGTACTCGAGCGACATCGGCGCATCGTCGGCGAAGCGGATGCGGTGGAAGCGGTACACGGGCGTGCCGGGGCTGGCACGCAGCGTGAGCGCTTCCTCCGGCGTCACCGTGCCGGCGGCCTTGCGCAGCCAGACGCTGCGCGGATTGCGTCCGCGGGCGCGCATGTCCTCGGAGAACGAGGTGAGCTTGGAGAAATTCTTCTCGACTCGCGCGAGCACGAAGGTGCCCGAGCCCTGACGCCGCACCAGCAGTCCTTCGCCGACCAGGCCTTCGATCGCCTTGCGCACCGTGATGCGTGAGACGCCGAAATCCTCGGCGAGCTCGCGCTCCGGCGGCAGGGCATCGTCCGGACCTAACACGCGCGTCTCGATGGCCTGGCGCAGCGCGCGCTGCAGTTGTTGGTAGAGCGGCAGACTGCTCTTTTCGTCCAGCTTGCCGACCGTCTGTGACAGCAGCGTCAAGGTGTTCTCCGGGCTGTCCCGCGACCTCTTAGGCTACCAGTATAGTACCAGTGTGTTGCTCCAAGAACACAATTAGCTAAACAACATCTTGTTTTTATTCGCAAAGAATCTCATGTCTACACTTGGTATGGATGGTATAGCGTTTGCTCATAATTGGTATTATATTGGCACGTAACTGGTCCGGCTGCACGGACCTCTCGTGGGGCGCCAGGCACGCGCGCCCGCGGGTCTCGCAGGATCGCGACGGGGTTGGCCGGCGTGCAACAGCTAACGACAAACACTCGGGGTGGGTAAATCATGAGAATCGCACGGTCGACGTTGATCGGAACCGCGGTCGCCTTGGCGCTGTTCGGGCGCAACGCTGCGCTGCATGCGCAGACAGTCGTGCAGCCGCCGAGCGATGGCGCGCTGCCGGCGCAGGCCGCCGGCGACCAGGCTTCCAAGTCAAGCGAATTGCAGGAAGTGGTGGTGACGGGCATCCGCTACGCGAGCCAACAGTCGCTCGCGCAGAAGCGCGCCGCCACGAACGATGTGGAGGTGGTCACTGCCGAGGACATTGGCAAGATGCCGGATAAGAACGTCGCCGACTCCTTGAAGCGCGTTCCGGGCCTCACCGTCAGCCCCGCGGGCGCCAACGAGGGCGGCTTCGACGAGAACGACCGGGTCAGCATGCGCGGCACGGGACCTAGCCTCACGCAGACTCTGATCAACGGGCACAACGTCGCCTCCGGTGACTGGTTCGTGCTCGACCAGACCGGTACCGTCGGTCGCAGCGTGAGCTACACCCTGCTGCCTTCCGAAGTGGTCAGCAAGGTGGTCATTGAAAAGACCTCGGAAGCCTCGCTGGTCGAGGGAGGAGTCGCTGGCTCGGTCGACATCATCACGCGCCGGCCGCTGGAGGATTTCAACAAGCCGTTCACCTTCCAGGTATCGGCCGGTGCGGTGTACGCGGACCTGCCTGACAAGACCGATCCGCAGGCGAATGGGTTGTTTAACTACCGTAACGATGACGGCACTTTCGGCGTGCTCGTGCAGGGCTTCCTCGAGGACCGCCACCTGCGCCGCGACGGCACGGAGCTGCTGGGGTATGAGCAGATCCTGCCGGGCAGTCCGATAGCGACAGCCAATCCAAACCTCTCCGGTGTGTATTACCCGTACGAGATGGGGGCTGCGCTCTTCGAGCAGGAGCGCAAGCGCACTGGTGGGCTCGTCGACGTGGAGCTCAAGCCAAGTGATGCGGTAGAGCTCGACCTGTCCGGTTTCTATTCCAAGCTCGAGGCAGGTGACTACAACCGCAACTACCTGCTGTGGAACACCCACTACATCGCTCAGGGTCAGGGACAGGCGCCCGACCCGGGTTATGTGGTCACCAACAACACGTTGACCAGCGCGACTTTCACTGGCGTCCCCGGAACGGCCTATGGCGTCTATGACCAGATCGACCGGCCGGACGAAAGCGCGGACTCGTACTTCATCAATCTCGACGGCCATTTCCGTTTAAGCCAGCAGCTCTCGCTACTGGCTCAGGTCGGCACCTCGGAGGGTCACGGCAAGACGCCGACCCAGAACGTGGCTGAGACCGAGCCGGGAGTAGGAGCCGGCGCCTTCTGGAGCCTGAACGGCATCGGCAGTGGTCCGAACTTCGGGCTCCCCGGTGTCAACTACACGCAGCCTTTCCCGCCCGGCGACCCGCAAGCACTCACCTTTGGCTGGATTTTCGGCGCGCAGGACCTCGACACCATCGACAAGGAGACTTGGGGTAAGCTCGATGCGACCTTCGATGTAGCGAATCAGGGCGCCTGGCAGGATTTGAAGTTCGGCGCGCGCTATGCCAAGCACGACCGGGACTCCACCGGCTCGATCGCCCAGGGCCCGACCTTCAGCGGTCCGAACGGCGGCGGCACGAGCCCGCTCAACTATCCGACCACCTACTCGAACTATCCGTCGAACTACGACACGTTCGGTGGCCAGATTCCCACCGGGATCTGGTACTGGTCGCCGGCGCAGTTGGCGGCCTACAACGGTCCGGGACTGGTGCAGCGCGACCCGGTCATGCGGGCATATCCGCCCTACTGGTTCGAGCTGGATGAGAAGGACACGGCCGCCTATGTGCAGGCCGACTTCAAGGGCCAGGCATGGAGCGCAAACGTCGGACTGCGCTATGTGCACACCACCGAGGACACGATCAACTGGTTCCCGTTGGGCTGCACGGCGACGATACCTGCCTCCGCGGGCGCCTGTCCCGCGAGCACGCCCAACCTGGTCGTCGGCTCGCTGTTCGGCGCCTACGAGGGGCTGCCGACCAACGACGCCTACAACGACATACTGCCGAGCGCGAACCTGAAGCTCGACCTGTCCCCTGATCTGGTCGGACGTTTCGCGGTCGGCGAGACCATGACGCGTGCCGATTACTCGGCGCTTGCGGGTGGCTTCGGCCTGCTCGCACCCGGGAACGCCAGCGGTACCGGCGGCGGCACGGGGAGCAACCCGGACCTCGCACCCATCCGGTCGTGGAACTACGACGCGGGACTTGAGTGGTACTTTGCGCCGCGCTCGCTGCTCGCCGCGACGCTGTTCTACATGGACCTGAAGAACTACATCGGCTACGGCAGCGAGACGCTCACCTTCCCGACCTCCGGTCCCACGAGCGCGGGCTTTCCCCCCAACGAGGGCCTGGTGCCGGTACCCTACCTGCTGAGCATTCCCATCAACACGTCGGGCCGCGCCGACGGTATCGAGCTCACCTACGTCCAGTCCCTCGGCAACTTCGGCATTGAAGCCAACTACACCTACACCGATGCCGTGCAGACCTCTGACGTACCGACTACGGGCCCGTCGGCCGGCGATGACCGCCTGGTGGGCGCATCGAAGAACGTCTATAACATCAGCGGGTACTACGAAAACGCGCATTTCAGTGCGCGCGTTTCCTACAACTACCGCTCGGCGTTCTACAGCGGACTGGATCGCAGCACCGCGTTCACGCAGGACTCGATCGGCACTCTGGCGGCCTCGCTTGCCTGGATCGTGAACGAGAATTTCAGCCTCACCCTGGACGGCGAGAATCTCAACGATCCGATCCTGAAGTATTACGCGGCAAACGAGGACCAGCCGCGCGCGTTCTACAAGAACGGGCGGCAGTACTACCTGATGGCGCATGCCAAGTTCTAAGGGGTAGTTGAGGCCCGGGCGGGTGGCGTCCCCTCCTGCCGCCCGCCCGGGAAGCCCCCGAAGCAAAGCACGGACCGCGCGAAGCGGAGCTTGGCGCCCCTGTCACGGGGCGCGTAAGGTGCGGGCAGTCGATGACCACCGCCACGCTCTTCAACTATTCCTATAGCCCGGCGAGCCCGGCGCCGGCGGGGCCACCGCCGGCGGGCGTGCGCCGGATCGTGATCATCGGCGGCGGCACCGCGGGCTGGATGACGGCGCTCATTCTGGCGCGATCCTTCATTCATCGCGGCGTGAGCATCACGTTGCTGGAGTCTCCGGTGGTTGGCACGATCGGAGTCGGGGAGGGCTCGACCCCCTGGCTGCGCGGATTCTTCGACAGCCTCGGCATCGAGGAATCAGAATGGATGCCGGCATGCCATGCGACCTACAAGAGCGGCATCCGCTTCGCCGGATGGTCGACCCGGCCGGGGTTCACGAGCTACTTCCACCCCTTCGCTTCGATGCTCGACAACCTCACGATGAGCCAGTTCGTGCACAACGTCGAGGCGCGCGTGCACGGCGCGGATGTCTACGCCCATCCCGATCGGTTCTTTATTGCCGCGCGGGTGGCGCAGGAGCGCCGTGCCCCCAAGTCGCCGGAGGCGTTTCCATTCGACATCTGGCACGGCTATCACTTCGATGCGGTGCTCCTCGGGCAATTCCTGCACAAGAAGGCCCTCGATCGCGGCGTGCGTTATCAGAGCTGCCACGTCACACATGCGACGGTCGACAGCGAGGGTGCGATTGCCTCCGTTGCCACTCGCGAAGGGGAGAGCTACGCCGCGGACATGTTCGTCGACTGCAGTGGCTTTGCGGGACTGCTCATCGAGAAGGCCCTGCGCACACCGTGGGTCAGCTTTACGGAGAATCTCTTCAACGATGCGGCGGTCGCCCTGCCCACGCCGATCGACGAATCGATTCCCTGCGAAACGGTGTCGACCGCACTGCGGCACGGCTGGGCCTGGAAGATTCCGCTCACCAACCGCTATGGGAACGGCTACGTCTACAGCAGCAGCTTCTGCACCGCGGACGAGGCGGAGACGGAGCTGCGCCGCAGCCTCGGGCACCTCGAGTCGGATGTCGAGGCGCGGCATCTCAAGATGCGGGTTGGGCGCGTCACGCGGCACTGGAACAGGAACTGCCTAGCGGTCGGACTCTCGCAGGGCTTCATCGAGCCGCTGGAGGCGACGGCGCTGCTCTTCATCCAGCAGACGGCGACAACTTTTGCGGAGTTTCTCGACAAGGGAGATCTGAGCGAGGCTGCGCAGACGCGCTTCAACGCGCTCATGAACGCCCACTTCGAGGGCATCCGCGATTACATCGTGACCCACTACAAGACCAACACCCGTACCGACACCGAATACTGGCGCGCCAACGCCGCGAACCTGAATCTCTCCGAGGACCTGAAGAAGCTCTACTCGCTGTGGATGAACGGCAAGAGCATCGTGCCCGCGCTGCGGCAGCAGCTCATCGGGCGCGGCTATCCGGTGTTCTCCTGGTACGCGCTAATGGCGGGCATGGGTGTTTTCCCCGACGTCGGCGCCCTGCGTGCGCCCACGGCCGAAGAGGGCCGCTACCGCATGGAGGAGATCGACAATCTGATCGCACGCAGCGCCGGGAATTATCCCGACCACACGAGCACGCTGGCAGAGATCCCCCCGCGACGGCGCGAGCCGGCGCTGCAGGCCTATTTCTGGTAGGCACGCGGTAAGGGTGGAAGCCGTCGCTCCGATGCAGCCGAGCTCTCCGATCCGGGAAGTCGAGGCGCGCGATGACGCGCGGGTCCGAGAGCTGCTCGAGGGCGCCGAACCCGTGGTGCTGCGCGGTCTGGTGTCCGATTGGCCTGCCGTCGCCGCGGCGCGCGGCTCCGCCGACGGAGTGCTCGGGTACCTGCGAAGATTCGACAGCGGCGTGCCGGTCGATGCCATCATGACCCCGCCCGAGTTCGCAGGCCGCATCTTCTATCGCGAGGGACTCGAGGGCTTCAACTTCGTGCGCAATCGGCTGCCGCTTACGGCGGTGGCCGAGCAGGCGCTGCGCTACGGCGGGCATGCGCAGGCGCCAGCGGTCGCGGTGCAGAGCGCCCCGGTCGATGAGTGCCTGCCGGGCTTCGCGGAGGCCAACCCGCTGCCGGCCGCCCACATCTCGGCGCGGCCGCGCATCTGGCTCGGCAATGCCGTCACGACGCCGACCCACCTCGATGAGTGGTTCAACATCGGTTGCGTGGTGGCGGGTAAGCGGCGCTTCACGCTGTTCCCGCCGGAGCAGACGTCCAATCTCTATGTCGGCCCGCTCGACTACGCCCCGACCGGGGCGCCGATGAGCCTGGTGCAGCTGCACGCGCCCGACTTCGCGCGCTTCCCGAAGTTTCGCCAGGCGCTGGCGGCGTCCCGCAGCGCCGAGCTGTCCGCGGGAGATGCGCTCTTCATTCCGCCTTTGTGGTGGCACAACGTGGCGTCCCTCGAGGCGCTCAACGTGCTCGTCAACTACTGGTGGCACGCGAGCGGTGCGTCGCTCGGGAGCGATTCCGGTTACGACAGCCTGAAGCACGCGATCCTCAATATCCGGCCGCTGCCGGCAGGGGCGCGCGCCGCCTGGCGTGCACTCTTCGAGCATTACGTATTCGGCGAGCCTCAGGACGCGATTGCCCACATCCCCCCGCACCGCCGGGGCCTGCTTGGCGAGCTCACGCCCGCAGACGCCGCGCGTCTGCGCGAGCAGATCGCGCAGCGCCTGAAGACCCGAAAGTGACGAGCCCGTGGCGCCTGTTTGCGGGAGTGATGATGCTGGCCGCGTGCCTTGGCGTCGCGCGGGCTTCCGGCAGCACTCCGCTCGAGGCCCTGGCCCCGATCATCCCGGCGCCCGCGGAGCCGGTGGCGCACCCGGGCGTCTTCGCGCTTCGCGATGGCGCTGACGTTTCGATACCGCCCGGCGCACAGGTCCGCCGCAGTGCCGACTACCTCATCGGACTCGTGCGCGCGAGCCACGGCCTTTCTCTCAAGGTGCGCGTGCAGGGGAAGGAGGCTCCCCGGGAAGGCGCAATCACGTTCGCGCTTACGGGCGCGCCGAACCCGAGTCCCGAGAGCTACGAGCTCGAGGTGTCCTCGACGGGGGTACTGGTCCGGGCAGGCGACCCCCGCGGCCTCTTCTACGGGGCGGTGACGCTCTGGCAGCTCGTCTCGGCACAACCGCTGCACGATGGCATCATCGATGTGCCGGCGCTCTCGATCCGCGACACGCCCCGATTTCGCTGGCGCGGTCTCATGCTGGACTCGGCGCGCCATTTTCAGTCACCGCAATTCATCCTGCGCTACCTCGACTGGATGGCGCAGCACAAGCTCAACGTGCTGGGCTGGCACCTGACCGACGATCAGGGCTGGCGGCTCGAGATCCGGCGCTACCCGCGCCTCACCAGCATCGGTGCGTGGCGCGTGCCGGCGGGCGCGGCCGCGCTCAAGGACATCGATCCCCGCACCCATGGCCCGCGCCTCTACGGCGGCTACTACACGCAGGAGGAGGTGCGGCGCATCGTGGCACACGCCGCGGCACGCAACATCACGATCGTTCCCGAGATCGAGATGCCGGGGCACGCGACGGCGGCGATCGTGGCGTACCCGCGACTCGGAGTCCTCGAGAAGCCGCCCTCCGCTGTGCCCTCCGACTGGGGGGTCTATCCCAATCTCTTCAACGTGGACGAGGCGACCTTCACCTTCATCGAGAACGTGCTCGATGAGGTCATGGCACTCTTCCCCGGCGAGTACCTCCACACCGGGGGAGATGAGGCGGTGAAGGATCAATGGCGTGCCTCGGCACGAATCCAGGCTCGCATGCGCGAGCTCGGCATGCCGAACGAGGCGGCGTTGCAGGGCTACTTCACGGCCCGCATCGGCAAGTATCTCGCCGCGCACGGCCGCCGCCAGATCGGCTGGGACGAGATCCTCGAGGGCGGCGTTCCGCCGGATGCCGCCGTCATGTCGTGGCGCGGCGTCGAGGGAGCGATCGCCGCCGCCGCGGGCGGGCACGACACGGTGCTTTCGCCGGCGCCGACGCTCTATCTCGACAACCGCCAGGGATCCGGACCGGACGAGCCTCCGGGCCGCGGCACGGTCATCTCGCTCGAGGACGTCTATCGCTTCGATCCCCTGCCCGGAGCGCTCGCTCACGACCGGAGCCACGTGCTCGGCGTGCAGGCGAACCTCTGGACCGAGCACGTACGCACCGAGGCCGACGCGTCCTACATGACCTGGCCGCGCGCGGCGGCGCTCGCCGAGGTCGGCTGGTCGCCGCATGAGCGGCTCGACTGGAACGGCTTCAGGGAGAGGCTCGCCACCGAGTTCGACCGCTACCGCGCGCTCGGCGTCCGCTATTCCGAGGACGTGTTCGCGCCTCCCCGGAGCGTCGGAACTTACGAGCGTCACTTCAGCCAGGACCTCAGGACCTGCTCGGACAAGCTCGTCCTCAACCTCGAGGACGACGCGCCGCTCGCAGGTCCGCGCGCCGTATTCCTGGTCGACATCATGAATCCCTGCTGGATGCTGCCCGCGGCCGACCTGACGCAGGCCGCCTCGATCACCGCGGCGGTCGGCCAGGTACCGTTCAACTTTCAGATCGGCAAGGACAGAGAAGCCATTCACTTCAATCCGCCCCGCACGGTCGCCGGCGAGCTCGAGGTGCGGCTCGATCGCTGCGACGGCGCACCGGTCGCCGTGCTGCCGCTCGCGCCGGCGGCTGGCAACGATGCGGTGACGGTGCTGCCGGCCGCTGCGCTTCCGCGGCAAAGCGGCACACACTCGCTGTGCTTGCGCTTCGCGCAGCGCACACTCGATCCGCTCTGGACGATCGACTGGGTGCAGCTCTCGCAATGAATGGCCCCACGATAGCGCCCGAGGCGGGGACGATCGTGCTGGCTGCGCCGCTTGCGGGCTGGAGCACGCCGCTCGATGAGGCGCCGGATGCGGTGTTCGCCGCGCGCATGATGGGCGACGGCCTCGCTATCGATCCGACCGCCGGGACGCTGCACGCCCCGTGCGACGGCGAGCTCTTAGCTCTAGCCCCCTCGCGCCACGCGGTGACGCTGCGCACCGCGGGCGGCTGCCAGATTCTGATGCACGTCGGCATCGATACCGTAAATCTCAAGGGCGAGGGATTCACGCTGGCTGCCGTACAAGGCGCGCGCGTGCGCACGGGTGATGTGCTGCTCACCTTCGACCTCGATCTGCTGGCACGCCGCGCGCCGAGTCTGCTGACGCCGGTCATCGTCACGGCCGACAGCGGCTTTCGCATCGTGCGGCGCGTCGAAGGGCGCGAGCTCGAGGTCGGCGATCGCCTCATGGACCTTGCGCCCGAGCGAGCCGCCGCCTCCGCTGCAGGCGCCGCCCTGGCAGAGGCCACCGTGCAACGCGCGACCGTAGGTTTCGAGCACGGCATTCATGCGCGCCCCGCGGCCTTGCTCGCCGCCTCAGTGAAGAGCCTGGCGGCCGACGTGCGTCTCA
>Ga0335078_10014212_pt1 | contig 11811 bp, 6 predicted proteins | sample Lox_Sample_32_FD_206711 | JGI IMG/M metagenome (GOLD analysis project Ga0335078, IMG submission 206711) | Soil microbial communities from Loxahatchee National Wildlife Refuge, Florida, United States - Lox_Sample_3.2 | ecosystem: Environmental > Terrestrial > Soil > Wetlands | place: USA: Florida...
TAGCTGTTTGCGTATTCATAAGTAATATTCAGAGAGAGGTTTCAATAATGCACCGTCGGTTTTATTTCGGGCGTTTCACGCGATTCCTAATCGCGGCTTTGCTTGGGCTGGTTCTTATTACGCCGGTCGCGCCGGCCTTCAGGCGCCAGCAGGCTTCGGCGGCCCAGGCCGACATTTCAGCGCTGAATGCAACAGGCGAGGTGCTAAATGTCGTCAGCCGCTTACGCGAACTTTCCATCGTTGAGCCAGTCAAAAGTGGATTCAAGACTCATGACCAGATTGAAGAATCGGTTGTCAAGGACCTGAATGAGAACTCCACGCCCGAAGAATTTGAGGCCTCCGCAAAAACGCTGACCAAGATGGGGCTAATTCCTCCAGGCTTTCAGCTCCATGACTATATGGTCAAGCTGCTCAGGGAACAAATTGCCGGGTACTACGAGCCAAAAAGCAAATACTTTTATCTGGCCTCGTGGCTGCCGATATCGGAACAAAAGACCGTGATGGCGCACGAACTGACTCATGCATTGCAGGATCAGCACTTCAATTTGCGGCGATTTGAGAAATGGCCTAAAGGCGATTCAGACGCCGAACTGGCGGTTCATTCCCTGGTCGAGGGCGAGGCAACAATAATTATGATCGAGTACAGCCAGGAGGGCAGCGGTGTCAGCCTCGACATAAGAAAGCTTCCGCCGATCACTGAAAGAATGTTACAGGCCGATGAAGGTACGGATGCAGGAAAGTATCCGGTGCTGGCCGCGGCGCCCGCCGTCCTAAGGGAAAATCTTTCATTTCCCTATGTATACGGCGCCGGGTTCGTCCAGGCAGTCTTGAAGCAAGGGTCGTGGAAGTCGCTTGATGACGGCTACAAACGATTGCCATCGTCCAGCGCACAGATAATGCACCCGGAAAAATTCATAGCCAGAGAAGAGCCGATAAAAATCCAGATCCCTGACCTTCAGCCGGTGCTTGGCGCGGATTGGAAACGGGCCGACCAGGACGTCAATGGCGAATTTGGCTACCTGGTGATGCTTGAACAATTCATCAACAGGCAGCAATCCTCCAACGCCACCCGTGGCTGGAGAGGCGATCGCTACGCCCTCTACGAGAACAAACAAAATGGACAATCAGTCCTGGTGCAATATACCACCTGGGATTCTCCCTCGGCTGCAAAGGCATTCCTCGACGCTTATTCGGTGCGTACTCAAATAAGGTATGAAACCGGCGAAGCTACGCATCCGTCCGCTGGAACCGATCTGTACGCCACCAAGGAGGGACTGGCGTCCATTTCGCTCCACGACCGGGATGTCGTGATCGTGGAAGGCTCGCGCGATAAGGACCAGTTGAACGCGCTGATGTCCGCACTTTTGAAAAGCAAGAAGGCAGTCGGAACGGCCGTCAAGTGATGCTGGAAAATCTGCCCTACCCGCACAAAGGTCCGCGGAGGCCGTCATAGACCGCCTTCGTTCGATTTTGGATATTAGCTCCGAATCGTTGCGCCTGCGGTGGAATCCCACCGGTCCTTAACTGAGCCCTCCCCATCAAGAAGGGCAATGGGGCAGTAGCGGGCGTCGAAGTAGAAGGGCGAATCGGATAAATACAATCGTAGGCAGCGAGTCTGGCGTTCGCCAACTTCGCTGCCCTATTTTTCGCAATTATCTCCAGTAGTGAGTGCGACGGAGATCAATAGGTCCTTTCCTCATAACTTTTACAGAGCGTGGGGCTGTAAATCGCTGACTTATAAATAATTGACAATATGTTGAGTGTTTCTTAAGATATTGCGCGAGTTCGTTTCCGTCTTGTGCATCGTCGCGGGTTCTCCGAGGTACACCGGACCTGAGCGTTCTGTCAGATAGGAACTCTTGAAACCAAAGAACTTCAGTACTGGAGGGGCCATGCCCTGATAGTTACAAATCCGTCGATGAAAGGGAGTATTCCATTCATGGAGTCGCCAAAATTCACCAAGCCGCCCGACGGCGAATCGATCGGCCTGCCAGCGCGATTCAGAAACATGCTGGAAGGCGAGAAGGTCCAGGTAATTCCTGGAGTCGTCGACGTAATCACCGCCAAGATCGCTCACAAAGAGGGTTTCAGGGCGATTTACTTCTCTGGAGCTGCCTTTGCAATGTCGATGGGTTTGCCCAATCCTAGAATGATCCCAATGCAGGAGCTGACAATTTCGATTCAACGAATCGTGGCGGCTGTTCGCGCCCCCCTTATAGTTGATATCGACGCCGAAATCGGAGAGGGCGCTAATTTGACAAAGACCGTGCTCGCCATGGAGACCGCCGGCGCTGCTGCCATTGTCCTGGGCGATCAGCCTGGCCCAAACCGCGCAGAGCCTGGAGAGATCACACCTGTAGTCCGCGCCGAGCCTTTGGCGCGCAGGCTGGCTACCGCCAAATCCGCGCGGCGCGATGACCTAGTGATAATCGCCAGAACAGATGCCAGATCCTCAGAGGGCCTCCAGCAAGTCATTGACCGGGCCAACTTCTATCTGGCTACCGGAGCCGACGCGATTTTTGCCGAGGGCCTGGAGAGGCAAGAGGATTTTGCGGAATTATCAAAGTCCGTTAAAGGCCCCCTTATAACCAATCTGGCTGAGTCCGGACCGGAGCCGTCACTTGATGCTTATGTGCTTGGTGAACTGGGATACAAAGCCGTCCTGTTTCCCCATAGCCCCTTCAGGGTCGCGTTAAGGGCGGTTGCCAACTCCTATCGCAGGCTCAGGCGCTTTGGCACTCAGCACAATCTAATTGACGTCATGATAACCCAGCGTGAAATCGACGACTTGCTCGATTACAACGCGAATGAAGAAGGCCCCGGCGAACAGAGAGTCAACTAGAAGAGAAACCGGCATCATAAGCAAATAGACCGCGGACTACGTGGCGATGACAAGCCGGAAATGACTATCTTCCCCACCTCTGGAATAATTACTTCGAATCGCTATATATTATTGAGCCGGTTATCCGGATATGTAGACGCTGCGTTAAAATATCGTGGTACTGATCGCCGGCGTGATAGGTGAACCGTGTTTGGCTTAGGGCATGAAACCGCCCGGCGCAAACAGCGACCATCCAACGCATGTGAGCGAACTTTATAGTTTGTCACGGTACTTATTTCAGGGGGCTTTATGAATATTCGGAGTTGCATTTGGGCTTTTGTGTTGGTCTTGGCAGGAGCAGCCTGCGCTATGGGACAGACTTCCGCGAGTGTAGTAAAAGTCAGGCCGGCGTTATCCGTGGACAGGGTTAAACAAGGTTCTACCTTTCAAGCTGCCGCGGTGTTAGACATTGATTCCGGCTATCATATTAATTCAAGCCGGCCCTCCGAAAGCTACCTTATAGCTACGACGTTGAAAGTAGATGCGTCCGCTGGGGTGTCGCTGGGCGGTGTCGTGTATCCTGCCGGAGTCAGCAAGAAATTCGCCTTTTCCGAAAAGCCGCTATCGGTTTATGAGGGTCGTGTTGTCCTCAAGTTCCTCGGCCGGGCGGCTGCCAGCGTACCCACAGGCAGCCACTCTTTGCATGCCAAACTAACGCTTCAAGCTTGCAACGATCAGGCGTGCCTGCAGCCGAAAACAGTTGACGTTGAGATACCTTTCGAGGTCGTAGCTGCCAGTGCACAAGCCAGTCCCGCCAACGGTGATATTTTCGGTGAATCAAAAGGAAAGCGGCGCTGAAGGGCGCCGCGAAAAACCTATCTGGCCCGGCCATCCTGCTTGCGGCGGCAGGCCCCGAACATTATCATGAAAGGGTTTTAGCTGTTGACGTTGGGCGATGCCACGGGCACGGAGCCTCTCCCGGCCTGGCCTTGTGGCGGATACAGTTTGAGACTGGCCGCGCGGATGGTGAAGTGGACTATTCGCATATTCAGGGCGCGAGCGGTTATTCTACTATCAAATATACCGGACGTTCATCGTGAAGCTCCCGTTTTTGGAGGCGCTCGCATAATGCTTGGCGCAGACGGAGTCAGTCTGGTCGGATGTTGGGCAGCTCGAAATGGCTGAAAGCGTAGCAACCGCCGACCAAAGAATCAGGGCCGGAGCGGTAAAAAGCAGTATCGCATGGACTTTTGCCGCCGCTGCCGCATTGGTGTCCGTCGATTTAGTAATCTCAATTCTCACCTTTATCATCGCCTTTAAGCTGCGCACTCACGACCCGGTGCTTTTAAGGCGCAAGCACGTTCTGCAAGGATTCTCTCCCGAATTCAAACCATATTTGACGCTGTTGCTGTTCATCCCGTTCATCAAGATTTATTCGTTGCGACGGTTCGGGCTATACAAGCTCAGAGGTGAGTTTTCGTTCAACGGCGATCTGGCCAGCGTCTTTAAGGCGGCTACGCTGTCTTTCATGATTTTGGTATTGACCGCTTTCTTGTTCAGGCAAGGCTTCACCTTCCATAACGGTAAGCTCAGGATGCTGGACTTCTCATATTCGCGAATGGTCTTCGTCATGGATTGGGTCCTGTCCTTAGCGGCGTTTTCATTTGACCGGGGAGTGACGCGGATCATTCAGATTCTCTATCGCTACACCGGCAAAAATATGATTCCCACCATCGTCGTCGGGTGCGGTGAGATGGCGCAGGTTTGTATCGCTGAAATGTCCGAGAAGCCCAGGCTAGGCTATCGACTGCTGGGGGTTGTCAAAGCGCAAAGCGATGATGACACCTCGGCTCTCCGCGAATACGGAGTTCGGGTGTTGGGTGAATTCGACGGCCTGCCCGAACTGGTTAAACGTTACGGCATCGAGGAGGTTCTGATAAGCGATACGCGAATCAATCCGGCCAAGCTTTTTGAAGTATTAATGGACTGCGGCCGCGATCATCAGATCAGGTACAACGTCATCCCGAACCTGTTTGACTGCATGCCTGGAAAGACGGAGATCGGCACCATTGGCACGCTGCCGATGATAAAGCTATACGAAGAGCCGCTCAGGGGCCCGGGCCGTGCCGTTAAGCGGGGAATGGACGTCGCCGTTTCATTGCTAGTGATGCTTTTGACGTGGCCGCTATGGGTGGTCCTGTCTATTTTGATAAAGCTCGAATCCGGCGGGCCGGTCTTTTACTCGCAAGAACGGGTCGGCATGGACGGAAAAATGTTCCTGATGATCAAGTTCCGCTCGATGTTTGCGGACGCGGGCGACGGCCCGCATCGCGAAGTCATGAGCAAGATGCTGGGCGGCGAAGACGCGAATCAAGGAACCGATGCAGAGCCTGTTTACGGAAAGGTAAAGGACGACCCGCGGCTCACCCGCATCGGCAAATGGATGCGGCGCTACTCCATCGACGAGCTTCCCCAGGTCTTGAACGTGCTAAAGGGTCAAATGAGCTGGGTGGGGCCGAGGCCCCCGATCCCCTACGAGGTAAGACTCTACAAGCAATGGCACCGCGCCAGATTTCATATCAAGCCTGGCATCACGGGATTGTGGCAAGTCAGCGGCAGGAACAGGCTTCATTTTGAGGAAATGGTACGGCTCGACATTTTCTATATTGAAAACTGGTCACCCTGGATGGATGTAAAGATTTTGATCAAGACCTTGCCGGTCGTTCTTCGCGGAGATAATACGTATTGACGTTCGTTTGCGTAGTCAGCGGTCCCTGATCTTTAAGGCCCAATAATACCCGTTCATGCTAAAATATCGCGGCCTAAAAACCGCGCTCCGCAGTTCCGAATAAACTAATGCTTGCTTCGTACATCTTAGTGCTCTCGCCGTTGGACCTGTCCGGGCCTGAGCTTAAGCTCCTGGTCATCATAATAGCCGCCAGCGTCCTGATCGCAACGAACGCGATTCGGGCTGATGTCGTTGCGCTGCTGGTAATGTTATCGCTTGGCCTCTTGCAAGTGCTTCCGCCAGATCAGGCGCTATCAGGATTTAGCCAGCCAGCCGTTCTGACCATCATCGGCCTCTTCATAATAACCGGGTCACTGGAGCGGACCGGCGTAATACAGTGGGTGGCGGATCGGTTGTCAATCATTGCCGGTAACAGCGAACTTCGGCTTATGCTCGTGTTCATGTTGACCGGCGCATTTTTGTCCCTGCTGATGAATAATATTGCCGCCGGTGCGGTTCTGTTGCCCGCGGCTATGAGCGTCGCCCGCAACCGCAATGTTGCTCCATCGAAGATACTCATGCCGATGGCATTCGGAACTCTGCTGGGCGGTATGGCTACGCTGTTCACAACGGCGAACATAATAATCAGCGGCAGTCTGCACTCGATGGGCCAGCGATCGCTGACGATGGTTGATTTCATTCCCGCTGGCGGCGTCACCGTTATAGCCGGAGTAATCTATATGGCGGTGATCGGCCGCCGCTTGCTTCCGGCCCGTGAATCTGTTGGCCGGGCAATGATGCATCCAGATCTAGCACAGACCTATGGCCTTGCGGAAAGACTGTGGGAAGTAACGGTGAAGCCAGGATCTCCGCTGATTCATCAGCATCTTTCTGAAACATTGATCGGATCTCGGCTGGGACTTACGGTTCTGGCAATCTGGCACGGGCGTGAAGCTCGAATCCCGCCGGCCCCCTCGGATGTGCTTGATCAGGAGGACATACTTTTAGTACTTGGCCGTGAAGATCGGGTCCGCCAGCTCGAGGAACTTCACACGGTCATAGGCCGTGATGGCCACTATCCTCCCGCTGGCCACAAGCTGCCGGTGAAGTTGACAGAGGTGCTGATCGCACCACGGTCGCCGGCCATCGGGCACACTCTCAAGGAACTTAGGCACAGAACGAAATTCGGCCTGACCACTGTTGCGTTGTGGCGAGAAGGCCGTTCTTATCGAACTGACGTTGGCGAATTCCCGTTGCAAGCCGGTGATGCCCTGTTGATGGTTGGCCCTCCTGACCGCATCAGAGTTTTGGCCGATGAGCCGGGTTATATCGTGCTCGATCAGCCGACCGCCGAGCCTTTACGTGCATCGATGGCGACGATTGCATCACTGGTAATAACACTGGCGGTCATAACGCTGTCAGCGGTTGGAGTTCTTCCGACTGCCGAAGCGATGATTACCGGAGCCACATTGCTTGTATTGATACGCGCGGTGACCATGGAGGACGCTTACCGAGCGGTCGAATGGAAAGTCATCGTTTTGATTGGCGGAATGCTTCCGTTGGGTACAGCGATGGCCGCCACCGGAATGGCCGCCAGCATCGGACACGCGTTTGCGACAAAGCTGGCTCCGGCAGGACCTTTGGCGTTGGTGGCCGGACTATATCTTTTTACAGTTTTGATGACCCAACTTATGGGCGGCCAGGTTACGGCGCTGGTTGTTGGCCCGATAGCTGTAAGCGCAGCCGTTCACCTGGGTATAAACCCAGCGGGCGTCGGGGTCGCGGTTGCAATGGCCTGTTCAGTGGCGTTCCTTACTCCGATCGCCCATCCAGTTAACATACTGATGATGGGACCCGGCGGGTATACTTTTAAAGATTTCTTCAGAGTCGGACTTGGCCTTACGATCGTATGCTTTCTTTCGCTTCTGGTAGTGATGCCGCTGTTCTGGGGAATCTAGAACACCGCCTGCCTATCCACCGCGACAAACGGCCTGTAAACTCGAAAAATGCCGAAACCGCCGGTTCACCCACCCGCTACTAACGCGAGCGCTATTCGTAACGCAGAGCCTCAATCGGATCAAGCTGTGCGGCGCGCCTTGCCGGCGCCACGCAGGCTATTAGTGCCACACCTGCCAGTACCAGCGCCGTGATTGTGAACGTGGCCAGATCCCTGGGCGCCACTTGGTAAAGATAGCTTGATATCAAACGCGTCAGCGCCGTCGCCCCGCTCAGACCAATAACAATTCCGAGCCCAGATCCCCAGATCGCATCCTTAAGCACCATGCTGACGATTGCGGTCTGGCTGCTGCCGAGGGCCATCCTTATCCCTATCTCTTGTGTTCGCTCAGCGACCGCAAACGACATCACACTGTAGACGCCGGCCGCCGCCAACAGCAGTGATATTGCCGCAAAAATGGTCATCAACATCGTATAGAATCGCGGTTCAGTCATACTGGCCGCGACCCGTTCGTCCATCGTCTTTATATCATCCAATGGTTGGTCCGGGTCGACTGCCGCGATTTGAGCGCGGACCGCTGGTATCAATCGCTTCGGATCAGAATTGCTCAAGATCGCGAGGCTCATTCGACGGCCCACGCCGTTGACGAACACTTCTGGTCTTACCGGGTTAATCAGTTCTTGTTGCTTGAAGTCGGCGACGACACCGATAACTTCCTGGCCGCGGATGCGTTTGCCTATAGGATATGAACTGGGCCAGTAGGTTCGCACGAAGGCCTGGTTGACGATTAGCGGACCGCGCGGACCGCTGTCCTGTTCATCAAGACCGAGTCCCGTGGTCTCAACAGGATCATGCGCGGTGAAGTCGCGCCCGCAAATAAGAGGGGTTCCAATCGTGGAGAAGTAGCCGGGGCGTACATCGGCCATCGGCATAAGTTGCGGCTCGCGAGGTTCCGCGCCCTGGATATCCATCATCCCTAACATCCAGATTCCCCCAAGCGGCAGCGAATCGGCCAGAGCGGCTGAGCGGACATCGCCCAGGGAGCGGACTCGGTCAAGAATCTGGTCGTAAAATGCACTGACCTGCCACGGTTTTTGATACTTCTCATCGGGAAGCGTGATGTTCATCGTGAGAAGTCCGGCTGGCCTGAAACCCGCCGGTGTTTGAACAAGACGGATAAAGCTCTTGACCATCAGCCCCGAGCCGGTAAGCAGAACCAGTGAAAGCGATAGCTCCGCGATCACTAACATTCCACGAAGGCTTTTCGGGCCAATCCCACTTCGGCGTCGCGTACCTGCCTTCTTGAGCGAAGCCTCCAAATTCGTTTTCGAAGCGGCCATCGCGGGCGCCAGCCCAAACGCCACGCCGGTTATGATTGTGATAGCAAGGGCAAAGCCTAACACCGCCAGGTCAAGGCCGGATTCCGTCGTGCCATGAAGTTGGTCGGCGACTGTGGGGGGCAGAGCCCTCACCAGAGTCTCCGTTAGTAAGGTAGCGAGCCCAATGCCCGCAGCTCCGCCCAAAAGAGCCAGGAGCAGGCTTTCGACCAGCAACTGGCGGATGAGCCTTATGCGGCTGGCGCCGACCGATGCCCGAACCGCGATTTCAGTTTGCCGGGCCGCGGCCCTGGCCAACATCAGGTTTGCGACATTGGCGCAGGCTACCAACAACATGAAGCCGACGGCGGCCAGCAGAACCAGCAACCCTATACGGGTGTCACCGATGAGATATCGGGCGAGCGGTGTAACACTCGCTGTACCGCCGTTACTCGGCCGAGGGGTGGGCAGTTTAGGCGGCGAGCCCACAGAGCGCCGACCAGTATCGTCCTCATTTCCGGATGGCAAAGGACCCGGGGGAGGCGCTATTGGCCCATCCAGGCCTGGCAACGACCCGTTGTTCGCTGACCGGACGTTGTCGCTATTGAGGATCGCTGTCAGTTCATCCGCCGCCTGCGCGGGCGTGGCGCCGCGATGTAGTTTGCCAACAAGGTTGAGTAATTGAGTCACGTTTCCGCCGGATGCTTGTATCTTCTCGTCCAGAGATGCTTTCGTGACGAAGACATCGATCTTGTCCAGCAAATCCAACGATCTGGGCGCGACACCAACGACGGTATACATCTTACCGTTTAGCACGATTACCTGACCGGCTATTTCGGGCGACCGGTGAAAGCGTCGCTGCCACAAAGCCTCACCCAGGACAACCAGGGGCTGTTGGCCGGGCTTGTCGTCCTCTGTGGTGATCAGACGTCCCGTGACCGCACCGACTCCCAGCAGGGACATGAGGCCGCCTGAGATTTCGGCACAATGAAGCCGCTCGGGTTCACCCGAACCTGTTAAATCCATTTCGTCCTGGGTCCACGACTCCAAACCTTCCAGGGTACGCGACCGTGACCGCCATAGCGTCACAACGTAGTCAGGAACGCTTGCTAGCGGATCGGAGGGCAGGCGCAGGCCGATGGCCACCAGACGGTCAGGGTCGCTAAAGGGGAGGGGCCGTAACAGCGCGCCATTTACCACATTGAAGATGGCGGTATTGGCTCCGATTCCGATGGCCAGCGTCGCAACTATAACTGACGTGAACATCCGATTCCTGGCCATAAGCCGAAAGCCATATCGAAGATCCTGGCCGAGGGTCTCTAACGTGTGCCCTATTCGGATCTCCCTAACGCTTTCCTTTGTTTGTTCGCTCCCACCGATGCTGGCCAGCGCGGCCCGGCGTGCCGCCCGCGGTGTCATACCGGCGCGGACGTTGGCGTCGGTTAACAGGTCGACATAAGCCTCGACCTCGGCTTGCAGGTCGCGTTCTACCGCGCTCCGGTGCACAAGATTCCGCCACAGGCGAGCAAGCCGGGACATTGTTTCGTGTGCCATGAGCACCTCCCTATAGACTGTCTGTATGAGTGAGATTAGCCCAGGTCGTAGAAACTGTCAATTTGTCCTTGGAACGGTTGCTTGATGGTTATGAGGTCTCTCGAGCGCCCGCACGCATGAAAGGCGCTAATGGAGTAGTTCCGCGGCAACCGTCAAGTAATCTGGCGGGCCACGGGCAATTCATCTTGAACTCAGTTGTGGCTTCTATGGTTTGATTCGCTGCCTGCGCGGGAAATTTCCAGCTCATGACCGCCTCTTCGACAGGCCGTCTTAACAAAGGGTTCCCGCTTAATATTTCGAAGGTCACTGGATTGCCATCAGGATCAACATCTTAGTTTGAAGGCAACTTTGACTTGGACGTGTGCTAACCTGGCTTGCCCCTTCGACCGCGGGACAAACTGGATCACAGGGATGATCACGATGATTACAAGAGATAGCGTCGTTTGGGGATTTCGTGATAGATTGGAGATGCCTGCCTTAACAGCCACCATTCTCGCCGGAGTTGTCCCGTGCATTCCCTCGTACAAGATGTCAGATTTGCCTTTCGGGTGATGGTCAAGAGCCGCTCGTTCACACTGGTCGCCATGCTCACCCTTGCACTTGGAATCGGCGCCAATTGTGCCATTTTTAGCGTCATAAACGCTGTTTTGCTGCAGCCTCTGCCATACAGCAATCCAAACCGGCTTGTATACCTGTCGGGCGTCGATGTAACCAGTAAAACGCAGGGACTTGGAGTCTCATTTACCAGGTTCAGTCTGCTCGACCAACAGAGCCAGAGCCTTGATCGACTGGCGGCGTTTTACACGACGAGCCTCAGCCTGATCACCGCAAATCAGCCTGAAGCGGTCAACGCAGCCCGGGTCTCAAGCGATCTTTTTTCGGTGCTGGGTGTGTCGCCCGCGTTGGGCCGCGACTTCTCACCTGAAGAAGAGACTGTTGGGGCCGCCCCTGTCGCCGTGATTACCGATGGGTTCTGGCATAACCATTTTGCTGCCGCCCAGGGAGCGCTCGGCAAAACCCTCTCGCTCGATGGCAAACCCGTTACTATCGTTGGCGTCCTGCCCGCGCGATTTGGTTTCCCCTTACAGTACCCGGAGCCGGACGTTTGGATACCGGGTATAGGTGATCCCGCCTTTCTGCGGCAAGAACAAGTTCATTCCGGTGCGACCTATCTCAGCGTCATCGCGAGGCTACGGCCGGGGGTGACTCTTGAACAGGCCCAGGCTGAGTGCCATACCATCGATGCAAGCTATCACAGCCAGTTTCCCGCTTATGCGGATTCGGCTAAGTTTGAGCTTGCGGTGAGCACCTTGCTGGACGCCCTGGTAGGGACGGCGCGGCCGGGCCTTGTTGTGCTTTTGGCGGCGGTGGCGCTGATCCTGTTGATTGCATGCGGAAACGTAGCCAATCTTTTATTGGCACGAGCCACGGCGCG
>Ga0335078_10014213_pt1 | contig 11811 bp, 6 predicted proteins | sample Lox_Sample_32_FD_206711 | JGI IMG/M metagenome (GOLD analysis project Ga0335078, IMG submission 206711) | Soil microbial communities from Loxahatchee National Wildlife Refuge, Florida, United States - Lox_Sample_3.2 | ecosystem: Environmental > Terrestrial > Soil > Wetlands | place: USA: Florida...
CGGTTTGGCTTCTTCCTTCGGCGCCGTCAGCAGCCCGTCCTTCACGTACGATTTCCAATCCGGCGCGTTGGCCGTATCGCGATAGATCGACCCGCGCCCGGCCGATTCCGAAATCTCCAGCGCACCCTGGTCGCCCATGAAAACTTCATAGTATCCGCCGAACCCGTTGGTGGTAATCGTCTGGTAGAACGCGCGCGCCGCGCCCTGTGGCGTCTGGTAGTCGAAGATCGCCATCACCGTGTCGTACCACTGGTGCGTGGCCTTGTTGTAGTAATCCGTCCCGCCGCTCGCCGTCACACCCGATGGCCGCGCGTTCAGGAACCAATTAAAGATATCGATCTGGTGCGACCCCAGGTCGACAATCGGCCCTCCGCCCAGTCCGCGATACCAGCGCCAGTTCAAAAACTGCTGCATAGACGAGAATCCGTACTTCTCCAGAATCTCGGGCTTGATGTTGTAGCGCGCCGGGATGGTTTGAAAATCGCGCTTGGCGCGGTTCCACTGCCCGTTGGCCACGGTGACCCGCCCCAGCAGCTTGGCGTCGGTCAGCAATCGCTGGTAGCAGAACTGGTAGCGCGGATTGCTGCGCCGCTGATGGCCGATTTGCAGCAGCCGCCCCGTCTCGCGCGCCGTCTGCACCATCCGCCTGGCGTCCGCCAGGTTGTTCGACATCTCTTTTTCGCAATACACCTGCAAGCCCGCTTTCATGCAGGCGATGGCGTGTTCGGCGTGCCAGAAATCGGGCGTGGCGATCAGGACGGCATCCAGATGGTCCTTCTCTTTATCGAGGAATTCCCGGTAGTCGACGTACGGGTGGTTGGGGTGCCCGCTATCGGCCAACAGGCGCGAGACGCGCCGCTGGTTGTACTCCGTCCAGATATCGCACACCGCTACGAAACGCACGTTGGGAATCTGTAGCGCGGCGTCCAGCAGCACCTGCCCCTGCGCCCCCGCCCCGATAATCCCCACGCGCACTTCGTTCGAGGCAAGACTGGCGGCGCGAATGGGGTTCACGCCCAGGCCCAGCGTGGCTCCCGCCACGGCGGTGGTGGCCAGCAGGAAATCCCGCCGGTCCATGGACTCCTTGGAGCTATCAGACATGGATACCTTCTTTACGGCAAAAATGGGATAAACACCAGCCTATTCGATTGCGGGCGATTTGGCAAAGAATGTTACATCCATGCTTGTCGTCGCCCCACTGTTTCAACAGGCGGGTCACCACCTCCTCGTCCGGCGCCTCGCTGAATCTCCCGCCGCTCGGAGGACAAAAGAAACCGCGTCAGGCGTCGATCAGGCGTTCCAGCCGCTGAAGCCACCCGTCGAAGTGCCCGCACTTGTCCCGAATCCTCTCGAGGCCGAGGTCCGCGACCGCCGAGATCCCGAAAAGCGCCTTCTGGTATTCGGGCACGGCCGCCCTGATCCGCCGGGACGGCGGCGTAATCCGGTTCACCTCCTCGGGAGACCGGAAGTCCTTTTCGACGCTCACCGCCAGCTTTCGGAGTTCGTCCTTGCGGTTCGGGTAGTATTTCGCCAGGCTCAGTGCATCGGTCAGGATCAGCGCCTCGAACTCGTGGAGTTGCAGATGAGGAATAAACCTCCGATCCGCCACGTCCTCGAAGAGGAACCTCTCCATCTCTTCGACGCGTTGGCGCGCGTTTTCATGACCGCCGCGCGCGGCGTGGCCGGGGAAATCGCCGGGCAGCTTGTAAAGGTCGATCATCGTGGTGACGAACACCTCGGCGGCGGGATTGCCGAGGAGGGCCCGGATGAGCTTTTTCACCTCGGCATAGGCGCACCTCCCCCGCAGATTGGGTGCCTGGACGGCCAACTTGGCCGGCCAGCGCTGTTCCATGTGCGGCGCGAGGATATCGCGAACGAAGGTCGTCTCGGTTAACCCCTCCCCCACCACGTATAACCGGGTCATCGGGAGGGCGTTCCCCCGATCAGGTTCTTCTCCCAGAGCTCGCCGATGGCGTATTCCTTCAGCCACGCGGCGAGCGACTCGGAGCTCTGCCGCTCGAAGCGGCTCTGGCCGTCGCTCCGGCTGACCACCACGACATCCTCGGGTTCGAAGTAATTGATCAGGGACACGGATTGCGTCGCCACGATCAGCGGGCGATGCACGGAGGCCCCGCGGATGAGCGAAGCGAGGACCTCGATCGCATAGGGATGCATCCCGATCTCCGGTTCGTCCAGCACTATCAAGGGCGGCAGTTCCCCCTCGGGCTGAAGGAGCAGGGTGATGAGGGCCATTGCCCGCAGGGTGCCGTCGGAGAGCTGGTGGGGGCCGAAGAGGTGCTCGGAATCGCGGTCCTTCCAGTTCAGAAGAATCGACCGGTCGCCCGTTTCTGCCTTGGGCACGAGCACGAAGTCGTCGAAAAACGGAGCCACCTGACGGATCGCTTCGACGATCCGGCGATAGTAGGCGCTCTGGCGCTGCTTCAGTCCCCAGAGGAAGGCGGCCAGGTTTCCCGCGTCGTTCCGTAGGAACCGGTTATCTTCCACATACCCGTGCTTACGGATGTGGGCCGTCTCCGAGGTGTCGTGGAAATGGTAAATCTGGATGCCCGCGAGCAGTTCCCAGAGCTCCAGAAACTGATTCTCGCCTTCCATCAACTGGCTTTCCCGGTGGCCCGACCCCAACTGGTGGATCTGCTGGCCGGAACTGCGTGTCCGGACATAGATCACCTGTTCCTGCCTGAACACCAACGTATCCGTCGCGGTAGCGGCCAGCCAGAAGAAGTATTTTCCTTCCCCGGTCTTTCCCGTGAACTCGACGGCAGCCTGGAGTGCGGGCGTCACTTTCGCGCCGTAGTGCAGGAGCGTCTCCGCGCCTCCAGCGTGCCCGACGAAGTCCTGGAGGGTACCGTCCGGCAGCGCTTTGAGCAGGTTCAGAAAGGAGATGAGGTTCGATTTCCCCGCGCCGTTCGGGCCGACCAGCAGGTTCGCCGGCCGCAGTTCGAGAGACTGCAAGTCCTTGATCGACTTGAAGCCGCCCACGCCGATTTTGGTGATCTTCGCCATCGCTTCGAGATGCCTCTCGCGCCGGGCTCGTGAGCCCACAAGGTTTGACCGCGCCGCCGCGCAACAACGATTCTCCCTCTTTAAGGGTCACTCGTGCCACCATGCCGGCCTCGCTCGACGCGGGACGCCGGGGCGTGGCTCGATGGCTCCACCTTTATTGTTGTCCCCACTCTCGATGGTGACTTCGCGGGTTTCCTCGATAATCGTATCGCCCGCCGGTACGGCAAAAAGTCGCGAGGTCCGGCTCCCGCGTGCTCAGGTTCTCGACCCTGTGAATAGTGTTGTCCGCGGAATCCCGCCAGAATTTCTTCGAGCTGGATGTGGTGACCTCGGTGACCCCATCGTGAGTTTGCGAAATATCGTCGATAAACTCGGCGGAATATGGCTTGTTTCGGTTGACTGGGAATGCCGGACTAGCTGGAAAGGTTGCCGTCCCGTGGAAGATTTCGTCGTCCACACCCGCGAGTACCGCCCTGCCGGATGCCAGAAACGCCCTGGTAACAACAAGATAGCGGCGCCGCCCTGGCATTTCCCCGGCGCCCCGCCGGAAACTCAAAAAAATTTTTAAAAAAACACTAGACAAACAGATCCGAAATTGCTAATCTTAAATCAACACAGACAGCATCCCTGGCGGTGAGTCCCCTCCCACCGCCACTCTCTGAGTGCAGGCCCCGAGATACCCAGCTCGGGGCCATAACTTTTTTGTCCTCACTTTTTGCGAACATGGACGGAGAATCGTGCCGCGACTCCACTACAGTCTCTGGCTGGGCCCCCTCCTGATCGCCCTCATCCTGTTCGCCATCCACCGTCTTGCCCTCGACCGCACCCTCTCCGCCATCTACCGCGAAAAATTCCCGCAAACGCCTCGCGAACGCCTATTCTGGGCCGCTGTAGGGTTCTTCGTAGCCCTGGCCGTCGTCCGAACCTTCACCATTCTGATCCACAATGGCATCGGCCCGTTCCACGATGTCCAAATGCGCGGCCGGCACATTCATCATCTCGTCTGGGGTATCCTCCTGCTCCTGTTGACCGGATATGGATGGCTGCTCGAGACCGGAACCGGCGCCCGCGGTTCCCGCACCTGGGTGGGACGAACCATGTCAATGGCCTACGGCGTGGGCGCAGCCCTCACTCTCGACGAGTTCGCGCTCTGGCTCAATCTGCGCGACGTATACTGGTCGCGCGAAGGCCGAGAGAGCTTCGAAGCGCTGTCACTGTTTGCCGCGGCTTTGGCCATCGCCGCCCTCGGCGGGCCTTTCCTGCACGCCGTAGCGCGGAATTTGCTACACCGGAGAAAAGAAAAGGAGCACTGATGGACTTCGATGTGCACGTCCAGGAACGCATTCTGAAACCCATTGCCGAGGTCTTCGACGCCGTCATCGACCATCGCAAGATGTCCCGCTACTTCATCACCGGCGCCAGCGGCCCCATTCAGCCCGGAACGGTCATATGGGAGTTCGGCGATGTCGGCGTGAAAGTGCCGATCGACGTCCTCGAGGTCGAGCACGATCGCCGTATTGTACTGCAATCGAGCGCGCTCGGGCCCACCATCCGCACCACCATCGAGTTCGCACCCGATGGTCCCGGCGCCACCGTGGTCACAGTCACGGAATCGAAATTCCCGCTGACCGAAGAGGGCGTCAAGCTGGCGCTGGGGCAAAACGCCGGCTGGACACACACTCTCTGCGGATTGAAGGCCTACGTGCAGTTCGGCATCCATCTGCGCGAAGGCCTCAAGCACCGCCTGACGGACGTATAACCTTCTATTTCGGAACCGTCACCGTCGCCGCCAGCGGCGTATGGGCCGACGACTCGCCGGCCAGCAGACTCACCTGCCCCGGCTCCACCCGGAACTCCTTCGCCTTCACGTCCCAGTACGCCAGCCGCGATGCCGGCACCGCGATTTCCACCGTCTTCGTCTCCTTCGGCGCCACCGTCACCCGCCGGAATCCCACCAGTTGCTCCTTCGGGCGCTCGATCTTAGACCCCGGAAACTTGGCGTAGATCTGTACCACTTCATCGCCCGCGCGGCTGCCGGTGTTGGTCACGTCGACGCTCACATTTACGCTGCCGTCTTTGGCGACCTGCGCCGTGCTTGTCTTCAGATTCGACAACTGGAACGTCGTGTAGCTGAGGCCGAATCCAAATGGATAAAGCGGATCGCCTTTGAAATACATGTAGGTGCGACCGTCGCGGATGTTGTAATCCATCATCGGCGGCACCTGGTCGAGCGATTTCGGCCAGGTCGTCACCAGGTGGCCACCCGGAGTGTACTCGCCGAACAAGACCTTGGCCAGCGCCGTGCCTTCGTCCTGCGAGGAGTGCGTCATGTGCAGAATGGCCGGGATATTGGCCTGCGTCCAGTTGATGGCAAACGGGAAGCTGGAAATCAGAACCACCACCGTCTTCGGATTCAGCGCGTGGACCTGCTTGACGATCTGTTCCTGATAGAGATCGATGCTTTCGCGGTCGCGGCCTTCGCGCCCGTCGCTGGGGACGGTGCAAGGGTAGGTGCCGCCATCGCCGTCAGGGCCGCCGTACCAGGCGCGGCCCATGTCGGGACCACAGGTCGGATCGTTGCCCACCACCACAATCGCGGCATCCGCTTTGCGGATCGCGGCCTGCGCGGCGCCGGTGGCTGCTTCCGCGTCGTAGGTGACATTGACATCCGCGCCGAGCTCGTCCTTGATCCCCTTCACCGGCGTCACCAGGTAGGGCGGCGTACCGCCGTACCAATCCCAGTGCACCGAATCGCCCAGCGGGCCGATGACCGCGACCGATTTCATGGCCTTCTTATCCAGCGGCAGAAAACTGTTCTCGTTCTTGAGCAGCACCACCGATTCCAGCGCGATCTGCCGGCTGACGGCGCGATCCTTGTCGGTATTCCAGGGCTCGGGCGAATCCTTGATCTTCGAATACGGCACCATCTCCGGCGGGTCGAGCAGGCCCAGCTTGAGGGCAACGTGGAACTTGAGGCGGAGCGCGGAATCGATCTCGGCTTCCGTGACCGTACCCTCCTTCAGAGCTGCCCTGAGTTCGCCGGCATAGGTGTCGAGATACTGATTGATGCCGGCCTTCAGGCTGGCAACCACCGCCGCTTGCTGGTTGGGGAAAATGTGCCGAGGCCTGACGAGTAGCCCCACGGCCCGGCCATCGCTCGAGATCACGTCCACGCCCCATTTATCGATCAAAATGCTGCGCAGGATCGGATTGACCGTCATGGCCGTTCCGTTCCACGCATTGTAGGAGGCCATCACCGCCTTGGCGCCGCCTTCCAGGAACGCCATGCGGAACGGCACCGAGTAATATTCCCAGAACAGCCGTTCGTCGAAATTGGAAGACGAGGCATTGCGATGGTCCTCATTGCTGTTGGCGAGGAAGTGCTTCAGCAGCGCGGCGGCCTGCCAGTATTTCGGGTCGTCGCCCTGCAGACCTTTGGTGAACGCGACCGCCATGGTGCCGTTGAAAAATGGATCTTCGCCGTACACCTCTTCGCTGCGTCCCCAGCGCGGATCGCGCGCCAGGTCGGACTGCGGCCCCCACAGCATGAGCAGTTGACGGTGATACTTCTCCGTTTGCGTGATGAAGCGGGCCTCGTAGCCTTCCACACCCCCGGCTTGCCGGACGATATCGGGGTCCCACGTTTCGCCCATACCCGGCGGCTGTGGGAATTGCGTGGTGGTAATGGGCTGGAGCGCGCCGCGCGCATCGCGCTGCACCACGCCGTGAATGCCCTCGGAAGCGCCGATATTCGGCACGCCGAGACGCGGCACGGCAGTGCGGGTGCCGAGGCAGTTGATCTTCTCGTCGATATTCATCAGCGAGACAAGATTGGCGATACGTTGGTCGGGCGGGAGATTAGGGTCGTTAAACGGGTAATGCGACGGCTGCGCGAGGGCAGGGCCGATCAGGAGGGCGGAAAGGCAAAGCAGTTGTTTCATTCCGACCCAAGAGTATCAAATGGACGCCATGCCCGGCGAACCGCGCCGCCACTAACCCGCCGCCACACACCGCGCCGTGGCCGCTTTCTTCACGTTGACAAATGTCGCGGTCCAGAATCGCATCCTCTATCCGTTCGCGGGCGGCCATCTCTGTGCTCCGCCACCTCCGTGTTCTCGGATTCTGATTTTGATTTTTGCTTTTCTCTGTGGCTCCGTGACTCTGTGGTGAACAATCTCCCTACCGGCTCGCCAGCTTTCTACCCGCCGAGAGATTGTCGAAATTCAGAATGGCGTTGAACACCAGGAAGTAGCTCCCTTTCGTCTCCGCCCGCCAGAATGGATTGTTCGAGAACAGCACTACGTGCCCCCGCCCCAGCGTCGCATCCACCACCGCCGGATGCTGCGCCAGTTCGCCGCCGTTATCGAGCAGGCCGGACACCAGCAGATCGGCGCTGTTGGCATAGCGCAGCACCACCCGCGGACGCGCCGCCGGCGGAATCACGTTCACCGGATTGCGCAGTTGCTCATCGGTGAGCGGCGTCGCCTCCCACGGCTGTGCATGCGGCTCCTCGGGGATCTCCGCCGGCAGGCGCCCCTGCGGAATATCGGGATCGTCTTCCGTGCCGCGGCCCGTGGCGCGCTGGTTGCCGCCCCCGCCGCCGCGGCCTCCGCCACCGCCGCCGCCCGCCATGTTCGAGACACCGAATAGCGGCGGATTGGACGCGAAAATCGCCAGGTTGTCGGAATATCCGTATAGAATCGGACTTGCGCCATCCACAATCTTCGACCGCACAGCCGACCCCGTCACTTTCAGATTCCGCGCCGGCGAAGTGGAAACTCCGGGCGCGAACCCGAACGTCACCGCGAACGTCGCGGTGTCGCTGGCGGTAATGAGCAGCCCGCCCTTCGCCACGAATTCCTGCAAGTGATCGAGCCCGGTAAAGCCGAGCCCCGGCCGCATATCGTCCGTCTCGTCGGTATGAGCGAGATTCGGCGTCTCCGGCGTCACTTTCCACGGCAGCGGATTGCCGAACATCGGCCGCCCGTTGACGATGGCCTGCGCGTTGCCGCCCGCCCCCGGCCCGAACACGATCACGTCGTACTTCGACCGCAAGTCGGCGTCTTTCGCTACGGTCTGCGTGCTGATATACGTGTACGGAATCTTCAGGCGGTCGAATTCCAGGCGCCACCAGCCTTCGGCCTGCGTGTTCATCCACGTGTGCATGATGGCGATGCGCGCCGCGCGCAGCGGATGCGTCTTCACCGCCGGCGCGGCATCCACCGCATAGGCACGGAATCCGAGCTCGTGCGCGGATTGACCGAGGTCGCTCGCGCCGACTCCGCGAATCATAAACGATCCGCGATTGAATTTCTTCCCCGCCGCTTCGAACGGCTCCTCGGAGGCCTGGAAATCGCCCGCGGGGAAGCGATACCGCAGCGTCATGAGCGCGCTATCGGCATTGTGATTCACCAGGTAAACGCTGCCCGTGCCCTCGATTCCACCCGGCGCCGTCACCGCGCCATCCACCATCGACATCGGCGCGTCCAGCACCTTCACGTCCGTCACGCGCGCCACCTGTACGTTGCCAAGCTCGCCGAAAGTCCACCCGGTATCGTCGTAAATGCTCTTCTGCGGATCGTTGGGCGCCCAATATTGATAGTCGAGCAGGGTGTCGGCAATGCGGCTGTACGGCTGATCCATGCGGAGAATGTACGAGCCGGCCGGAAACGTGCGCGGCTCCGGTTTCGGCTTCTCTTCCGGCTTGGGGGCCTCGCCATCGGTGGTGGCATCGTTCGCTCCGCCGCGCCCGCCGCGGCCGGCGCGCGGCTTCTTGCCCGGCATCGTCACGGTGAACGGCTCTTTCGCCCGCGAGATTTCGCAGCCCTGATCCTGCAACATGCGCAGCAAGTCGGCCTGCGCGCCGGGGCGTGGATCGTCAGCCGTAAACACGTACGCCGCCGGCCCTTCGGTCTTCGCTTTCAGGATGGACCGCTTCGACTTCAGGTAGAAATTATGCAGAAACAGCTTGTTATTGGCCGAAAAATAGGCCAGCCCGGTAAGCAGGCCCGTCTCTTCGTAATTGTTATTGTCGCGCTGCGACCATTTCGCTTTCGGCAGCGGCGGATTCTGTTTGAACCACGTGCGCGCGTACTCGTTGGGCCGCAGCGTGCGCTCTTCGGTATCGGCGCCGCCGTTGCCGAACGTCTCGTACAGGCGGCTGATGCCGTTGTGCGTGGCCGCAATGAACATCAGGTAGCTGGGCGACCAGGTATCGAACGTGCCGTGCGTGAACACGCCGGGCATGCCGAACTTCTGCATCTCCGCGACGTTGTTCCAGCCCATCATTTCCCATTCGTCGGCCAGCATGGGGTCGATCCACGCGTTGTACGGGCCGTCGCCCACGGTGTTGTCGTAGAGATACGGCACCGATTCGTGGAGATCGTGCAGCACCTGCGCTTTCCATCCCACGAAGGTGTTCAGCACGTTGCGCGTGAGCGCGAGCGTAAGCCCCATGGAGTCGCGATTGTTGTCGTGCGCCACGTAATGGCCCCAATAGATCAGGCTCGGCCAGTTCTGCCCGGGGTGGGCCAGATGCCAGCGGTAGATATCCACCATGCGATCGCGCCCGTCCACCTCCACCACCGGCGTGATCAGCGTGATGACGTTGTCGCGGATCGCCTTCACATAGGCGCTATCGTCCACCGCCAGCCGGTACGCCAACTCCATCAGCGCCGTCGGCGCGCCCGTCTCAGTGGAATGGATGGTCCCGGTGATGTAGTAAATCGGCGTGGACGCGGCCACCAGCCGGTCCGCTTCGGCATCGTCGAAGTGAATGCGGCGCGGGTCGGCAAGCTGCGCCAGGCGCGCGCGATTCTCATCGAGCTGCGCGATCAGCTTCTCGGACGCCACCGCGACCGCGATCATCTCGCGCCCCTCTTCGGTTTTCCCGATGCTGAACACTTTCACGCGCGGCGTGGCGGCTTCCAGCATGCGCATGTACTTGTAGACCTCGGTCGAATACGGCAGGATTCCGGGCGCGCCGGAGATATCGCCGAGCACAACCTTGGGCGTGGGCACGGTTTTCGACGCCGGCAGATAATCGGTAAGCGGCGAATTGAAGAACGTCTCGGTGGTGTATTCGCGGATTTTGCGCGTGTATTCCTCGTCGATCGCCTGTCCGGGGTCGCGCCCCGGTTTGAGCGTAATGGTGGCGCTGGGTTGGGCGGCGAGCGGCAGCGCAAGGATCGCGGGAAGAAAAGAACGAAGGAGACGCATAGGGGGAATATAGCAGACGGCGGTCACGGAGGTCTTTCAGACTCTGCCATCTCGGGCCGGTCCCCTCGATTCTGCGCCTTTCCCGGCGATGGCTTGGCGTAGGAGTGGCCTGTAGTGGACCGATCTGGTGAACGTGTTGGGCGGCATACGGGTGGGCTGCCCTGCCCGAGCGGGACATCATGTCCCGCCGTATTTCCGCTACCCCTTTTCGATCACTAGCGAACTCGACTCGACTGCCGCACAAATGTGCGGAATTCGCGTCGGCATCCGCAACGCGCCGGAAATAGGCGATGAAATCCCTTCGCCCCCTCTGTTTTTCGTCGTCATCGTGCTCGCCGGCGCGCAGACCAACGACGCGCCCAGCCGCCTGGTGGCGCGATCTTCGGAATCTCCAGGAACTCTGCGGCGGCGTCGGCGGCCGGCTCACCGGTTCGCCTGCCGCGTCTAAAGCGATCGAATGGGCCGCCGGCAAGTTCCGCGCCACTGCTGGTTGTCCCAACGTTGCAAACGTGCCGCGGCAAGGCGATCATCCCGGGAGTGAGACAGAGCGAACCTCTCGCGACTCTTCGGCGCGTATCACGCGACTCGGGGCTGCCCCGGCATGGCGCACCGGCGAGGCGCCGTCGTCGTCGGCCTGCCCGGCACGACTTTGGTTTCCCGATGGCCGACCTCGAGCGTTTGCGGGTTGGCTCACATCGGATCACGTGGTCTCCGCGCTCTCTGGCGGCAATTTGCGACCGAGGCGCCGATTACGTCGGCCCCACCACGCCCGAAGGCTCTCGGAATTTGAGGCGGTGGGCGCCGTCAAGTGTTAACCCCGCACGCGCCGCGGCAGCATGCGTTCTGCCCATCTGATGTCCCCCGGCGCCGGCTCGCCATATTGTTCGATCAGATCGCGAAGAAGCGCCCGGAGGGAGTCGCGCTATTCATGTTTCGCCAGCACGCTGGCAAGATAGCCAGAAACTGAATCGGCTCTTCCCGCGCGCACTTCCCGGTGGACCCTGGCGAGTGGTCCTTCGCGCGCGGTTCTCCGGCTCGCCCGTCGCCGGCCCGGAGATCGCGCTCTGTGACGCGGCGCACTTAGTCTGAGGAAGAGGCGGCCGGTTACCGAGATGCCCACTTTCCTGGAAGCTGGACCAAGCGGCGGGCCAGAATACGGTCGCATTTGGGGGCAGGCGGACTCGCCGAGTGCGTCCTGGTAGATCAGCGTGGGAGAAAACCTTCCGAGAAACTAATTCTCGGTCGGAAGTCTATCCACGTGGTCCACTACAAGGATCTCCACCCGTGCCAGCTTCTGCTCTACCTTCAGACCGATTTCGGTCTCCAGCGCGCTGCGAAACGCGAGGTCATCGGCCATGGCGTCGCCGGACTGCTCCAAAGTGAGCCGGAAGGTGTATTTTCCCTTCAGCCCGGTGGCGTCGATCACTGGACGCCGAGCCTCCGTGCCCGCGTTGAGTCGCGTCTCTACCATGCTGGCGATGCTCTCCATGGGCACTATGGAGGCCGTCATGTAGGCCTTGCCGCCCCTGAATAAGGTTCCAGTGCTGCCGGGGGGTAACAACGGGAAGC
>Ga0335078_10014214_pt1 | contig 11810 bp, 7 predicted proteins | sample Lox_Sample_32_FD_206711 | JGI IMG/M metagenome (GOLD analysis project Ga0335078, IMG submission 206711) | Soil microbial communities from Loxahatchee National Wildlife Refuge, Florida, United States - Lox_Sample_3.2 | ecosystem: Environmental > Terrestrial > Soil > Wetlands | place: USA: Florida...
CACCGGGTTCAAAGCTGGAGTGCGTAAACAAGATGGCATCAAGTTGCACCACATGTCCGCCGGCTGTGCGAGGCGCAGCGCGCTGCCAGCAACGCTGTCGACCAGGACGCGCCGTCGGCCATCCTGCCACACGAGGTGCTGCGCGACGCTCGCTTATCCTCCATGTCTGGACTACCCGCAAGCCGAGATCGACGTGCTTGAAGAGAGTTACTCTTGCGCTCGGTTTGAGCCGCAAGATCATCCCCAAATGGCCCGGGCCTCTATCTTGGCGAGGGGAGTAGCCTTTTTTGGTTGCTCTGTGCTGCTGTCGGTCGCAAGCAGTGCGCGGGCGGGATCTCCGGGTGAGCCCGACCAAGGGGTGCGCTACGCGCGAACCGATCCAAACGTCGTCCACATCGCGGTCGCTGATAGCCACGACATACGTTTCTCCCGGCTCAGCCACACTAAGGGAATTTCTCAGACACGCGTCACCTCGATCGTGCAGGACGCACGCGGGTTCATGTGGTTTGCGACGCAGTACGGGCTAAACCGGTATGACGGGTATACGTTGCGGCAGTTTAGGCATTCGGACAAAGATCCGCGCAGCCTCGGAGAGTCGTATGTCCGAAATCTGATGCTGGACCACGAGGGTCGCCTCTGGGTCGGCTCGATCCGGGGGGTCGATCGGTACGACCCGGCGACCGAGACATTCGCTCACTATCCACTGGATATATCGACGACGGCTGGCTACGAGGGCGCCCCACGAGATCTGTCCCAAGATCCGGACGGGATGTTGTGGGTGTCGACGGGGGTGGGTCTCTATCGGCTCGACCCCGCTACGGGAGTGACAAAGGGATTTCATCATCGCCCGGACGACCCAGGGAGTCTGAGCAGCGATCGAATCGATTCGAGCGCTACGGATCGCAGCGGAGCGCTTTGGGTAGCGACGCCGGAAGGGCTCGACGCATTGAACCGCTCGACCGGTCGAGTAACGATGCACGTGCCGCTACACGAACCCCGTGAACCGCGCGAAATGTCGTTCTACGAAGACCGAGCCGGAACCTTTTGGATCATCCACTCATCTGGCGAGGGGCTGGCTGTCTTGGATCGCAAAACGGGGGTACTGACCCGCTACTCGTTCGCGACGCAACCCCAACGGGCTGAGGATCTGACCGGCGTCAGCTCGATGATAGAGGATGCGGACGGGCAACTTTGGATTGGAACGCAGTCGGACGGACTGCTGAGACTTGACCCCAAGGGACTTCGGGCGCTGCGCTATCGCAACGATCCCGTCGACCCCGACAGCTTGGCCGAGAATCGCATTACAACGCTCGCTTTGGACCGTGAGGGGGACATCTGGGTCGGTCTCGGGGCTTCCGAGCCGAACCACTTTGCGCCGCACCCAGGCCCTTTTCGAGCGCTGCCGTTCGACGCCGGAAATCCGGACAACCTGGGAGAGAGGCTTGTGAACGCGCTGTACGAAGATCCGGGCGGCACCGTGTGGCTGGGGACAACGGGTGCACTCGCACGCTACGATCGTTCGACGGGCAGCTTCGAACGGGTCCCGTTACCGGGCAGCAGTGCCAGTGACGTGCTGTCGATCATCCAAGACCCATCGGGTGAGCTCTGGGTAGGGACTTCGGGCCACGGGCTGGTTCGGCTCGATCTAAAAAGGCACACATCGAAGGTTTACCGCCACCAGGTCGAGAACCCGACGAGCTTGGGCAACGACTGGATCCCGCACCTTCTGCTCGACCACACCGGCACGCTATGGGCCACTACGCTCGACGGACTCGATCGCTATGACCGGGCGACTGATCGTTTTCATACGTTCCGCTCGGGAACTACAACCGCGTCGGACTTAGACATGTCGGTCGTCGAGGATACGCGCGGGACGTTATGGATCAGCGGGTCCCAGGGTGTACTCCATTTCGACCCCGCCACCGAGCGATATATCGAATTTAAGGAGGGCAGGGCCGCAGGAGGGTACGCAGTGCTCGCCGCGTCCAATGGTGAGATCTGGGCGGGGACGCAGAGTGGCCTTTACCGCTTCAATCTTGGCAGCCATAGAACCCGCATTTACACGGACCGGGACGGGATGGCGAGCAGCGCGGTCTCCTGCCTGCTCGAAGACGCAAGCGGCGATGTGTGGATGAGCACCACCGAGGGCGTCTCTAGGTGGATGGTCGCGAATGATCGCTTCCGCAACTATTCGGTAGAGGACGGATTGCCTGGACGCGATCTGACCGGGTGGAGTGCCTGCTTCCGCGGCCACACTGGGCAGCTTTACTTTGGTGGCTTCGCGGGCGCCGTCACCTTTGATCCGCGAACCGTAGTGGATAACCCTTACACTCCCCCAGTAGTCCTGACCGGCCTGGAACTCGCCGGCATCCCGGTGCAGCTGGAGCCCGGGTCGCCCTTATCGACCGCGATCACCTACACCAGCGATCTGAACCTCTCGAGCAACCAACGCACATTCACGCTCGAATTCGCGGCGCTGAGCTTTCGTAGTCCGGGAACGAACCGCTATCGCTATCGCCTGGCGGGTCTCGATTCGTCGTGGCAAGAGATTGGCAGCGACCGGCACGTCGCCAGCTACACGACACTGCCTCCAGGCACGTACACCTTCCAGGTGCAGGCTGCCACGAATCGCAGTCCATGGAGCGAACCCGGAGCGGCGCTGCGTATTACGGTAGAGCCGCCGTGGTGGGCACGATGGGAATTTCGAGCCCTGTTGGCGGCGCTGGCGCTCACGCTGGCGGCGAGTATCTACCTTTACCGAATCCAGCAGGTTACGCGCGCGCTCCAAATTCGCTTTAACGAGCGGGTCATGGAGCGAACCCGCATCGCTCGTGATCTGCATGATTCCCTGCTGCAGGGCTTTCAAGGCCTGACGCTCAAGTTTCACGGGTTAGCTCACACGCTGGCTCCAGATAACCCTGTTCGCGCGAGCATCGAGAGCAATCTGCGCCAGGCCCGTGCGTTAATCGAGGACGTGCGCATGCGGGTCCGCGACTTAAGAACCCAGGACGAGTCCCCCGCCGGACTGGCGGATCTGCTGCGGGAGTTTCGTGATACGCTGCCGCAGTCCGCTCCGGCAACGTTTGAAATGAAGGTCATTGGCGAGGCGCGGCCGCTCGATCCGATCGCCTTCGAGGAAGTGCTGCACATTGGCAAAGAGGCCGTCTTAAACGCTGTGAACCATGCCGAGGCCGCGCGGATCGAGGTCGAACTTACCTACAGGGTAAAGCAGCTGACACTCAGGGTCTCGGACGACGGCAAGGGGATCGATGTCAAGACGCTGGAATCGGGCCGGGCAGGCCACTGGGGACTTCAGGGCATGAGGGAGCGAGCGCGTGCACTTGGAGCGAATCTGGAAGTGTGGAGCCGTCCAGGTGGCGGTACGGATATTCAGTTGGCTGTCCCTGCAGCTGCTGCCTATGGTCGCCGTCGCGCCGCTAACGACAAGACTCTGATGTGGCGGCTGTTGCGCCTTATCGGTCAGGCTTAGTCTTCCATGACAGAACGTGATCGCCAGCGCCCGATCCGTATTTTAAGTGTGGACGATCATCCGCTGGTCCGCGAAGGCGTCGCAGCGGTGATCGGCGCGCAGGCGGATATGGAACTGGTTGGCAGCGCCAGTAGCGGCCATCAGGCCATCGAGTTCTTCAAAAGGCTGCTCCCTGACGTAACGTTGATGGACCTCAAGATGCCCGATATGAGCGGGATTCAGGTCATTAATGCATTGCGATCCGAGCACCCGGATGCAAGGTTCATCGTGGTCACGACCTATCCCGGCGATGTCCAGGCGCTCCAAGCGCTGAGGGCGGGAGCCTTGGGTTACTTACTCAAGAGCAGCCTCGGAGACGAACTGATCAACGCAATCCGCATGGTGCATGCCGGCAAGCGATGCATCCCGTCCGAGATCGCAAGCGAAATTGGGCAATACGCGGCCGACGACGCACTGACGGAGCGCGAAATCGAGGTTCTGAGGCGCGTCGCGGCGGGCCAGTCGAACAAGCAGATCGCCCAGGGACTGGCCGTCTCCGAAAGCACCATCAAGGCGCACGTCCACAGTATCCTGCCCAAGCTCAATGCCAGTGATCGCACGCATGCGGTGACGATCGCCTTGAAGCGAGGCATTTTGGAGCTTTGAGCCTCGCTCTCACTGTGTGGGGGCTCTTGCGGATCTAGCCCGAAACCTGATCGAAAGTACAACGCGCCGAGGGATCGTTCGGCCGTACACGAGGGCCGCCGGTGGGCGCATGGTGGGATGGCTTGCGAACCCCTTATTCAATGTTTCCGGACGGGTTGCCGGGGCTGGCGCTGCTGCTCCTTCGCCTATCTACGGCCATTACGCTGATCGTAGGTGTCGGGGGAAGCGTTCAAAACGTCTCCAGATGGTATTTCTGGGGCCTGATTCCACTGGGCGCTGCTATTTGCGGGGGATTCCTCACGCCGCTGGCGTCGGCGCTGGCCGTTGGGGTTCAGTTGCTCAGGTTTGCCGCCCCCGCCTCAAACTCGGTCTGGCTGAGCGTCACGGTCATTAATACGCTTGCGCTCGCCATTTTGGGTCCGGGGGCGTATTCATTCGACGCCCTGCGTTTTGGGCGACGCCGGGTGACGCTAAATCGAGAAGACTAATCGTCACGGCACTGGCCGAACGTTCACCGTCGCCGCTGTTCTTCATGTTGATGTGCGCGCATTCCGGAAGCGCTGATACTTGCTCCCGTCAAATCGAATGCGCTACCCGCATTGCAACTGCAAGTGGGTAGATCAGCAAGGAGGACCGACATGGCTTCTCGTGATCACGCCTCGGCGGTTTCGACGTTAGGTCGAGTTCAGCAGCCGTTGGTATCTGTCATTGACGCAGACCTTTCCGTGCAGGCCTCGCTCGATCGGCTGATCTGCAATGCAGGTTGGCGTTGCAGGATGTTCGCATCAGCCGAGGAATTCATCGCCGCCCGCACATCTATCGTAGGCCCAAGTTGCATCGTGTCGGAGGTCATTCTTGCAGGGCTCAGCGGTCTGGACCTGCAGAACTTATTGATCGGAGAGCCATATATCCCCATGGTCTTTCTCACGAATTGTTCGAACGTCGCGTTAATCGTCCGCGCGATGAAAGCGGGCGCAGTTGAATTCCTTACCAAACCCGCTGGGGAGGAGCCGTTGGCGCACGCGCTGCGCAGTGCGTTGGAGCGCAGTAACGCAGCCCTTTGTCAGCAGACTCAACTGTGTGCTCTTCGGGAGCGTTTTGCGACGCTTAGCGCGCGCGAGCGAGAGGTGATGAAATTGGTCGTGTCGGGCCTCCTGAACAAGCAGGTGGCTGATCGATTGCGCATCTCTGAGATTACGGTCAAGGCTCATCGCGGCAAGGTAATGCGAAAGATGGAGGCGGACTCTCTCCCTGCCCTCGTACACATGGCCGCTACTCTCGGGCTACCGCCCCCCGAGCTCCGCACCCGGTCTAGATGGCTGAATCTGGAGCAAGCCGGCATGTCGGCTCACTCGCTGGAGCTGGTTCCCGTGCTGTCCTGAGCCCACGAATGATGTTCGAGCCTAGAGTGTCGCAGGAGATGTCGCATCGACGTAGGCCGACTGGAAGCCTCAATCTCGAAGCTGGCTCTGTTACGGCGCCGATCGCCGTGGCTCTGCATGACTTTACGACCGCATGCGGCATGTCCTGGAAAACCAATTCCAAACTCTGGCGAGAGGTACCGAGCGGTCCCACCTGACTGTCCGGCGTTCTTATACAGGTTTTTTGCGCTGTTCTCGCCTCGCGCGGTCCTTGGTTAGGCGGAGTGGCTCCAAAGCCACCGCCGACGGGTAGCCCGATACCAATAGACAATCGTTTCGTGATTTACGTGCTGATCTAATTTCCTCATGCCCAAACTCGCGCGAACTTGCGTGCCAGTCGCTCTGCTCGTTATCGCGACCGTCATCCCACACCTCGGCACCGCCGCGCCAAAACCGAGCTCGACTCCTTCCGCACTCCGCCCCGGACCGCTTAGCCAAGAGCGACTGGTGGGAGCCGCTGGGAATCGCACCGAATTCCTGATGACGCATGCCAACTACGCGCAGACGCGCTTTCATCGCGCCGACCGCATCAATCGCAAGACCGCAAAGAACCTCAAACTCGCCTGGTCGTTCGAGATGGATGTCACCGAGTCCATCCAGACCGCACCGATCGTGTACGACGGCGTCATGTACGTCACGTCATCGTTCAATCACCTTTTTGCACTCGATGCAAAAACGGGCAAGGAAGTCTGGCGCTACCTCCATGTAATGGCACCGGCCGTTTCCCTATGTTGCGGACCGAACAACCGCGGAGTCGAGGCGCTCGATGACCTGGTCTACATGGGCACACTGGACAGTCGAGTCGTGGCCCTCGATGCCCGCACGGGTGCCGTCGTGTGGAGCAGCCAGCTCGCCGATCCGTCACATGGCTACTCGATCACGATGGCGCCGACGGTAGTTTCCGGCAAGGTGCTGATCGGCCTAGCCGGGGCGGAGTATGGCATCCGTGGTGCATTGAAAGCGCTCGATGCGAAGACCGGCAAGGAGCTCTGGACGTTCTACACCAGCCCGGAAAACACTGTCGGTGTATGGGCGACGACGGATGCGGTTGGACTGCCGTTGCATCGGGACATCGCCGCGGAGAAAGCCGCACTCGCGAAGCGCGGCGATCCGTACAAGACGCTCGGCGGATCGATCTGGCAGAACCCTTCGGTGGACGTCGAGCACCGGCGCATCTATTTCGTCGTGGGCAATCCGTCCCCTGATCTGGATGGCTCCGTGCGTCCGGGCGACAACCTTTACACTGATTCGCTGGTCTCGGTCGATCTTGACACCGGCAAGTATCTTTGCCACTTGCAGTACGTGCCCCACGACCTATGGGATCTCGACTCTGTCAGTCCCACGGTGCTGACTCCGGTGAAGAACCGCGAGGGCGCGATCGTTCCCGGCGTCATCCATGCGGGCAAGACTGGCTATCTGTACGTTCATGACGCGCGCGATTGCAGCCTGATTCGCGTGTCGAAGCCGCTCGTCGAAGTTCAAAACGAGCGCGCGCTGCCGACTGTCAACGGGGTGGTTATACAGCCGGGTCCGAATGGCGGCGTCAGCGCGTCGCCGCTCGCCATCGATGCAAGCCAGGGCCTGGCATTTGCGATGACGGAGGAGATGGCGTTGACCTACTACAAGACCCCGAGCGCGGAGTATCCCGAGGGCAAGCTATGGCTCGGAGGCGGCTTCAAGGCGGTACCGGGAGAGCCGATATGGGGCGCACTGGTCGCCGTCGATTACAACACCGGTGAGATTCGCTGGAAGGTGAAAAAGCCCGAACCGATGTTCGGTGGAGCACTCGCGACCGCGGGTGGCCTCGTGTTTGCTGGCGAGAGTAACGGCAAATTCGCCGCCTACGATTCATCGAACGGTAAGGTGTTGTGGAGCTATCAAGCCGATGCAGGCGTAAATGCCCCCCCTTCGACGTACATGCTCGACGGTAAGCAATACGTTGTCGTCGGCGCCGGCGGGAACACTCAGCTCGGCAGCAAGCGCGGTAACAAGATCCTGGCATTTTCGTATTGAGCCGCCGTAGGACGCAGTAGCGATGACATCTTGCGTAAGAGTCCTCCAAGCGCTGGCACTGCTCTTGCCCGTTCTGCCGGGAGTATGGGGGCAGCCAGCCGCCGCCCAGGATGTAAAGCAGCAAGTTGCCACCTGCCTGGCCTGTCATCCGGCGAGCAACGTACCGGCGAACTCGGCCAACCCGATCATTTGGGGCCAAAACCTTGGTTACGTGTATCTGCAGTTGCGGGACTTCAAACGCGGAACACGTGCATCGCAGAGCGACGTCGTCATGCACGCTCTGACGCAAGGGATGACGGACGCCCAGATGCTTGCGATCGCCCAATATGTCTCAGCCCAGCCTTGGCCGAAACAGCAGGGCCAAACGACACCTCAAACCGATCCTGCCTTCGTCCGCGGCGCGACACTTGCCGGTTATGGGGCCTGCGCGAACTGTCATTTCAACAACTGGCAGGGGTACAGTGCCAATCCGCGTTTGCGCGGTCAGACGCCTGCCTACCTAACGACGACAATCAACGAATTCCGCAGCGGAGCACGCGGGAACTCACCGGGCATGGCCGACCTGCTGCGCACGTACAGTCCGGACGATATCAAAGCGATCGTGCTGTACTTGAGCAGCCTCGACTGAGCCAAACGCACGCAGCCTCCAGTATCGGGGCGGGCGTGAAAGGCAGGGGCCCGCTGCGCGAGACGACCGCCACGATCGCAATACCTTCGTCCAATTTCGCAGCTTGTCGCTCGGAGTGAGACTTCCGCCTGAGCAACATCGGCAGATGGCTGGGTGGTGCAACATGCGCTGGGAACCGCCACGAGCGACGGAATTCCGCTTCGGAATGGAGATAACGATGTACATCGCGAACCGTTAGAGCTTAGGTTGTGAAGCGGTTTGTTGCATAGGCATTTACGTTCCACGCGTCGACGTTGTAAGACGTCCGTGGCAGGAGGAGACATGGCCGAGACAGAGCATCCCGCCGCTGGTGACACGACGCCGCGCGCATCGATCAGCCGCCGTCAAGGTCTGAAGCTATGCGCCGCGACCTTTCTGACATCTGCCTTCGTCCGGACGGCTCTCGCTGAATCTCGATCAGAGTCATCCCCGCCTCACAAGGAATCCGCCATGACTGATACCAACGCCATCCGTCCGCTGCACTTTCGAGCGACCGATGAGGATCTCGCCGATCTGAAGAGGAGGGTCATCTCGACTAAATGGCCTGACAGGGAAACGGTGGGCGATCAATCCCAGGGCGTACAGCTCGCCACCGGCCAGAAGATCGCGCAGCACTGGGCTTCGAAGCACGACTGGCGGAAGATCGAAGCAAAACTGATGGCGTATCCGAATTTCGTCACCGAAATCGATGGTCTCGATATTCACTTCATCCACGTGCGCTCGAAACACGAGGATGCACTGCCGATGGTGGTCACGCATGGATGGCCAGGATCGGTCATCGAACAGCTCAAGATCATTGGCCCTCTGACTGACCCGACGGCGCATGGGGGCACCGCGGCGGATGCGTTCCACCTGGTGATTCCATCGCTGCCTGGCTACGGCTTTTCGGGCAAGCCGACAGCGACCGGGTGGCATCCGGGTCGTATCGCCAGCGCGTGGGCCACCCTGATGCAGCGGCTAGGCTATACGAAGTACGTCGCGCAGGGTGGCGACTGGGGTAACGCGGTCTCGGAGACAATGGCCCTCCAACAGCCGCCCGGGCTGCTCGGCATTCACACGAATATGGCTGCCACTGTTCCGGCTGACATCTCCAGGGCACTCGCATTTCACCAGACGCCCCCCGACAACTTATCGACGGAAGAGCGTCGCGCCTGGGACCAACTCGTCTTCTTCTACAGAAAGGGGCTCGGCTACGCCATCGAGATGGGCACTCGCTCACAGACGCTGTTCGGGCTCGCCGATTCTCCGGTCGGGCTGGCAACATGGATGTTGGATCATGACGCTGCCAGCCATGCCATGATCGCGCGCTCCTTTTATGGCAGCCCAGAAGGCATCACGCCCGATGACTTCCTCGACAATGTCACTTTCTACTGGTTGACGAATACAGCCATCTCTTCGGCGCGCCTCTACTGGGATACCGCCCAGGTGGCCAAGGGGGGCTTCTTCGATGCCAGGGGTATCAAGATCCCGGTTGCAGTGAGCGCGTTTCCGGACGAGATTTACCAGGCGCCCAGGAGCTGGACAGAAAAGGCGTATGTCAAGCTCATCCATTACAACAAGCCGCCCAAGGGGGGGCATTTCGCGGCGTGGGAACAACCGGGCTTGTTCGTCGAGGAAATACGGGCCTCCTTCAACTCTCTTAGAGGATGATGACGGCTTCAGTCATGGGTGCATTCGCGTGAGCGACCCGGTGGCGCTCGCCACTCTGGTGCTCGAGGATGCGCCGGGATCGAGTCGACCATGAACGGCAGGACCACGGTGCGTATCGATCTGGCGCACCCGATCAATGTTCCGATTCTCTACGCGACGGCGCTTGCGACCGAAGCGGGACAGGTTCTGTTCTTCGACGATATCTACGGGTACGACCGGAAGCTCGAGCGTCAGTTAGGTTTGCCGCCCGTGAGTTTGACGCCCGTCCGCCACCCGTAGCGGACGCTGCCGTTATCCGAGTGAACGAAATCCGAGCGGACTCGGCTACACCGCTGGAGCGTCGCCGCAATTGCGCGTTGGTCCTCCCCGACCGCAGGCCGCTGATCACTTCGCATGGCTCGTCGCAGTCAGCTAGGTGTGCAGATCGGCGGCTGGCAAAGCATTCATGTCGATCGCCTTCAACCGCAGAGATCGCAGATGCGAGCATAGCGCCGCTCGTTTTACTGCTCCGCCCGGCAGGGCGGCAGCAACCGCCCCTCGAGCTCGATACCAAGGTGTCGGCGATACCATTGTGTAATCGATCAACTGCCAGGGTGGCCCGTACCTTTAGATCAGTCGGTCCTGTTGTCTCAAACGAGTGGTCCGCGCGCAACGTCGATCATGAGGCCCAATTGGAGAGCAGACCGGGGTGATGACACCGAAGAGGGCATGGAGGCTCGCAACCCGTCGCTCACAAAGTTGGCGGAAGGAGATGTCAATGAAAACCCATCTCGCAATGCTGGCATTAGGCACGGTCGTTTGCCTGAATGCGCCCGCCATGCGGGCTGAAGAGCAGCTGCCGCCTGCGCAAGTCCAGGCGATCGAAGCCATCGTCAAGACGTTGGCGATTGGGGCCGCGACGTACTGCGCGCCGATCGTCGCCATGTATAACTTGCGCTACTCGATCTCATTTGCTCCAACCGCGAAGTCGAAGCCAGGGGAGATTTGGCGCTTTGCCGAGATCGCGACCCCAGAGGTTGTTCGACAAACTGGCTACGTCACTCCCAACGTCAACGTGCTGTACGGTTACGGTTTCGTGGACCTCCGCCGCGAGCCCGTGGTGCTCCACGTGCCGGACTCGCACGGACGGTACTACGTGGTCCAGATGGTCGACATGTGGACCAACTCGTTCGCCTACGCGGCAGGACCGGCCACGGGATATGGCGGCGGAACCTTTGTGCTGGTGGGCCCCGGCTGGCGCGGATCAGTACCTGCCGGCATGACTCGCATCGAAGCGCCGACGCGCTGGATCGAAGTGCAGCCACGCGTCTTCGTGAAGGACCAGCAGGATCTCGCCGCCGCGAAAGCTGTGCTCGATCGGATCACGATAACCGGCTTGGCGGAGTACCAGGGCCGCCGGGGGCCTCCGGAGCCAGCTTACGATTACGAGATTCCCGAACTCGACCCGAGCATTGCTTCAAGCAAGATGCCTTTCAAAGACCCGACACAGTTCTGGAAGATCTGCTCGGCTGCAATGAATGAGAACCCACCGCCCGACGCACAGATACAGGCGAAACTTCCGGAGTACAGGCAGCTCGGGCTGGCCATCGGAAAGCAGTGGACGCCGGAGAGCACGCACCCGGTCGTGTTGCAAGTAATGAAGGGAGTTGCCAGCCAGATCTTCGGGATACTCGGCGAAGCGGCGGCGTTGGAAGGGACGAGGAACGGCTGGATCATTCCGCCCGCTTCGGTCGGAAACGCGGGCGCAGACTACACGGTGAAGGCGGTCGTCGCGATCGAAGGGTTGACAGCGAATACCGCGCAGGAAGCGGTCTACTATCGGTCTTCTATCGATAACGCCGGCCAGGCGCTGACCGGCGCCAAAAAGTACACGCTGACGTTCGCGGGCGACACGTCGTATCTCGAGTCGGTCTCGCCCGGTTTC
>Ga0335078_10014216_pt1 | contig 11810 bp, 8 predicted proteins | sample Lox_Sample_32_FD_206711 | JGI IMG/M metagenome (GOLD analysis project Ga0335078, IMG submission 206711) | Soil microbial communities from Loxahatchee National Wildlife Refuge, Florida, United States - Lox_Sample_3.2 | ecosystem: Environmental > Terrestrial > Soil > Wetlands | place: USA: Florida...
CGTCCGCCAGGATGCGTTCGCCCATCAGTTTCGTCCATCCATAGGGATTCACCGGTTGCGTCGCGCAGTCCTCTTCGATCGGGACTACAGCCGGCTCGCCGTACACGGCCGCGCTCGAAGAAAACACGATGCGCCGGCAGCCCCCGCGCTCCATGGCGTCGAGCAGCGGAAGAAGATTGGCCACGTTTTCACGGTAATACCGCACCGGCTCGCGCACCGAATGGCCTACGATGGAGACGGCCGCCATGTGCATCACGGCGTCGATCGCCCCGCTGCGGAACACCCGTTCGAGCGCCTGCAGGTCCGCCAGGTCTGCCTGGACGATTTCCACTCCCTCCGGTAGCGCCTCGCGATGGCCCTGGTAAAAATTGTCGAACACCAGGGGCGTGTCGCCGCGCTGCAGCAGCCGCCCGGTGATTACGCTGCCGATATACCCGGCTCCGCCGGTGACCACAACCCGCATTCTCACCTCCACACCGTTGTTGCACGCGCTCCTACGATTCTATGCGGCGCTGCCGGAACACGAAAGCCGCGCCAGTGCTCGAGGTGTCCGCTCCTTCGCCGCTGGTGTATTAGAGCATCACGATGCGCAGGCCCATGCTCAACAGTGCGGCAGCGAGCAATCCTTCGGGGATCAGCCTCGGGATGCGACCATGCACTCGGCTGGCAATCCACATGGCGGGGAGCGAGCCGGCCAGCAGCCAGGCCACGGCAGTCCACGAAACGTGGTCCAGCCGCGCGTAGGGCAGCGCGGCCACCGCGGCCAGGATCGCGCTGGCAAATACATTGCTCCCCACCAGCGTGCCGATTTCCAGCCGGTAGCAGAGCACCATCACGGGCATCAACGCCGCGCCCGCTCCGATCGACGTGAGGCTCACCAGCACCCCGACAATGAACCCGCAGACCATCACCACCGCCTGCCGCAGGCTCGGATGCAAGCGCAGCTCCCGGTCCACGAGTTCCGGTCGGAGTCGCTCCGGCAGCAGCCGCAGGAACAGGATGACGGAAACCAGCACCAGCACCAGTCCGATGCAGCGCAACAGGAAACTGTCCATCGTTCCCGGATGCCACACTCCCAGGTAGTGCACTAACAAGGCTCCGACGAGCACGCCGGGCAATCCCCCCAGCGTCAGGTCGCGCACAATTTCGTACCGCACCAGACCCTGGCGGATGAACTGGATTCCTCCTCCAAATTTCGTCAGGCAGGAAAACGCCAGGCTCGTTCCCACGGCCACTGTGGGGGAAAATCCGGCCACCAGGATCAGCAGCGGAGTGAGCAGCGACCCGCTGCCCAGCCCGGTGAGCCCGATCAGAAAGCCCACGCCCGCGCCGATGGCGATTTCCAGCAGCTCGAGAGCAATCCCGGCTGGATGCGGCACTCCAATCACTGTTTGCCATGGCCGCGCCGGGCGGGGCAATCCTGCTCGCTGCCGGCAACCCTGCGATAGGCGGACGTTCGGTCATGCGGTCGGGAGAAGACCATCTAGTTTTCCAATCCCTCGAATTGATTCCGCGTCGCCCCGGCTGGCATCCGTCTCTCCGCCGGGATTGCCCGTTTCGGAACAGGCTCGCCCGAAATTGGCGGACCCGAGTGTAGCATTGCTGGAAAGCGGCGTACTGGCGGCGTAGAATGTTCGTGCCGGTCTGGTGCGAACACATATTCGGTCCCGGGTCATCATGAGCATCACCACCGGGACCTCGAAGGAATCTCATATCCATGATTCTCTACATCGGCCCTGACCAGATTCTGCCTCTCTCCGGCGTTCTCGGAACCATCGCGGGATTGGCGCTGATGTTCTGGGGAAAGCTGCAGGATCTCTATCGCAAATTGGCCAGCCGCTTCTCGTCGAAAGACACGGAACGGTCCTGAAACGGGCAGCAGCGTCCTGGCTCCGGGATTCCGGAGGGTCTCAGCGGGCGAATCGATAGTGGTGCGGAATCCTGACCGCTGGCGGCGCACCCGTCGCATTGCCCATCCGGCGCCCGTGATCCTGCAGTCAGCGCCTCGCTGCCAGCAAAACTCAGCGTGAAAAGAAAAGCGATTGTGATCGGTCTGGACGGACTGGAGCCATCCATCGTCGAGGCGATGATGGAGCGCGGCGAATTGCCGGCGTTCGCGCGCCTGCGCCGCATGGGATTCTATTCGCGGCTGGCCACCACCTGCCCGGCGCAGACCCCGGTGGCCTGGTCGTCGTTCGCCACGGGCACGAATCCGGGCGGCCACGGCGTGTTCGATTTCGTCTCGCGCGACCCCGCCACCTATCTCCCGGACTTCGCGCTCACGCGCTTCGAAAAGCCAAAAAACATGTTTTCGCCGCCGCGCGTGCGCAACCAGCGCCGCGGCGTCCCTTTCTGGTGCGTCCTGAATGCGGCGGACGTACCCGCCGTTGTACTGCGCTGCCCCTGCACGTTTCCTCCCGACGAGATGGGCGGCCGCATGCTCTCCGGCGTCGGCGTTCCCGACCTCCGCGGAAGCCAGGGCACCGGAACGTTCTACACGCAGCAGCAGGACGCGCTGGCGGTGGAGAACGAGCAACTCGTCATCCTCCCCCCATCCGGTGATTCGTTTGGCTCGCATCTGATTGGCCCGCGCAATACACGCGCCCATCCTCCCGCGGACGCGCGCGCGGAAATCCGCATCGAACTGGACCGTGCTGCCGCCCGCATGCGCATCCACACCGGCGGCGTGCCCGCCGTCGTGGAACTGTCGCGCGGCGAGTGGAGCCCGTGGGTGCACGTCAAATTCAAAATCTCCGCGCTGCAATCCGTCAGCGGCCAGGTGCGGCTCTTTCTTCGCGCACTCTCGCCGCACCTCGAGTTCTACGTCTCTCCAGCGAACTTCGATCCTGCGGCTCCGCTGTTTCCCGTCTCCGCTCCCGCGGACTATGCCCGCGAGTTGGCCGCAGAAATCGGCGCGTTCTCCACGCTGGGCATGGCGGAGGACCACACCGCGCTGAACAACGGCCGCATCGACGAGGCTGCCTACCTGGCGCAGTGCTCGCTGGTGCTCGCCGAGCGCGAGCGCATGATGGACCTCGAACTGGCGCGCTTCCGCGAGGGCCTTTTTTTCATCGTTTTCGATACCCCGGACCGCGTGCAGCATATGTTCTGGCGGTTCCGCGACATTGCGCATCCCTTCCACAATCCCGGCGCCACCCGCGAACTCTCCCGCCAAATCGAGGAGCACTACCGGCATTACGACGGCGTGGTCGCGCGCGTCGCGGAGCAGGCCGATGCCGATACTCTCCTCGTCGTTCTCTCCGACCACGGATTCGGCACCTTCCGCCGCGCCGTTCATCTCAACACCTGGCTGTGGCAGCAGGGCTTGCTCGCGCTCAAAGCCGGCCAAAAACCCGGCGATTCGCTCGAAGATAGTTTCGCGCATGTGGACTGGTCGAAGACGCACGCCTATGCCCTCGGCCTTTCCGGCATCTACCTGAACAAAAAGGGCCGCGAGCGCGATGGCATCGTGGGTGTGAACGGCGATGCGGAGCGCGTGCGCCGCGCTATCGTCTCTGGGCTTTCCGGACTCGCCGATCCCGCCGCATCGTGCGTCGCCATCAATAGCGTCGCGCGCGCCGAGCAGATTTATTCCGGCGCCTGCGCAGCGGAAGCGCCCGATCTGCTGGTGAATTATGCGCCAGGCTATCGCGTTTCCTGGCAGACGGCGCTGGGTGGAATGCCGGGGGAAATCTTTGAAGACAATCTGCGGCGCTGGAGCGGCGACCACATTATCGATCCGCTGGCCGTGCCCGGAATTTTGCTGATGAACCGCGCTGCTCCGTCTGGCGGGCATGCGGCGGACATCCGCGACCTGGCGCCTTCGATTCTCGCCCACTTCGGCGTTGCGCCGCACGCTGCGATGGAAGGAAAATCTCTGCTCGCATGACGCGGGCGCGCCCGCACGGACCGGAGCCGAACGATGAAAATCTGCATCCTGGGACTGGACTGCTGCGCGCCGGAAATCATCTTCGGCGATGAGCGCCTGATCCACATCCGCCGGCTGATGGATTCCGGGGTGTGGGGCCGGCTGGAAAGCGTCATCCCGCCCATCACTGTTCCCGCGTGGATGTGCATGTCCACCAGCCAGGATCCCGGCTCGCTGGGCGTCTACGGCTTTCGGAATCGCACCGACCATTCCTACAGCGGCCTCGGATTCGCCACCTCGAAATCCATCACCGCGTTCGCCATGTGGGACCAGGTGGCGCGCGAGGGGAAAAAATCCATCATCATCGGCGTGCCGCCCGGCTATCCACCGCGGAAAATCAACGGCATCAGCGTGGGCTGCTTCCTGACGCCGGATACCGCGAAGGACGAGTTCACCAACCCGCCCGAAATCAAACAGAAGCTCCACGAACTCACCGGGAAGTATGAAGTGGACGTGCGGGGCTTCCGCACCGACAAAAAGGACTGGCTCCGGAAAGAAATCTTCGAAATGAGCCGCAAGCAGTGGACCGCGGTGAAATGGCTGCTCCAGAACCAGCCTTGGGACTACTTCCATTACGTGGACATCGGCATGGACCGCGTGCATCACGGCTTCTGGGACAGCTACGACACGCAGCACGTGCAGCACGTCCCCGGCAATCCCTACCGGAACGTGATCCCCGAGTATTACCAGTGGATCGATTCGCAGGTGGGCGAAGTGCTGGAGATGCTGGACGACGAGACCATCGTGCTGCTGGTGAGCGACCACGGCGCGCGCCGCCTGGACGGCGGATTCGTGGTCAACGAATGGCTGGTGCGCGAGGGTCTGCTGGCGCTGGAGGAATACCCGGAGGAGGTGACGCCCTTCGCCAAGCTGAAGGTGAACTGGGCGAAAACGAAGGTGTGGAGCGAAGGCGGCTACTACGCCCGAGTCTTCCTGAACATCCAGGGCCGCGAGCCGCAGGGCGTGATTCCGAAGTCGGACGTGCTCGCGTTTCGCGACGAGTTGAAAGCCAAATTCGAGGCGCTCACCGACGACAAAGGAAAACCGCTGGGCACGCTGGTGTTCAAACCGGAGGAAATTTATCAGAACGTGCGGAACGTGGCGCCCGACCTCATCGTGCACTTCGGGGCACTGGCGTGGCGCTCCATCGGCAGCGTGGGCTACGGCCGGCTGCACGTGCAGGAAAACGATACCGGGCCCGACGCCTGCAACCACGCGCAATTCGGCATGTTCCTGCTGGCCGCGCCGAACTGTCTGCTTCGCGGCGAGTACACGGGAGCGAGGCTGCTGGACATCGCGCCGACACTGCTGGACCTGGCCGGCTACGACATTCCGGCGTCGATGCAGGGCCGTTCGCTCGTCGCCGGAACGGAAAAGAAAAGCTCCGGCCCCGATCCCGAAAGCGAAAAAATCATTCACGACCGCCTCGCGGGCCTCGGCTACATCTGACGGCAGCCGCGCTCTCTCCTTCTGCGCGCCCGCTCCGCCTCAATCCATCACCGGCTCGACGCCCCAGATTTCCTTGGCGTACTGGGAAATGGTGCGGTCGCTGGTGAATTTGCCCATGCGCGCGACGGTGAGGATGGCCCGGTGAGCCCAGCCAGCGCGGTCCGTGTAGTCGCGCGAGGCGCGTTCCTGCGCCCCCACGTACGAGGAAAAATCGGCGAGGTGGAAATAGGGATCCGCACCTTCCACCAGCGACCGGTAAAGCGGCTGGAACAGGCCTGGCTCGAACGGGCAGAAGAGGTTTCCGCCAAGCGCGTCCATCACACGGCGAATGGCCGCGTCCTTCTCATACAATTCGCGCGGGCGGTAGGTGCCAGCGCGGCGATGCGCCTCAATCTGCTCCGCGGTGAGCCCGAAGATGTACAGGTTTTCCGCGCCCACTTCCTCCAGGATTTCGATGTTGGCGCCGTCGAGCGTGCCGATGGTAAGCGCGCCGTTCATGGCCAGCTTCATATTGCCGGTGCCGCTGGCTTCCATACCGGCGGTGGAGATCTGCTCGCTCAGGTCCGCGGCGGGCATGATGCGCTCGGCCAGCGTGACGCTGTAGTCGGGCAGAAAGGCCACGCGCAGCATGTCACGCACGCGGCGATCGCGGTTTACCACGTTGGCCACGTTGTGAATCAATTTGATGATCAGCTTGGCGGCCTGATAGCCCGGCGCGGCCTTGCCGCTGAATACGAACACGCGCGGCACGCCTTCCAGGCGGCGGTCTTCCGCCGCGCGCAGATACAGATGGATGATGTGCAGCACGTTGAGCAACTGCCGCTTGTATTCGTGGATGCGCTTCACCTGCACGTCGAAGAGCGCCTCCGGATGCGTGGTCACCTGAAGCGTGTCCTTGATGACCGCGGCCAGGCGGTCCTTGTTGCCCTGCTTGATGCGCAGAAATTCGCGCTGGAAGCCGGCGTCTCCGGCCAGAGCCTCGAGGGAGCGCAGGCCGCCGAGATTGGCGATCCAGGAGTCGCCGATGGCCTGCGTGATCAGCCCGGCGAGTTCGGGATTCGAGAACAGCAGCCAGCGCCGGTGGCTCACGCCGTTCGTTTTGTTGTTGAACCGCTCGGGATACATCATGGCGAAGTCGGGCACGAGCTGCGTGCGCAGCAGGTCCGAGTGCAGCGCGGAAACGCCGTTCACCGATTTGCTGCCCACGATGGCCAGATGCGCCATGCGCACCTGCTTCGGAGTGCCCTCCTCGATCAGAGACATGCGGCGGATGCGCTCGCTCTCGCCGGGGAACCGCTGGGTCACTTCATCCAGGAACTTCTGGTTGATTTCGTAGATGACCTGCAAGTGGCGCGGCAGCACGGACTGGAGCACGGGCACGGGCCATTTTTCGAGCGCCTCGGGCATAAGCGTGTGGTTCGTGTAGCCGAACACGCGGTAGGCGATTTCCCAGGCGCGATCCCAGGGAATTTCGTGGTGGTCCACCAGCACGCGCATCAGCTCGGCGACGGCCAGCGCCGGATGCGTGTCGTTCAACTGGATGGCGACCTTGTCGGGCAGGTTCTCGAACGTGGTGTGCTGCCGCTGGTGGCGGTTCAGGATGTCGCGAATGGCGCAGAAAACCAGGAAATATTCCTGGATCAGGCGCAGCTCGCGCCCCACCTGCACGGCGTCGGAGGGATAGAGGACTTTAGTGATCGTCTCAGCGCGGATTTTCTGCTCGACGGCACGGATGTAGTCGCCGGCGTTGAAGATGGACATGTCGAACTCTTCCGAGCCGCGCGCGGAGAACAGCCGCAGGATGTTGACGGTGCGACCGCCATAGCCGGCCACCGGAAAATCGTAGGGGACGCCGGCAATCAGCTTCCAGTCGAGCCACATGGGGTTGTGCCGGCCGTGGCGATCCACGCCGTCGATCACTTCGCCGTAGAGCGGCACGAAGCAGGTGCGATGGATGCGCTCCACCTGCCAGGGCATGCCTTCGCGCAGCCAGCTATCGGGCCGCTCAAGCTGGTAGCCGTTGCCGATTTCCTGTCGAAACATGCCGTATTCGTAGTGGATTCCGTAGCCGTAGCAGGGAATGCCGAGCGTGGCCAGCGAATCGAGAAAGCAGGCGGCCAGACGGCCGAGGCCGCCGGTGCCCAGCCCGGCGTCGGGCTCCACGTTCAGGATTTCGTCCAATTCGTAGCCGAATTCTCGGATGGCGAGCCGGGCGGTGTCGTAGGTGCCGAGGTTGCGCAGGTGGTCGCGCAGGAAGCGGCCCAGGAGGTACTCGATGGAGAGATAGTAGATGCGTTTGGCGTCGTTGCGCTCGTAGCGCTCCACGGTCTCGATCATGCGGTCGAGCAGATCGTATTTGATGGCGTAGGCCAGGGCCAGGTACATATTCTCGCGGCTGGCGCCTTCGCGCTTGCGGCCCAGCGAGTAACGGAGATAGTGGTAGATGCGGTCCTCGAAGGCGCGAACGTCTTTCCGGGTGGGCGCGCGGAGTTCAGTTTCGAGGGGTTGCATTGGGGGAGTTCCTCAGAGCGGGTCTCGGAGTGGGCGCAGGGTGATTCCGACTCACCCGTCTATGATATCGCGGCGCGGCAGGGGAACGGAATGCGACCCGGTGCGCTTTTGCGGAACAGGCAACCGTTCACCCCCAGACGGGCACAGCTGACCGAATCCGGATTCTTTTCCAGCCGGGCGAGCTCGTAACCCCCACCCCCCGGTCATCGCGTAAGTATTCATTCTAAAGGCGGTTTAAGTTCTTTGTTTTGGAAGTGTGCATTCCAAAAGACTTACGGACGCGTTTTTCGCAAGTGTGCATTCGGGAGGACTTAGGCGGAAACCGGCCTGGAAGTGCTCGGATTGGTTTGCCGACGATCATAAAAAGTAACCCCGATTGCATATACCACAGTCAACATAGAAGTGCAAGAGAAAAATACCCACCCGCTCAAAGTGGGCGGTCCCGAGGAGTCGGAACGCAGCCTTCATGCTTCAGGGCAGGCAAACTGCGTCTCAAAATGAGGCGGTGGCCACGAGTGTGGCTCAGAAAGAAAAATGGGCGGATCAAAATGAGACGAGAGCATGAGAGTTCAGAATCTCCGCGCGCCTCGTGGAAACGTGCCGGGTCCCTCATCCCGATGCCTCGGGATCGGGATGCGAGAAGCGCAAGTCCGGAGCCCGGAGGAATGGTTGGTGTCTTTGGACCACTCCGGGACATAGGAAAGGACCCCACCTTTCCCTGAAGTGCTTCACCAGCAAAGGGTGGGGCGGGCTCCAAACATCGAAAAACGAAAAACGGCGCAATACAGGCTACGGATTGTTCTTCGTTGCGGGTGCGGAGGCGGTGGGGGGACCGGGGGGAAGTGCGTAATAGCCTTTGCGGGCGCGGACCACCAAACCCTTGCGGGTCACGTCCACGCTGATCTTGCGAAACGACCCGTCGGTGACGCGGTTCACTGGCGAATACGCCAGCGAATACTGGCTGCGGAGTTCCGTTCCGATGTCCTGGAAGGACTGGCCGAGGTCGTCCACGCTGTAGGGGAAGAAAGCGCGGCCACCGGTCTGTGAGGCGAATTCGTCGAGCACCTGGTCCGCATCGGTCTTTAGATACTTGCGCTGGACGCGCTGCTGCGTATTGGTGATGTCCGCGGCGGTCACCCATTCGGTGCTGCTGCTGATGCAGTAGATGGCGGCGCCGGCGCGTTCGGCGGCGTCCACGGCGTCGCCCCGGGCGGCTTCGGAGAGATTGTCGTCGCCGTCGGTAATCACCACGATGACGCGGCGGACGGCGGAATGGTCGGCCGGCTGCGGCGCCGCAGCCAGCTTATTGGAGGCTTGGATGACGGCGTCGTAGAGCGCGGTGCCTCCGCCGGCGCGCTGGCGTTGCACGGCTTGGGTGAGCACGGAAGCGTCATCGGTGTAGTCCTGGATGACGGCCGGCTCATTGTCGAAAATCATCAGGAAGGCCAGGTCCTTGTGGCGGCGGAGCGTGTTCTGGACGAACTCGATGGCCGCGTCCTTTTCGAATTCGAGGCGCTCGCGGATGCTGTTGGAGGTGTCGAGCAGCAGGCCGATGCGGAGAGGCAGGTCGGTCTCGCGAGCGAAGAACTGAATTTTTTGTTCTTTCCCGTCCTCGAAGACGCGGAAATCGGACTGGTCCAAATCGGTGACCAGCTTTTCGCGCCGGGTGACCACCGTGGCGATGATGTTGACCAGGTTGACGGGAACGCGGAGTGGCGGGCCGTTGACGCCGGGTGTGGAAGGTTGCTGTTCGGGAGGCGGAGGAGGCGGCTGCTGCTGCGCGGCGAGGCCGGCGGCCACCAACACCAGCAGCGGCACGAGGACGAAGAGCCGGATGGGAGAGCGGGTCATTGGGTTCTAGGAAGGCGCGCAGCCTGAACTGGTTGTGCTGCCCGTCAAAATTATAGGTACGCGGCGAGAGCAGAGTCAATTCGAGCGGGCGGCACGCCTGCAGCTTCGCTCAGAGCGTGGAGAAACTGGCGCAATTCGGAGGGCAGGGGAGCGCGCAGTTCGAGACGGCGGCCGGTGCGAGGATGCGTGAATGCGAGCCGCGCCGCGTGCAGAAAATTCCTGCCCAGCGGCGGCAATGCCTTTCCGGCAGCGATGGGAATTTTGGGCGCGCCATAGAGCGCGTCGCCGGCCACAGGATGGCCGAGCGCGGAAAAATGGACGCGGATCTGGTGTGTGCGGCCGGTGCGCAGCGTGGCTTCAATCAGCGTGAAGGGGCCGAGGACGGCGAGGGCGCGCCAGTCCGTGTGCGAGGCGCGGCCTTCCCCCGGACGGCGGCGCGTGGTCATGCGCGTGCGGCGGCGGAGATCGCGGGCGACGGCGAGGCGGATGGAGCCCGCGGCTTCCTTCATCGCGCCATGGACGAGAGCGAGATAGCTTTTCTCAACGGTGCGCGCGGCAAATTGCGCGGCGAGCGCGCGGTGGGCGGCGTCCGAGCGCGCAACCACGATGGCGCCGGAAGTGGCTTTGTCGAGGCGGTGGACGATACCGGGACGCTCCGCGCCACCGGCCGCGGAAAGCGAGCCGTAGCGATGGACGAGCGCGCCGGCGAGCGTGGGCGCCCCGGCGGGAGTGCCCGCGCCGGGATGAACCGGCAATCCGGCGGGTTTGTCGACCACCACGAGGTCAGCGTCCTCGTAGAGGATTACGAGAGGGATGGCGACGGGGGAGGCGCTAAGCGGCTCGCGGGGCGTGAGGCGGACTTCGAGCTGTTCGCCGCCGGCGAGACGGAGCGAAGGGCGCGCGGGTTTGCCGGCAATCCGCACCAGCCCCTGGCGGATGAGTGCGGCGAGGCGCGTGCGGCTGAGCCCGGGAAATTGCGCGGCGAGATAGCGGTCCAGGCGCTGGCCGGAGGCGGAGGGGGGAACTTCGAGATGCCAGGGACCGGAGTCAGAGTGCACAGGGCGGGGATGGGACATTTGTGGGCGCTGCCTTCGAGGTTCAGGAGTATACGCGCAGGCAGTCGCGAATTCTCGGGAGGCTGCGCCGCCTACTGCGCATGTCAGGGTTGGGGCATGGCGCCGGATCGGGACAGGCAGGAATGCCTGTCCCACACAATCCTCGCGTTCAGGCGGTGGCGGGACCGGGACGGCTGGGCGCGGGGCGGGCGACGCCGAAGCGCGGACGGAACCACAGCCAGAGACCGACCAGCATCAGGACCACGCTGATCACCTGCATCAGCGAGAATTCGCCGCCGGCCAGCATGGTGCGGCCCGGATCGCCGCGGAAGAATTCCACGGTGCCGCGCGTGAGGCCGTAGAGGAAGGCGTAGGCGCCGAGCACCTGACCGGCGGGGCGTTTGCCCACGCCGAGGCTCAGCAGGATGCCGACGTTGATGAATTCAGCGAAGGCTTCGTAGAGCTCGGTAGGATGCAGGCGCACGCCGAGGGGAGTGCCGACGAGCTGGTGGGCATACGGATTGGTGAATACAACGCCCCAGGGCATGGTGGTGGGTTTGCCGTAGCAGCAGCCGGCGGAGAAACAGCCGAGACGTCCGATGCCGTGTCCGAGAGCGAGGGGAGCGGCGTAAACGTCGCCGAGCTTTGCGAATGAAAGTTTGGCGCGATGCGCGTAGACGAGCAGGATGACAACGGCGGTGAGCAGGCCGCCGTACCACACGCCTCCGGCCTGGAGCGTGCTCCAACTGAATATCTCGCTGGGATAGTGCCGGTAGAAATCCCAGTCCGCAAAGATGAGCCAAACCTTCGCGCCGGCGAGCGCGGCGAGCACCATGTACACGCCGAGATTCCACACGTTGTCAGGATCCAGACCGGCGGCGGGAGCGCGGCGCTGGGCCAGCCAGAGCGCCAGCAGAATTCCGAAAGCGAGAAGCGTGCCGTAGGTGTGGATGGTGAACGGGCCGAGGTGGAAGAGGACGGGATACATGGTCAGGCCTGCTCCGTCTCGGGATGAC
>Ga0335078_10014217_pt1 | contig 11810 bp, 10 predicted proteins | sample Lox_Sample_32_FD_206711 | JGI IMG/M metagenome (GOLD analysis project Ga0335078, IMG submission 206711) | Soil microbial communities from Loxahatchee National Wildlife Refuge, Florida, United States - Lox_Sample_3.2 | ecosystem: Environmental > Terrestrial > Soil > Wetlands | place: USA...
GGCCGCGAAACTGCGCCAGCCGGTGAGATGCCGGACCCGAATAGGCCGGAAATTCGTAAGTCAACCAGTCAGTCTCACCGAGATAGTCGGCGCTCTTCACGCCGGTCTCTTCCCAGAGCTCGCGCATCACCGCTTCGCGCGGATTTTCCTGCGGGTCGATCCCACCTTGCGGCATCTGCCACTCGAGGCCCGGGAGAATGATCTCGGGTCCGTCGTCCTTGAACCGCCGGCCGATCAGAACGTGGCCGGCAGCGTTGAACAGCGCGATGCCGACATTGGGACGATAGGGCTTTTCTCCGCTCACTCATCGTTCTCCGGCGTGCCTTATAAGTATCGCCGAAAGAAGCGTGGCAATGAAGAACAAATCGGCTGCCGTCGCTAACTACTAGGTTGTACTCGATGCGGACTCGTCGAACTGCAGTCGTGATCGTCTGCGCCAGGGTTTGCTCAGTCGAAACGGTGTTAGCAAACTTCCGTATTTGCAGCCTGTACGAGCGGTGTTACGAAAGCCTTACTACCGGTAAGGCGGCGCCGGAACCGATAGCGGGATCAACGCCCCGCGAGCTTGGAAAATTCCTTGACCACCCGCTCATAGACCGGGCGTTTGAACGGAACGATCAGGTCGGGAAGGTTCTTCATCGGCTCCCAGCGCCAGCCGACGAACTCGGCCTTATGCCCGCCGCCGGCGGGGTTTGCGACATTGATCTCGTCATCCTTGCCGGTGAAGCGTACGGCGTACCACTTCTGGCGCTGACCGCGAAAGCGGCCCTTCCAGGCGCGTCCGGCAATGGTGCGCGGAATGTCGTAGACCAGCCAGTCCGCTACTTCGGCAAGCTTTTCGACCGAACGGACGTTGGTTTCCTCGAAAAGTTCGCGCTTGGCCGCTTCCCAGGTGTCCTCGCCCGGATCGACGCCGCCTTGCGGCATCTGCCAGATATGCGATTCATCGACATGCTCGACGCCACCGGCGCGGCGACCAATGAAGACGAGCCCGGCTGAATTGATCAGCATCATACCGACACAGGTTCGATAGGGCAGGTCTTCGTAACGCGCCATTCCGTCAAAGCCTCTTGCGTACCGACGACACTAACTTAGCTTGATTTTGATTTCAGCATCGCGGTTGTCAATGGCACGAGCAAAAGGCCATGGCTGTCAAGCGTTCGGGTCCAGGCGCTGATTCGCTCGATGGAAATCGGCAGCGCCGAAGCGATGCCCACCGCCATCCCGCGCTCTTTGGCCAACCCTTCGAGTTTCGCCAAAGCGCGATCGATTTCGTTCGCTGTCGGCACCGCATCGATGGTGACGTCGGCCTTGGCGAAGGGAACCGCTTGCGTCGCCGCCAGCGAGGGCGCCACGCTGCGCGCAGCGCCGTCATCGAACAGCCCGAGGCCGCGTTTGGCGGCTTCCTTCACGATCGGCCCCATTGCGGTATCTGTCGCGACAAAACGGGCGCCCATGAAGTTGGCGATCCCGGCATACCCCTGAAATCGGCTGAGATGCCAATACAGCCGATCCATGTTCTGTTCGGGAGCGAGCGTCGTCAGCAGGGTCTGCGGGCCCGGGTCGTTGTCGGGATAGTCGTAGGGCTCCATCGGAATCTGCAGCAGAATCTCGTGATGCTGCGCGCGCGCTCGCTCGACGAGCTTGCCTGGATCCGACCCGTAGGGCGTGAATGCCAGCGTCACCGCGGCCGGCAATTTCAGGATGGCGTCGACGGTCTTGGCCGCGCCCACGCCGAGGCCGCCGACGACAACGGCCACGATCGGCATCTTCGCCGCCTTGGCGCGGTCGACGTCGCCGGCATAGACGGTGACAGGCTTCAACCCGTCGGAGGTCGCCGGGATCATGCCGTAGCGGGACTTTTCGAGAAGCCGCGGGTCGATTCCGGACATGACGGCCGGAGCTGCGCCCGCATCCCTGTCTGACGTCTCGCCGCCGCCAATCGGCACGTCGTGGCGCGCTCCGCTGGAGCCGTCGATGATGGTGACGGTTCGCGGTTCGGACGCCGCACCCGCTCTCGAATGCGCCGACATTTCGGCGTCGTGTGATTTTTCGACGGGCTTCTCGCCGGACTTGGTGGTCGGCCTTTCTCCACCGGAGGGTGGCCCGATCGAAATCCGTGTCAGCGGCTCCCCGCCGAGGGGATCGTCGTAGAAGAGCGCATAGCCGACGAAAGTCAGGAGAAACAAGCCGAGGGCGGTCGCCAAAGCCTGCTTTGCCGTGAAAGGCAGCCGGAAACGGCGCTTGCCGCGCACGCCTTCCCGTCCAAGCGGAGCGCTGAGCTCGTCGGCCGCCTCTGCCATCCACCTCTCCGAATCAACCAAGCCGACGATACCACGGCCAAGTGAGGCAACGGCAGGGCGGAACCGTTCTCCCGGCCGGATCGTCTGATTCGGTCGCTCCTGCGATACGGAAGCCTTGCCTGCACGGGACGCCGAGCGGGCAAACGAAAAGGGCGGCCGCATGGGCCGCCCTTTCTGGAAAAACCTAGAGGCCGATCAGTTGTCCTTGTTGGAAGGCGTCCGCTCGACCGAGGCCTTGTCCGTCGTCGACTTGTCATCGCTTGCCGACGCCGGAGCGCTGGCGTTGACCTTGACCCCATGCAGGAGGTCGTCGGCCATCTTCAGCGCCTTGTCGTTCTTGGGGTCCGGCGGCACATAGGACTGCGATCCAGTCTTCTCGTCGCCGTCATTCTTCAGGTGACCGCGCAGCGAAGCCTCGCCCTTTGTGTCGGTCCGCGCCTTCAACTCGTCGGGCACGTCCTGCAACACCTCGATGTCAGGCACGATGCCCTTGGCCTGGATCGATTTGCCCGACGGCGTGTAGTAGCGCGCGGTAGTAAGCCGCAGCGCGCCGTTGCCGGCGCCGAGCGGGATGATGGTCTGAACCGAGCCCTTGCCGAATGAGCGGGTACCGATCAGCGTCGCGCGCTTGTGGTCCTGCAACGCACCGGCAACGATCTCGGAAGCCGAAGCCGATCCGCCGTTGATCAGAACGATGACCTGCTTGCCCTTGGCGAGGTCGCCCGGACGCGCCGAGCGGCGCTGGGTTTCCTCGGCATTGCGCCCGCGGGTGGAGACGATTTCGCCGCGTTCGAGGAAGGCGTCGGAAACGGTCACGGCTTCTTCGAGAAGACCGCCGGGATTATTGCGCAGATCGATGATGTAGCCTTTCAGCTTGTCACCGAGCTGGTTTTGCAGGTTCGCCATTTCCTTCTTCAGACCTTCGGTGGTTTGCTCGTTGAAGGTCGTGATGCGGATATAAGCGATATCATCATCCTCGACGCGCGCCCGCACCGAGCGGACGCGGATATTGTCGCGCACCAGCGTGATATCCATCGGATTGTCCACGCCCTTGCGGATGACTTTCAGACGGATCTTGGTGTTGACGGGGCCGCGCATCTTCTCAACCGCCTGGTTGAGGGTCAGGCCCTGCACCTGCTCGTCGTCGAGCATGGTGATGAGGTCGTTGGCGAGGATGCCGGCCTTGGAAGCCGGCGTATCGTCGATCGGCGACACCACCTTGATCAGGCCGTCTTCCATCGTGACTTCGATGCCCAGCCCGCCGAATTCGCCGCGGGTCTGCACCTGCATGTCGCGGAAGCTCTTGGCGTCCATGTAGCTGGAGTGCGGATCGAGACCGGCGAGCATGCCGCTGATGGCGGATTCGACCAGCTTGCTGTCGTCGGGCTTCTCGACATAGTCGCTGCGCACGCGCTCGAACACGTCGCCGAACAGGTTGAGCTGGCGATAGGTGTCCGACGTCGAGGCGCGCGCCATCGATCCCATCATCACCGCGCGCGGCTGGGTCACGAAGAGCGTCAATGCCGCGCCAGTGGCGGCGCTAAGGAGAATGAGAGAAGTCTTGCGCATCATCCGCGAACCTTTTCGCCTTCATTTGCGGCCCACCATGGGCCTGGATCAATGGGAGTGCCGTCCTTACGAAACTCGATGTAGAGCACAGGCTGACTGGCGTTGGTCGTTGCCAGTATCGAAGCGACCTGGGATGTTGTCCCCATGGTCGCGACCGGCTCCCCCGTAAGAACAAACTGTCCGATGTTAACCGAAATGCGCCCCATTCCGGCGATCAGGACATGATACCCGCCCCCAGCGTTAAGGATCAAGAGTTGTCCGTAGCTTCTGAAGGGGCCGGCGTAAACCACCCAGCCGTCACACGGGGTTGTGACCTGCGCGCCCGCTCGGGTTGCCAAAGAAATGCCTTTTTCCACGCCGCCTGCGCCGTCGGAACCGCCAAACTCCCGTATTTTCACGCCGTTGACCGGCAGAGCGAGCAATCCCTTGGCAGAGGCAAAGGCTATCGCCGGGCTCATGCGGGACGGGTTTTTCAGGCCGCCCAAGTCGGGCTTTCCGTCGGCCGTATTGGGAGTTCCCTGCAAAGTTGCGGCGGCTGCGGCTTTCGCGGCGCTCTTTAGGTCCTGCTCCATCTTGTTGATCAGGCCCTGAAGGCCGTCGACCTGTTTGGACAGCGTAATGGCGCGCGCGCCTTCCGCCTCGAGGTCCCTCTCGATCCCGCTTTGCTTGCGCTGACGCTCGTCGACCAGGGCCGCAAGTCGGGTCTGGTCGTCCCTCAAGCGATCGCGGTCGGCGGCCAGGCGGTCGCGCTCCGTGCCGATCGCCTTGCGCAAGGCGACCAGTTCGGAGAGGTCCTTGGCGAGAACCTCGGCGCGGGCACGCAACTCGGGCACAACCGCTCCGAGCAATATGGCGGTCCGCAGCGATTGCAGCGCGTCTTCGGGCCTGACCAGCAAGGCCGGCGGTGTCCGGCGCCCGGCGCGCTGCAAGGCCGCCAGCACCTCCACGACTTCGGCGCGCCGCGAATCGAGCGAGCTTCGGATCTCCTGTTCGCGCGCATCGAGCGGGCGAAGCCGCGCCTCGGCGTCGCCTATTCTGGTCTCAACGGTCCGGACTTGCGCCGCGACATCGATCAATTGCGCATTGAGTTTGCTGCGGTCCTGTCCGATCGCCGCAATCTCGGCCTTGAGTTGCTGCTGCAATTCGGCCGAACTCTTTTGCTGCGCTCGTGTCGCCTCCAGCTCCTGCTCACGCTGCCTGATGGCGTCAGGCGAGACGGCCGCCTGTGGCGCTGTGCTCACGACCTGCGCCGATGCGGGAGGGCCGGCCGAGACGAGGCTTGCGGAAACAACAATGGCCGACAGGCGGGCCAGTGCCGCCGATCTGGAGGGCGAACGGAAAGTGGGCACTCGCGCCCGCGCGTCGCGGCGGACGCTGCCGCCAGGTTGAAGACTGTTCCGTGCCGGTTGCATCAAACCAGTTGTGCCTTGCGCGAGCGCGGTTGCGCGTCTCATGCGCGGTGATAGGGGTGGCCTGCCAGAATAGTGGCGGCACGATAGACCTGTTCGAGAAGCATGACACGCACCATCTGGTGCGGCCAGGTCGCGGCGCCGAACGCCACTCTCATCCGAACCATGCGCCGCAATTCGGGCGAAAGTCCGTCCGCGCCCCCAATGATGAAAATAGTATTGGCGACCTGGTCGTCGCGCCAGCGAGCGAGATGGCGGGCGAATGTAGCGCTGTCGATGTTGTCGCCGCGCTCGTCGAGCGCGACCAGGGCCGATTTTGGCGGGATCGCCGCCGCAATTGCCGCAGCCTCCTCGGAGATGCGGGTGCTGGCGTCCCGTGCGCGGCTCTCGGCCAGCTCTTGAACCTCAAGACCGCGAAATCCGAGCTTGCGGCCGATGTCGTCGAACCGCTCACGATAGCGCTCGGCCAGTTCCCGCTCTGGCCCTTGCTTGAGCCGTCCGATGGCGATGACGAGAAGACGCATGATCAGGCAAGCTGCCGCGGATCTAAGGCTGGTGGTCCGTAGCGAATGTCAAATCCACGCCACTACTGTTCACACAGCTAATGTTCACACAGCTAATGTCCACACAGCCAACCCGTGTTGGCCCAAGAACTTCGTTGGCCCAAGAACTTCCGAAGGCCCGCCGAAGCTGACATTCACCATCCTCCGGGACGACGCCCCAGGAAGCCAATGCCTCGACTCCAAACCGCCTCTACCGACTAGATCGCCTTCGCAGTCGCCGGACCCTGCATCCACAATCTTTCCAGATTGTAGAATGCGCGGACCTCGGGCCTGAAGATGTGGACGATCACGTCACCCGAATCGATCAGCACCCAATCGCAATTGGGCATGCCTTCGATGTGGGGATTTTTGATGCCACTCTCTTTGAGACCTTTGGCGACATTTTCCGCGATCGCGCCAACGTGCCGGTTTACCCGGCCGGTGGTGACGACCATGTAGTCGGAATATGCCGATTTGCCGCGAAGGTCGATGGTGAGCGTTTCTTCCGCCTTCATATCGTCGAGGCGGGAGAGGATCATATTCAGGGTCTTGTCGGCGTCTGGTTGCGCCTTCAAGGCCGCTGCTTGGGTCGATGTTTTACGCGCGGGTTTGGTTGCCTTGGGTAAAACAGACTTGGACAATACAGACGTGGCCAGGGACCATTCCTTTCACTGTATCGCGAACGCCGAATCCTTCCGGCGCCCGGCGTTATTCTATGCATGTGGGGTTAATGGTTTCAATATCCAGTACCCAACATACCGCTCCCGAAGTTCGAAAGTCTCGTTCCGGCGATCCCCGACATGAACTTCGGAAAAGGCGAGGACGCCGGTAATTTGATGCTCACGATCTCAAGCTGTCCTCCAGCTTCCGTCCCGGTTCCGCAGCCCCGTCGACGACAGGTGCAGTTTCAGCCCGGTGAGAAAGACCCACGCCGGCGCGCGGTGTTCGGCAAGCCGTGCAGCCTGATTTTCCGGAAGACGGTAGCGCGCAAGAGCCTGGGCGGTCGGCGAAGCCAGAGCACGAAAGCTTTGCGGCGGACGGTCGATCACAGCGAACGGGACCTCGGATGCGATGTGCCGCCAATCATGCCAGCGGTGGAATTGCGCAAGATTGTCCGCTCCCATGATCCAGACAAAGTGCAGGCCCGAAGCGCGGCGGCACAAATATCTAATCGTGTCGGCAGTATAGCGCGTTCCAATGACGGATTCGAGACAACTGACATCGATGCGCGGATCGTGCGCGACCTCTTTTGCCGCTTCCATGCGCTCGGCAAGGTCGTGCGGCGTCCGATCGGTTTTCAGCGGATTGCCCGGCGTCACCAGCCACCAGACCCGGTCAAGCTTCAGGCGCTTGATCGCAAACAGGCTGATGGCGCGATGGGCCAGATGCGGCGGATCGAACGAGCCGCCTAACAGGCCGACGCGCATACCGTTGACGTAAGGTGGAAGCGCGGAAGCCACGGTTGTCGTGGTCGATGAGACTTTACTCAACGCGTTCCCCGTTCTCGGGCGCCTGTGCGCTTCACGGCCGCGTCTGCCCCGTGCCGTGAACGCGGTATTTGAAGCTTGTCAACTGCTCGGCGCCCACGGGGCCGCGAGCATGAAATCGGCCGGTGGCGATTCCGATCTCGGCGCCGAAACCGAACTCGCCGCCATCGGCAAATTGCGTCGACGCATTATGCAGCACGATCGCCGAGTCGACCTCGTTGAGGAATTTGTTGGCCGCGGTCTGGTCTTCGGTCACGATCGCATCCGTATGGTGCGAGCCGTGGTTGTGAATATGCGCGATCGCCTCATCCACGCCGTCCACGACCCTGGCGGCGATGATCGCGTCCTCATATTCGGTGTCCCAATCCTCGTCGGAGGCCGCCTTCACGCGTGAATCGATGTGCTGCACCGCGTCGTCGCCGCGCACTTCGCAGCCTGCCTCGATCAGCATTTCGATCAAGGGCTTCAGCGAGGTCGAGGCGCCCTTGCGATCGACCAGCAAGGTCTCGGCCGCGCCGCAGACGCCCGGACGACGCATCTTGGCGTTCAACACAATCGATTTCGCCATTTCCAGATTGGCGGCGCGATCGACATAGACGTGGTTGACGCCTTCGAGATGCGCGAACACCGGCACTCGCGCTTCCGCTTCGACGCGCCCGACCAGGCTCTTGCCGCCGCGCGGCACGATCACGTCGATGGCGCCGGAAAGTCCGGTCAGCAACAGCCCGACCGCGGCGCGATCGCGCGTCGGAACGAGGCTGATCGCAGCCTCGGGAAGACCGGCTTGGCGCAGGCCCTGCACCAGGCAATCATGGATCGCGCGGCAGGAACGGAAACTGTCGGAGCCGCCGCGCAGGATCACGGCGTTGCCGGATTTCAAGCAGAGCACGCCGGCGTCTGCCGCCACGTTGGGGCGGCTTTCGAAGATCACCGCGACCACCCCGAGCGGTACGCGCACGCGTTCGATGGTCATACCGTTCGGACGCTGCCAGCGCTCGGTGACGACGCCGACCGGATCGGCAATCGCGCGCACGGTGGCGACGCCGTCGGCCATCGCGTCGATCCGGTCTTGCGTCAGCGTCAGGCGGTCGATGAAGGCCGACGTGGCCCCGTTGGCGCGAACCTCGGCGACGTCCTCGGCGTTGGCGGCGAGGATGGCGGCGGAATTTTCGCGGATCGCGCGCTCGATCCCTACCAGCGCTCTGTTCTTCTGCTCGGCCGGCGCAAGCGACAACACGCGCGCAGCGGCGCGCGCCTGCGTAGCCAGGGCATTCATCAGTTCGGTCAGATCAGCGTTGCCGTCGATCGCCTTCAGCGGCGCGGTCATGTCAATTCTCACCCTTACCTAAGATCATGCTTTAGCATGAAAATCTGCGTCGTGCGAAGGCCGGCGCGGCGCCCCAGGGCGGGGAGCCTTCAGCGGAATGGCCGAAATCGGTCGGCCAATGGCCTACTTGGGGATCGCTCCGCTCGGGCCGATCACTAGGTCGTCGCGGTGGATCATTTCGGCCCGGCCGCTGATGCCGAGGATCGTCAGCACGTCGCCGGAGGAGCGGCCCTTGATCTTCTCGGCATCGTCGGCGTCATAGGCCACAAGCCCGCGGCCGATCTCGTGGGTGTCGGGACCGCGCACCACCACGGCATCGCCACGGGCAAATTGGCCGTCCACGCGAATGACGCCGGCCGGCAGCAGGCTCTTGCCGGCGCGCAACGCGCTCACCGCGCCAGCGTCGATGGTCAGCGTGCCCTTTGGCTCCAGCGAGCCGGCGATCCATCGCTTGCGCGCGGTGACCGGATTGGCCGGAGTCAGGAACCAGGTGCAGCGACCGCCGTCCGCGATCGCTTGCAACGGATGCTGGATCTTGCCGGACGCGATCAGCATATGCGTTCCGGCGGTCGTGGCGATCTTGGCGGCCTCGATCTTGGTGTACATCCCGCCGCGCGACAGCTCGGATTCGGCCGCTCCCGCCATCGCCTCGATTTCGGAAGTCACGGACTCCACGACCGGGATCAGCTTCGCGCCGGGATCGGAGGCCGGCGGCGCGGTATAAAGGCCATCGATGTCGGAGAGCAGGATCAGAAGATCAGCGCTCGTCATGGTGGCGACGCGCGCGGCGAGGCGATCGTTGTCGCCATAGCGGATCTCGTTGGTGGCAACCGTGTCGTTCTCGTTGATGATCGGCACTGCGCGCCATTCCAGGAGCTTGGCGATGGTCGAGCGGGCATTGAGGTAGCGTCTGCGCTCCTCGGTGTCCTGCAAGGTCACGAGAATCTGGCCCGAGCCGATGCCATGCGCGCCCAGCACCTCCGACCAGATGCGCGCGAGTGCGATCTGTCCGACGGCGGCTGCTGCCTGGCTCTCTTCGAGCTTCAACGCGCCGCGCGGCAGTTTCAGCCGGCTGCGGCCTAGCGCGATCGAGCCGGAGGAGACCACCAGCACGTCGCGCCCCTCGCGGTGCAATTTGGCAAGGTCGCCCGCGAGCGCCGCAAGCCAGTCAGCGCGCACTTCGCCGGCAGCGGAATCGATCAGCAGCGAGGAGCCGACCTTGACGACGATGCGGCGGAAGTTTTTCAGCGCGAGGCGGGCCATGGAATCTTGCAAGCTTTGCGGGCAGAGCGTCGAAGGATGGTGTTACAGCCAGACAGGGCGACAGTACAGGCAATTAGCCTGATGGCGTCGCCCACGGTTCGTCCTTCGCGGGCTCGGCTGGTACGCCGGCCTTGGCTTTATTTGAGACCGGGGCCTCGCCGATGACCTCGACGAGCGCGCGCAGCGCCGTTTCCACGCCTTCACCGGTCGCGCCCGAAATCAGAAGCGGTGTCTTGCGCGCGGCGCGCTTCAGCCGCTCCTTCTGCTTCTTCAGCTCTTCCGGGTCGACCGCGTCGATCTTGTTCAAGGCGACGATTTCGATCTTTTCAGCGAGGTTGCTGTCATAGGCCTCCAACTCGGCGCGCACCGTCTTGTAGGCCTTGCCGGCATGCTCGCTCGTGGCATCGACGAGATGCAGCAGGACGCGGCAGCGCTCGACATGGCCGAGGAAGCGATCGCCGAGGCCCGCGCCCTCATGCGCGCCTTCGATCAATCCGGGAATGTCGGCGAGCACGAATTCGCGGCCGTCCACATTCACCACGCCGAGCTGCGGGTGCAGCGTCGTAAAGGGATAGTCGGCAATTTTCGGCCGCGCGGCGCTGACCTTGGAGAGCAAGGTCGATTTGCCGGCGTTCGGCAGACCGACGAGTCCCGCATCGGCGATCAGTTTCAGCCGCAGCCAGATCCAACGCTCTTCACCGACCTCACCGGGATTGGCGTTGCGCGGCGCGCGGTTGGTGGAGGATTTAAAATGCGCGTTGCCGAACCCGCCATTGCCGCCTTCCGCGAGCACGAAGCGCTCGCCGAGCGTGGTGAAATCGTGGATCAGCGTCGTCTTGTCTTCGTCGAAGATCTGCGTGCCGACCGGCACCTTGAGCACGATCGACTTGCCGTTGGCGCCATGGCGGTCCTTGCCCATGCCATTGGTACCCTTCTGGGCCTTGAAGTGCTGCTGATAGCGATAGTCGATCAGGGTGTTCAGCCCATCGACGACCTCGACGACCACATCACCGCCACGTCCGCCATTGCCGCCGGAGGGGCCGCCGAACTCGACATACTTCTCGCGGCGGAAGGCCACGCAGCCGTTTCCGCCGTCGCCGGAGCGGATATACACCTTGGCTTCGTCGAGAAATTTCATGGCCTACACGTAAGTCAGGGGCCGTGCTGCGGCAACCCTGCAGGTCGGCGATTTTGGCGCGAAGCCTTAATTTTCAGGCCTTTCCGTCGCAGGCTTTCGTCGAAGGCGGCGGCTTCGATGGCAGCATTGCCAAACTAGAACTGGAGAGGCATTGGGCAACCTGATAGGGGGGCACCATCATCTGCTTTCCTGTTCGTTCAATGAGCCTTCGCGCCAACCTGTCGCCCGCAGCCGACGATCGTTCCACGCACCTCGCCGGCATCCTCCTGATGCTGGCGGCCGTCGGCATGTTCTCGTTCGGCGACGCGCTCGGCAAATACATCGTGGCGACCTACTCGGTCGGGCAACTGATGTTGCTGCGCGCCTGCGCCGCGCTGCTGCTGATGGGGCCATCTATCTGGCGGCGGCGCGCTGAATTTCGCCGGATCGAGCGGCCGTCGCTGCAATTCTTGCGCGTCGTTCTCTCGACGCTCGAGATCGCCGCCTTCTTTGTCGCCACCGTGTATCTGCCGCTCGCCGACGTCGTCACCTACTACCAGGCGACGCCGATCTTCGTGACCGCATTGTCGGCGCTGGTATTGGGCGAACACATCGGATGGCGGCGCTGGAGCGCGATCTTGATCGGATTCGGCGGTGTGCTGATCGCGCTTCGCCCTTCCGCGCAGTCAATCAGCTGGCCCGCGATGATCGCGCTCGGCGGCAGTCTCGCATTTTCGATGCTGCTAATGATCACGCGCTTGTTGCGTGCGACGCCCGATATCGTGCTGGCCTC
>Ga0335078_10014218_pt1 | contig 11809 bp, 11 predicted proteins | sample Lox_Sample_32_FD_206711 | JGI IMG/M metagenome (GOLD analysis project Ga0335078, IMG submission 206711) | Soil microbial communities from Loxahatchee National Wildlife Refuge, Florida, United States - Lox_Sample_3.2 | ecosystem: Environmental > Terrestrial > Soil > Wetlands | place: USA...
TACACTCCGCCCCCGCCCCCGCACCCCGAGATGGGCGGGCTGCCCCAGGCCCCCCCGCCCCCGCCCCCGGGCTATCCCGGCGCCGATGCGCCGCCGGGCACCTTCGGCGGCCCCCCTGCCTACGGTCCCCCCGGCTCGGGCCCACCCGGTGGCGGGTGGCAGGTCCCCGGCGGCACGCCCCCGCCCGGCTACGGGCCTCCGCCCATGGGCGCCTACGCGCCGGGGCCGGCCGGCTACCAGACGACGGGCGGCCTCGCCGACTGGGGGCCGCGCGCCGGGGGCTGGGTCATCGACTTCGTCATCGTCTTCGTGCTCGACGCCATCGGGTTCGCCATCGGCCGGGGCATCTACGTCCTGTTCCAGCTGCTCGGCCTGGCGGTCCAGGTGTGGTTCGCGGTGCAGATCGGCCAGACCGGCCAGTCGCCGGGGATGCGGGTGGTGGGCCTGCGGTGCGTGAACCAGCAGACCGGCCAGCCCATCGGGCCGGGCATGGCCATCGTGCGGGCCATCTGCCACTTCATCGACAGCATCATCTGTCTCATCGGGTGGCTCTTCCCCCTGTGGGACAAGAACCGCCAGACCCTGGCCGACAAGATCTGCGGCACGGTGGTGCTGCGGGTCCCGTCCACGGGGTTCAGCCTGACGCCGCCGTCGCGGTGAGCCGGGTCCTCGACGCCGTCGCCGCCCCCTACGAGGTCGAGCTCCACCGCCTGAGCGTCCCGGCCGGGGCCCTGGTGTGCGGGGGCCTGGTCCTGGCCCACCTGCCCTCGTCGGTGGGCGTCCCCTGCCCGTTGCGCACCCTGACCGGCGTGCCCTGCCCCTTCTGCGGGCTCACCACCTCGGTCCGAGCGCTCTTCCTGGGCCGCCTGCACGCCGCCGCCGCGGCGGCCCCCCTGGGGCTCGTGGTGGTGGCGGTGGCGGCGGCGGTCCTGGCGGGGGTGGCGCCGGCCTCGCTGCGCATCCCGCGCTGGGCGCTGGCGGTCGCCCTCGGGGCCGAGTGGGCCTTCGAGCTCGTGCGTTTCCGCGTGGTGTGACGATCGTGGTGGAATGCAATTGCGCCCCCGCATCCCGAGGAGGTGGGTGATGGCCTTCGACCGCTTGAGCCCGCTCGACGCCTCGTTCCTCCACGTCGAGGACGACGTCAGCCACATGCACATCGGCGCCGTCTCGATCTTCGAGGGACCCGTGCCGCCCTACGCCCAGGTGGTGGCCATGGTGCGGGGCAAGCTGCCCCTCGTCCCGCGCTACCGCCAGGTCGTGCGCTTCGTGCCGCTCGAGCTCGGCCGGCCGGTGTGGGCCGACGACCCCCACTTCAACCTGGACTACCACCTGCGCCACAGCGCCCTGCCCGCCCCCGGCGGCGAGGCCGAGCTGCGCGCCCTGGTGGGCAGGGTCATGGCCCAGCAGCTCGACCGGGCCAAGCCCCTGTGGGAGATCTGGGTGGTCGAGGGGCTCGAGGGGGGTCGCTGGGCGCTCGTCTCCAAGACCCACCACGCCCTGGTCGACGGGGTGGCCGGCACCGACCTGCTGGCCGTCCTGCTCGACACCAGCCCCGAGCCGTCGGCGCCCGTCGCCGACGAGTGGACGGCGCGTCCCGCCCCGAGCGGGGGTCGCCTGGCCCTGGCGGCGGTGACCGGCCTGGCCCGCTCCCCCTACGAGCAGGCGCGCGCCCTGCGGGCCGGCACCCGCGTGCCCCGCAGGGCCGTGGGCCGGGCCCTCGACGCGGCGCGCGGGCTGTCGGCCATGGCCGGGGTCATCCGCCCCACGCCGGCCTCGAGCCTCAACGGCCCCCTCGGCCCCCACCGGCGCTACGCCTGGGCCTCGACCACGGTGGACGACATCAAGCGGGTGCGCAAGCACCTCGGGGGGGCCTTCAACGACGTGGTGCTGGCGGCCATCACCCACGGCTTCCGGGAGCTCCTGCTGCACCGGGGGGAGTCCGTCGACCGCATGGTGCGCACGCTCGTGCCGGTGTCGGTCCGGCCCCGCAGCGCCGGGGCGGTGGCCACCTTCGACGGGACGCTGCAGAACAAGGTGTCGGCCATGTTCGCCGAGCTGCCGGTGGGCGTGTCGGACCCGGCCGAGCGCCTGCGCCTCGTCGCCGCCCAGATGGAGGGGCTCAAGGAGTCCAAGGAGGCCGTGGCCGGCGAGGTGCTGACCTCGCTGTCGGGCTTCGCCCCTCCGATGCTCCTCGCCCTGGGCATGCGCCTCGCCACCCGGGTGGCCCAGCGCAACGTGAACACGGTGACCACCAACGTGCCCGGGCCCCAGCTGCCGCTGTACGTGGCGGGCCGGCGTATGGTGGCCGTCTACCCCTACGTGCCCCTCGCCGGCCAGGTGCGGGTGGGCGTGGCCATCTTCTCCTACGACGGCAAGGTGACCTTCGGCATCACCGGCGACTGGGACACCACCGCCGACATCGACGTGCTGGCCGGCGGCATCGAGCAGGGCATGGCGGCCCTGCTGGCGGCGGGACGGTGAGCGCGGCCGCCGGCGCGCCAGGGTGAGCGCCGCCGCCACCCGCCTCGACCTGCGCACCCGCTTCTTCCGCGTCTTCGCCCGGGGCCACACCCGCCTGCTCGTGGCGACCCGGGGCCGGCCCTCGTGGAGCGGGCCGCGCCTGCGCTTCCTCGTGCTCGAGACCACGGGACGCACGAGCGGCGCCGCCCGGAAGGTGGTGCTGCTGTTCATGCCCGACGGCGACGCCTTCGTCGTGCTGGCCTCGAACTACGGCAGCGAGCAGCCCCCGGCGTGGTGGTGGAACCTCGACGCCCGCCCCGAGGCCACCGTGCACGTGGCCGGGAGCTCCGTGGCGGTGCGGGCCCGGGCGCTGGCGGGGGAGGAGCGCGCCGCCATCCTCCCCCGGGTCCGGGCCTGGAACGGCCTGTGGCGCGGTTACCTGGCCACGCTGGTGCGCGACCTGCCCGTCGTGCGCCTCGAGCGCCTCACCACTCCGCCCACCCGGCCGGGGTGACCGAGGTGGTGATGGTGCGGGGATCGACCGGGCGCCGCTCGTCGGAGGCCAGGTAGACGGCGAAGCACAGCTGCAGGACCTTGGCCGCCTCGGCGGCGGTCATGGCGGCGGGCGTGCCCGCCAGCAGCGACTCCACGAAGTGCGCCGAGGAGCGCCGGAACCCGAGGCCCCAGTCGGCGTCGACGGCGTCGTAGTTGGTGTAGGTGCGGACGTTGTCCTTGCCGTTGTAGAGGATCACGGGGGCGAGGTCGAGCATCTCGCCGGTGGCCCGGGTCACCCAGATGAAGCCCTCGTCCCCCTGGATCTCGAAGAACTCGTCGGCGCCGTAGTACGACGACCGCAGGTACATCTGCGGCGCGTACTGCACCTCCATGGTGCCGAGGAGGCCCGGGTCCTCGTACTCGAAGATGACGGCGCAAGGCTCGAAGAACAGGTCACGACGGCGCACGACCGACTGCACGGACACGATGTCCTGGTCGAGCAACCACAGCGCCATGGCGTACTTGTGCACCATGTCGTCGAAGAGGTGCCCCCCGGGACTGCGCTTGTCGAGGCGCCAGCCGTAGCCCTCGGGACGCAGCTCGGCCTGGAACTTGGCGTCGGTCTGGCCCACGATGGTGCGGATGCGGATGCCGGTGGGCCGGCCGATGGCGCCGTCGGCCACGAGCTGCTTGGCCAGCTCCAGCGGCGGATAGTGCACGAAGCACTCGCTCACCCGCAGCGTGAGTCCCGTCTCGTCGGCCAGCTCGGCAAGGGCCAGGGCCTCGTCGACGGAGTTGGTGATGGGCTTCTGCACCGAGACGTGCTTGCCGGCCCGCAAGGCGGCGGTGATGTGCTCGCGGTGCAGGTGGGTGGGGGTGAGGATCTCCACGGCGTCGACGCCGTCGTCGGCGAGCAGGTCGTCGACGTCGGTGTAGATGCGGGGCACGTTCCAGCGCCCGGCGACCTCCCGGCCCACCTCGGGGTCGAGCTCGCACACCGCCACAACGTCGCAGTCGGGGTGCTCGAGGTAGCCGGCCACGTTGAGCTCGGCGATGTTGCCCGCGCCCAGGACGCCCAGTCGGACCCTGTCGGTGATGCCCTTGGCTGCCATCGTCGCCCCCTGTTGATGCGCGCCCGCCACGGCGCGGGCCCGAACGTCCCGCAATGTAGCGTCCTCGTGCGGCGCGGCGCCGCGACGGCGGGACCGGCGCTCAGGCGGCGATGCCGGGCGAGCGGGCGAACGAGCGCGACAGGGCGTCGTCGACGAAGCGCTTGACCGCGCCCGACCAGTAGAAGCCGACGTGGCCGCCGGCGTAGGTGGCCCAGGCGGGCTGGCCCCAGTGGAGCCACAGGCGTCGGGCGTGGCCGAAGGTGGACATCCGGTCGGCCAGGCCGGCGAAGATGAAGCGGCGGTCGAAGGGGACCCGGCAGCGCATGGCGAGCGGCGACACCACCCGGTGGACGTCGTCGGCGGAGGGTCCGAGGACCCCGTAGGAGCGGGCCAGGCGGGCCACGTGCGGGGGGCTGTGGCGCCGGAAGAGGTGGGGGAGGTCGACGACGGGGATCCCGGCCACGACGCAGGCCAGGTCGTCCTCGAGCGACGCCACCAGCGCGGCCACGAGCCCGCCGAGCGAGTAGCCCATGACCCCGATCTGCTCGGCGCCCTCGTGGTGGCGCAGCCAGCGGATCACGCGGCGCAGGTCCCAGGTGGCCTGGGCCACCCCGTGCAGCGAGTCCACCATGTCGATGGTCATGAGGTCCTCGCCCCGCACCCGGCCCGATGCACGCGGACCGTGGAGGGGGAGCACGGGCGCCACCACGTTGATGCCGCGGCGCGCCAGCTGCGGGGCCCGGAAGGCCCGCAGGTCGACGGCTCCGTTGCCGCCCATGCCGAGGCCGTGGGCGCACACCAGCCACGACCGGCGGTGCCGGCCCGGGACGCGCGACACCCAGGCGTGCACGGTCTGGTTGGCGTCGTGGTCCAGCCAGCGCCCGCGGCCGGGCTCGCCGGGCTCGGGCTCCCAGCCGCTCGTGAAGCTCACATGCTCGAAGCCCAGGCCCTGTCGGTGCTCGTGGCGGACCTCGACCTCGCCCGGCGGGTCGGGATCGCGGTGGTAGCGGTCGGGCTGGTCCAGCCAACCCCGCCACGAGAACAAGGCGTGCAGCTCCTCGAGGTCCGATGCCGCCGGCGCGTAGTCACCCTCCTTGGGCAGCAGCTCGGGGTGGCGGAACAGGGCGATGACGAGCTCGTCGAGGTAGGCCTGCAGGGCGAGCCCCGGGGTGGCGCGCACCGGCACCACCGTGTCGTCGAGGGCGGCGACGGCGCTGCGCTCGCGGCTGCGGGCGATGAAGGCGGCCACGCTGGGGCCCGCCCGCAGCAGTCCCGACACCCGCGGGTCGCCGGCCACCTGACGCGCTCCGCGCAGGGCGGCCACGGCCAGGCGTCCCATGGGGGCGAGCGGGTTGGCGGGATCGCCCGCGGCCGGGTCGGTCACCGCGTCGGGGGACCCCGCCATGAGGTCGAGGTCCGCCACGAGGTCGAGGTCCGCCACGAGGTCCACCGACACCGGCGCCACGGCGAGCGCCACCGGCGCTCCGTCCAGGGCGATGGGCTCCAGGGCGATGGGCTCCCGGGAGACGGGCTCTCGGCTCAGCGACAGCGCTGCCGCGTCCACCGGCGTCACCTCCAGCGGGGGCGGGGAGGGGAGCTCCAGACCCGGGCCTCGCCACAGCGAGGAGCCGTGGTCGAGCGACCAGCCGGCACCGGGGAGCACGAAGGCGGGCTCACCGGCGGGTGGCGACGCCAGGCTCCCCACCCACAGTGCCTCCCCCATCACGGCCAGCCTACGACCACCACCGCCCGATCAGGGGTATCTCGTCAGCCCGGCTCGTCGATCGCCACCCGGTGGCCCGAGACGGCGGTGGGGAGGATGCCCACGATCTGATCGTCGCCGGCGTCGGCGGGGCGCCCGGGGTCGTCGGGGGCCAGCTCCTCCACCACCCCGACGGCCACGACGCTCCAGCCCGCCGAGGTGGCCGGGTCGAGCTCGTCCACCTCGAAGGCCACGACCGCGCCCCCGAGCGACGTCCGCAGGTGCCACCCCGGGCTGATGCGCACCACGATGCGATCGGCGTGCAGCGTGTACACCACGGGGATCACCGCGGGCAGGGCCGCCGAGGTGAACACCAGGCGCCCGAGGCGCTTGCCGGCCAGCAGGCGCCGGCACTGGGACTCGTCGAGTGCCTGCACCGGGGACGGGCCGAGCGCGGCGGTCATGGCGCCCAGCTTGGACCAACGTGCGCGCCGCGGTCGAGTGCCGGAAGTCCCCAAATGGGCGGCGACGCCGGCCCGGCCCGGCCCGACTGGGCTCAGACGCGTTCGAGGATGACCACGGGGATGGTGCGCGTGGTCTTGCGCTCGTAGTCGGCGAACCCCGGGTACCGGGCCTTCTGGCGGTCCCAGATGGGGGCGCGCTCGGCGTCGCCGGCCACCCGGGCGCGCACCGGGATGGTCTCGGTCCCCACCTCGACCACGGCGTCGGGGTTGGCCACCAGGTTGTGGAACCACGCCGGGTTGTCGGGGGCGCCCGCCTTGGAGGCGAACACCGCCAGGTGGTCGCCCACCGCCTGGTACATGACGGGGCTGACCCGCTCGGTGCCGGACTTGGCGCCCCGGTGGTGGAGCAACAGCAGGGGCGCCCCCTCGAAGTTCCCCCCCACGGTGCCGCCGTGGGCCCGGAACTCGTCGATCACGGCGCTGTTGAAGTCCTTCGGCGCAGCTGCGGTCACAGTGGGTCCAACACGGGGTCCCGGGCGGGCATTCCGGGCCGCCGCCTTCGTCCGGCGCGGCGGCGCGCTGTGCTCAGGACACCGGCAGGCGCCGTCGTCCCCGCGGCCGCAGGGCCACCAGGGTCACCGCCGCCGTCACCGCCAGCACCAGGTAGGGGACGATGTCGGCGGTGGCCTCGGCCACGGCCCCGCTGCCGGCGGCGGCCGCCCCCTGGCCCGCCGCCCAGGCCAGGTTGCCGATCCCGAAGGCCAGGCCCGGGTGCAACCGGCGGCGATCGGCCCCGTCGCCGATCATGGCGGCCGCCGGCACGTACAGGGTGCCGAAGGCGGGCAGGCCGACCACGAGCACGCACTCCAGCGCCACCAGCGGCCGGAGGGTGGGTGCCAGCACGCTCATGACCACCGACGCCGCCAGTGACAGGCGCACGGGGCGGAGGTGGCCCAGCCGGTCCGACATCCGGCCCACCACCGGCGACAGGATGCCCTCGAGGGCGGCGGCGCCGAGGAAGGTGACCCCGATGGCCACCGGCCCGGCGCCCAGCCGGTTGAGTCGCAGGGGGGCCAGCACGTCGACCACCCCGAAGTCGAGCCCGGCCACGAAGGTGAGCCACACCCCGGCGGCGAGCAGGGGATCGGTGAGGGCGGGCAGGGCGTGGCGCAGGGGCTCGGTGGTGCCGCCCAGGGGGGAGGGCACGGCCAGGCTCGCCGCCATGAGGCCCACCCCGGCCACGGTGGCCGCCGAGAAGGCCGGTCCCGTCCCCACCCGGCTGGCCACGGCGCCGATCACCGGCCCGAGCAACGCACCCCCCAGGGCCGCCGCGAAGGCGGTTCCCAGGGCGGCGCCGCGCCGCTCGGCGGGGGCGGCGTCGGCCAGCCAGGCCAGGCCCCCGGCCCACGTGCAGGCGCCGGCCACGCCCTGGATCACCCGGGCGCCGTCGAGCACGGTCACGGCGTGGGCCTGGCCGAAGACGAAGGTGGCGGCGCTCATCACCGCCAGGCCCACGAGCACCGCCGGCCGGGCCCCCACCCGTGCCGTGAGGATGCCGCCGGGCAGCGCGCCGACCAGCGTGCCGATCGGGTAGGAGGCCACGAGCACCCCGGCCTGGGCCTTGGACAGGCCGTCGCCGTGCACGTAGTGGGGGAGCAGGGGCGTGAGGGCGGTGAAGAACACCGTGTCCACGAGGACGACGGCCGACACCAGCACGAGCAGGCCGGCGCCGGGCCCCCGGGGCGCGCTCGTCACGGCCTCGGACCGTTGCGCCGGGCGAACATGGCCTTCTGGGCCTGGTAGAGCTTGGGGAACTCGGCGTAGAGGCGGTCGTAGGCCTCCCGGTGCTCGGGGCGGGGCTCGAAGCGGGCGTCCACGGTGACGAGGTCGTCGACCTCGTCCAGCTCGACCTCGCCGAGCGACAGGGCGGCGAACAGCGCCGCGCCCCGCAGGTTGGCGTGGACGGGGCCCGCCACGCGCTCGACGGTGCGGCCCAGGACGTCGGCGTGGATCTGGCACCACAGGTCCGAGACGGCGCCCCCCCCGATGGCCCGCAGGCTGGGCAGGCGCCGGCCCACGAAGCGCTCCACGGCCTCGTGCAGCCACCGGCTGTTGTAGGCGACGCCCTCGAGGACGCTGCGCACGAGATGGGCCCGGGTGGTGCGCAGCGACAGGTTGTGGAACCCGCCGCGGGCGTTGCGGTCGTCGACCGGCGAGCGCTCGCCGGCCAGCCACGGGGTGAACAGCACGCCGTCGCTGCCCGCAGGCGCCCCGGCGGCCTCGGCGGTGAGGGCGTCGAAGGCGGGGGGCGTGGGGCCCTCGGCGAGCACGCCGTCGCGCAGCCATTGCAGGCACGCCCCGCCCGTCTCGTGGTTGTCGGCCACCAGGTAGCGCCCGGGGGAGAGGCCGGGGACCGAGGCGATCTGGTGCAGGGGGTCGGTCTTCTTCATGGGCACGGGGCAGCTGATCCACGACGAGGTGCTCAGCACCAGATGGGCCCGGTAGTCGTGCACCGCCCCCGATCCCACGGCCGCCGAGTGCAGGTCGGGCGTGCCGCTCACCACCGGGATGCCGGCGCGCAGGCCCAGCTCGTGGGCCACCTCGGGCCGGACGTGGCCCACGACCGCGCCGGTGGGGACGAGCGGGGGGAGCTTGGTGATGGGCACGCCGGCGGCACGGACCAGGGTGGCGTCGTACATGAGGCGGTCCTGGCGCCGGTTGTCGGTGAGCCACGAGGCCGTCATCGACGCGTGCGAGGCGGCGGCCACGCCGGTGAAGCGCATGGAGAGGAAGTCCACGGGCTCGAGGTAGAGCCGGGCGGCCTCGGCCACCTCGGGCACCTCGTGCTCGAGGTAGAGGATGTGGCCCACGGGGTCGGCCCCGGCCGTGGACGGGGCCCCGCCCGTGCGCCGGACCCAGCGCCACAGCACCAGGGGGGCGTACCCCGCCACCGGCCCGCCCACCACCCGCCGGGAGTGGGGTCCGCCCCGGCTGTCCATCCACAACAGGCACGGCCCGACGGGCACCCCGTCGTCGTCGACGGGCACGGTGCTCGCCCACTGACCCGTGCAGGCCACCGCCACCACGTGCTCGGGACGCACGGCGCCGCTGTGCAGGCCCCGGCGGGCGGCGTCGGTGACGGCCTCCCACCACCCCTCGGCGTCCTGCTCGGCGCCGCCGCCGGGCACGAGCCGGGTGGGGACGGGCGCGTGGCTGCTCCAGGCCACCGTGCCGAGCAGCGAGACCAGGCCGACCTTCGGTCCGCCGGTGCCCAGGTCGACGGCGAGGACGAAGCGCTCGCGGCGCGAGGCCGGTGCGGCGCTCACCCCTCGACGGGTACCTGCTGGAACCCGTCCATCATCTCGGCCATGACGGCCTTGATGAACGAGTCGGCCTCGTCGGTCATCCCGCCCGCCACCCCGCCGTAGATGGCGCCCGACTGGGGTGCCTCGTCCCGGTGCTCGAGGGCGTAGGCGACGGCGTCGGCGAGATCGGCGGCGAAGCGCTCGGTCACCCCGGGCTGGGTCTGCGGGCGCGTCACCGCCATGTGCAGGGCGTTGGGGTACTGCTGGCCGTTGAGGCGCCACCCCCGCAGGCGCAGGAAGTCGTTGACGTGGTACACGTCGAAGTCGTCGGAGGTGAAGCTGAAGAGGAAGGTGGGCCGGCCCAGGATGCGCAGCTCGGGATGGGCGCGCACGGCGTCCTGCATGACGGCCGCCGTCGCGAAGATGCGCTCGGCATGGTGCCGGTAGCCGTCCCGTCCGAGCTGCACCATCGACGCCCACGTGGCGGCGAGCAGGCCCCCCGACCGTGAGCCCTCCATGCCCGGCGAGCAGTACTTGCCCCCGCTCCAGTCGGTGAGGAAGAAGTACTGGGCGTTGCGCAGCGCACGGTCGCGGAAGGTCACGACCGACGTGCCCTTGAGGGCGTAGCCGTACTTGTGGGTGTCGGCCGAGATCGAGCTCACCCCGGGCAGTCGGTAGTCGAAGACGGGGATGTCGTAGCCGAGCTCCTGGCCGAAGGGGAGGATGAAGCCCCCGAGGCAGCTGTCGACGTGCAGGCCCACGCCGCGCCGCAGCGCCAGCTCCGACAGGCCCTCGATGTCGTCGACGGTCCCGTAGCCGTAGTTGCACGCCGAGCCCACCACGGCCACGGTGTCGTCGTCGACGTGGGCGTCGACCCAGCCCAGGTCCACGCGGGTGGTGACGGGGTCGACGGGTGCCCGGCGCAGCTCGATCCCGAAGAGGTGACAGGCCTTGTCGAAGGCGGGATGGGCCGTCTCGGGCTTCACGACGTTGGGTCGCGTCACCCCGCGGGTGGCGCGGGCGTGCTCCCGGTAGGCGAGCATGGCGTGCGCGATGCTGCCCGTCCCCCCGGTGGTGACCAGTCCGGCCGGGACCGTGCCCGTGACCGCCTCGCCGTGGAGGAGGTCGAGGGTCATGGCGATGATCTCGGCCTCGAACTTGGTCGAGCTCGGGCACATGTCGCGCTGCAGCGAGTTCACGTGGGCGAACAGCCCGAAGGCCTCGGTGAGGAAGCGGTAGTGCTCGTGGTCGCCGCAGTACATGGTGCCCGAGCACTGCCCGCTCTCCCAGGTGCGGTCCTCCTCGGTGGCCATGGCCCGGAGCTCGGCGAGCAGCTCCTGGCGGGGGCGGCCTTTGTCGGGCAGGGTGCGGTGCAGCTCGAAGCGGTCGTGGTAGGGGAACGTGCTCATGCGGCGTGCCCTTCCAGGTCGGTGGGTGGACCGGCGCGGCGGCCGAGGTCCGTCGCGCCCACTGTAGGACAACCCCCTCGTCCTTCCCTCACGCACCGTGGTCGACCCCTGTAGCCAGGGCGTGGGGACACGGCCCCCAGGCGGCCGTCGGGGCGTGCCCGGGGTATCCATCGTGTCGGCGTCGGGGGTTCGTAGGATGCGTGGTGACGATCACGCGTCGGGTGGTCGTCAATCCGGGAGCGGGAACTGCGTGATGGCTGACGACACGTTGGTACCTGAAGAGCTGAACGAGGCGTCCCATGCCTACATCCGCGCCGTGGGGGCTCGGCTGCGCGTCGTGCGCCACCAGATCGGTTTGTCGTTGCAGGCGGTGGAGCAGACGTCGAACCTCGAGTTCAAGGCGTCGGTGCTGGGCGCCTACGAACGGGGTGAGCGAGCCATCTCGGTGTCGCGCCTGCAGCGCCTGGCCAAGCTGTACCGGGTGAGCGTCGACCAGCTCCTGCCCCACGAGGGCGACGCCACGCGCTGGTGGGTGTCGGAGAAAGACGAGCGCCCCGGCGAGCCGCCCACCGTGCAGGGCATGGCCCAGCCCTGGCAGATCAGCGAGACGGTGACCATCGACCTGAGCCGCCTGCGTGACGTGAGCGGGCCCGAGCGCGACCTCATCCGCCGCTTCGTGAGCATGATCCAGGTCCAGCGCCAGGACTTCAACGGCAACCTCATCACCATCCGGGCCAGCGACGTGCGGGCCATCGCCTGCCTGTTCGGCATGACGCCCGACGCCATGGGCCGGCGCCTGGACGAGTTGAGCCTGCGCGTCGCCCGCTGACGCCCGGAGGGCTCCCGCCGACCCCCGCGCCGG
>Ga0335078_10014219_pt1 | contig 11809 bp, 10 predicted proteins | sample Lox_Sample_32_FD_206711 | JGI IMG/M metagenome (GOLD analysis project Ga0335078, IMG submission 206711) | Soil microbial communities from Loxahatchee National Wildlife Refuge, Florida, United States - Lox_Sample_3.2 | ecosystem: Environmental > Terrestrial > Soil > Wetlands | place: USA...
TTCGGCGGCTCCGACACTGCTGGCATGGGAACGGTGAGCATAAAAACTCAGCCCAAAGGCGCTCAGATTGCGATCAACAACCGTCTTCTCGACAAAATGTCGCCCGTGGAGTTCTACCTGAACCCCGGAAACTACGAAGTGGACATCACGCTGTCGGGCTTCAAGAGCATCCACAAGGTGATTTCGGTGGAAAAAAACGGCAAGGTATCGGTCGAAGAAAGTCTGGACCGCGAGTAGTTCTCTCTCCGTCGTCCGGTAGGTCGTCGTCGATCTCGGGAAACACTCAGCCGCCACCCGTTCTTTGAGCGTCTCGTCACGAGGCGGGGGTTTCCTTTTCATGCGGTTTTGTATTGCCAATACACCCTCTGAGGCGTCATCGCGAGCGCAGCCTATCGTCGGCATAGCGATTCCCAAGATGTTAGACTTTGAGGTTTTCTAAGGGAGGACTCTGCCGATGACTATTCAGCGGGTGGGAGTGATCGGAGCCGGGACAATGGGCAACGGCATCGCCCACGTCTTCGCCCGCACCGGATATGCAGTGGTGTTGTGCGATGTCGAACAGCGCTTTCTGGATCGCGGGCTGGAGACCATTGGCAAAAACCTGGATCGCGAAATAGCCAAGAACAAAATCACTGTGGCGGACAGGTCGGCAGCGCTCAGCCGCATTGAGCCGGTCCTCGAGCGCGGCAAGCTCGCCAGTTGCGATTTCGTGATAGAAGCGGCAACAGAGAAATTCGACATCAAAGCAGAGATTTTCCGCGACCTCGACAAAATCTGCCGCCCGGAGGTAATTCTGGCCTCGAATACCTCGTCCATTTCGATCACCAGGCTCGCGGCTTTGACCCGCCGTGCGGACAAAGTCGTTGGCATGCACTTTTTCAATCCCGTGCCGATGATGAAACTGGTGGAGGTGATTCGCGGCCTGGCCACGTCCGATGAAACTTTTCAGACCGTCCGCGAGCTTTCGCTGAAACTGGAGAAAACTCCAGTGGAAGTAAACGACGCGCCCGGTTTCGTTTCCAACCGCGTGCTGATGCCGCTCTTGAACGAAGCCATGTATGCGGTGATGGAAGGCGTAGCCACGCCGGAAGCGGTGGATGAAGTCTTCAAGCTGGGGATGGCGCATCCCATGGGCCCGCTGACCCTGGCGGATTTCATCGGCCTCGATGTCTGCCTCGACATCATGCGGGTTCTGCAGGATGGCCTGGGTGATCCCAAGTACCGGCCCTGCCCGCTGCTGATCAAGATGGTAGACGCGGGCTGGCTGGGCCGGAAGAGCGGGAGGGGGTTTTACAAATATTAGTCGTGTTTACTGTGACGAGAATTCTTCGCCCCCAACGATAGCCATGCCAATTTACATCGCCATGCTGCGCGGCATCAACGTCGGCGGCCACAAGAAAGTGCCGATGGATCAACTGCGAGCCTTGTGCGAAAGGCTCGGTTTCACCCGGGTACGGACGTATATTCAGAGCGGTAATGTTGTCTTTAAAGCTGACAAAATTTCGCCAGCGGCATTGTCGACGAAAATGGAGGACGCCATCCAGGCGAGTTTTGGTTTTCCAGCTTCGGTCATCTCGAGAACTGCCGTTGAGTTGGCCACCGTAATCGGCGCGAATCCATTTCGCGAAGAGAGTCAAGCGGAGCCTGCCAAGCTCTATGTCGCCTTCCTGTCGCACTCGCCGAGCGCGGATGCGATAAAGAAGATCGAGGCGTTGGCTACGAAAGACGAGCGGCTGCACTGCGGGAGGCAGGAGGTCTATCTTTACTATCGCAACGGAATGGGGCAGGCGAAGTTGACCGGTGCGGTCCTGGAAAAAGCGCTAGCGGTGGCGGCTACCGCTCGAAACTGGAATACCGTTACCCAGCTTTACAAGATGGCAGTCGAGCAGAGCCCCAAGGATTCCTAGATTCCGCCCTGCATCGCTCGAGGATTCATGAAGTCCGGAGAACGACCCGACAGCGCTAACTATGTTCTAGCCGCGTGTCTTGGCATTTGCGCCGGCGTGCTCGATGTGAAAGTCGGCGACCTGCTGCTCACCGCCCTGTTCGTTCTTGCCTCAACCATGCTCCTGGGGATGCTTCGTCCCCAGCGGCCCTGGCGCTGGATTGTCTTGGTCGGAGTGTTTGTCCCGATTCTGCAACTGCTCGCTTACCTGTTTCTGACCCAGAAGCCTTACCGGGCACAGCTATACGAGTCCTGCCTGGGATTCCTCACCGGAATCGCCGGAGCCTATGGGGGATCGGTCCTGCGGCGTTTGCTTAACGAACTCTCCGGCAAGTAGTTTTGCATCATACGATGTGGGCCCAAAGGCGCAAACTTTACGAGTTGTTACTGAATCTTTACGTAATTTGACGTTCTTCGGTGTTTAGATCGAGAGCGGCAGGCTTGTGGGGAGAGCACTGCAAACCGCCGAAGCAATTATATCCCCAATGATTTGTTGCAGTTCCGGGCGTTAATCGCCAAAATCCAGGTGCAAAGGAAGACTGTGGCCAGGTTCAGAACTCTCCTGCTCGTGTTGGCCGTGTTGTCGGCGCTTCAATTCTCGGGGTGCTCCGGAAAGTCGGGAATCACCGTTTCCCTTTCCCCCAGCACCACCCCGACGATCAATCAGGGGGCGACGCAAAGCATTACGGCGACCGTCTCGAATGACTCCACCAACGCCGGCGTAACCTGGACACTTTCCGGGCCGGGCGTTCTGAACGATTCCAGTACGACCTCCGTCACCTACGTTGCCCCCTCTGTTTTGTCGGCCAACACCTCCGCAACTGTGACCGCGACCTCGATCACGAATACCAGTGCGGCGGCAAGCTTGACGATTACGATCGATGCGGTCTTCGCCTTCATCTCGAACTCACTTGAGAGCGGCACCCTTGGCGTCCCATACAGCGGAGCGATTTCGGCTGGGGGTGCCGCGACTCCCTTTACCTGGGCCATCATTTCAGGGTCGCTGCCTCCCGGATTGACCTTGTCGAACAGCAGTGGCACATCGGTTTCCATCGCCGGGATTCCCACGGTTGTGGGCAGCTTCAACTTTACGGTGCAGGTCAGTGACGCCACTGGAACACCGCTGAGCCAGTCGTTCACCATCATCATTGCGCCGCCTCCCGCGTTGAGTGTGGCTACCCGATCGCTCGCCAGCGGCACCGTGGGCGAAGCCTACAGCGAAGCCCTGCAAGCGCTGAATGGCACACCACCCTACTCTTGGAAGGTGGTCGCGGGGAACCTGCCCGCCGGATTCTCGCCGTTGAGCACTTCAGGAATCATCTCCGGTACCCCCACCACCGCGGGCACCACTAACTTCACAGTAGAGGTCACGGATTCAGCCAAGCCCGCTGGCACGGCCAGCGCCGACCTCAGCATTACCGTCGATCCGAACGCGGCAAACGATTCCAAGCTGAACGGCAACTACGCATTCCTGGTGAACGGTTTCGACCCCAATGGGCGCTTCATGGCGGCAGGAAGCTTTGTGGCTAACGGTGCCGGAGGTATCAGCAACGGAGTGATTGATACCAATGATCCGGCGAATTTGCAGCTCAACCAGAGTTTCAGCGGCACCTATCTGATCGGGCTCGAGAATCTCGGAACTATGACGTTCACCGGGCTGGGTCGTACTTTCGCGCTGTCGATGATGGCCAATGGCAACGCCCGGATCATCGAGTTCGATAACACGGGCGCGCAGGCCGCAGGTCTGCTGCTGAAGCAGGATACAAGCGCATTTTCCACCGCCCAGATCACGGGTGGCTTTGCCTTCGGCTTCCTCGGTGCGGACCCCCAGGGGAACCGCTATGGCGTGGCGGGAGAATTTTCCGCCGATGGAGTCGGGAGCCTCAGCGCCGGCCAACTTGATGACGATGGCAGCGCCGGCGCTACCCAGGCCGCGGCGTTCACCGGCAGCTACTCCATTCCGGCGGCGTCTACCAGCGGCCGCGGAACTATGTCCATCAGCGTGTCCGGACAAGGCACCACGAATTACAGTTTTTATGTGGTCTCGGCGAGTGAGTTACTAGCGGTTGAGATCGACCAGGTGGTGGGCCAGAGCCGGCGCTTGGTTGCCGGTACGATCCTCAAACAAAGCACGCCCGGGGCCTTTCAGGCATCCTCGTTAGGCGCGAGTGTGTTTGAGACGAGTGCTCTGGAGGTCTCCGCCGGCAGCGCTACTCCGCAAAGTCAGGTAGGATTCTTGACGGCTACTGCTGGAAGTGGCGACATCACGATCAGCGCCGATCAAAATGCCGGCGGCGTTTTGTCAGCCGTCTCGGGCAATGGAAAATATAGCGTGGCTTCAAACGGGCGAGTCACACTGACTAATTCTGCCATTGCGACGCCTGACCCGGTTCTCTATCTTGTTAGCCCGAGCCAGGGATTCATCGTCGGCAGTGATCCCGGTGTCATTTTTGGTTTCATGGAAGCGCAGGCTCCTCCCTTTACGGCGGCATCCTTCTCCGGAAGCTACGCTGGAGGTTCCGTCGCGCCCACCACTGCCGACGCCACCAGTGAAGTGGACGCCGCCACGGCGGATGGAGTGTCAGCCGTGGCTTTCGTAACCGACACTAATGGCGCCAGCGGGCTTAACCCGGAGCAAAGTTCCACCGGCACTTATGCCTTGGCAAACAACGGCCGGGGCGAGATTACGCTGAATGGCAGCGTGGCGGCCATCCTGTACATGATTTCCCCGGCCGAGTTCTGGGCGCTCCCCACCAGCGCAACCAGCCCAGTAGAAATGTTCCAGCAGTGAAAGGTTCGAGTGCGGCGAGGCCCATTCTTGCCTACACCAAGGTATGGGCTACCTAAAAAGCTATCGCGTTTCCACAGTGGTGACGCGTATGCTCGGCGGATGGGTGTTTTGGTCTCGGTTCTGGCGAGCGGCAGTCGGGGAAACAGCGCCATCGTCGAGAGCTCTTCTACCCGCATCCTGGTGGACGCTGGAGTTTCCTGCCGCGAGATCTTCAAGCGTATGAAAGCGGTCGGAGACGATCCCCATTCGCTTTCCGCCATCCTGGTGACCCACGAGCACACCGACCACGTGTATGGGCTGCTGGTCCTGGCCAGGAAGCTCGGAATCCCGGTCTTCATGACCGGGGCCACCCATCAGGCCTGGGAGCGGTCGATACGTGACGCGACCGGGGAACCGCCAGACATCGAGCCGGTCGAGTTCTTTGCTTCCGGGCGATGCTTCCAGATCGGCGACATCGCCGTCACTTCATTCACCATTCCGCACGACGCGGCCGATCCGGTGGGCTTTACCTTTCGCGCCGAAGGAGTGAAGATCGCCCTCGCAACCGACCTCGGCTATATCCCGGCCAGCGTGTGTGACCAGTTGCGCGGCTGCGATGTGCTGATGCTCGAATCCAACCACGATGTAGAGATGCTCCGCACCGGGCCCTATCCCTGGTCGGTCAAGCAACGCGTAATGAGCCGGGTTGGGCACCTCTCCAACGAGGCACTCGCGAATTTCTTTGCCACCGACTATGATGGAAATGCATCCTACATTGTGTTAGCGCATCTTTCCGAGCAGAATAACCACCCGGAACTGGCTCGGACGGCGGCGGAGAAGGCGTTGGGCCTGCGTCGGACGTTGCTGCAGAACCGTGTGATGCTGGCCTCGCAAGCGGAAAGCATGCAACCCATCCGCCTATAGGCCGATCAGTACTGTATATGAGTGAGTGTGTCGATCCCATCGTAGGCAAAATCCTCGCCGGCTGGCGCTATGACATTTCCGGCATTGCACCCGAGATGCGCGGCGACTACGAGGACCACTTCACCGCCTGCGAACGCTGCCACAGTCGCCAGCGCCTGCATCGCACCATCGATATCTCGCTGATCATCCTGGCCTCGGTTTCAGCGGGGGTTTTTCTGCTGGCCTTCGGCGTGATTCGTCACTTCGGCCCGCGACATGCACTGTGGTTGGAACTGGCGGCGCTGGCTGGATTCGCGCTTTCGGCTTTAATCTGGCTGATCGTGGCGGTGGCGACGCCCGCCCCTATGGCCATGGTAGATGCCGCGAAAATCGGCGCCCGCCATGTGCACGACCGCTTGCCGCCGGAAATTCGCGAACGCCTGCCCGAGGAATTGCGGCTCAAGATCACGGGGTCGTAACAGGGCACTTGCGAGTCTCGATTTCATCGCTGCTCATCACACTCAGTCTGTCTTCCTCCCTTGCCGCTCAACAGACAGCACCCGCTCACGATCGCCAGGCCATGCCGGAGATGCCGGGCATGAACATGGAGGAAGCCGCGCCTTCCTTCTTGCCCTCGTTTCATGTCTCCTCTGGCACAGGATGGCAGCCCGCTTCAGTCGTGGAGCCGCTCTGGATGGAATCCCGTGGCGGCTGGGATCTTATGATCCACGGCAATCTGTTCCTTACCTACAATCAGCAAGGCGGGCCGCGCGGCGCCGGCAAGGCTGAGTCCGTAAACTATGCGATGTTGATGGAGCAACATGGCTTGTGGGGCGGTACGCTACTGTTGCGCGAAATGTTCTCCGCGGAATCGCTGACTTCGCCGCACCCCGGATTTCCGGAATTATTTCAGACTGGAGAGACCTACCACGGGCAGCCGCTGGTCGATCACCAGCATCCCCACAACGTCTTCGCCGAGTTGTCGATGTTGTATACCCATCCCCTCGCGGAGAAAGTGTCTTGGATCTTTTACGGCGGCCCGTCCGCCGAGCCGGCTATCGGTCCGGTTACTTATATGCATCGTGCATCAGCCGCCGAGGATCCCGCCGCTCCGCTCGGCCATCATTTGCAGGATTCGACCCATACCAGCTTTGGAGTCGTCACCACCGGTTTCATCATCGATCGCTTCAAAATCGAAGGCTCGGCTTTTAACGGGCGCGAGCCTGACGAGCAACGCTGGAGCATCCAGTTCGCGCCGCTCGATTCCTGGTCATTCCGTGGAAGCGCGGCGCCGAGTCGTGACTGGACCGTGGCCTACAGCTATGGGCAACTCGTGCACCCGGAGGCGCTGGAACCCGGCAATCAGCAGCGCCAGTCGGCATCTGTCGAGTACAACCGGGCATTCTCCCAGGGATGGCTGGGGAAAGGGAGCTGGGCTACGTCGTTGGTCTGGGGGCGGGTGCAGAAGACGTTCGAAATCTTCCCGCTGAACAGCTACCTCCTGGAATCGACTCTCAATTTTCGGCAACGGAACTATGCCTATACCCGGTTCGAACTCGTAGATAAAGACGAATTATTCGCGCAGCCGCAGACGCACGTCCAGCCTGCGTACCGTATCGGCGCTTACACCTTCGGCGGGGTGCGCGATCTGTTACACAATCACCAATGCCAGCTCGGTCTGGGTGCGGACGTGACTTTCTATTCAAAACCGGCGGCGCTGAATGCCGCCTACGGAAGCGATCCGGTTTCGTTTCACGTGTTCCTGCGGGTGCGTCCGGGATTCGCCGGGCACAGTCATTAGAGCCCAGCTAATTCATAGCCAGCTGAGCCTAAGCTGCCAGCCGCCATTCGCCCAGCATCGGCTGGTGAAGATCAACCTCATCATCGGCCGAGGGGCCATAAATGGCAGGCACCTTGCCGCCCATGGGTCGAATATGAACCGTGAGTTGGCCGCGGTGATGAATGGCGTCAAACAACCCGAGCCAGAACATGTGACCCATGCTGGTTTCAAAACACACCTTGCCATCGACCACAAACTTGGTGGGTTTGTGCTCCCAGGCGAGGTCGTCGATCTTCCTCAGGCGTGGGGACAGTTCCTCGTGAGCCCTCTGATAGGCGGCAATCATCTCTGCAAGATTCATGTTGATGGGCGGCAGCTCCCAGTTGATCTGCCCGGTTTCCAAGAACTCGAACCAGCAACGCTTTTCTGTAACCTGCAGCCACACCAGATCGGCTGCCGTGCGCGAGTTGGGATGTGGCCGATAGCCCCACCGATCGGCAGGCACAGCTCGCAAGGTTTTCAGGAAAACCGGATACTCGTCTTCCCAGCAGCGGATGAAAAACTCCCGATTCGTCATAACTGTCCTCCTGGCTTAAAGATTCACTCGACGCAGCAAATCCTGAAACCGTGGTTCGCCGCGAAGAAGATTCCAGTCCGCATCCACACCCAGGTGAATCATGGCGATAAGGTGCTCCTCATAGGCCTTCTCCAGCCAATCCAACGCATGTTCTTTGTCGCCGGCGTGGGCGTAAAGGCGGGCAATCTGGGTGGGTTGAACGTAAGTTGACTGGGATCGCTCGGTCAACGTCTCTGCCGCCCTACGCATTGCACCTGTGTAGCCGGCAGAGCTGTAGCCGCATTGCAGAGCCTGCACGACTTCTTTGTCCCCCAACGCCTCAAAGAACGTCCTTGCTGCTGCCGCCGCTTCTTCCTGCAGCCCCTTTCCGTAGTAGGCGCCCCATAGACGCAAATGCGCAGCCGGAAGATTGGGTTCAGTTTTGAGCGCCTTACGCAGCTCGGCGATGGCCTCGTCATACCGGCGCAAGTAGAGCAAATGCCAACCGTAGAAACACTGATAAAAGAAATTGAGCGGATCCAGCTCCAGAGCACGCACAAGGTGTTTTTTCCATTCTTGGGGATATCCCCGCGAGATCGCCAAATCCGCTAAAAAGAAGTGCGCCTCCGCCGAGCTGGGAGCGAGTTCGGCTGCGCAACCGTATTCTTTCGTTGACTCGTCCCAGTTCCATTCCGCAGCTCTAACCATCCCCATGCTGATATGCGCTTCGGCAAGGGAATTATCGAGTTCAATTGCTTTCAAGGCGGCGGCCTGGGCTTGCGGGAAGGCCTCACGGAGTGGTACGAATCCGCAATCGGCGCGGGAACACCACACACCCACAATCCCCACATAGGCCAAGGGGTCCCCGGGGTCTTTCTCCGAGCTGACCTCGAAATACCTCAGCGCCGTATCCAGATGCTGACGCGAGAGTTTGTACCAATGAAAACGACCTTTGAGATACGCCTCATAGGCCTCGGGATTAACGCGGCGGGCACGACTCAAGCGCTTGGCCTCGTCGGGCGTTATCGCGACCTGGATTTCGCGGGCAATGGCGCGCGCGATCTCACTCTGCACCAGGAGCACGTCCGCAAATTCTCGGTCGTAGCTTTCCGCCCAGATGTGCGTATCGGAGGCCGCGTGGATCAATTGGGCGGTGATGCGCACTCGTGCTCCGACGCGCATGACCGACCCTTCCACCACCGCGTCGACGTTCAGTTCCTCGGCGATTTGTGGCAGGGGAATCTGGGTCCCTTTGTAGCGCATCGCCGAGGTACGAGAGGTTATCTTCACTCCCCGGAGCTTGGCCAGGTCGCAGATCAAGGCCTCGGTCATTCCATCGGCGAAATATTCCTGCTCGGGATCACGGGAGAAGTTCGTGAGGGGTAGCACGGCGACTGAGCGAATGCGTTTGCCACGGGTTCGTCTGCGAGCGGCAATAGGGCCGGCGCTTGCGATAGAACTGGGTGAGATCAGCCGTCGCAAGTCCACCTGCAACTCTTTCGCTGACTGGTAGCGGTTCTCGGGAGCTTTTTCCAGGCACTTCAGAATGATGTCCGTCAGCCGCTGGGAGAGCTGTGGCTGCAGTCGCTGCGGCACGGTAGGCTGGGCGTGCAAAATCTGATCGGCCACCGTAGTTGCAGTTCTGCCCTCAAATGGCCGCCTGCCCGTGGCCATTTCGTACAACACTGCGCCGGCGCCCCAAATATCGCAGCGGGCATCCACGGTTTCACCTCGGAGTTCTTCCGGGGGCAGGTAGGGCAGGGTTCCGATGGCATGGGTCTCGGTCAGGCTGGCTGTCTCCGCGTTCTCATGCGCGGGCTCGACCAGTCTGGCCAGTCCGAAGTCGAGGACCTTGAGTCGCCCGTCCGGTGTAAGCCTCAGGTTTCCCGGCTTTAGATCGCGATGAATAATATTTTGCTCGTGAGCTACCACCAGAGCTTCCGCCAGTTGGACGCCCATCCGAAGGACGTCGGCTTCTGTCATGCGCTCCGTGGCCAGCTTGTCGCTGAGGGTTACTCCCGGAACGTACTCCATGACCAGGAAGTCCACACCGGCCTGGGTGTCGAAGTCATGAATGGTTGCAATGTTGGGATGGTTGAGCCGGGAGAGCGTGAGGGCTTCATTGCGGAAGCGTCGCCGGGCGGCTTCGTCCGACAGCATACCCGCAGGCAGGACCTTGACCGCTACATCACGGCCGAGATGCTGATCGTGGGCGAGATAGACCTCTCCCATTCCACCGGCGCCGACCATTTCCACGATGCGGAAGTGGCCCAGATCGAGCCCGACCAGAGCATCGTGGCCAAGCACACGGCTGGCCATGGGGAAGATCTCCTCCCCCTCACCCTCTGTTGGAAATCGTAGGTCCGCGGCTTCCCGGAGTCAATGCAGCCCATCACAGATGACGGTGTTCCCTGACTGCATCCTCCCAGGACGGGGTCGAGCTAAGTTCGGATGTGGCAGCTTGCCAGACCCTTTTTCTCCAGATATTGCTGGTGATACTCCTCGGCTTCGTAAAAAGTTGTCGCCGGAACAATTTGGGTCACGATCTTCTTGCTGAAGCGGTGCGAATTTTCCAGCGCCTCTTTCGAGGCTTTTGCGGCGGCTTCCTGCTCGGAGTTGGTGAAGAAAATGGCCGAGCGATACTGCGTGCCCCAGTCCGGTCCCTGACGGTTGAGCTGCGTCGGATCATGGTTCTCCCAGAACACTTGCAGCAGTTTGTCATAGGAAATCTTGGCTGGGTCGTATTCGATTTCAACCGCTTCAGCATGCCCCGTACCGTCAGTGCAGACTTGCTGGTAGGTCGGATTCTCGGTCTTGCCGCCGGTGTAGCCGACGCGGGTCGAAAGCACGGCCGCCAGCTGGCGAAACGTGGCTTCTACGCCCCAGAAGCATCCTGCCGCGAAGATGGCTTTTGCCATGGTTATCACCCCGTGTGAAGTTATGATTGTATTGGATGTTGCAGACACCGAAAAGTGACCAGATTCTACAGCCTCTGCGACCTCTGCGACTGGTGACTGCAAGTCGTAAGCCCCCGAAAACATGGCGTGTTGCCGGAGGGGTCGCCGATCATCCTATACACTCGGGCGATTGACGTGCCCTGCTTTCCGCGATAGATTTCACTCACGGCTTTCTGTGGCCGTTTTGAGGTTCTGTGGAATCCAGCCGGTGGTTTCAGCGCGCATCTCTGCGCTTATTGGCATTGTTGTCCCTGTGCTTCGCGACCACTGCCGCGCTGGCTGCCAATGCTCCATTTACCCCGCAGGTACGCCTCGGTTTCCCCGTCGGAGATCAGTGGGAGCCGGCGATCGCGGCGGACGGCTTCGGCCACGTGTACGTTCTCTATCCGCAATACGGTCGGGTTCCGGGATGCGCAAGTTGCGCTCTGCCTTCCATGACCCTCGTCATGAGCGACGATAACGGCGCCACCTGGCAGCCGCCGCGCGGAATCACTCCTCATCTCACCGGGCAGTTTGATCCCCAGATTGTTGTCGATCCCAGCGACCGCCGCACGGTCTACGCGGCCTGGCTGCAGAATCGCAATACCGATGCGGTGGTGGCTAAATCGGTTGACTTTGGGCAAAGCTGGTCGGTGGTAATCGCCGACCGGGGCAGCGAAGACGCGGATAAGCCCGTTCTCGCGGTGCGTGGGGCGGATGTGTATCTTGCTTTCGATCGCTTGCACCGTATGCGGGTGGCGTCATCGCACGACGGCGGAATCACTTTCACTTCCAGTGAAGTTTTTTCCGCGCCCGTGTTCATGCGATCCATCCCCGGCGGAGCGGCGGTTGATCCGCTCGGCAACGTGCATGTGGCCTGGGCGGGTTACCGGCACCGCGAGCAGGCCCGCGGCGGAGC
>Ga0335078_10014221_pt1 | contig 11808 bp, 8 predicted proteins | sample Lox_Sample_32_FD_206711 | JGI IMG/M metagenome (GOLD analysis project Ga0335078, IMG submission 206711) | Soil microbial communities from Loxahatchee National Wildlife Refuge, Florida, United States - Lox_Sample_3.2 | ecosystem: Environmental > Terrestrial > Soil > Wetlands | place: USA: Florida...
AACCTGGGCCTGATCCGGGCCGTGGAGAAGTTCGACTACACCAAGGGCTACAAGTTCTCCACCTACGCCACCTGGTGGATCCGGCAGGCGATCACCCGGGCCATGGCCGACCAGGCCCGCACCATCCGCATCCCGGTGCACGTGGTGGAGGCCGTCGGCAGGCTGGCCCGGGTGCGGCGCCAGATGCTCCAGGACCTGGGCCGCGAGCCGACCCCGGAGGAGCTGGCGGTCGAGCTGGACATGACCCCGGAGAAGGTCATCGAGGTGCAGAAGTACGGCCGGGAGCCGATCTCCCTGCACACCCCGCTCGGCGAGGACGGCGACAGCGAGTTCGGCGACCTGATCGAGGACTCCGAGGCGATCCAGCCCGGCGAGGCGGTCAGCTTCACCCTGCTGCAGGAGCAGCTGCACTCGGTCCTGGACACCTTGTCCGAGCGCGAGGCGGGCGTGGTCTCGATGCGGTTCGGGCTGACCGACGGCCAGCCCAAGACCCTGGACGAGATCGGCAAGGTCTACGGCGTCACCCGGGAGCGGATCCGGCAGATCGAGTCCAAGGCCATGTCCAAGCTCCGCCACCCGTCGCGCTCCCAGATTCTCCGGGACTACCTCGACTGACCTGACCGACGGCCGTCAGGCCCAGGATGGACATCGCGGTCGCTGACGTCACCGGGCCGCCGTGGCGAGCCACCGCTCGACGCTGCGCACATAGGCCGGGACTAGCACTGCCTCGGTGCGGCACGGGGCCATGGGCGTGCTGTTCGGCGGGACCCTTCCTGCTCGTTTTCTGTTGTCTGGCCGCTACAGCGGGCCGCCGACGCTGCCGTCAGCTCCCGCGCGCCTGTAACACCAGACCGGTCCGGTGCGCCCGGCAGCGGTGCCATCGTGATCAGCAATTCCTGACCCGACGCGGCGGCAGGCGGGTAACCGGTGGCGGCCCGTCGGACACTAACGAGTGTGAGCCGAATCGCTGCCTCGCCGTCTGCTGGAGGACCGCCGTGACGACTGTCCGCATCGTTTATGCGCCGCACATCCGGCCCGCACGGGCCCCGGACGGAAGTGACGAGCCCGACTGGCGGCTGCACCAGCAGCTCATCGTGCTGGCCGACGACGCGGGCCACCGGGCGGTCCCGCTGTGGCTGCGGATTCACAAAGACCTGCGGGCCCGGCTGGCCAGGCTGGACCGGCTGAACCGGCCCGCCGGAGACGCTGAGGTGGCCACTGGCCTGCTGGAGACGGCGGTCCGGCTGCTGCGGACGGCCGGGACGGAGGTGAGCGCCGTGGACATAGAGCCGGCCAGCGACGATGTGCCCGAGCTGCGCTGGGACACGGTCACGGCACGCGTCGGGCTAGCTGCCGCCACGGGAACCCGGCCGGTCACGGTCAGCGCCGAGTACGGCCTGGCGCTGGCTGCCGTGGCCGGGGCGCCGGTCCGGGTGGCCGACGAGGTAATGGACCGGCTCGCGGTTTCGGTACCGGGCGAGGACATGCTGGCGCCGTTCCTGCCTCCGCCGGGCGCCCGGCCGCCGGGCCGTCCGGCGCGTCGTTTCGAGCCGCGGAACATGGCGTTCACCAACGGCCTGGACTACTGGGAACTGGCTGTCAGCTCCTCCGCTGACGGCCAGCCGGCCTGGCAGGACTACTCCTGCACCGCCGCGGACCAGTCCGCGGCCCTGGCCGCCACGGTCCCGGAACCCGCCGGTTTCGCCGTCCTCGTCCAGACCATCGCCGCCGCCGACTACCGCGGCCGCACCGTCACCCTCCGCGGACAGCTGCGCACCACCGACATCGCCGACCAGGCCGGGCTGCACCTGGCCGTAGGCGGGCCGCCGGCCGGGCCGTTTGGCGCCATGCTGCGCGACCACGGCCCGGCCGTGCCGTTTGGCGCCATGCTGCGCGACCACGGCGGCAGCAGCCTGACCGCCCCGGGCAGCAGTGACTGGTCCTGGCATGAGGTCACGATGCCCGTCCCCGGCGAGGCCACCTCCATCCTGTTCGGGATCTCCCTGACCGGCCGCGGCCGCATTGAGCTGCGCGGCGCGGAACTCACCCCGGCCCAGCCGGGAACCCAGGAGTAAAGCGAAGCATGGACATCGATGACGGCGACCTGGTCCGGCTCGCCCGCGACGGCGACCCGGCCGCGTTCCGGCTGCTGGTCGAACGGCACCTGCCGATGGCCCGCGCCCGCGCGGCCCGGCTGTGCCCGCAGCCCGACGACGCCGACGACGCCGTGCAAGACGCGTTCCTGCAGGCGTTCATCGCACTGGAACGGCTGCGCGACCCCGACCGGTTCGCCGGCTGGCTGGGCGGCATCGTGGCCAACGTCTGCCGCGCCCAGCGGCGCCGCGCCCCGCTGACCCTGCTCGGTGACTGGCCCGAGAACCTGCACCCCGCGTCGGCGGAAAACCTGCCGTCGGCTGAGGACCTGGACCGCGCCGACGTGCTCAGCCGCGCGGTCGCCGGCCTGCCCCCCGGGCAGCGGCAGGCCGTCACCCTGTTCTACTACGCCGACCAGCCCGCCGGGCAGGCCGCCGCCACCCCCGGCGCGGCGAAGGCCAGCCTGCACAAGGCCCGCCGCCGGCTGCGCGAGTACATCACCGCGCACCGCCCCGACCTCATCCCTGCCCTCTCCCGGAGAATCCCCATGACCGCTGTCCGCATCGCGCACGCCGACCCCTGGCCCGGACGCACACCAGACGGGAGGATGGATATCCGCCACGTGCTCGTGATCCTGGCCGACGACGCTGGCCACCGGGCGCTGCCAGTCCGGCTCCCTGGCCCCGAACAGCTCTGGCGCCTGCTCAGCCGCCCCGACGACCGCGACGAGGACCAGTGGGGCGCTCATGCCGAGGAGATGACCGGCCGGCTGCTGCAGGGGGCAGGGGTCACCCTGGCCGGCGTGACCGTCACCGACCTGGGCCCGGGAGTGACCGCCACGCGGATAGGCATCGCCGGGCCCGGCGGAACCCGGCCGGTCACCGCCAGCCTCGCCGACGGCCTGACCCTCGCCGTCATCACCGGCGCGCCGCTGGCCGTCGACGACCCGGTCATGGACCGGCTCGCCCGACCCGTCACCGGCCCCGACCTGCTCAGCCAGTTCCGCAGCCAGGAGACACCCCCCAGGGTTTTGGACCAGCTGTTCGAGCCCCGCAACATGGCGTTCGCCGACGGCCTGGACCGATGGGAGCTCGGCGGCACCTTCCTGCGCCAGGGCACCGGGTTCGACTATTCCGCCACCGCCGAGGACGGGCGGGCGATCCTGGCCGCGGCCGGCCCCGAGCCGGCCGGATTCGCCTTCCTCGCCCAGCAAATCGACGCCGACGACTACCGCGGCCGCACCGTCACCTTCCGCGCCGAACTGCGCACCGCCCAGGCGGACAGCCGCGCCGGGCTGGTACTGCGCGCCGCCAGCCCAGGCCGGTCCACGCCACGGCGGGCAGCCAGCCCAGATCCCAGGGACGACCCGGCCAACCAGATCGCCTCCGCCACCGGGACCGGCGCGTGGACCCAGTATGAGGTCACCGCCCAGATCCCGGCGGACGCCAACCTGATCAGGTTCGGTGTCTTCCTGAACGGCGGCGGGCAGGTCGAACTCCGCCACCCGCAACTAGCGCCTCATCCGCCAGGCCAGCAATAACGCCGTCTGACCAGGACTCACCATGATCCAATGCCGGTCAGCTCAATCCACCGGTGAATTAGGGGATGTTCCGGGCGCGGCAACGCGAAAGGTGCCCTCTGAACTGGGATGAGGGTACCAGCCGATCTGGTCGCGGCGGCGCCATATGTCCGCTCCCACCGCCCGGCCGGCGGGCAGCCGGCGGGCCGCCAGCATCAGCACCGCGCCGCGGCCGCATCCCACATCCAGGACGTGCTCATCGCCCCGCAGGTCCAGCTCATCCAGCAGCTGCGCCCAGATCGCGCGCTTGCCCGGCCCGGTGGAGTACAGGTAACTCGCCGCTGATCCCGCCACCGCCGCGCCGCCCACGGCCGCCAGCGCGGCGATGGCGGGCCTGCGATGGCACGCCGCCCAGGCCACGGTGCCCGCCAGCCCGCCTCAATCGCGCCGAACACCGCCAGCCCGGCGAACCCGCCGTCGATGCCGTACCTGCCCCGCCGGCCGGCCCGGCCACCGCGGCCGGCGGCCGGGACCTCTGCGACTGGCTCCACGCCGCTAGTCTGCCAGCACCCATGGTTGTCAGGGTGGTCTGAGTTAGCCTGGAACGCTATGGGAGCATCATGCCGGATCGAAGGGCTGCGCCGATGAAGCTGCCTCCTGTTGAGTACGAGGCACCGACGACCGTTGCCGGAGCTATCGATTTGCTGGCTGAGCACCGTGACGAGGCGAGCGTGCTCGCCGGCGGCCAGAGCTTGATACCGCTGCTGGCGCTGCGGCTGGCCCGCCCGGCGGTGCTCATCGACATCAACGGCGTAGATGAGCTGTCGGGGGTGTCGGCGGCAGACGGCTGGGTGGCGATCGGCGCCATGACGCGGGAGTACGTTGCCGAGGAATCCGGGACCGTCGCCGACGCCGTGCCGCTGCTGGCGGCTGCTCTGCCATTGATCGGTCATGAGGCAATCCGCAGCCGCGGCACGATAGGGGGCAGCCTGGCGCATGCCGATCCGGCCGCCGAGCTGCCGGCCGTCGCCCGGGCGCTCGATGCCGAGTTCGTGGTGCGCGGCCAGTCGGGGATGAGGGTGATCCCGGCGGCGGAGTGGTTCGAGGGTTACCTCACGACGTCACGCCGTCCCGACGAGCTCCTCGTGGAGGTGCGCTTCCCGGCCGCAGGACGGGGCACGGGGACCAGCTTCCAGGAGGTCACACGCCGCCACGGTGATTTCGCCATCGTTGGCCTGGCGGCATCACTGTCGCTTTCCGACGGCGCGATCAGCGATGCCCGGCTGGCGTTCGCCGGCATGTCCGATGTGCCGGTCCGGGCCGCCGCCGCGGAGGATCTGCTGGTCGGCGAGAGGCCGTCGACGGAGCTTTTCGACGAGGCGGCCCGCCGTGCGACCGACGATACCGACCCGCCGGCCGACCTTCACGGGTCGCCGGACTACCGGAAGACGGTCGCGGCCGTCATGGTACGCCGCGGCCTGCGAGCAGCTGCGGACAACGCCCGCGAGAGGCAGTGACTGATGGTGGACATCACCCTGAGGGTCAACGGCGCGACGCGGGAGGGTTCGCCGGAGGCGCGCAAGACGCTGGCGGACTTCCTGCGGGAGGACCTCAATCTCACCGGCACCCACGTCGGCTGCGAGCACGGGGTCTGCGGCGCGTGCACGGTCATCGTCGACGGCCGGGCAGTGCGCTCGTGCCTGATGCTGGCGGTGCAGGCCGCCGGCAGTGAGGTAACGACGATCGAGGGACTGGCATCCGACGGCGGTCTGGGCACGCTGCAGCAGGCGATGTGGGATTCGCACAGCTTCCAGTGCGGTTTCTGCACGCCGGGGTTCGTCATGCAGGCTACCGCGTTCCTCCGCGACCATCCTGACGCCGGCGAGCAGCAGATCCGCGAGGCGCTGTCCGGCAACATCTGCCGGTGCACCGGCTACCAGAGCATCATCGATGGCGTCCTGCTGGCCGCCGAGCGCGTCCGTGAACGCTGAGCGAGGGAGCAACTATGGCAGCAATTGCGGCTGAGCGCTACACCGGCGCCAGCATCAAGCGTTCGGAGGACCCGCGCATCCTTACCGGTGCGGGCCGGTACGTCGATGACATCAAGCTGCCCGGGATGCTGCACGCAGCGTTCGTGCGCTCGCCGATGGCTCACGCTCGCGTGCTCTCGGTCGATGCGTCGGCGGCACGCGAACTGCCCGGCGTCGTCGCGGCGTTCACCGGAGCGGAAATGGAAGCGATGACGGTCCCGGGGCCCGACGCGCTGATGGCCCTCATGGGCTGGGCGGGGCCCATGCCGGAGTTCACGCTGCTGGCGACGGACAAGGTGCGCTTCGTCGGCGACCCCGTGGCAATCGTCGTCGCCGAGAGCCGTTACCTCGCCGAGGACGGCTGTGAGCTGGTGGAGGTCGAGTATGAGGACCTGCCTCCGGTCGTGGATGCCGCCTTCGCGCTCGACCCGGGCAGCCCGCCGCTGTTCGCCAATCTGGGCGACAACATTGCCCGGCCCCACGCGCGCAGCGAGTTCGGTGACGTCTCCGCGACTTTCGCCGCCGCCGATCGAGTTACCGACTTCCACATCGACGTGCACCGCCACCAGAACGTGCCCATGGAGGGACGCGGCTGCGTAGCGAGCTACGACGCCGGCCCGGGCGTCATGACTATGTACGCGGCCACGCAAAGCGTTCACGTCACCAAGATCGCCGTCGGCATGCGCCTCGGTATGGAGCAGGACAAGATCCGTGTCCTGGCCGGCGATATCGGCGGGTCGTTCGGCCTGAAAATCGGCGCGTCACGCGAAGAGCTCGCGGTTGCGGCCGCTTCGCGTGCCGTCGGCCGGCCGGTCAAGTGGGTTGAGGACCGCGGCGAGAACCTCAGCGCGTCGGGGCAGGCACGGGAGGAGAGCTTCGACGTCCGGGCCGCGGTCAGCCAGGACGGCGACCTGCTCGGGCTGGACGTGAAGATGGTCATCGACACCGGCTCATACCCGGGCATGGGCGCGATGGTTCCGGGAATCGTCGAGGCGATGTTCCCGGGTCCGTACAAGCTCGCGGCCCTGGGTTTCGAGTCGACCGCGGTCACGACCAACAAGGCGTGCTACGTCGCCTATCGCGGCCCGTGGGCGTCCGAGACGTTCGTGCGGGAACGCGTGCTGGACCTCATCGCGAAAGATCTCGGCCTCGATCCGGTCGAGATCCGGCTCCGCAACGCCGCCCCGCGCACCGATCCGCCGGCCAGCATGATTACCGGGCGCCCGCTGGTCGGGGTCACCACGAGGGAGTCGCTGGAGCGGGTCGCCCGGCTCGTGGACTTTCCCGCTTTCCGGCGCCGCCAGGCGCAGGCACGAGCGCAAGGCCGTTACCTCGGCATCGGCGTGGCCACGTTCATCGAGGCCGCTCCGGGCCCGCGCACGCCGGAGGCGGGTAGCGGCCCCATGGGCAATGAGTCCATGCGCCTGCGGCTGGAGGAGGACGGCATCGTGGTGCTGTTCACCGGCCAGATGCCGCACGGCCAGAGCCACCAGACGACCCTGGCCCAGATCGCCGCCGACGAGTTCGGCGTGCCGTTCGAGCAGGTTCGCGTCGTCGTCGGCGACAGCGACGTCGTCCCGTTCGGGCTGACCGGCGGCAGCCGGTCAGCCACCATGACCGGAGGCGTGGCGCTCCACGGCGCCCGGCAGCTCAAGGCCAAGGTGCTCGATTTCGCCGCGCACCTCATGGAGGCCAGCGCGCAGGACCTCCTGATCAGCGACGGCAATGTCTGGGTGCGCGGCGACCCCGCGAGCGCGATCGCCGTCGGCGAGGTCGCGCGCCGTGCGGCAGCAGGGCAGTTCGGTGCCGACGTGGACGCCAGGCTCGAGGTCGAGGCCACCTTCGACGGCGGAGAAGGCGGCTGGTCCGGCGGCACTCACTGCGCGATCGTGGACATCGACATCGAGACCGGCATCGTGAAGGTGGAGCGGTATGTCGCCGTCGAGGACTGCGGCGCGCTCATCAATCCCGCCGTCGTCGAGGGCCAGATCCGCGGCGGCGTCGCGCAGGGCATCGGCGCGGTGCTGCTCGAACGATCGGCGTACGGCGAGGACGGCAACTTCCAGTCAGCCACGTTCATGGATTACCTGATGCCGACCGCCTGTGACGTTCCCCGCATCGAGATAGAGCACCTCGAGACCGTGCCGCTCGACGCTGACGTCAACTTCCGCGGCGTGGGCGAAGGCGGCATGATCGTCGCGCCGCCCACGGTGGTGAACGCCATCGAGGACGCGCTCTCGCCCTTCGGCGTGCGGATCTACGAGCAGCACTTGCCCCCGGCTCGGATCCTGGAACTCATCGCCGCGGTGGACCCGGGCCAGTGAATGCTCGCCGGACGCCGCGACGGGACCGGCCCTGGAGTCGATCCGCGGGGCCCGGCCGGGGGGGGATAGCCGGGCCCCGCGGGAAGGACTTTCACTGGGAAAGCGCCCGGGGTGCCGGAAGTGTTACATGCGGGTCAGTTCCACGGTGCGCAGCCCGACCCGGCCGGGACCGGCCAGGGTGAGTTCGAACCCCATGTCCTCGGCGTCAGCAGGGACCCGCATGGCGATCTCGAACCTGGCCCAGTCGCTGCTGCCGGTCCATCAGGGCATCGGCGACCCGGACCGGCACCCCCAGCGCGGCGGCCAGGGCCAGGGCGCTGCCCGGGGGCGCGGTCCACACTGGTAAGTGCCGGCCAGCCGTCCTGCGGTTACCCGCGGCTGACGGGCACGGTGGGCTGAGGTTCTGGCGAAGCGCCCTTCCCGGCTCGGCTCTACTTAGGTAGAGTTTGGCGTATGTCTCGTCGCGCGGCCTTCTCCGCTCAGGCTCTTGCCGGTGAGGGTTCATGGCGGCGCGGCTGACCTGGATGCTGGCCGGGATGCTGCGCCATGCGGCGCGGTTGCTGCCGCCCGGGCGGCGGCAGTGGCCCGAGGCGGTGCGGGCCGAGGCGGGCCAGGTCCCGGCGGGATGGCCGCGGCTGCGCTGGCTGGCGGGCGGACTGTGGCTGGCGGCGAGGGAGGGGATCAAGATGATGGTGGCCAAGGTCGTATACCGGCTCGGGCTCGGGGCGGTGGCGGCCTCCGTGGCCTGGGCGGTGTGGCTGAGCTGGCGGACTTCTCCGGCAGTCGACCCTCAGACCGTGACGGACCGGGTCCGGGTCCTGGTGGGGGTGGCCGCGCTGGTCGTGCTGCCGTGGGTGGGCCGGCGGCGCGGCTGGTTCGGGCCGGTCGGCGGCGGCATCACGCCGCGGCTGGTCCGGGTGGCGGGCTGCGTGGCGGTCTGCGGCCTGGGCACGGCCGTCGTGCGGATGGACAGTCACCTCGGCCTCGGCCCCCACGGCCCGGGGCCGTTCAGCCTGCCGCGCGAGATCGCCGCGGCCGTGCTGCTCGGCGCCGCGCTGGCCGCGCTGGCCGCGGGCAAGGCCAGATGGGGGGATGACGCTCTCCCCGCGCTGTGGACCATCACCGGGACGGCGGGCGTGATCGTGTTCGCGCTCCTGCCGCTCCAGGCGCTCGCGATCGTGTACGTGGCCGGGGTCCTCGCCGCGACGTCGCGGCGGTCCCCGGTAGCAGACGCATCCCTCGCCGCCGGCGCGATCGCCGGCCTGGCTGCCGGCGTGGCGGCGGTCCTGGCCGGTTACGGGCTAGTGACGCAGGACGATCGCTATGCCGGCCTGGTGGCCCTGGGCATAATCGTCACGACCGTCCTGCTCGCCGTGCCCGCTGGCGTGGCGGCGGGCTGGCTGCTGTCCGGCATCGAGGACCCGCAGGAGCTGCGGGAGGCGCGGATCCGCCAGGGACTGCTCGCGGGTTCGGTGGCCGGAGCCTTCTGCGGCATGCTGCTCACCTGCTTCTTCGTGGTGGCCGTGTTCATGTTGATCCTCGGCCCGCTGCTCGGCGCGGCGGGCGGCGCACTCGGCGGCGGCATCGCGGCTGACCATCCGCGCAGGTCACGACCTGCCCGTTCCTGGTCCGCCGGGCTGTTCGTCTCCCACTGGTAACAGGATTGACGCTCAGCATTCATAGCGGGTGACGCGTGACAGGCGGCCGGGCGGGATACTGGGGGCGTGGGCGGGGAACGGATTGATTTCTTCGTCAGTCATGCCGGTGCGGACCGGGCGTGGGCGGAGTGGGTGGCCTGGCAGCTGGCTGAGGCGGGATACGCCGTCGAGCTGGACGTGTGGGACTGGGAGCCGGGCCGGAATTTCGTGACGGCGATGAGTGACGCGCTGGATCGCGCCGACCGGGTGGTGGCGCTGTTCTCGGCGGCGTATTTCGACCGGTCCCGGTACACCACCGAGGAGTGGTCGGCGTCGATGGTGCACCTGCCAGGGGCGGGGCAGGGGCGACTGGTGCCGGTCCGGGTGGAGGAGGTAGCGGTCGAGCAGGTACCCGCGGTGCTGCGGCCGCTGGTGTGCTGTGACGTGTTCGGGGTGGATGCCGGCCAGGCGCGGCGGCGGCTGCTGGATGCGGTCCGGAGTTCGCGGTGGCCTGATGGTGAGCCGGTGTTCCCGGGCCGAGGTTCGCCGGCTGGGCTGGGCAGGCTGGGGGGTTCGGGCCCGCGCCTGCCGGGCAGCGTGCCGCGGGTGTGGAATGTCCCGGCGCGGAATCCGGAGTTCACCGGCCGGGACCAGATGCTGGTCGCACTGCGGGAGGTGCTGGCCGGCGGGGACCGGGCGGTGGTGCAGGCGCTGCACGGGATGGGCGGGGTAGGCAAGACCCAGCTGGCGGCGGAGTATGCGTGGCGGTTCGCCGGGGCCTACGAGCTGGCGTGGTGGGTCGATGCGGAGCAGGCCGGGCTGATCGGGGATCAGTTCGCCGCGCTGGGGACCGCCCTGGGATGCGTTGAGGCGGGGGCCCGGATCGAGGCGGTGCGTGATGCGGTCCTGGGTGAGCTGCGGGACCGGGGCCGGTGGCTGCTGGTCTTCGACAACGCCCAGGCTCCCGGGGACATAGCCGGGTGGCTGCCGGGCGGCGGGCACGTGCTGATCACCTCCCGCCAGCACCGGTGGGCCCAGATCGCCGCGCCGGTTGAGGTGGACGTGCTGGCCCGGGACGAGTCGGTGGCGCTGCTGGCGGGCCGGGTGAGCAGCCTGACCCAGGCGGACGCCGGGCGGCTGGCCGTGGGGCTGGGTAACTTGCCGCTGGCCCTGGCGCAGGCGGCGGAGTACCTGGCCGAAACCGGGATGGACGCCGTGGAGTACCTGGGGCTGCTGGGTACCCGGGCGAGGGAGATCCTGGATCAGGGCCGACCGGGGTCGTATCCGATGTCACTGGCCGCGGCGACCCAGCTGGCCGTGGACAAGCTCGCCCAGGATGATCCGGCCGCGGCCGCGCTGGCTGGGCTGTGCGCGTTCCTGGCCTCTGAGCCGGTGCCGGCCGATCTGCTCACCGGCGCGGCCAGGGAACTGCCCGCCGGGCTGGCGGCCCGGGCCGCGGATCCGATTGCCTGGCGGCGGACCATGACGCGGGTGAGCGGGCACGCGCTGGCCCGGCTGGACCACCGCGGGCTGCAGATGCACCGGCTGATCCAGGCCATCCTGCGCGACCGGCTCAGCCCCGAGCAGGCCGCCGAGACCAGGCAACGAGCCGAGGCGATCCTGACCGCGAACGACCCAGGCAACCCCAGCAATCCGGCCGCCTGGTCCCAGTGGGCACAGCTGATGCCCCACCTGCTGGCCGCCGACCTCGCCGCCGCCAACCGCGACCTGCGCGGGCTGGCCTGCCATGCGTGCTGGTATCTGCTTGCCCGCGGTGATACCCGCAGCAGCCACGACCTCGCCGCCACCCTCCACCCGCAGTGGCGCGAGCGCCTGGGCAGTGACGAGGAAACCGTCCTGGCGATGGCGCATGCGCTTGCCTGGGCGCTCCAGGACTTCGGCCGCTACGCCGAGGCCCGGGACCTGGAGCGGGAGGTCGTCGACCGCTCCCGCCGGGGGCTGGGCGAGGACCACCAGAGCACCCTGACGTACGCCAGCAGCCTGGCTATCAGCCTGCGCGAGCTGGGTGAGGTGCAGGCCGCCCGGGACCTGGACCACGACACTCTGGACCGCCGCCGCCGGGTGCTGGGCGAGGACCACCCCGACACCCTGAACTCCGCCAACAACCTGGCCATCGACCTGCGCGTCCTGGGTGAGGTGCAGGCCGCCCGGGACCTGGACCACGACACCCTGGACCGCAAGCG
>Ga0335078_10014222_pt1 | contig 11808 bp, 11 predicted proteins | sample Lox_Sample_32_FD_206711 | JGI IMG/M metagenome (GOLD analysis project Ga0335078, IMG submission 206711) | Soil microbial communities from Loxahatchee National Wildlife Refuge, Florida, United States - Lox_Sample_3.2 | ecosystem: Environmental > Terrestrial > Soil > Wetlands | place: USA...
CGTAGGGATACTCACCAATCTCCAGGACCATTCTCCGGCCAGACACTCTTCCCGCAAAGGCCAAAATCACGCGGAAATCGAGCGAGGGGCCCATTACAATTATGATGTCGTAGCGTCTCCTGCCCACGGATGCAGCTAGTATTGTCCGAGCATGACAATAGAGGTCCTGCAGGCGTTTCACCCAGAACCGCTCGCTTCTTGTCGTGCCTCCGCCAACGTATTTAAACTTGACTCCTTCATACTCTCCTGCCGGCAGGAGGTTTCTTATACTGCCCGCCTTTTCAGTTGGATTGGCCAACAGCACCTCGACATCGATACCGCTCTCCACCAAGCCGAGACACATGTTATGAACACGATGTGTCATAACGTCTCCAGTCGGATAAGCGCCGGTGAAGACAACCGCAATTCTCATGCTTGCATTCTACGCTCCAACATTCTCCTCCCGCATCTGCTGGTCAGGCCGCGGCCCGCGACTTCTGGTTCGTGCGCGCTTTATTGTAGCAGCGAGGTCGTAGGAATAGAAGAACCGGGACCCATCAATGAGGTGCTGGAAGCGTTTCCTGCCCACCGGGTCAATAGTAATGGCTACAAACCCATTGTCGTACGCATCTTCAAGTGTGGAACTCCATGGAGAAATTACGATCAGGTTTTCAATCTCATTGGCTTCCAACCAATCCTGCGACCGGTCGAAATGAAACGGCACCGTGCAAGCTGACAACTGACTCGCGAACAGGTCCTCCTTGTCTCGCTCGCGCGGATGGAGCCTCAGCGTCAAGGCGAGGTCGTGACCCCCATACGCAGCTATGAATCTAGAGAAAACCGGATGGAGCCCGTTAATCTCCACCGTCGATGCATAGAGCAAGCGCAACCCGGGCACAACATGCCGCGTCTTCCTGGGGTAACTCAACAGGCGGTATTCAGACAGGTAATTGCGACAGAGGTGACTCCGTAAGTACTTGATGGTGGCCTCGTTCTTGACGTAGAAGACATCGGCAATCTTGATGCACGAGGGTTCAACATACGGTGGATAGTTAATTATGCTGCCATGTTGCACTTCGCTGAGTTGGATCTTTTGTCTGTGTCTTGAGAAGGCGAGCGATAGCCCGTTTAGGTCGTAATAGCACAGCGTGTACACCTCCCTGCCACGGAACGCCCAAAGAATGGCGTCATTCACCAGTCGATGCGCTCCAAATATACTCATCATGTCCGAGTCGTTTGGATAACACAGGCGACTCAGGAGTTTAACTAGACCACCGACGTTATAGACTGTTTTGCCGTTTATCCGCTTTAGGGCGTATTCCTTGGATGCGTTGACAAATACCAGTGTTGATGTCGGCAGAAAGGGGACCATCCTGTCCTGCAGTTCGCCATCCCTCTCAGCGCAAAAGTTGCGTGCAGTGTAGACCAGTCGTTTATCCGCTCTGATGGCGCCATACCCTCTCAAAACGCAAATCAAGATGAAGCATTCAAGAATGGAGCGAAGAAAGAAGACCGCCTGCGAGAAGCAACCCCAGAGACTGTTGCGGACGCGATGCTCCAGCGGGTTAGGGCATGTGCTCTGCTGTTCCTTGAACGCTAGTTCTTCGTTTCGTAGGCGCGTCAAGTACGCTTCAATATCAGCGTTGGTCATAACCAGACTTGCAAGAAACGATTGTGGAGGTCTCGATTGATCAAGTAGCAGGTTCAGAAGATCCGCGGCCTTATAAGCAGTTTGATAAGTACCGCCAGAGGATGACGGCAGTGGCTAAATGCACAAAGCCTTGGAAATTGTCAGCGTGATATTCGTGGTGTACGCCTTAAAGCGGCGAAAGTTGAACGGCCAAGCGAAAAGCCGCTCGACTTTGGAGCGTCGCACGTAGCGGCGAAGCGGATGCGGATGCTCTACGGGACAAGGCCCACGTAGAAGACGCAACTGACAGGCAACATCATGGCCCACCAAAATCGGCGCGGCAGCACGAAGTTAACGCGACGTCACGATCGGAAAGAACAGCGTAAATTCAAGGGAATCAAACACCATGGCAAATTACAGTTCTCCTTGGTGCGCCAGGTGCCCCAGCGCTTGCCAATAGTTATGCCCGCCGTTTCCACGAATTCGCATGAATCCGAGGCACGCGATTTCCTCGATCAGGCGATCTAGCATTCATACGTAATTCTGTGCGGTCGCTTTCCCGCGGCCAAACGCTCACCGAACCGGAGTCTTGCCGGGCAACCTGTTCCAAAGCCACCGGGTCGGTGTGGCTAGGCGCAGCCCATCCAAGGTGCTCAGCCAGAATTGTTTTCGGCGCAGGTAGGCCGGGCGATATGCTGCCGCTCTCAGCAAGTGGTTGAGTTTGCGGAATCGGCTCGGAACCGCTCTGGCGAACCGATAATGCCCTTGAGCCAACCGCCAGACCGCCACTTTACGCCGCCTTCGCGCGGCTTGGCTCGCCCCCCAATTACAGTATGCAAGCGCTTTGGGGTCCTCGCCGTACATGCTGAGAATCGAGCTTAGCGACTTGCTCCTGCTGTGAAATCGGTATGTAGCTAAGACGTCGTGCAGCAGCGTCAGTCTGCCTCGCCGGCTGAGCCTATAATATAGTTCGCGGTCCATTGTATAATGGAGCTCCTCTCTGAGCCAGCGTCCAACTTGATCAAGTCCCGTGCTGGGCCAAAAGCCCGATTGCTGTGGCAGGAGCCACTGCTCGTGGTCGATTACAGTCAAGTCCAGCGGAGCTGGAGTTGGCAGACGAGGTATGATTGGTTTTCCAATGGGGCGTGACTGGTCGTCGGTGGCCTGCACGGCGCCAACGACGGCAGCAGCGTCCCTATCCAAACACCAGGCTTCCGCTGCGCGGACTAAAGCTCCCGGCAAGTATGTGTCGTCGCTGCACAAGTAAGCAATCAGGTCTCCAGTCGCTTTTCGCCAGCCCTTGTTGATGGCATGGCACTGACCGCAGTCCTTTTCGCTTACCCAATACGTCAGCCAGGATTCATATTTCTTGATGATCTCGACACTGTTGTCATTGCTGCCGCCGTCAATGACCATGTACTCGAGATTCGGGTAGTCTTGGAGTAAAACCGAGCGAATCGCTTCCTCCAGGAACTGGCCCTGGTTGAAAGAGGGCGTGACGATGCTGATCCGCGGCCAGGCGGAGCCATTCGCCATCCTCATCGGCAGCTGCGGCGATTCTTCAGTCCAAGGCCACCCAGTGCGGCCGGGAGGCGAAGAAGGGAATTTAGTGCTATTTGAAGCAGGCATGGCGTCTCCCCGTACGATTAAGCCAATGGCATGGCCCTAAGCCGAGACACTTGGTGATGCAGTGCAGGGATGTCTCAGCGTGCTGCCCACAGGGCGTCTGAGTTCGTTTCAAAGCTTCGGTCATAGTTGACTCGCTGCCTGAGGAGCTCCGAGGATTCGCCGAGTTTGCTTTCTATCTCAGGAGATTCAAGGCTGCCGTTGCTTCCATCTCCCGCGTTTCGGCCAGCTACTGGTGAAAAGGTGAGGCTGAGAATCACGAGTCTCGTCGCTGAGCTTCGAATCGTTGCCGCACCTCCTGATACCACGCTAGAAAAGCGTCTGCCTGGCGATCCAGGCCAAACCGTAGTCGGGCATCCTCAGCCGCTCGCTCGCCCATCAAATGCCTCGTCTTCTGACCACACAACAACTGCCCAATCCGCGCAGCCATGGCTTCTGGATCGCCCGCTGGGGTTAGGAAGCCATTGTCGCCATCTCTTATCTGTTCCGGGATCCCGCCTACGGCTGTCGCTACCACCGGTATGCCACATGCGAGCGCCTCAGTGATTGTCTTCCCGAAGGCCTCCGCCTTCGCTGCATGGATATAAACGTCCGCCGCCTGGTAATACAGAGCGAGTTGCTTCGGACTGCGCTCAAAGCCAACAAACAAGATGCGTGTTTGGTCGAGTGATTGCTCCTCTCCCTTCTCTCCTAGACATAGGAATAGAAGGTCGATCCCCGGGTTGTTGGAGGCCGCCAGTCTCACAGCCACTTTCATCGTGGCATAGTCCTTGAACACGTTGTGACGACCTCTATTTGCCGCAAACAAGACTATCTTCTGAGATATGGGCAGCTGGAGTTTTGCGCGTGCCAAAGCACGATCCCCTGGACAGAAGATACTGAGGTCTATTCCATTGGGGATAAGTTTTGATTCAAAGCCGCGAAGTATTGATTGGCGGACCATGTCCAGGAGCCATCGAGATGGAGCCGTAACGTAGAGATGGCTTCTTGCATAAATCCTTCGCTTCCGTTCCCAATTGTAGGCGGTCGAATCGTGGCGTGCTCGAGGATAAATCGTCAAATCGGGGCACCGCCCACATCCTGTTTTCCATCGCTCGCAACCGAAGGAATGAGCGCAATGTCCGGTTAGCAACCAAGCATCTCGCAGGTTTACGATAACAGGCACCTGCCGGCTGAGCTCGGTCAAAACACGGAGATCAAAGTAACCCCCATGCAAGCTATGGGTATGGACGATGTCCGGCCTCCGTGGCGGCAAGTGCAAAAGCCGCCTGCTCCCTGGGAAATTAAAATCCTCGCGCCCCATTTTCTGTTCAATTACAGACCAGATGCCAGCCAGAGTGCTCAACCAGTGTCGCAGTCGGCCAGCGCCCCGCATGTGTCCTTCGAGCGGCGTCGCCGCTCGGTGGAGGCCCCAGCAAACACGCGCCCACAGACCTGATTGCGGCAACCGCGGGATCTCAAGTACATCAGGATCAGTGGAGCGTTTGTGGCCTACTGCGAGCCAACTGCCGTGGCCACGATTCCGGTAGACTTGAAACAGGTTCCATGCGGAGCCTTCCGCACCGCCTCCTAGATCCTGCATGCTAACCTGGAGAATAGCGAAGGGTTGGCGTTCGCTACTCACCGTACGTCCTCCGTTGGCATCTACCGAACTCCGATCCATTCCAGTCACGCACTAATTATCAGGGAAGCCAGAACCTGTTAGGTTGCAAGATGACCAAGGCCAAAGATCTCGTTCAGGTTAGCATGAAACGCGGTTGATTAAGCGAGTTGAAATTATCCTGCTGCAGACCGTTAGGACCCCCATCTGCATAATCGACATGAGTTAAAAGCCGCCACGTCGTGTAATCGAGCATCTTCGAGCCGCTCGGGACCTCTCATAACTCAGGCTCGGGAGCCCGCGCACAAGTTCATTCCTCGTCAAAAGCCTTTTTGCAGATGGCCAGTCCATTTCGTACGGGTACGATGCCGTAACAAGCAAAAGGTACGCGTCCGTCGTAATTGAAGGCACGGATTGCGCTGTATTCTTCCTTGCGGAGCGCGTCGTGTATCAATATCGTCCCTCCCTGCTTACAAATAGATACTGCCTGCAGAATCGAGCCGTGCCTCCCTACACCTCCGTAAACAGTCGCTGGAGGACCATCAACAAAAACAAAGTCCGCGCCTCCCTGCACTTTCGCAACTGACACAGCCGATTCGGCGGCCCTATAGCACATCACCTCATTTCCAAAATACGCCTGTTTCCCGATGACACTATGTATTAAATGAACAGTTTTACAGAGATTTGCTTCAGCCAATAGGCGCTGCTGTTTACCAAACCAAAAGGTGTTATGCTCAAGGGAAATTACGGCGGGCTTCTGCTGATCAGCAAGGAACCTTTGTTCCGCAAAGGATGCAATGACGAAAGTGCTAAATCCTGTGCCGAACTCCACAATCACCTTAGGGCAGGCATTTGACAGCGATCGCCATAGCCATACTGCTGTAGGATCGCAGATTGACGATGCCGTTCTAAACGCTTCGAATTTCAGCCAGTATTGCGACTCGGCTACTCTAGTGCGCGTTCTTTGGCGCCCAATGAGAGTGGAGAACCAGAGGCGCAGTCGTTCCGAGTGGCGCCCCGTGAGCCAAGTAAGGGATTCGTAGAGGTAAAATGGGATGAGGGGAGGAGGCTGCTTCATAGGCCGCTCTAGTCCTCAGTTAATACTTTGCCAGCGCTGGGCTGTGAGGAAACCACCATGCGTCTGCGGGGGCAGTCTTCCAGAGCCAAAAAAGTCTCCACCGACGACTTCAAGTTGCCGCACTCCGCGCACCCAGTCCGCCAGAACTTCGTTCACAGTAGCGTTTATATTCACATCATAACGCCCCGGTGCCAAAGGCAGGCGCGGAACTTCGCAGATGACCTCCCCGACATGTGGGACCATTTTGAACGGGATTCCGACCATTTCATTTTCGAGGAAAAGGAGGAAGTGTCCAAGCACGCTGTAAATTCCTATACTGAAGGCAACGTTGGGAGCCGGTCGATGATCATCAGTCTGGTAGCAAAGTCGAAATGTGATGTTTTGGCCACATTTTATGGCGTCTGTCGTATCGCCCGTTTCACCCAATATGTCGAACGCTGTAAAACGCAGTCGCCCGGAGCCTTTGCGATCTGATCGCTCAGCGAGAGGAAGGGCTTCTGCTGAAGCGCTAACTTGCAGGTAGTCGTTAATGACCTTCTCGGGTGTTCCACAGGCGTGAATTCCCCCTTTTGATAAACGCAAGGCAGTTGAGCACAGGTTTACGACCGCTGCCATGTTATGGCTCACAAACAGTACCGTGCGCCCTCGGCCGGCAACATCCTTCATCTTGCCTAGGCATTTCTTCTGAAACTCAGCATCCCCAACCGCGAGCACCTCATCCACGATCAGGATCTCCGGTTCCAAGTGAGCCGCCACCGCAAAGGCCAGCCTGACCCGCATTCCGCTGGAGTAGCGTTTGACCGGGGTATCAATGAACTTCTCGACCCCGGAGAAATCCACGATTTCATCAAACCTGGCATCCACCTCCCGTTTCTTCATGCCGAGAATCGTGCCGTTGAGATAGACGTTCTCTCGACCGGTCAGGTCAGGATGGAAGCCCGTGCCTACTTCCAGGAGGCTGCCCACACGGCCGTACACGGTGGCGCGTCCGTGCGTCGGTTCAGTAATGCGCGAGAGAATCTTGAGCAGGGTGCTTTTGCCGGCGCTGTTTCGGCCGATGATGCCGACGACTTCGCCGTGTTTGACCTCGAAAGAGACGTCTTTCAGGGCCCAGATGATGTCGGAGGGCGTTGAGGAGGGAAGAGGGATGAAACCTGAGACCTGAGGTGCGCCCGAAAGGGAAACTTCCGGCGAGACCACTGACAACTGACCACTGACTACTGACTTCTGCTTCCCCGGTCCGAGGTCCGTGGTCTGTGGACGGTGGTCCGCAGTTCCCGGTCCCTGGTTCCTTATGTCCCCGAACGAAGAGAGGCTCCGGACTTCGCGGAAGTTGCGGAGGGGCGATTTCACCCATGCCGCCAGGGCGCCAAGCATGGTTTCATGCCGCTGCTCCTTGAGGCCGATGCGGTAGGCCTTGCTCAGGTTTTCAACGCGGATGGCGATGTCGTTACTCATGACCACTGACTACTGACCACAGACCACGAAGCGGCAAAGCTGAAAACTGAAATGGGGAATAGCTGCACGGCAGAAAATCCACTTCGTATATGGCTAGTAGGATTTTGGGTCGCCGCGACTTGCAGCAACTTGTCCTTCAGCACCGGGATGCCCAGGGGACGGAATTTCCCCGGCCCCTTGGGTATGTATTTGCGTCGCACCAACCGCGCCCGATACGCCTTGCGTTTGAGCCGCCCGACCAAGTCGTCCAGGTTGGCTTCCAGGTTCTTTTCATACTCTTGGAACGTCATCCCGTCCACGCCACTGGCGGCGTCCTTCAGCAAGCAGAAGAAACACCGGCGCACAACGTCTCGGTTGAGCCACCGATACAAGTCTCCGAACCGGTGGTGCTTGTTGATTAATGCCTTCTCGGCATGGCCCGCAAGAAGGTTGGCCCGTTTCTTTCCGGCGTTCTTACGGCGCTGGTTGCCTGTACGGACTTCGTTGACTTGTTGGCCCCTTCTCCCGCTTCCGGGCTTATGCCCGACCGTGGAATACTACGAGCCAATCCGACTCCCGGAGCGTCAGGCGTCGCTTCTTGTCGTTGCGGCTCCTTTCCTGCTTGGCCCTCGCAGGTAGTGCGGCAAGGGCTCTCCGGGCTTCCTCGGTTTCGTGCGCCTCCTTCTGTGCGCGCCACGCTCTCAGACCTCAGCAAGCCTTCCACCCCCTCACCTTGAGCGGGCGTTTCAGTCTTGGGTTCCGGTATGAAGACCCCGTCCCCGCTTGCGTCTGGAACTTTCGAGGCTGTCTGGCTTAAGCAGGATGCAGGTCCCGCTTGCGGCTCGCACGTTTCCCTGGGTACGCTTCTCGACGGTCGTTCGACCCGGTAAAACCATAGGTCCACCAGTTCTCCTTCCGCCAAGCAACCCTCGGTCTTGGGCTGTTGGTTAGACTTTTCCATTCATCACTTTCGCTCTGAACTCCAGAGGCTTGGCCTCTAGACTTGGGGGACTTTCACCCATAAGCGCTAACTTAGCAGGTTGACTTTTGTGGGCGGTTTTTCTAACCTGCTCGCATGAACTCAAGCCTGGCAGACGAAGAGTGGCAACTCATCACTGGCTTCTTACCCGAGGATTGGCGCAAAACAGCACGCAGTTGTGGAGCCCTGACCCGCGCGCGCAACGTTAGCGATGCAGATACCTTGCTGCGGTTGATCTTTTTGCATACCGCGGCCGGCCTATCCTTGCGGCAGACAGTGGCACGGGCACGAGTTGCTGAACTGGCCACTATTTCCGATGTCGCTTTGCTCAAGCGTTTGCGCGGGTCCGAAGGTTGGCTTTGCCATCTGAACCAACAGTTGGCGCGAGGCCAACTGAAAGCGGCGGCACGGTGGGCTCAGTTGGCGGGACGAGTCCTGCGCGTGGTCGACGCCACGGATGTCGAGGAACCTGGGGCTACCGGAACAGATTGGCGGGTACATTATACGTTGCGACTACCCAGCTTGGAATGTGACTTCTTTGAACTGACCGACGTCAAAGGCGGTGAGACGTTGCTCCGGTTCCCGGTGCAGCGAGGCGATTTGTTGTTGGCGGACCGCGGTTATTCTAATCGCGCTGGCACCGTGCATGTGATTCGCAACCATGGTGACGTGATCGTGAGATTGAACAGCATTAACTTCCCTTTGTTGGATGAAAAGGGCAAAGAACTCGATTTAGTCAAAACATTCCGTCAGCTTCAAGGACACCAACCTGGAGAATGGAAGGTGCAGTTCGACTGGGAGGGCAAGCGTTACTCCGGGCGATTGTGCGCCGTGCGCAAAACCCGTGCGGCAACCGAGCGAACCAAGAAAAAGATCCTCCGCCGTGCTCAACGCAAACAACAACAGGTCCAACCGGAGACTTTGGAATTAGCCGAGTTCTTCTTCGTGTTCACTACGCTGCCAGCAGCCGAGTTTCCCGTGGCGACGGTACTTGAACTCTACCGCTGCCGCTGGCAAGTAGAATTAGTCTTTAAGCGCCTCAAGTCATTGCTTGGATTGGGGCATTTGCCCAAGTACGACGAGCGTTCCTGTCGAGCGTGGCTCCAAGCCAAGTTGCTTTGCGCCTTGCTTGTCGAGCGACTGATGCGAGAAGCGAAGTTTTTTTCCCCCTGGGGATTCGCGTTATTGCCAGAGTAGTGCCTGGCGGTTGTTTCTGGAAGCCCGTGACGCTTTCATTTCTGTGGTCAGTTTGCCGCTAAAGCCGAGTCAATTAATCAAGGAAGGCAAGCGGCTGGTAAAACTACTGGCGGAGAGGCCCCGCAAGCGAATGAGCCAACGAGCGCGGTTGCTGGGCATTTTTGATGAATTCTAAAGTTAGCGCTTATGGGGCTGCGCCCCGAGACCCCCGCTCTTTTCCAGCACGCGTCGTGGTCCATCCATCAAGAGGGTGAGAAGGTCAAAGAGCAGAAACTAAAACCCCCTCACACAACGAAAACCAATAACGCTGTTGGCGTTCGCAGGTAGGACGCTGACGCGATAGGCACACCGCGCGCTGCTGGCGTTGAGGTTCCACGAGCCGCCCCGCAACACACGATAGGTCAGAGGACCAACAGGTCCTTGAAGGGGTCGGTCCATGAGAATGTCATGTTTCCACCGGATGCTGTCCGGGACAGGTCAGCGTAGATTTGCCCAGTGGCAGGTTGAAGAGCGCCGCCATGGTTTGGCCCTTTTCAGGGTGTGAGGACGAGGCCTGCCCGCCCCTCCCCCTTTTAACTCACCCCCACCCGTGCTATGATGAGACGGGTTACCATGAAGATTTGTTGCTTTTTCGCGGTCTGGGCTCCCGTACTGCGCTTATTGTCGTGGCCCGCCCCGGTGCACGCCCAATTCGCCTACGTCACTAACAATGGCGCGATTACCATCACCCAATACAATGACAGCGGCGGCATGCCCACCAACGGCATCGTAGTGATTCCCAGTGTCATCAACAACCTACCAGTCACCACCATTGGACCCCATGCCTTTTACAACACCCCCGGCCTGACCAACGTGGTGATTCCCAACAGCATCACCAACATTGGCTCCGATGCCTTCGAATACTGCGTGCGGCTCGCCAACGTGGCGATTCCGAACAGCGTCCAGTCCATCGGGGTAGCCGCCTTCTACAATTCGGGTCTGACGAATGTGACGCTGCCCAACGGGCTCACCACCCTCGCCAACGGGGTGTTCGAGTACTGCTTTAACCTGCAGTCGATTGCGGTTCCCGATACCGTCACCAGCATCGGCAACTCAGCCTTCCTGCAATGCGGACTGACCCGGGCCACCCTCGGCCGCAGCGTCACCAATCTCGGCTCCGATGTGTTCAATGGCTGTCCGCACCTGACGAATGTCTTTTTCCTGGGAAGCGCGCCGGCGACCAATGTCAATGAGTTTGGAGGCAGTCCCCAGGCCGTGGTGTATTATCTGCCGGGGACCTCCGGCTGGGACACGAACTTCGCCGGGGCACCAGCCCTGCTCTGGAACCCGCAGGTGCAGGCCGGCGATGGGGGCTTTGGCGTGGGGGCGCTGGGCTTCGGCTTCAACGTCGTGGGCACTGCCAACATTCCCATCGTTCTGGAGGCGTGCACCAACTTGGGAGCCCCGGTGTGGGAACCGCAGCTAACTACCAATTTAACTGGCGGCTCGGTCTTCTTCACGGACCTCGGATGGGCCGGTTACCCCAGCCGCTACTACCGCCTGCGCTCCCCTTAGTACCAAGCAAGTGTCTTCCAGCCGCACCGCGTGTGGGCTGCTCACTATTGACACTAATCCGCCGCCGGCCCTCACGCATTGCGCGGCGATTGCATCCGCACCATCGAGCCCGCCCGCGCCCTCGCCACCTGAATCTTGACGCTGGAGAGCACCCTCTTCGACTTTGTTGACCAAGCCTCCGCCACATTGCCGTTTGGCACGATCCACCTCCCAGGCCGCCCCCGCAAGGCCTGCAGGGGTTCTCGCGTGTCGGCCAGGAAGGGGATTTCGGGGGCCGTACCGGCAATCGGAAATCAGCCAGGCGGAATCACACTACCTGTAGTGTCAGCCGCCCTCGGGCGAGCCCAAGATATGGTGTTATTTTTGCCGTTTCCGGCTCAAGGGGCTCCAGACTACAACGGTTGGGTTCGCGGACGGGTTTCGGGACGGGGATGCGAATGGCGCCGAGGCACGTCAAAACGCCTGCTTGCCGCGCCTCGCCAGAAGGGTGAAGATTAAGACTTCTGGCTATTGGGGCGCTGCGATCACGGGTGGGGCGGAAGCCGCGGCAGGCAATGGGCGCGGCACGACAAACCGCGGCTGGCCAAGGCTGCGCGAAGCTTCCTCGCGAAAGCACGACCGCAGTTTCTTCCGTGACCAGACAATGAAACCGACGTCCTTGGCAATGGCCAAGGCAGCGCCCAGGACCGCACTCAACAGCGGCCACCAGACGAACCACGACATAGACT
>Ga0335078_10014223_pt1 | contig 11807 bp, 12 predicted proteins | sample Lox_Sample_32_FD_206711 | JGI IMG/M metagenome (GOLD analysis project Ga0335078, IMG submission 206711) | Soil microbial communities from Loxahatchee National Wildlife Refuge, Florida, United States - Lox_Sample_3.2 | ecosystem: Environmental > Terrestrial > Soil > Wetlands | place: USA...
CGCCAGTTCCGTTACAGGGGCAAGAATCAGGTAAGAAACAGCATCGAGCGTTCCTACGCGGCGTCGGCCGGCTACCTGGCCCAGGCGGCCGGCCGCCGCTGACCGTCCGCCGCTGACCGTCCGCCGCTGACCGTCCGCCGTCCGCCGTCCGCCGTCCGCCAGGAGCCGCCGATGCTACCGCCGACGCCGATCCGCCGATTCCTCCTTGTGCCGCTCGTGGTGCTGATCGCCGGCGCCATGGCCGCACTCGCCCCGCCTGTCGCGCTGCTGTCCGTCGCCTTCAACCAGCTCAAGCGGCGGACCCGCCCGGGCAGGCCGCGCCGGTCAAGGCTGCTGCGGGTGGTCATACTCGGGCTCGCCTGGTCGACGGGCGAGGTCGCTGCGCTGACCGTCTTTCTCTGCCTGTGGCTGGTCAGCGGGTTTGGCGGGCGGCTGGACACCGAGCCGTACCAGGCGCGCCAGTACGGGATCATGCGGCGGTTCCTCGACCTGGTCTACCGGGTGGCCGGCCGTACGTGCGGGCTGAGCGTGACGGTCGACGGCCCGCGGCAGGCGGTACCGCCCCAGACCGTACCGCCCCAGACCGTACCGCCCCAGACCGTACCGCCCCAGACCGTACCGCACAGGGACCGCCCGCTCATCGTGCTCAGCCGCCACGCCGGGCCCGGCGACTCACTGCTGCTTATCCACCACCTGCTCAACGTGTGCGGGCGCCGTCCCCGCGTGGTCATGAAGGCGACGCTGCAGCTCGACCCGACCGTGGACGTCCTGGCCAACGGCCTGCCCAACGCGTTCCTGCGCCGCGCGGCGCACGCGGGCAAGGTCGCCGGGTCCAGGCAGCACACCGAGCAGATCCGGCGACTCGCGGCCGGCATGACCTCGGCGAGCGCCCTGGTCATCTTCCCCGAGGGCGGTAACTGGACGCCGCTGCGCTGGCACCGGGCCGCCGACCGGCTCCGCCGGGCCGGGCGTCCCGATCTCGCCGAACGAGCGCGTGCGATGCCCAACGTGCTGCCGCCGCGCGCCAGCGGCGCGCTCGCCGCGATCGCGGCCTGCCCGCAGGCGGACGTGGTCTTCGTCGCCCACGCCGGCCTCGACCGGCTGCTCAGCGCGCGCGACGTGTGGCGCAGCCTGCTCACGGACATGGAGGTGCGCGCCCGCTGGTGGCGGGTACCCGCGGCCAGCGTCCCGCGGTCGGTCAGCCGCGACGCCCAGGTCAGCTGGCTCTACGACTGGTGGGCGCGCATCGACGCCTGGATCGCCGAGCAGAACCCGCTGCCGTCGGACACGCAGGCGGTCTCCGTGGTGTCATCACAGGCAGCCCCCATTTAACGGTCACGGCGGCTGGCGCCTGCCGTCGCGGAGCACGCTCAGCGGGCCGGTGACTCGCGGTCCAGGTGATCCTGCCAGGCGTCCTGGAGCCTGGCGAGCTCGATGTCGCGGGCTCGCCTGCCGTCGGCCCGCCGCACCGCCCGCGAGGCCATCGCAAGCACGACGGCGAGCGAGGCAAGCCAGCCGAGCCACAGCCACCAGTGCCTGTCGGTGAACGCGTAGGAGCAGCAGATAAGCGTCATGCCGAACAGCGCACCCGCGCCGGCCCGCCACAGTGGCCGCAGCGGGTCACCGCGGCTCTCCAGCTCGAGCTCGAGCCGCGCGTGGAACTCGCCCCAGGAGTCAGCCTGCTCCGGCGGGAGAAGCTGACGGCCCATGCGATCGCCTTCGTTCTACGACGAGACGCTGACGTGACTCATCGTAGGACCGCGGTTTCGCCGTGACCAGGATTACTTGATGGCCAGGTAGGCAAGCGACCCAAGGCCGGCGACGAGGCAGTAGATGCCGAACGGGTTCAGTGATTTGTCCTCGCTGAAGTACTTCGTCAGGAAGCGGACGGACAGGAAGGCGGCGACGCCGGCGATCAGCGACCCGACGAGGACCGGCCCGTGCATGCCCTTCGTCATCGGCCCGGTCAGGTCGGGCACCTTGAGCACGCCGGCGGCGAGTATCACCGGCGCCGACAGCAGGAAGGAGAACCGCACCGCGTCCTCGCGGCGCAGCCCGCGCCACATCCCGGCCACGGTGACCATGCCGTCCCTGCTGATGCCGGGCAGCAGGGCGAGGATCTGCGCGCCGCCCACGATGACCGCCTGCCGGTAGTCCATGGTGGACAGCCGCCGGTCCGCGGCCACCGCCGGATCGGCGGCCGCGGCCGCAGGGACCTGTCCGCCTGGCGCCTGTCCGCCTGGCGCCTGCCCGGCCGCGTGCCTTCCCGGCACCCGGCCGTACTGCTCAGGCTGCTGCCCGTACTGGCCCCGGCCGTTGCCCGGCCGGCCGTTGCCGCCCGGCCCCTGCTGCTGCTGTTGCCACGGCTGCTGCGAGTACCCGTCCGGCCCGGGCCTGCCCGCCGGCCGCCCGGGATCCGGCCGCCCGGGAACCGGCCCGCGCGGCGGAACGGACGGCACGGCGGCGGTCGCCGCGCCGCGCGCGCCTAGCCGCGCCCGCCGCATCCGCTCGCTGAGCAGCAGGATGACCCCGTTGACCGCGAGGAAGACCGCCGCGAGCTCCGGCTTGGCGAACACGTTCGTGAACACCTTCTGCAACGCCACGCCCACGATGCCCACCGGGATCGTGCCCAGGATGATCATCCAGGCCAGCCGCTCGTCCGGCGTGGTGGCCGACCGCCGCCGCAGCGACGAGAGGAACCCAGCCGCGATGCGCAGCCAGTCCCGCCAGAAGTAGGCGATCATCGCGACCGCCGTCGCCACGTGCAGCCCCACGATGAACGCCAGGTACGGCGACCCCGGGGCGGACACGTTGAGCGCGTTCGCCCAGCTGCCGCCGATCAGCGCCGGGAGCAGCACGTTGTGCCCCAGGCTGGAGATCGGGAAGAGCTCGGTCACGCCCTGGACGAGACCGGTGACGACCGCCTCGAGGTAGGTGAGGTGGTACGACATCAGCTTGCCTCCCTTTCCAGTGCCCCAAGCAGTCGTTACAATTTCTACAGACTCGTAGATGTTAGCCGATGAGGGGGGCGATTGGCACCCGATGGGCGACCGACCTGAGAACACTAGCCGGCGGGCCGCCGGGCAGCTGGAGGCCGCGGCCCTCGACGTGCTGCAGCGCGCCGGCTCCGCCCTGTCGCCCGGCGAGGTCAGGGAGCGGATCGGCGGCGAGCTCGCGTACACCACCGTGGTGACGATCCTCTCGAGGCTGCATGCCAAGGGCATGCTCAGCCGGTACAAGGACGGGCGCGTTCACCGGTACGCCCCGGTCGCCGACCAGCCCGGGCTCGCCGCCAGGCGGATGGCCCGCGTCCTCGATGAGGAGGCCGACCGCGAGGCGGTGCTCGCGCGGTTCGTCTCGTCGCTGTCCGACAGGGACGAGGAACTGCTGCGCAAGATGCTGGCCGACCCAGGCCAGGGAGCCTGACGATGCCCAGGCACGGCGCACCGCACATGGCACGGCGCAGCGCACGGCGGGCACGGCCATGCGCGTAGCCGTCTACGTCCCACTGCTCATCCCGGCGCTCGCGGCCCTGGCGGCCAGGCCGCTCGGCGGCAGGCTCCCGCCGCCGGCCGCGACCTGGCTGCTCGTCGTGAGCACGCTCGTCCTGGCGCTCACCTCCAGTGCCGTGCTCGGCCTGCTCGCGCTGTCCGCGCTGGTGCGGGTCTCGTTCGTGGACGCCGTCGGCCACATGTCGGCGGCGGTCATCCGCGGCGGCGACGCGGTGTCGCTGCCCGTCGCGCTGCTGGCGGGCGGGCTGCTCGCGCTGGCCGCCACGGCCGCGTGCCGCGCGTTCTTGCGGCGGGCCGCCGCGATCGCCGCCGCGCACCGCCGCGCCCGCACGCTGCCGGGAACCGGCCAGGTCGTGGTGACCGCGGATGCCTCCGCCGACGCCTACACGATCCCCGGCTGGCCCTGCAGGATCGTGATCACCCAGGGCATGCTCGACGCGCTGGCCGGCGCGGAGCGCGACGTGCTGCTCGCCCACGAGCGCGCGCACGCCAGGAACTTGCACTACCTGTTCACGTCCGCCGCCCGGCTGGCCGCCGCCGCCAACCCGCTGCTCCGCCCGGTCGCCGCCGAGGTCGGCTACGTCATCGAGCGCTGGGCCGACGAGCACGCCGCGGCGGAAACAGGCGACCGGGCGCTCACCGCCCGCGCGGTCGCCCGCGCCGCGCTCGCGGCCGCCGCCTCCCCGCCGGACCGCGACGCGGCGGTGACCGCGCTCGGCCTCATCACCCAGGAGGGAGAGCCTCGCGGTACGGCGAGCCCGGCCAGGCGCAAGCGCCGCACGCCCCGTCCCGGCCCGGTACCGCGCCGCGTCGCCGCGCTGCTCGCCCCGCCACAGGGACTGGCGCCTGGGCCGTCCATGCTGCTGCTCGCCGCGGCCGTGCTGCTCGTGGTCATCTCCGGCGCCGCGGCCCTGGAGGCGGCCCGCGACCTGCACCAGCTCATCGAGCTCGCCCAGTCCCCGCCCCGCTGAGCCGCCCCGCCCCGCTGAGCGGCTCCGCCCTGCTGAGCGGCCCCGCCCCGCTGAGCGCGGGCCGATCGCGCCTGGGTGATCCCATCACGTGGGAAACGCCCGCCAATTGTGTGTTAGGAGTGACATTTCCGCCGCGCTTTTTTGTCGTCGCATCGATGGGATCGGCGCGCGGCCCGGAGCCACAATCGCGGAAGGACAGCCGTAACTGGGGCCGGAGGTTACCCGACATGGCGATGCCAACCGCGCTGGAAATATCCAGGCAGGCAACTCTCAAGCCAATCACAGAAATCGCCGAGGACGTCGGCATCCCGCCCTGGCTCATCGAGCAGCACGGCGAGCACGTCGCGAAGATCGACCTCAGGGCGATCGAGGAACTGCAGGACCGGCAGAAGGCCAAGTACGTCGTCGTCACCGCCATCACCCCGACCCCGCTCGGCGAGGGCAAGACCACCACCACGATCGGGCTCGGCATGGCCTTCCGCCACATCGGCAAGAAGGCGACCATCGCCATCCGGCAGGCATCGATGGGCCCCACGTTCGGCATCAAGGGCGGCGCGGCGGGCGGCGGCTACTCGCAGGCGGTACCGTTCGAGCTGCTCAACCTGCACCTGACCGGCGACATGCACGCGGTCACCGCGGCGCACAACCAGATCGCCGCGATGGTGGACAACAGCCTCCACATGGGCAACCCGTTCGGCCTTGACCTGAACCAGATCACCTGGAAGCGGGTGATGGACATCAACGACAGGGCGCTGCGCAACATCGTGATCGGCCTTGGCGCGGCGGGAGACGGCGTCCCGAGGCAGGCGGGCTTCGACATCACCGCGGCGAGCGAGGTGATGGCGGTTCTTGCGCTGTCTAAGAGCCTCAAAGACCTGAGGGAACGCCTGGGGCGCATTGTCGTCGGCTACACCAAGGCGGGCGAGCCGGTCAGCGCCGAGCAACTGCAGGCGGCCGGCGCCGCCGCGGTGATGATGCGCGAGGCGCTCAAGCCGAACCTGCTGCAGACGCTGGAGAACACCCCGGTCTTCGTGCACGCCGGCCCGTTCGGCAACATCGCGCACGGCAACTCGAGCGTGGTCGCGGACCTCATCGGCATCCACACCGGCGACTTCCTGGTCACCGAGGCGGGCTTCGGCGCCGACATGGGCGCCGAGCGGTTCTTCAACATCAAGTGCCGCGTCTCTGGCCTCAAGCCGGACGCCGCCGTGGTGGTCGCGACGGTGCGCGCGCTGAAGAGCCACTCAGGCAAGTACAGGGTCGTCGCGGGCCGCCCGCTCCCCGAGGACATGCTGCGGGAGAATCCGGAGGACGTCGCGATCGGCGCGGCGAACCTGCGCAAGCAGCTGGGGAACATCCGCGCGCACGGCGTCGAGCCGGTCGTCGCGATCAACGCGATGCCGTCGGACTTCGCCTCGGAACGCGACGTCATCCACGAGCTCGCCGCGTCGATGGGCATCAGGTCCGCGGTCGGCACCCACTTCGCCGACGGCGGCCGCGGCGCCACCGAGATCGCCGAGGCGGTGGCCGAGGTGGCGAGCAAGCCGAACAGCTTCCACCACCTGTACCCGTCGCAGGCGACGCTGCGGGAGAAGATCGAGGCCATCGCCACTCAGGTCTACGGTGCCGACGGCGTGGACTACGCGCCGCTTGCGAGCAGGCAACTCGACGGCTACGAGCGGAACGGCTTCGGCAACCTCCCGGTCTGCATCGCCAAGTCGCAGTACAGCCTGAGCCACGACGCGAACCTCAAGGGTGCGCCCGCCGGCTGGCGCCTGCCGGTCCGCGAGGTCCGCGCCAGTGTCGGCGCCGGCTTCGTCTACCCGATCTGCGGCGACATGCGCACCATGCCTGGCCTGGCGAGCAAGCCCGCCGCGATCAGCATCGACCTCGACGACGACGGCAACATCGTCGGCCTCTATTAACGCCACGACTGGAGGACAACGAGCAGGTCCCTGGTGGCCAGGGCAGGCGCGGACCAGTCCATCCGCCTCCCTGGCCCTCGCGGTTGAGCCCGAACGAAGGCGGCTTATTTCAGTTCCGCAAAGATCCCCAGAATACCTTCCGGAAGCATTCAGCTCTCCTACAGTTTGTGCCAATGTGGCACCTTTTGAGGGAGAACACGAATGGCGAGCGATCGGCGGCGTTTGGCGAGCGTGGCAACAACTGGCGCGCTGGGTGCGTGCTGCCTGGCGGCCGTCGGCTGTGGTAGCGGCGGTGCCCCGGGTCCGCTGGCGAACCAGACGGGGGCACAGGTGCTGGCGGAGACCCTTGCGGACCTCAAGGCCGCGCCCAGCGTGACGGTGGACGGCACCGTTATCGCGTCGGGCCAGTACACCACCATCCTCGGGGGAATCGTTCCAGGCAAGGGCTGCACGGTGACGGTCATGCAAGGTTCCCTCGGTGCTCAGGGCGCCGCCACGTACATAACGGTCGGTGAGACCATCTACTTCAAGCTGGACAGCACCATGTGGCAGCGCATAGCCGGGGCTAACGCGGCCACGGTCACCCAGTTCCTCGGCGGAAGGTACATCAAGGACTCGCTATCCGACCCCAAGATGCACCTGCCCTATGTCGGCAACTGCGCCATCACCGATACGCAAGCCTGGGCAGGAGCCGTCGCCAAGGGCCAGGTCACCTCGCTCAACGGCGTCCAGGTGCTGCCACTCAAGAATTCCCGCGGCGACGTGATTTACGTGACCGATACGCGCAAGCCGGAGGAGGTCCAAATGGACGCCGCTCCCCTCCCTGGCACGACCGACCCGGCAGGCGAGACCACCTACACGCTCGGCGCGCCCGTCACGCTGACCCCGCCCCCGGCCAGCCAGGTGATAAACGCCGCAACCCTCGGCCTGTGACGCCCGGCAGGTGAAACACGCCCCCGTTCGGCGCGGGCCAACCGCAACGCCCGCGGATCGGTCGCGTTCTGTGATTCAAGGGGCCTGCGTGACCAACGACGGCTTTGGGCCACGTGTTATTCACGGATGAGCGCTGGCAGCGCCATGATCGTGAAGAGTTGTGGTGTTATGAAGGTTTTATAGCGTGGGAACGCTAACAACCCTTCATGATCATGCTCCGGGCCGCCGCAGAGATTGGAATTTTCCCGGCAAAAGGGATAATTCACTCTATGCTGCGGCGGAATGAGCTCGCTTGAGCCCCGGGACGGCGGCTAGCCGCCGTCCCGGGGCTCGCGGCCATGGTGGTCGCCGGCGCCAGAACCAGAACCGGAGCGGGAGCCCGCGTTGAGGCTGGCGCCGGGACCGGCGCAGGCGCCCGCGTTGGGGCTGGCGTTGTCGCAGCGCAGCGAGGCGGCGATGGCGTCTTGCCAGGACCCCAGGTAGGCGGGGTAGCCGTCGGCGAATTCTGCCAGCTTGTGCTCGGCGATGCCGGTGAGCGCGGTCAGCTCGTACATGACCTCGACCTCGCTGTGCTGGCCGGCGGGGCTGACGGTGACCGTCACGGTGCCGGCCAGGTCGCCCGGGGTCACCCGGGCGTAGCAGATGCGCTTGCCGGTATCCCGGCCGGTGACGAGCCAGATGGTGTGCTGGCCGTGGGCGCTGGTCTCGAAGACGGTGCCCGGCTCGGTGTCGTCCGCGGCCGGGGCGGGGAACCGGGGGTGCCAGCCGTGCGCCCAGTCCTGCTCGCCGCGCGGGGTGAACAGGCGGAAGGCCTCCGCGGGCGGCAGGGCGACCTCGATCCGGCCGGCGAGCCGGCGCCGTGTGCCGCTCACGGCCGTTCTTCCATCTGGTGCGAGTCTTCCATCTGGTGCGAGTCGGCGGCGGTCAGGGTGAGCCCGTAGACCTCCTTGAGCTGCTCGATCTTGGCGAGGGTCGGCGCACCGAATGGTGCCTTGCCCTCGAAGGCGTGCAAGACGATGCCCTCGACCAGGTCGCCGAGTGACAGGTCGAGGTACTCGGCAAGCCCCTTGAGCACCTTCAGCGTGTTGCGCTCGACGCGCAGTCCGGTCTGCACCCGCTCCACTGTTACCATGATAACAAGTTACTATGATAACAAGTTACCACGGTAAAAGAAGCCTGCCGCCCTCGCGAGCATGCCCGCCAGGACGGCCGGGCACCGCGCCGCCCGCCTGAACTCCGCAGGTTGTTACTTGCGCCTGGGCTCGACAAGCAGGTGGATGACGTCGTGCGTCGTTCCCCTTGGCGAGCAGGCTCCTGGCGGCCTGCCAGGTCGCGGGCGGGTCGTCGTGCCAGGCTTCCTCGGAGGCCGGGCCAGTCAGGTCCACCTGCCCCTGCCACGGCTGGCCCGGCAGCGTTACGATTGCGCTGAATTAGGGTCGAGAGACCGCAGGAGCGAATGAGGCGAGCGCGATGTTTGTGTCGGTCATCCACGCGGTCCTCATCGCCGGGCTCGTCGTGCTCATCGCGGCGGCGGTCGCCTTCGAGGTCTTCTGCCTGGTGGCGCTCGCCAAGACCAGGCACACGCGGTACCTGCCGAAATGGGCGTGGGCGGTGCTCATCTGCGTCTCGGGCCTCGGCGGCTTCGCCTTCCTCGCCTTCGGCACCGGCTAGCGCACCGCCTCCGCACGTGGCGCCCGGCGCGGGCGGCTATCCCCAGACCTGCTGCGCGGTGACCGCGACCAGTTCCAGCTTGCGCTTTTCCTGGTCGATGGTCAGCAGGTTGCCGCGCTCGGTCGACGCGAACCCGCACTGCGGTGACAGCGCGAGGTTCTCCAGCGGCACGTACCTGGCCGCCTCGTCGATCCGCCGCCGCAGCTCGTCCGGTGACTCAAGCACCGGCGTCTTGGACGAGATCAGCCCGAGCACGACGACAGCGCCGGGCCGCACGAAGCGCAGCGGCTCGAACCCGCCGGCCCGGTCGGTGTCGTACTCAAGGAGAAACCGGTCCACGTCCACGGTGCCGAACAATCGCTCCGCCAAGGGCTCGTAGCCGCCCGCCGCCAGCCAGGCGCTGCGGTTGTTGCCACGGCAGATGTGCATGCCGATCGTCACGTCCTGGTTCCTCGCCCGGGCCGCCGCGATCATCGCCTGGTCGGCGGCGAGCGTCGACTCGAGGATGGCCGAGGCGGGAACCTCGCCAAGACCCCGCGAGGCGCGGTACTGCTCGTCGAGCACCATCAGGTAACCGAGCGAGTCGAGCTGGAGCCAGCCCACCCCCTGGTCCACCAGGCCGGTGATCTCCTCGGCCTGCAGCGCCACCAGGTCGGCGACCAGGTCCGCCGGCGTCGGGTACGCGGCGGCGGACAGGCCGGGCCGCCATAGCTGCGCGCCCATCGAGGAACTGATCATGGTGACCTTGTACGGCCCGGGGGAGTGCTCGGCCATGAAGGCCGCCTCGACGCTGGTCCGCGCGTTCTTCCTGAACACCTTGCCGGTCACCGCGGCGTAGTGGAGGCTGGTCTCCTCGGCAGGCGGGGTGCCGCCGCCGCGGTGCCAGGTCGGCGGGTACGGCGGCGGCGCGAGCACCGTCCCGCCGACCGACTCCATCATCCCGGCCATCCAGCTTTCCCTGCGGACCTCGCCGTCGGTGAAGACGCCGATCCCGGCCGCGCGCTGCACGGCGATCGCGTCGAGCGCCGCACGGTCCTCCGCGGCGCGCAGCTCGTCGTCGGTCAGCTGGCCGGCGCGGTGCCGTGCCCGTGCGTCAAGCAGGTACGCGGGACGCAGCAGGCTGCCGACGTGCTCCGCGTGAATGGAAGCGTGCCGAGATCCGGGCGCGGCCACCGTGACCGCCCTAGCCCCAGACCTTCGCCGCGGTGTCGACGACGAGCTCCAGCTTGGCCTTCTGCTCATCCGCGGTGAGCACGTTGCCCGCCGAGGTGGAGGCGAACCCGCACTGCGGTGACAGCGCCAGGTTCTCAAGCGGCACGTAACGAGAAGCCTCGTCGATCCGCCGCCGCAGGTCGTCCTGCGATTCGAGCACCGGTGTCTTGGACGAGATCAGCCCGAGCACGACGACCGCGCCAGGCCGGACGAAGCGCAGCGGCTCGAACCCGCCGGACCGCTCGTCGTCGTACTCGAGCAGGAACCGGTCCACAGGCACGGTGCCGAACAGCTGCTCCGCGACCGGCTCGTACCCGCCCTTGGCCATGTAGGCGGAGCGGTTGTTGCCGCGGCAGATGTGCATCCCCACGGTGACGTCCGGGTTCGCCGCCTTGATGCCGCCCGCGATCGCCGTGTCGGCCGCGACCGACGCGGCGAGTATCACCCGCGGGTCCATCGGGTTCAGCGTCGCCGCGCGGAACTCGTCGTCGAACACCTGGTTGTAGGACAGCGAGTCGAGCTGCACCCAGCGCGTGCCGAGCGAGGCGAGCTCGGCGACCTCCGCGACCTGCAGCGCCACCAGGTCGTTGACCAGCTCGGCCGGGTCCGGGTAGGCGGTGTCGCTCACCCCGAGCTGCCACGTCATCGCGCCCATCGCCGCCGACATCATGGTGATCTTGAACTGGCCGGGCAGCTGCGCGGCCATGTACGCGGCCTCCACAGCGGTCAGGTGGTCCTTCTGGAACACCTTGGCCGCGGCCGCCGTCATCACGAAGTCGGTCTCCTCCTCAGGCGGGACCTCGCCGCTCGCCCGGTGCCAGGTGACCATCGGCGTCTGCACCTGGCTCATCCCGCCGATCGACTCGAGGATGCCGGTCATCCAGTTCGTCCGGCGTACCTCGCCGTCGGTGAAGACCCGCATCCCCGCCGACCGCTGCAGCTCGATGTTCTCCGCCGCCGCCCGGTCCTCCGCCGCCCGCAACTCGCCCTCGGTGAGATTGCCTGCCTTGTGCTCGGCGCGGGCGGCAAGCAGCCACGGCTGCCGCAGCAGGCTGCCAACGTGCTCGGCGTGAATGTCCGTTGCCATGACTTCCGTCTCCTTTGCGCGGATGTTTTGCGCGGATGTCCCACAGATAGCTGATCCGCCACCTAATCTCCGCCGTGCGCTCCAGCCCCGCAACCCTCCTGGCCACAAAACACCGCTCGCCATCTCCGCGTCCCCGCACGACAAGCCCATGCCAGAGGAACGAGAGCGTGGAAACCCGGACCGCCCATGACCGATCTTGCGCTCGTCGAGGAGGCCGGACTTGCCGTAGCGCCGCACGGTGCGCACCGAGACGTGGCGCCGGGCGGCGGCCTCAAGGACGCAGGGGGACGTGCGGGCATCTACGGGGAGAGCGCCGTATGATCCGGGTATGAGCGATCGCAAGGCCCGTGTCACCGTCACTATCGACCCGCACCTCGCCGCCTACGCCGAGCAGCTCGTGGAAGCCGGCAAGGCGCCGTCCGTCTCGGCTGTGGTCAACGACGCGCTGGAAGCGGACCGGCTCCGCGACCAGAGGGGGCGGCGGCTCCTGAAGGAA
>Ga0335078_10014224_pt1 | contig 11807 bp, 10 predicted proteins | sample Lox_Sample_32_FD_206711 | JGI IMG/M metagenome (GOLD analysis project Ga0335078, IMG submission 206711) | Soil microbial communities from Loxahatchee National Wildlife Refuge, Florida, United States - Lox_Sample_3.2 | ecosystem: Environmental > Terrestrial > Soil > Wetlands | place: USA...
GTGCGTCTTGCGCACCCACTCGCGATGGCCGGTGAAAGGCGCGCCGTGCGATGGCAGGATCAGGTCCACATCCAGCGCGGCAATGCAATCGAGAGAGGAAAGAAATTCGCCCAGCGCATCGCGCCCCGGCTGCCATCCGATGTTGGGCGAGATGTGCTGCAGGATGTGATCGCCAGAGATCAGCACGCGCCGCTCCCGGTCGTAGAGACAGACGTGGCCGGGCGAGTGCCCCGGCGTCCAGATGACTTCCAGCAGGCCGTGAGCGGTCGCGATGGTCTCGCCGCCGCGGAGCAGGCGGTCGGGCGCCAGCCGCTCGAAGCTTTGCTGGATATCGAACATGGAGGAGTACACCAGCGCGCGCATCTCAGGCGAGACGCCGGCCGTGGTCAGGATCTCCTGCTGCCAGTCACGGTGTAGATCCGTGTCGGTGACGTGGACCAGCAGCTCGTGGTCGGCCCCATGCAGGTCGAGAGGCGCGCCGGTCAGGGCGATGAGCTTGGAGGCCAGGCCCATGTGGTCCGGGTGGATGTGGGTGAGCAGGATGCGGCGAATATCGCGCCAGTCGACAGACAGACCCTCCAGCGCGCGGGCCAGCGCGTCGAAGCAGGCCTCGGTCTGCATGCCGGTATCAATCAGCAGCCAGCCCGTTTCCAGACGAACCAGGTAGACGTTCACGATGCCCAGGGAAAAGGGAAGAGGCAGCTCCAGCATGTGGATGCCGGGCACCACCTCGCGATAATCGCCGCCGATTTCGAGATAGGGGGTCAAGGGGTGATCCTAGCACAGTGGGTGGTGGCCGGGTTCGGCCAGAGTGGTCGCTTGCGGCCAACGCACATTTCGCGGACTGACTGACGCCAAAGGACTTGATGTGTGGCACGCGTAATGCTACAAGTCCGGCGGAGGTGGCACATGAAAAAAGGATTGCTGGCTTTGGCACTTGCGCTGATGACCCTGGCGCCGGTGAGCGCCCCGGCGGCCATATGGTACCGCGGGTATTGGGGACCGTATTGGGGTCCGGCTTATTACGGCGCCTACTATCCCTACGCCGGCCACGTTAAGCTGGATACCAAGGTGAAGGACGCCGAAGTGTTTATCGACGGCGCGTTCGCGGGGACCACACACCAGGCTAAGTCGATGTATCTGCGCCCCGGCACTTACAACATCGAAATTCGGGAAGCCGGCTCGACGAAGTTCACCCAACGGATTTTCGTAGTGGCGGGCCGGACGCTGCACTTGCGGCCAACATTGTGACCTTACGGCTTCAGCACCTCTTCAAAGAACGCCAGCGCACGTGGGTCGTGGGATTGGCCCAGCCAGAACATGGCCTGCTTGCGCACGGCTGGATTCCGGTTCGCGCGGGCCACCTGAATCAGCATCGGCACTCCTTCGTCGTGCGGTAGCTGCTGCAAGGCGAAGACGGCCTTCTTCTTCACCTCGGTATCCGGATCGTTCTCGATCGCGCCCGAAATCGCGCCCACGGCTTTGTTCCCGGCTTTCTGCGCCAGCCAGAAAAGCGCCTGCCCGCGCACGTGGGAGCTGGCGTCGTGGCGCGCCACCGCGATCATGGTATCCACTGCCTGCGGCTCCTGGCTGATGGAAAGCGCAAAGACGGCCTTGTCCCGGATGTGATCGCTCGAGTCTTCGGTGACGATGCGGCGCAACAGATCGTATCCGCGCCGTCCGCGCGCCGCGCCCAGCCAGAAGACGGCTTTCTCGCGCAGGGACTCAGGCTGTCCCGCGGCCGCGAACCGCTCTAGGACCTCGTCGGCCGCGGTGTCCGCGTGTAGCGCGATAGCCGTCACCGCGCCGTCACGCAAGTGCTCGCTGTCCGCGGTGACGAAAGACGCGAGGAAGGCCACGCTTTCGGCCGGGCGCACATCGCGCAACCAGCGCAGCGGCACTCCGTCGGCATCCAGCTGGCAATCGCCCGAAATCGCGCGGATCTTGCTTACATGGTTGTCCTCAATGCGAAACAGAATCTGCACCTGGCCGGGCGGCTCCAGGTGCACCGGGCCGGGCGCGCGCATCCCCTCGTTGTAATTGCAATTGTGGTCGTGGCCGGGGACGGCCGGCACGGTGTAGCCGACCCAGGCCGGCTGCGGCTGGGCATATTGCTCGTGGAAGATTTGTTGGAGCGAAGAAGCGGGGCTAAAGCCCCGCGCGGGCTGAAGCCCGCCCTCCAAGGAGAGCAATAGCATGAGCAGAATCGGTTTCATTTGTTTAGCAGCTCCAGCATGTATTCGGTGGCGTCCTTGGATCCCATAATCGAGAGCTTGCTCACGATCATCTTCTTCAACTCGGGATTGGATTCCTTGCGCGCCAGATTCACCAGGGCCTTGGCGTTGCCCTGAATGAACAGCGCGTTGACGATCTCGCCGCGCAAGGCCGGATCGGTTTCGGAACCGTACATGGAGATCAGGGCAGGGGCGGTCTGCTCGCCCATCAGGCCCAGGCTGTGGATGGCGGCCCTGCGCAGCCGCATATCCTTTTCCATGCGGGCCACTTCCATCAGTTTGTCGCCATTGCCGCCAACGAACATGGAATGCAGGATCGTTTCCTTGACCTCCACGGAAGGCTCGGCCTGATAAAGCTGCCAAAGCTCGGACTGGCCGCCGCTGATGCCAAGCTGATGGATGGCGTCCATGCGCAGATCGGGATTCTTCTCCGACTTGGCGGCCTGCAACAGGTGGTCGCGGTCGCCGGAAATCATAAAGCTGTGCAGGATGGTGCGCTTCACGTTCACGTCGTTGGAACTGGCGTAGAGATCGGCAAGAACCTGCCGGTTTTCTTTGGAACCCAGGATGCCCAGGTAGTGGATGGCTTTCATCTGCAAGTCGGGACCGGAGCCGCCGCGCGCGATCCGCAGCAGGATCTGGCGAGCTCTCGCGTTGTCAGTCTGGGACAGCACGAACAGCGCGCGCTCTTTCAGCCTGGAAGACTGGTTGCCTTGCAGCAACTTTTCGAGCAGTGGAACGGCACGCTCAGGATCGCTGTTCATGATCCCGTTGAGGGCCATCAGTTTCAAGTCTTCGTCCGGCTCGGCATTCGGGTTGACCTTCTCGCCAGAGGCCTGGCGCACCTCGATTTCCAGAGCTTTGGCGTCGTCCTGCCAGCGGCTGTTGGCGTACGCCTTGCGCAACTGGGCCAAGGCGGCGAGAGCTTCCGCGCGCCGGGCGATTTTGGCCAAGGCGTAGGCCTTCCAGTAGAGCGCCTCATCGGCATGCGCGCTTTTTTCGGAAGCCAACGCGCTGAAAGCCTGTACGGCTTCGTCCCAACGGGCGGCGTCGATGTCGGCCTTTGCCTTTTGGAGGAGGCGGTCCTCGTCGGAGGCCTTGCTGGCCGACTTCTGGAAGAAGTTCTCGCTTTGGGGCGCTTCCACGGCTTGTGCCAGCGCCAGCCCGGCGGGCGCCAGCGCGGCCGCCATGATTGTCAAGAAACGTAATTTAGACATTTTGTTTTTTTCCTATAAAGTATTCTGGTTAGCCGGCGGCACAGCCCGTTCTTCGCGATGGCGCACGGCAGACCCGGCCACGCGCACCTCGAACAGGATGCCGTCGCCTTCGATGCGTCGCCGCAGGTTCTCCACCTCTTCCGGCGTGAGGCGGTCCGGCCCGTGCGCGATTTCCAGCAACACCGGCTCCAGATCGTCGAGGACGCTGGACACACGGGTATCGCCGGTGCGCGCGGCGGTCTGGCGGTACAACCGGTTCTCGGCCACCAGGTCGCCGGCGCGCTCGCGCTCGGAAGCCACGTCGAGCGGCTCGCCGGGCCGCGCATTCACGAGCTCGAGCAGCACGGTCTGGGAGCGCTCCAGGTGGTCGCCCACGGCCACCAGCAAAATGCGCTCGCGCACCTGGCCGGCATTCGTCATTTGCGCGCCGGGCCGGGCCTTCGGATAGTAGCGTCCGGCCAGAAAGGCGGCCACCACCAGGGTGGCCACCAGGGCGGCCGCCGCCCCATGGCGGGCAGGCCACCAGGACAGGCCGCGCGGCCTGTCCCAACGCAGCGAGGGCTGCAGGCGGCGCCAGACTTCGGCGCCGTAATTGGCATTGCGCTCCGGCACCGGCGCCGCATCCACCACGTTGAGCACGCGCTGCAGGCCGGCGTACTCCGCGCGGCAGGCTTCGCAGACGTCCAGATGGGCGCGCACCGCGGGCGAGCCGTCGCCTTCGCCGTAGTAATACAAGACGAATTGTTCTTCGGTCAGGTGATTCATGATGCGGAACTCACTAAGGGTTCGAGCGCGCGGCGCAGCTTCTGGACCGCGCGAAAAATGCTGTGCTTGGCGGCGTTGGGCTGCACACCGAGCGTGCGGCCGATATCGTCGATACACATGCCTTCGTAGTGCCGCAGGACGAAGGCGGCGCGCTCCATCTCGCTGAGCCCGTCGAGCACGGCGGCCACCTTGCGCTCCACTTCGCCGCTGATGGCAAGGCGGTCGGGCGCGGGGGCCGGGTCCGGCAGAGACTGCATGGGATCGGGCGCGCCCGGTTCGGCAGCCGGTTCGGTTTGCGCGGCGCGGCGCTTGCGGGCGCGGATCAGATCCAGGGAGCAGTTGGCGGCGATGCGGTAGAGCCAGGTGCCGAAGCTGGCGCGGTCGTCGAATTTGGAGAGTTGGCGGTAAGCGCGGAGGAAGGTCTCCTGCACCACGTCTTCAGCATCTTGTTGATGGCCGGTCATACGAAAGGCCAGACGGAAGAGATTGCGGCTGTGACGCTCCACCAGGACGCGAAAGGCGCCGGAATCTCCGGTGCGCGCCTGCGCGACTGCCACGCTATCGCTCAATTCCATCAAGCTATCCATTAGACTGCAAATGAGAAGGCGCGGTTAGTCTGGAGCAATCAAAGCCCATGTGCTTGGATTCATGGGGCGCGCGTGGCGCGCCGGGGCTGGGGACTTGGGGTTAGGGGCTGGAGGGCGCGCCGGGGCTGGGGGGCAAGGGGTCAGGGGCTGGGGATTTGGGGGCTGGGGGCTGGGTTCCGCAGATAGTTGTCGCGTACCAGTTGGCGTCGTCTGCTAGTTTGTCAAAGAGCAGGGGCGGGGTTGCTAACGGGTATCGGGGGTGGCGGGGGAACAGACGACGGGTTGTGGGGCTTCGGCGCCGTCCGACATCACATACGCGGGAGGCGGAGACGCGGGCTTGGCCGGCGCGGCTTTCGCGGGTTGCGGCCGATGGGCCTGACGCTCCTGTTGCGACTGCTTCATGTCGGCGATGGCGGTACGGAAGGAGCGCTCCAGTTGCGCGCGCAGTTTCGCTACGAACGCCAACATTTTGAATTGTTGTTCGCCGAAGTCGATGTACAGGTAGATCTTTTGCTCGCTCTCGGCAATCCTCTTGAGCAGCCACTGGGAGGTGACCATGGTTTCCAGGTGGCAGCGTTCGATGCGGGTTTGCGGCTGCCAGTCGGCTTCCAGTTCGTCCCAGAGTTGGGAGTATTCCGCGGCGTTTTCGTCGGGGAGGATGGTGGCGCGGGTGCGCAGGCCGTAGGTGAGGGCGTTGAAGCGGATGGCCGCTTTGCCTTCAGGAGTTTTCGGACCGGTAGAATGCTGGGCATTCGACCGGTTGGCTTGGTGTTGCTTTTGTGAAATGATCATAGGGAATTTTGGCGGGACTGAAGTCCCGCGCGGGGTAAACCCCGCCCTCCGATTCCATACTAGCGGGCGGGGGTGTGGGAAACGGCCTGCCGGGGAGGGTGGCGGATTAGTAAGTCGTTTGGTTGGAGGGGGATGGATTTATTATCTCGGCGTGTGAACGGTGCAGGGCCTGGGGCCGCCAAATAGCGACAAAAAGAAGGCCGATTAACAATCGGCCCGCAGGTTGACAACCTGCCCCACGGTCAGGGGCGATTGACGCGCCCGGTCCGCCCCAGCCAGTTGCGGAACATGGCCACGAAGTCGCGCGCCACCGGTTCGGTGCGGAGTTGCTCCAGGGTGTATTTCATCTTGCGGCTCCAGTTCGGGTACTGCCAGGTGGTGGCGGGGAGGTTTTGCTGGGCGATCTCCTTGGTCAGATCCTCCTGATTGACGGCCAGCAGTTGTGACGGCGTCAGGGCCAGGAAGCCTATGACCGCGTTGTGCAGCTCGCCGGTCATTTCAGGCATGAGAGCAGCCGATGTAGGCACATAGTCCGGCAGCAGATCGAGGCTGTGTAGCAGGTCGAGCACCTTCTGCTTCTCCAGGGCGCGCTCTTCCACCTGGCGGCGGTACATGGCATCGTCGGGGAACATGCCGACGCGGCGGCGCGCTTCGATGTCCTCGCCGGTCCAGAAGCCCGCCAGCGTGGGGAGATCGTGGGTGGTGGAAGAGACCAGGGCGCGCGCGGGGTACTCGCCGTAGGTTTTGAACGCGCCGTCCGCACGTTTTTCGAAATAGAACAGGCGGTAGCTCAGGATGCCGAAGCGGTCCAGGGTTTCGCGCACGAACGGCTCGACGGTACCCAAGTCTTCGCCGATGATGACGACTTGCTGGCGCACGCTTTCGAGCGCCAGGATGCGAATCAGGTGTTCATAGTTCTCGCGCACGTAGGCGCCGTCGGTGGCCTGGGCACCCTCCGGAATCCAAAAGAGGCGGAAGAACCGCATCACGTGATCGATGCGCAGCGCGCCGCCGTGCCGGCAGTTTTTGCGGATGGATTCGGTGAACAGGCGGTATCCGTTTTCGCGATGCTCCTCCGAAGAGGGCGGCGGGAAACCCCAATCCTGACCTTTCGGGGCGAAGTCGTCGGGCGGCGATCCGACGCGGCAACCGGTAGCGAAGAAAGGGCGCTGAGCCCAGAGGTCCGCGCCAAAGCGGTCGGTGGCCAGGGCGAGATCGCGATAGAGGCCGATGGCCAGGCCCCTTTGGCGCGCATAAGCCTGGGCGGCGGCGAGTTGCCTATCGAGCTGCCACTGCAGGTAGCAATAAAACAAAACCAGCCGCCAATGTTTTTTGCGAAAGGCCTGGGTTTCGGGGGAATCCGGGTTCTGGTAGGGCGCGGGCCAATCGGGCCAGGTCCATAGATTGGGATTGCGCTCATGCAGGTGTTCGTCGAGCGCGCAATAGGTGGCGAAGCGTTCGAGCAAATCGCCCTCAGCGGCGAGAAAGCGGCGGAACTCTAGGGCGCGCGGGGAGCCGGCCTGGTATTCATGCAAAAACTCCGCGAACGCGAGCTTCAGAAAACGCAGCTTCCAGGCGCTGACCTGCTCATATTCCACGTACTCGGAATCGCGCAGGGCCGCGAGCTGGCGCTGGGTTTCCGGTTGAGACCAAAGGCGCTGCGCCCGGCGCGACTGTTGGAAATCGGCGATGGATTCCACGTCCAGGTACAGATAATTCGGATAGAAAATGCATTCCGGCAGGTAGGGGCTGGTGTTGTAAGGGCGGCGGTTGTAGATGGCGTGCAGCGGATTCAGAGCGATGAAGCTGGCCTGTGCGTCGTCCGCGATCCAGTCGATGACGCCGTGCAGATCGCGCAGATCGCCGCAGCCCCAGTTGCGCGCGGAGCGAATGCCATAGAGAGCCAGGGCGATGCCCGCAGCCTTGCCGCCGTTGGCCAGCGCAGGATGCGCGTAGGCGCGAGCGGGCGCCACGATTAACCGGGTCTCCTGCCGCAGGCCGCCCAGGCTGATATGCACGTCGTGATATCCAAGCGGCAATCCGGCCGGCAGCGGGACCTGCTTTCGCACGTAGCGGCGGCCGTCCAGGTCGGCCGCGCCGCACTCCGGATAGCTGGCGAGGGCGAATTCCAACGCGTGGGCCGCGCCGTTCTCTTCGCGAATTTCGACGCGCGCGACTTCCTGGCTCAGATCCGCGGGCGCGTGCAGGGGCAACTGCACAGGGCCGTTCCCGGTCACCACCATGCAAGGAGGCGCCAGGCGGGTCCACTCCTTGCGGTGGCGCGCTTCGATGGAGGCACGCAGGCTTTCGGCGGTTTCGGCGCGCACACCCAACCCTCCCAGGATGGCGCGCTTGGTCTCATCCGAGGTGATGTGCTTGTGGCCCCAGATATCCCAGTATTCGGGGTCGATGCGCCACAGGCGAGCGGCGAGATCGAGCAACTGCGTGTAGTTTTCAGATTGCATGAGGGATTACTACTGATTTTACAGGAGCGCTGAAGCTGACTGCTCAGCGGGGATATTACAACCGGTCAGAAAGCCGGCTCTGGCCGCCTAAAAGGCGGCTGCGGGCATGATTGCCCGCCCTCCGGCTACTGTGGCTGTGTCACATACACCTGGAAGCCCCTGCTCGCACCGGGCTCGATCAGCGCTCCGACGCTCGGCGGTCCCACCGCGAGATAGAGCACATTGCTGCCCTCGAAAGGGGCGGCCTGGACTACAAAGTCGATCTGACTGGCCCCAGCCACCTCGAAGGGCGCCGGTCCCGCATAGGTCACGTCAAGCGGGAAAACGATCAATCCTATGAAAAAATCGGATTGCAGCCAATACACCTGGGCCGGCAGAACGTCGGCCGGTAACGGTGTTCCAAAAATCGCGCCATCGGCCTTCGGCGGCGTGATGGCGCCGAGCCCCGTGGCGAAAATCGAAACAGTGGAGCCAGCCGGCGCGGGATTGGCCGCCGTGTTGAGCGTTCCATCCTGGTTGAAGGCCGCAGCGTACGTGCCGTCCACGGTAAAGACTCCAGGGTGATAATCGACAACCGGCCGAGTGAGACAATTGGTGGGTTTGCCGCTGTACTCGACACAGATCTCGACGGTCTGGCCGCTGGGGAGCGACCACGGCGCGATCGCATTGATCTGGTTGTACTGCACGTACAGAAGCGGTCCGGGGGCGCCGTTGAAGGTAACCACGACGTTGGCCAGTTGCTTGGGGAATCCGGTCCGCAGATCCACTTGAGGCTGCGTGCCGGCAGCCGGTCCAATTCCCTCGCCGAACAGGCTGACGATCTCGCCGCCCGCAATGCCCGTGCTGTCGTAGCTGCCGGCATTCCCGATGCAGGCGAGTTCGACCGGCTGCGTTTTGGCGCCGGCCGAATAGCGGGCCAGGAACCACAGCCCGCTGGACGAGCCTGCGAACTGCCGCGTCGGCGTGTACGCAGCGCCGGGCAGGCCAAACACGTAAGCAGCGGGTCCGGAGGCCAGGGCCAAGGCCGCGGGTTGACTTTCGGACCCCGCAACGTAGGTCGCCTGCAAGAGGTCTCCGCTGGCGTCGAACACGGCCAGAACCTCCGAACCGGCGGCCTCGCATGACGCCAGGTTGTTCTTCACCGGGAAGTTGGCCTGCGCGGATAACAGGACGAAGCTGTTGCCGGCGGCATCCACGGCCAGCGCGTTGGGCCACGATGCGGGCAGCCGCTTGGAAAACACAAGCGCAGTCCCCTGGGGATTGACGCGCTCGACGACCGTCCACAGGCCAGCCGCGAACGACACCACCGCGTTGTCGGCGGAATCCACCGCCACGCTGCGCAAGGCGCCATCTTGCGGGTCCATGAATGTGGAGTAAATCAGAGACGAGCCGTCCGCCGACAAGCGGGCGAGGAAGGAAGCGCCGTTGAAGTTGGGGATGCCGGAGGCCGGGAGGTAGCATCCGGGCGTGGTGGGAAACTCGGCCGAATAGGCATATCCGGTGACGAAAGCGGAGCCGGAGGCATCCGCGGCAATCGCCACAGCAACGCCTTGGCTGGCGCCGCCCAGGTAAGTGGCATAGTCGATGGAGCCCGCCGGATTCAGGCGCACCACAAAGGGATCCGTGTAACCTGTGGGAGCGGCTTGCTGAAGCGCGCCGGGCGTGGCGGGCAGATCGGCGGTGGCCGTCCATCCGGTGATATAGGCGCGCCCGTTGGCGTCAGCCGCGATGCCCGCCACCACTGCGTCAGGCGCGATGGTTATGTTGTAAATCACGGTTTTGCCGTCGGTGCCCAACTTCTCGACGGAATTACTCCCGGCCAGGTACACGTTTCCGGCCGGGTCGACGGCCATGCCGGTCGCCTGAAATGGAAGCGGGTTTTGGAAAACGATCCGATCGCCGGCGGGGGTCAGCTTCGTGATGTAGTAGCTCGTGGCAGTCGCCTGTTGAGAGGCCAGGCTGTTCACCAGCAGGTAAATGGACCCTTGGGCGTCTACGCCTGCCGCCAAAACTGGTCCATACTCTGGCTGCGCTGAGACTAGGGGAGAGGGGATCGGCTCGGAATAGTCCACACCGAGGACGGTCTGGGGGGAAGCGACGGAGGCTGTCGCGATGAACGAAACCAGGCACACGTAGAGTCTTCGCATCATAAGGCGACCTCGAGCACTTGCATGGCCGTGCCATCCCTCAGAAACCATGGCGTTTGCGGTGGGAAGCCTGTGTTATTCGGACACGTACCGGTGGCCAACCGGCGCAAGGCGGTTACCAACCGCCTCGCAGGCTGCCAGCCTGCCCCACGAAAGCATAGAATGGGAGGTATGGATGCACCTTTTGCCAGTGGTCCCGTGGAACTGTTCGAGCGGCTGGATAACGAGAGCGTCGCCAGCGCGGCGGCGGCGGCTTCCGAAGGCGTGGTCTTAACCACTTTGGACAATGCCGTGAATTGGGCGCGCAAGAACTCCATCTGGCCCATGTCGTTCGGCCTGGCGTGCTGCGCCATCGAGATGATGTCGATGAGCGCATCGCGGTTCGATATCGCGCGCTTTGGCGCGGAGGTGTTTCGCGGCTCGCCGCGGCAATCGGACCTGATAATCATCGCGGGGCGGGTGTCGAACAAGATGGCGCCGGTGATCCGCCATTTGTATCAGCAGATGCCGGAACCCAAGTGGGCAATCTCCATGGGCGCGTGCGCCACCTCCACGGGCGTGTTCAATAACTACGCGCTGATTCCGGTGAACCAGGTGATCCCGATCGACGTGTATGTGCCGGGGTGCCCGCCGCGTCCGGAGCAGCTCATACAGGCGCTGATGATGCTGCAGAGCAAGATGCAGAAGGAGCGCGGCACGGTCAGGCAGATGTTGAATCTTTCGTAAGAACCGCGCCGGTCCACGCCTGAATGCGCGGCAGAGCCTGCCGGGCAGCGTCTTCGCCGGCCTTAATCAATTGCGCGGCGCTCTCGAAGGAATCCCATTCCATGCCGCGCACATCCGGCTCGATCACCAGGTCGGAATGCTGGCGCCAGGTGATTTCGGTGCGACTGTGCAGGATCTGGAAGCATCGATTAATGACATGGAACATGTTGGTGGGCACGGCCGCGGCGCCCTGCATGGGCAGATGCAGGGAGATCACGTGCGTGGCGCCGAGCAGGCGCGCGAGCAGCGCGGGCACTTCCGTATTGATGGCGCCATCCACCAGCAGGCGCTCGCCGCAGCGCACGGGCTGGAACAGGCCGGGATAGGAGCAACTGGCGCGGATGGGCAGCACCACATCGCCGCGGTCGCGGAAGATCACGGCTTCGCCGGTGACCACGTCGGTAGCCACAATGCCCAGGGGGATGCGCATCTGCTCGAAGGTGTAGCACTTGAGCAATTTGCGCAGGAAAGGATCCATGCGTTCGCTGCCGGCGATGCCCATGCGGGCGATGGTCCAGCGGGCCACATCGGTGAAGCGCATGGTGCTGCCGGCGTGGGCGATCTCGTCGGGTGTGGCGCCGCTGGCATAGGCGGCCGCCACGATGGCTCCCGCGCTGACGCCGGTGATGCAAGCGATGGGAATGTGGTTTTGATCCAGAACGCCGAGCACGCCAATGTGCGCGAGGCCGCGCGCGAAACCGCCACCCAGCGCCACTCCGAGACGCGTGGGAGCGGGAACCGCGGGCACGGGCTCGACCGCCGGCGGGCGCGGCCGGCGGCCAAGGGCGGACTTCCAACTGTTCCAGGCGATCTGCAAGCGCGTCTCCTATCCATC
>Ga0335078_10014225_pt1 | contig 11807 bp, 11 predicted proteins | sample Lox_Sample_32_FD_206711 | JGI IMG/M metagenome (GOLD analysis project Ga0335078, IMG submission 206711) | Soil microbial communities from Loxahatchee National Wildlife Refuge, Florida, United States - Lox_Sample_3.2 | ecosystem: Environmental > Terrestrial > Soil > Wetlands | place: USA...
CGTCGACGTTACAACTCCGGAGCGAGCTTATGAAATTGCCGCCAAAGCCTCGGCTGCTCCTGGGCCTGACGGTTCGCCGTTGAACATGCCGATCGAAGTGCGCCAAATCGGCGGACCCCCGCCCGAATATCTATGACGACAGCCGCCAAGTCGGGATCGCTCGACGCCTCGTCCGAGCATCTGTTGCGCGAGCTGGCGCCGCAGGTGCTCGGCGCGGTCATTCGCCGCTTTCACGACTTCGCCTCCGCCGAGGACGCGGTGCAGGAGGCGCTGATCGCGGCGATCACGCAGTGGCCGCAGCAGGGCGTTCCCGACAATCCGCGCGGCTGGCTGATTCAGGTCGCCAGCCGTCGCATGACCGATCAGCTGCGCAGCGACATCGCTCGCCAGCGTAGAGAAACTGCGGTGATGTTGGAGTCGGACCCTGTCGTCCCCGCTGTCGATCTCGAGCCTGATATGAACCACGACGACACGCTCATCCTCTTCTTTATGTGCTGCCATCCGGCCCTGACGCCGTCGTCCGCCATCGCGCTGACGTTGCGTGCCGTTGGCGGTCTGACCACCGGCGAGATCGCTCATGCCTTCATGGTCCCGGAAGCGACGATGGCGCAGCGCATCAGCCGCGCCAAACAGAGCATCAAGGCGTCAGGGGTTCCCTTCAGCCTGCCATCGCAACAGGAGCAGACGCAGCGCCTGCATTCCGTGCTGCATGTTCTCTACCTGATCTTCAACGAAGGCTACACCAGCAGCTCCGGCCCTGACTTGCAGCGACTCGAGCTATCACAAGAGGCGATTCGCCTGACGCGTGCCATCCACACATTACTGCCGGAAAATGCAGAGGTGGCGGGATTGCTGGCGCTCATGTTGCTGACCGACGCGCGCCGCGCCGCGCGATCCGGACCGAGCGGCGAATTGATTCCTCTAGACAAGCAAGATCGAACGTTGTGGGATCAGGCCGAGATAACCGATGGGATCGCGCTGCTGACAGCTGCGCTATCGAAGGGCGCGATCGGCGCTTATCAGCTCCAGGCCGCCATCGCGGCCGTTCACGACGAAGCAACTCGATCCGAGGACACCGACTGGCCGCAGATTCTCGCGCTCTACGAGCTACTGAGAAGCACGTCCGACAATCCCATGGTGGTGCTCAATCACGCCATCGCAGCTGCCATGGTTCATGGTCCGCGAAAGGGGCTGGAACTGCTGATGGCACTGGATTCCGACCCGCGCCTCACCGAGCAACATCGCCTCGACGCAGTTCGCGCTCACCTTCTCGAGATTGCGGGCGATCATCGGGCTGCGGTCACGCTTTACCGCCGCGCAGCAGGCCGCACCACCAGCATTCCCGAGAGGAATTACCTTACCGCAAAAGCTGCCCGCCTGAGCGAAAGCCTGGAGAGTCAGACCAACAACTCCGCCCAGTGAATCAGCGTGAGGTTGCTTGGCCTGGTCCCCGCAAGCCTCGTATCAAGGCACGACTTCACAGGCTGGTGAAAAGTTGTCCGCTGAGCGCTCTCTTACCGAATCGCGGCTCGCTTATTCATCGGGAACTGCTGGTCGAGATCGAGATTCACTTCCAGCACATTCACTCGAGGCTCGCCCAGAAATCCGAGTTGCCGCCCCGCGGTATGCCGCTGAATGATCTCGCGGATCTGCTCTTCCGACACGCCGCGCTCATGAGCCAGTCGCGGCACCTGAAATTCCGCCGCCGCGGGCGTGATGTCAGGATCAAGTCCCGAGGCCGAGGCGGTCACAAGATCCACCGGAATCGGCTGTGAGGGATTCTCCGCGTGCAGCCGCGCGACGTCAGCATTGACGCGGTCGATCAGCTTCTGATTGGTCGGCCCGTACTGCGAGCCGTTCGAATTCGCCGCGTCATAGCCATTGCCGGCGGCCGAGGGCCGCGAATGCAGGTATCCCGGCGTGCTGAATCCCTGGCCGATAATTCGTGAGCCAATTACCGTCCCATCCGAACGCGTCAGCAGCTGACCATTGGCCTTGTCGTGAAACAACGCCTGCGCCAGGCCCGTTACCACCAGCGGGTAGATGACCCCCAACAACACCGTCGTTACGATCGTCATCAGGATTGCGATTTTTAGATTCTGCTTCATGGCACCTTCCAAATAAAAACTCTTTGTTCACCACGGAGGCACGGAGGACACGGAGTTTTGATTTCTTAGACTTCTCAGTGATCTCTGTGCTCTCAGTGGTGAAATATCCTCTACGCCAAGCCGATCCTCGTGATCAGCATGTCGATCAGCTTGATTCCGATGAACGGCACGATGATTCCGCCCACACCGTAGATCCACAGATTGCGTCGCAGCAGCGCGGCGGCGCTCATCGGCCGATATTTCACGCCGCGCAGAGCCAGCGGAATCAGCGCAATGATGATCACCGCGTTGAAGATCACAGCCGACAGAATCGCCGACTGCGGCGTCTTCAGATGCATGATGTTCAGCGCATTCAGCACCGGAAAGGTTCCCGCGAACATTGCCGGAATGATCGCAAAATACTTAGCAACGTCGTTGGCAATAGAAAACGTCGTCAGCGAACCGCGCGTCATCAGCAACTGCTTGCCGATTGCAACCACCTCAATCAGCTTGGTCGGATTGGAATCCAAGTCGACCATGTTGCCGGCTTCCTTGGCCGCCTGGGTACCCGTGTTCATCGCCACGCCAACGTCGGCTTGCGCCAGCGCCGGAGCGTCATTCGTTCCATCGCCGGTCATCGCCACCAGCTTGCCCTGCGCCTGCTCGCGCCGGATCAGGTCCATCTTGTCCTTGGGCGTCGCCTGCGCCAGGAAGTCGTCGACGCCAGCCTCGCGCGCAATCGCAGCCGCAGTCAGCGGATTGTCACCGGTAATCATGACCGTCTTGATACCGATCGCGCGCAGCTGATCAAATCGCTCGCGCATGCCGCCTTTGACGATATCCTTCAGGTAAATGACGCCCAGCGCTCTACCCTTCTCGGCAACCACAAGGGGCGTGCCACCGGAGCGAGCAATCTTTTCCACCGTCGCCTGCACTTCGGCCGGCATCTCGCTTCCGTTCTGCGCCAGGTAGCGCGTGATCGCGTCGACCGCGCCTTTGCGAATCTGGTTGCCGTTCATGTTCACGCCCGACATGCGGGTTTGCGCCGTGAATGGAACGAACTCCATTTCGTGCGAGCTCAGTTCCCTGCCCCGCAGCCCATAACGTTCCTTGGCCAGCACCACGATCGAGCGGCCTTCAGGCGTCTCGTCTGCCAGCGACGAAAGCTGCGCCGCATCGGCCATTTCCGTTTCGCTCACACCAGGCGCGGGAATAAATTCCGCCGCCTGTCGATTGCCCAGCGTGATGGTTCCCGTCTTATCGAGCAGCAGCGTGTCCACATCGCCCGCCGCCTCCACCGCGCGTCCCGACATCGCCAGAACGTTGTGCTGAATCAACCGATCCATTCCCGCGATACCGATCGCCGACAGCAATCCGCCAATCGTCGTCGGGATCAGGCAGACCAGCAGTGAAACCAGCACGAAAACCGTCTGCGGCGAGCCCGAATAGATCGCGAACGGCTGCAGAGTGACTACCGCCAGCAGGAAGATGATGGTCAGTCCTGCGAGCAGGATATTCAGCGCGATCTCGTTCGGCGTCTTCTGCCGCTCAGCGCCTTCCACAAGTGCGATCATGCGATCCAGGAACGTCTCCCCCGGATTGGACGTGATCTTCACGCGAATCTGGTCGGAGAGCACGCGCGTGCCGCCGGTGACGGCCGACCGATCGCCGCCCGCCTCGCGAATGACCGGCGCGGACTCACCAGTAATCGCCGACTCATCCACCGACGCGACGCCCTCAATGATCTCGCCGTCCGACGGAATGAACTCGCTCGCGGAAACCACCACTACATCGCCGGCGCGCAGCTTCGAGCTGGGGATCTTTTCGATCTCGCGGTTTTCGAGCTCGCGATTGGCAATGGTCTCCGATCGGGCTTTACGCAGCGTGTCAGCCTGCGCTTTACCGCGACCTTCCGCCATCGCCTCCGCAAAGTTGGCGAAGAGTACCGTGAACCACAGCCACAGCGTGATCTGCAGATTGAACAGGAAGTCGCCGTGTTTCCGCACCAGCAGTACGGTCGTGATGACACTGCCAACCTCGACCACAAACATCACGGGATTGCCCATCATGTGACGCGGATCGAGTTTGACGAACGAATCCAGGATGGCGCGCCAGACGATCTTGCCTTCCCAGACAGCTCTCTTTCGTGGCCTCCCGGGCGACTGTCCCATGCGTACCATTTGCGGCTCCGAAGCGATTTTGGGTTCCATTGTGCTTGCCATCTGCAACTTCCTTTAGAACGTTTTACCCGCGGCCATGAGCAGGTGCTCAAGAATTGGGCCCAGGCTCAGTGCCGGGAAGAAGGTGAGTGCGCCGACAATGAGAATCACGCCGATCAGCAGTGCCGAAAACAACGGCGTCGTGACCGGAAACGTTCCCAGTGAAGGCGGCACATACTTCTTCTGCGCCAGGTTGCCGGCGATCGCCAGCATTGGGATGATCATGAAGAAGCGGCCCAGCAGCATGTCGAAGCCGATACTGGTGTCATACCAGGGCGTGGTCGCCGACAGTCCACCGAACGCCGAACCGTTGTTGCCGGCGCCGGAAACATAGGCATACAGCATCTGTGTGAAGCCATGCGGACCAGGATTGGTAATACTGGAGGTGCCGAAGTTGTGCACCGACGAAACACCGGTGAAGACCAGAATTACCAGCGGAAAGACCAGCGCCACCAGCATCGCCATCTTCACGTCGTACGCTTCGATTTTCTTGCCGAGATACTCCGGCGTCCTGCCTACCATCAGCCCGGCAATAAACACCGCCAGCACGACGTAGATCAGGATTCCATACATGCCGGCGCCGACACCGCCAAAGATCACCTCGCTCAGCATGATGTTGACCAGCGGGATCATGCCACCCAAAGGCATGTAGGAGTCGTGCCAGCTATTGATCGCGCCGCAGCTGGCATCCGTCGTCACCGTGGCAAAGAGCGTCGAGTCGGAGATGCCGAAGCGAACCTCTTTGCCCTCCATGTTGCCGCCCGCTTGCATCGTGGTGACCTGCTGGTTCACTCCATGCAGCAGCGGATTGCCGCGAGCTTCCGCCCAGTAACAGACGGTCACTCCAGCCAGGAACATAACGGCCATCGCCGCCCAAACTGCCCAGCCATGAGCTTGCGATCCCGTCATGCGTCCTAGTGTGTACGTCAACCCCGCGCCCACCGCGAAGATCGCAAATATCTCAATCAGGTTTGTCAGTGGTGTCGGATTCTCGAACGGATGTGAACTGTTGGCGTTGAAGAAGCCGCCGCCGTTGGTGCCGTATTCCTTAATGATCTCTTGCGATGCCACCGGCCCTTGCGCGATCGTCTGCGTTGCCACCGTGTCCATCACCGGCTGGCCTTTCGCATCCACGGCAGGTTTGCCGTCGGCATTCACGTGCTGCACCTGCTGAGGCTCTACCAGTTTGGCGGTGTCGTACGGCTTCAGGTTCTGCACTACGCCTTGCGAAACCAGCAGCAGGGCGCCAATTATGCTGAATGGCAGCAGCACCCAGAGGCAGCTGCGAACCATATCCACCCAGAAGTTGCCGATGGTTTTCATCTGCCGCCGAGCGATGCCGCGAATAAAGGCGATTGCCAGCGCGATGCCGGTCGCGGCGGAAATGAAGTTGTGATAGGCAAGCCCAGCCATCTGCGTGAAGTAGCTCATCGTGGATTCGCCACCATAAGCCTGCCAGTTGGTGTTGGTGGTGAACGAGGCGGCCGTGTTCCACGCCAGGTGCTCCGGCGTCACTCCAGCAAACTTCTGCGGATTGAACGGCAGATGCAGCTGCGCCCGCTGCAGCAGATACAGCAGCAGCATCGAGACCACGCTGAACAACAACATCGCCGCGGCGTATTCCGTCCAGGGCATCTCGTGGTTCTCATCTACGCCGCTCAGGCGATAGATCAGCCGCTCCACCGGCCGCATCACCGGATCCAGAAATGTGCGCTCGCGATTGAAGACGCGGGTCATAAAGATCCCCATCGGCTTTGTGACCAGAAGGATCAGCGTCAGAAAAACCGCGATTTGAAACCACCCATTGATCGTCATGTCAGAACTTCTCCGGTCGCAGCAGCGCGTAGAAGAGGTAAATCATCATCAACGCGCAGATGGCCATCATGATGGCCGATTCGGTGTGCATAGTTCCCCCTTACTTAACGCGGTCGCAGAAATGTATGTATCCCAGCGACAGCGCGAAGAAAGCTATCGTGATTGCTGTAAAAATCGCGTCCTGCATATCTTCTCCTTAAAGAACCGACGCAACCTGTCCTTGTAGGCTGCTGGTTTGCTGCACCCGGCACCTACCGCAAGATTTCGCGCGCGGTTGCAGCACTCGATCGTCGCGTCGTAATCGCCTAACATACTCGTTTCAGATTTCGCCGGCTGGTTTGTTTCCATTTCTCAGCTCTCCGCTACCACGGCCCCTGTTTGCGGCCAAACCACCAGATCACGCCCATGGTCGCGGTGTTCTGGTTAGTGCTGAGCACGCCTTGCTGGCTGGTGAGAAACAGCGGCCGATTCGACATATCGCGCCGGAACTCCCAGCGCATGTCAAATCCATTTGCCAGCGTGAAGTCATAAGTCGCTGTGACTTCCTTCAGCGCTTCGGTATAGCTCGTGATTCCGGTAAAGAGCCCACCGTGATCGTTGAGATACTCCCCACGAGTCGCTAGATAGGTTCTGGGTGTCAATTGATACTTGGCATAGGCCGCACCGCCCCACACGTCAGCGGGAGCGTCCGACTGACCAGGACCATTGTTCTCCCACAACCGCTGAATCACATAATCGCCTTCTAGTTCCAGCACTAACTTAGGCGTAGTCTGCCATGTCACGTAGCTATCAAAGATCTGGGTCTTGCCATCCGGCGCTGGAGTGATCTTCTGAAAGCAGAGTCCCGGCTGCACTGGAGGTGGGCCGCAGACAGGAATTTGAAGGGAATCAGGATGGTCCTGGCCAAAATAGTAGTTAATCGTCCAGCTGACGTTCTTGTTCGGCGTAATCACCAAGCCGAAAAGCTCGTCCTTAAATCCATTGGTAGGTTCGGTCTGGTTTGTGCCATTAACGAGCCAGTAGTTCAAGGCTATCTTCTTGCTGAATGGATAAGTCACCCGCGCTCCCATGTGATAGAAGGGCAGATAGTAAAACCAATAGGAGCGGGAATAGTTAATCTGATATTGCGTGTAGTTACCCTCGGCTCCAAGGGAGCTGGCCCACTTGCCGAAATCTACATTCAGACCATTGCCAACAGGTACGACATAGGTACCGTAGGCTTGAAAGATGTTGCGATAGATTTCCGGACGTGGCTCATTGGCGGGATTGCCCTGCAATGTCTCCGTTGCCTGTCCGAACTGCAAGTCAATGCGCGCCCCATAGCGCCGACCGCCGCTGACATCGGGTGCGCGCTCCACAATCAAATCGGCCTGGCTCAAGCTGAAGGCATTGCTGAGCACGTCGTAGGCCCTTAGTGTGTTCACCCTCCCAACCGGCTGGTTGAAGTTGTAGTCGTAATAAGTATCGACCATTGCATTGATCGTCGTGCCCTTCAGGAAGTCGAGCGTAGAGCGGTCGTCGGCAGTAAGCGATCCCGGCGAGCCCGCCACAGCGGAGGCCTGCACGTCGACGGTGTCGTGGGGCACACCATCGACACTCGCGCTCACCGGCTTCAGCGCCATCGCTGCCTTCATCTCTTTCACCTGCTCACGCAACTCCTGCACCTCAGACTCCAACTGACTAACGTGCTGCTGGAGCTGCTGATTCGTTTGCCCCGCTCCCGACTCTGGCGCCGCGGACATATCCCCCGTATTCCGCTGTTGAGCCTGTACCGGTACTACCCACGCCAGAGCCAAAAGCAGAGACACTAACACCGTCCGAGCCTGTTTGCCACCACGCGCACGTGCCATCACTGGAATACCTCCTCGCAGTCAACCCCGGCGTTCCCAGCAGCGTAATCGCACAAAGCCATCGTCGGGCCTTCTTCGAGTAAGTATTCACTTATTGCGCTTCCTTGACTGTCTTTACTTGAACACTCAGAACATGACCAGGATCGCACCCAAGAGCGTGTTTTGAGTTTGCACCAGGTCGGGATACCAACCCGGCACCATTACACTCGGAGAACCAGTGTTTCCTCCTGGAGGCGTTACGCCGCCCGGTCCGGAGAAATAGGGCACATTAGCGTGCCTGTGGTCATACTCCATTCGAAACGTAATGTATTGGCTTGGCATGTAATCGAAGGTTGCCGACGCGTCCCATGCCTTGAAGGGATTGCCGGGACTCTCGGTAAAGTAGGGCGTACCCGAAAAGGCGGTTGCGCCGTTGATCGGCGGCAGCAGCACCAGATAGCGTCCCGGATTGTTGATCTGACCACCTCCGACGGTGAATCCATAAAGATCTTTGTGGAACCACATGCGGTTGTAGAACATGTAGCCAAGGAAGCTCTGCTTCGGTCCCTGGGCCGAATCGCCGGTACAACTGACACCACCGCCGTGTTCGCATCCCATATCGCCCGTCAGCGAAAAGGCCATGCGATCGAGAGTGCGATCCGGCTTCTGGTAATACATCACCTGAATGCTGTCGTCGGTGTGATAGCGGATGCGGCCAGGGACACCAAGCGTATCTGCACCCAGCAGGTACTGGTTGCCAACAAATGAGAACCAGCCGTTCGGCCGCCAGAGAATTTGCCCGCCGAAGCCCGGTCGATGGTTGAACCGGCCATACGACTGCCATCCGTTGATTAGCCAGGGCTCAATCTTCAGGTGCTGATTAGGAAAGATCTGAACCCGCATCCCGTTGAAGAACCATGGCGTGTTGGATGACACGTATGACGGCTGATAAGCCCAATTATCAAATTGGTAGTAACTGAAGAGACCAATGTAGGACATGAAAATACCAGCCTCCACATTGATACCGTCCCACTTGTCAAAGTGATAGCCGCCATAGGCTTCGGAGATATACCGGTAGGCATCGGCAAGCTGCCATTGACCGCGCCCCGGGCTGGCATCGTTGCGCGGCGTGGTCTGGGAGTACATGCCGAATTGCGTCATCAGACGCGCCATCACGTTGTCCCAGTGAAAATCGCCACCGACGCCAAACTGAGTCAGCTGGAACTCGCTGGAGCGGAAAATCTCGCTGGAGCCGCTGATCGTATCGTCCTGCGGATGATTGGCGTCCCAGATGTAGTCCACGTCGGAGCGGATTTCGGGCGTGAAGAACTTGGTGTCGAACGGAACTTCCTTGATGCGGCTGTTGCCGTTCAGCCAGCTGAAATCGGCAAAGGAGAACGGGGCCGGTTTCTCATTCGCCGGCGGCTTCTGACCCATAACTGATTCTGACGTTTGCGCACCGGGGGTAGCCGGCGAGCTCTGCTCGCTGGTGTCATGCGCCAGCAGGGTGGTGTTGGATGCTGCCGAGCGCTCATTCAGCTCGTGCTCCAGTTGGTCGATGCGCTTCTGCATCGCCGCCAGTTGCTTGGCCACCGCCGGAGGAATGTCCTGGTTGGCCGTGCCAGCCTGCTGACCGGATCCTGAATCACCCTGATCCGGTGACGGACCGCTCTGCTCCTGCGCCAAGGCGACAAACGGTATTAACGCCATGGCAACGAGCAATGCCGCCGCGGTACGGCCATGGGTTGACAAGAACTCTGCCATCTCCCTTTCGAGACGTGCAAACAGGCTTGGTGTACAGGCGGCGTTTAGTACACTTGGTTCGGTCACTTTGCGAAATGCCGAATTGCTTCTGGACCGCCGGTGAAAGCTCCCGGATTTGCGTGTTGGCAGTGAACACTGCACGAGAAAAACAACGAAGAACACCACACTCAGCGCGCAGATAATGAGAAACACACCAGTCATGAATCCCTCTCGCACACGTCAGCATTTTCGCTGTCCGCATGTTGATTGAAGCACCTGCCGCGTAAGTGTGGTCTAAAGAACCTATAAAAGTTTTATAAAGGCTGAGAGTATGACGAATAGGCCTCCTATCTTTATGAATAATTTATGAACGATTTATTCCTTCCTTACATCTCTAAATGTCTAATCGTGTGGGGCGAGGAAAGGCGCCCGAACCCAACCATATGTCGACCCAGGAAGTGTTCGTTCAGCAATTCACCAAACTCTTCCACCACTACAGCAGTGCACTTTCGTCACCTGAACAGGAGCCTGAACCTGCGCCGTCCAATGCCGGATTGGCTGATGAGTCCAATCGTCTGGTAGCTGCGGCGCGTCTGGCGATTCTGGAATTGGAGACCAACGCCACCCTGCACGGCAACGATAAGCGCTATTTCGCCAAGCCTGGGGAGGCAGAGTGGGGATGCTGAATCAACTGATTTCAACCGTCCGGCTTTGGATGGGGCAGAGTCCATCAGTAGTAGCCAGGGCATGGCTGGGCTCTGCGGAGCGATTTCTAAGCCGGTTAAAGGCCTAAGGAACCCACGGTATTCGCAATGATTGTGATACTAGCTGTAATCTTGGCCGGCTATGCAGTGGGCTCGCTAACGAGTTCCGTCGAGATCGAGAAGGAGCTGCCACATCACTACTGAACAGTAGAAATCGAGGTGCAGGACTAGTCATGATGGGCCGGAATGAAGATCAGTGGACAAGCATGGTTTCCTATAGGATTCGTCCTGCTTTGGCAGAAGCGCGGCTGATGAGCAAGAAACGCGCCCGTGATGCGGTGTATGTGGCGACGCTAACCGAGGAACTCCGAGATATCGAAGCAGTGATCGCGGCAGTGGAGCGCGACCTGCGACTCACCTCAGCAGCAGAGATGAACGATGCAGTGTCCACCACCTCACCAGAACTTCCCGATGCGGACTGGATCCACACCAAGTCAGGCGAACTAGAAGCACGGCTGCATCGGATTCAGCAATCACCGATAGATTTGAAGGTATGGAAACCAAAGAAGATCTCGACGATGTAGGCTAGCGGCCAGCAATGCTATTGCTTGGCATGAGACTCTCCCGGCTCAAAACGATATCCTACCCATGGTTCCGTCAAAATATATTTGGGAGATCCTACATCGGGCTCCAGCTTCTTGCGCAGCTGACCTACAAAGACTCGCAGATAATCTGTCTGCTCGACACTATTGCTTCCCCAAACAGCATTGAGAATGGCGCGGTGAGTCAGTACCTTCCGCGGATTCTGCGCCATATACGCCAGGACATCGAATTCTTTTGGCGTCAGGTGAATCTCTCGTCCGCCCAGCGTAACCCGATGACCATCCAGATCAATCAAGAAGTCGCCATCCTCGATCTTAACCGCCGGCTCGCCCGCCGTAGGGCGCGACCGGCGCAAGGCAGCACGAATCCTCGCCAGAAGCTCGCTTGTGCTAAACGGCTTCGTAATGTAGTCGTCCGCGCCGGAGTCGAGCGCCTCGACCTTGCTTCGTTCCTCGCCGCGAACCGAGAGCACCAGAATTGGAACCTGAGAGACTCGGCGGATCTGCCGGCATAGTTCGATGCCGTTCATGTTCGGCATCGCGAGATCGGTGATCACAAGATCGGGCGCGAAGTCTTTACTGATCTCCAACGCTGCTTCGCCGTCGCCGGCAACACGAATCTCATAGCCTTGAGCGCTAAGGCTGGTCCGCAGCACTCGCGTGATCTGCGGTTCATCATCGACTACCAGAATATGAGGCCGAGCATGCATTTAAGAATTCGCTGTCGCCATGCTACCTTCTCATCCGGGCGGCTAACGGATTTATTGTGCGGCAGCAGCACCGCAAATGTCGACTGCGGGAGCAAAAG
>Ga0335078_10014227_pt1 | contig 11805 bp, 7 predicted proteins | sample Lox_Sample_32_FD_206711 | JGI IMG/M metagenome (GOLD analysis project Ga0335078, IMG submission 206711) | Soil microbial communities from Loxahatchee National Wildlife Refuge, Florida, United States - Lox_Sample_3.2 | ecosystem: Environmental > Terrestrial > Soil > Wetlands | place: USA: Florida...
CGGCGTTAACGCTCCATCTTCCGCGGGCCCACTGCCCGTCGACGCCGATACCGGTGGCGGGAAAATCGCGCACGCCGGTGCCGGCCGGCAAGAAGGAAGCAACGGCGCGATCGAGATAAGGACCGCGGAAGGCGGACACCCCGATACGCGTGCCCTGCCGGATGGTGTAGCCCGCTCCTGCGGCCCACTGCAGATACGAGAGCCGCGTGGTGAGGTATTCCGATGCCGCCGGTGAGCGGGCGGTCAGTTGCATGCGGCCGTCGAGGCGGCCGCGGGAGGCTTCGACCTGAATACCAGGCAGGCCGTACAGCGTGACCGGCGTCAAGCCGCTTCCATCACCGGGCCTTCCCCCGCAGGAGGCTTCCACATAGCCGTAGTATTGCCACAGCAGGTCGGTGGTGCCGCACGGCAACTGGTCGCCGCGAAGCGGGAGCTGCATCACATAGGCGAGCGGTTGATCCAGAAGCGGGTTGTCGATGTCGTCGTAGCGCAAGGCAAACGAACCGAAAGCAGTCGCGAGCCGGCCCGCCTTAACCACTAGAGTGGTCTTTTCGGTTCGCGTGGTATAGCCGACGTAAGCCTGAATGGTGTTGGTATACAGTTCCCGCTCGGGATCGTACGCGTCATAGTAAAAGTACGGCGCCATACGAACCTGGAGAGCGGAATAGGCAAACCAGTGCGATCCCAGCTTGAGGGTGGGATACATCATCACCCGGAATCCTTCGGCGAAAGGCGACTGCGTGGGGTCGTCCTCCTGTAGCCGGCCGGTGTGCAGGATGCCGCCGCTAACCGTCACGGGCACGGCGATCCCGAAATTGCTGTCTTGCGCGGAAGCAGCGGCCGCCATGGCAAGCATGACAGCCAGTGGGGCGGGGCCACGCCCTGCCCAGCCTAACATCTTTAACATGACCTTACCTCCGGTGCGGTCAAGAGGTCTTTAGCGTCCAGTGAATGCTCGGGATCGACAGGGAGCGTGAGGCTTACCCAAAACACCGAGCCCTCCCCGAGACGGCTCTCGACACCCACCAGACCGCCCATCACATCCACCAGTTGTTTCACGATCGTAAGGCCGAGACCGGTGCCGCCGTAACGCCGCGACATGGCGCCTTCGATCTGGGTGAAGCGTTCGAAAATGAGATCGATCTTATCCGCGGCAATGCCGATTCCCGTATCTTCCACGGCCAGGTATATGGAAGCCTCATGCTCCGCACGTTCCAAACAGCTAACTCGAATCGTGATCTGGCCGGCGTGTGTGAACTTGATGGCGTTGCCCACGAGATTGGTCAGCACCTGGCGGATGCGAACCACGTCGCCAATGAAGTGGGTCGGCGCGTCAGCCGGATAGTGGCGCAAGATGTGAAGGTGCTTGGCGGCGGCCTCCGCGGACAAGAGCTCAGCAATTTCGTCGATGGTCTGGCTCAGGTCGAAGGGCGCAGGGTTGAGCACCATCTTGCCTGCTTCCAGACGGGCGAAATCGAGGATATCGCTGATGATCAGCATCAGCGCCTGAGCCGAACCGCGCACCGTCGAGGCGTAGTCGTGCTGGTCCTCGTCGAGCTTGGTCAGCAGCAAAAGGTCCGACATGCCGATGATGCCATTCATGGGAGTGCGGAGTTCGTGGCTGATGTTGGCCATGAAATCCGACTTGGCGCGGCTGGCACATTCGGCGGCGTCTTTGGCGCGCTCCAGTTCGTCACGCGACCGCCGGGCCGCGGCGGCGACCTCATTGAATGCGTCCGCCAGAACTTGTAGCTCGGTCACGGCGCGGCCGGCGGTAACGCGCTCCGGAAAGTTGCGGGTTTGGCCGCCGACGCGCAACTGGGCCACCAGTTGCCGCAAGGGCTTGGAAACCGAGCGGGCCGTCACTGTGGTGAACAGCAGCGCGAGAATCACGCCGCCTATGCTCACATTGGCGAAGATGCCGAGCAGGCCGGCCGAGAATTCGTGCGCGGCTTTGTCCAACGATTGGAACTCGACCACGCGGTAGGTAGGCCACAACCCGGGCTCCTGAATCTGCAGCACCAGCAGAGTTTCACCGTTCAACTGGACTTCGCACTCCATCACATTCGTGCTGCACTTGTGCTGCAGTTGAGCGGCGAGCGGCGCCCAGCGCTCCTCGGGGAAGGTAGCTCGCAGAATCCGTCCGTCGCGCAGCAGTGCCGTGTCTCCGCCGAGTTGAAAGCGGCGCAGGTCAAATACGTGTCCCAGCCGGAGATTGCCCCCCTGTTCGCCGCCCACAGTGATGGGCGTGGTGGAAAGCTCGTAGACTTCGCCCGAGAATTCGAACACCGATGCCTGCGCGGGGATCTCGGGCATCTGCTCTGCGGATAGGGCCTTCCCGCCGTGGAAATCCACTGCCGCGATGGTACGCCCCTTCCAATCGGTAACGGCCAGAAAATCGTAACCCACCAGACTGTGAATCTCGCCTAACTGGGCCTCGATGGTGCGGCGGATTTCAGCCGCGTTTTCGGGCGTTGCCGGCACTTCATGCATCAGTCCGATGGCGGCTTTTAGCCCGGGACTATCCGCCACCACCTTCACAAACTGGCTGATTTGGCGCGAGGATTCCTCGTTGGCGCGTATCACCAGGTCTTCCGATTTCTGAAGCGAATCGCGCAGTCCGTCTTTCACACGGTTTTGCACCAGGGTGTTTAGAGCGAAGAAGCTGGCCAGCAGCACGCCGCACACCGGCAGGAAGGAAAAGAGGAACGCCCGCGTGGTGAGAGAAGCGAACCGCTTCAAAGTTACCGCTCCACGTCCACCGGTACACGAATCCTGACGTGGGACGTGCCGTTCTCCGGAATATCGACCTCGGAGCTGTAGAGGCCGGCGATCTTATGCCAGGCGACCAGACGGTAATGACCGGCGGGGACATTGGTCCACGAGAAGGTGCCGTCGCCGGCCGGGCGGCCATACCAGGGGCTGGAGGTGACCACGATGGCCGCGTACATGTTGGCGTGAATGTGGCAGTACACCTGAACAATGCCGCTGTGGTTGAATTTCACGGTGCGGCTCTGCGATTTGGGATAGTAGCCCAGGTCGAACGGCTGAGCCCCGGAGAGCGAGAAGACGTTGTGAAAGATGGCGTCGCCATTCGGAAACTGGACCGTGGAACCGACTGGGATCACCACCAGGTCCGGCTCGAAGCGGCTGTTGTGCTGCTCGATCTGGACGGTCTGCGGCGGAGCAGAGTCGGCTTTGCCACCCTCCAGCAGGACGACGGTTCGCTCGAATTCGTTAACCGCATCCTTTTCCACTTCAGCGACTGGTGGCGCAGTCCCCCGCAAGTTGTAAACGCCGGGCAGGACTGTCTTGCGGCCGAGGTGTTTGGTAATGATGACCTCGCCGGTAATGTCGCCCGCCAAAGCGGGGATAACCAGAGTTAGGAAGCCGGCCGTCAGGAACAAGCCGCGCATAGAGTTCTCGCTGCTAGAACCGTAGCACCGGCTTCCGCGGGGCCTCAATACTGCCTTTAATTAGGAGGATCCGGTTAATTGTAAACCAGACACAGGCAGGAATGCCCTGTGCTACGTGGCGGTCCGGACGCGTCTTCTGCCGCCTATGATAAAATTTTGTAGGATTCATCAACGATGGGCGTACCCCGCGCGCCGGATGCGATTTGAGGGATTGGCGCTGGGTCTCCCGGAATTCTTTGAAAACGAAGGTCTTCTAGCAATGAGTGTCGCCGCGCAAGCCTGGGATGCCGATCGAGCCCTTACCCGTATTCGTGAGTTGGAGCATCTACCGGGGGCGCTGCTGCCGATTTTGCATGCATTGCAAGAGGAGTTCGGTTATATCGACAGCGCTGCCGTGCCGCTGGTGGCCGACGCGTTGAATCTTTCGCGGGCCGAGGTGCACGGCGTCATCAGTTTCTATCACGATTTCCGGCACTCCCCTCCGGGACGGCATATTTTGCGTATCTGCCGCGCGGAAGCCTGCCAGGCCATGGGTTGCGAAGCGCTGGTGCAGCATGTCGAGAAGCGGCTTGGGGCCAAGGTAGGAGAAACCACCCACGACCGCAGCTTCACCATCGAGCCGGTATATTGTCTCGGCAACTGCGCGCTCTCGCCCTCGGTGATGCTGGACGGTAAGCCGTACGGCCGCGTCTCCGCCGAAGTGGCAGACTTCCTGATCGACGACCTGCGGAGGCGGCAGTGAGCGGCAAAGTCTATGTCCCGTGCGACGCCGCGGCCGTTTCGGTAGGCGCGGACGCGGTAGCGCGCGCCATGGCGGAACAGATCGCCTCTCGCCATCTGGATCTCACGCTGGTTCGCAACGGCTCGCGCGGCATGTTCTGGTTGGAGCCGTTGGTTGAAGCGGAAACGCCCAAGGGGAGGATTGCTTACGGGCCGGTTTCAGCGGAAGCGGTGCCGGGCCTCTTCGACGCAGGCTTCTTTGACGGCAAGGATCACCCCTTGTGCCTGGGACCGACCGAAGAGATCTCCTATCTCAAGCGCCAGGAGCGGCTGACGTTCGCGCGTTGCGGCATTACCGACCCACTCTCGCTCGCGGACTATGTGAGTCATGGTGGCTATCGCGGTCTGGAACGGGCGCTCACGCTGACATCGCATCAGCTGGTCGAGGAAGTGATCCAATCCGGATTGCGGGGACGCGGCGGCGCGGGTTTCCCTACTGGCATCAAGTGGCGCACGGTGCTCAACGCACCTGGCGACGAGAAGTACATTACCTGCAACGCCGATGAAGGCGATAGCGGCACCTACGCGGACCGCATGATCATGGAGGGCGATCCCTTCGTTCTCATCGAGGGGATGACGATTGCGGCACTGGCTGTGGGCGCGACCAGCGGATTCGTGTTCATCCGCTCCGAGTACCCACACGCGTTTCGAACCATGAGGCGCGCCATCGCCATCGCCTATGAGAATGGGTACCTGGGCGCGGACGTGGCCGGCAGCGGCAAGCGCTTCGATCTGGATGTACGGCTGGGCGCGGGCGCTTACATCTGCGGCGAAGAAACGTCGATGCTGGAAGCCCTGGAGGGCAAGCGCGGGCAGATCCGTCCCAAGCCGCCCCTGCCGGCGCTCGAAGGCCTGTTCGGAAAGCCGACTCTGGTCAACAACGTGATCTCGCTCGCCACCGTACCCATCATCCTGGACAAGGGCGCGGCGTTCTATCGCGACTTCGGCATGGGTAAATCGCGCGGCACCCTGACCATCCAGTTGGCTGGAAACATCAAGTACGGGGGCCTGGTGGAGAAGGCGTTCGGGATAACACTGCGAGAAGCCATTTTCGATTTTGGCGGCGGGACTTTTTCGGGGCGGCCGTTCCGAGCGGTCCAGGCGGGCGGGCCGCTGGGTGCGTATTTTCCGGAATCGCTGCTCGATACGCCCCTGGACTACGAAGCCTTCGCGGCGCAAAAAGGCTTAGTGGGCCACGGCGGCATCGTGGTATTCGATGACACTGTCGATATGGCCAGGCAGGCCCGCTTCGCCATGGAGTTTTGCGCCATCGAGAGCTGCGGGAAGTGCACACCTTGCCGGATCGGTTCCACGCGCGGCGTGGAGGTCATCGACCGGATCATCGAGCATCAAAACCGTCCTGCGAACCTTCAGTTGTTGGATGAACTTTGTGAATTGATGGTGGATGGCTCGCTCTGCGCGCTGGGAGGCCTCACGCCATTCCCGGTGCTGAGCGCGATCCGCCACTTCCCCGAAGACTTTGACAAGCCGGCGCCCGCGTCGCATGCGCACTTAGCCGACCGAGCCCAGGAGACACAGCAATGGCGTTGATTCAAGAGACCGATTACGGCACACCATTCCGCATAATGAACACCACGGTCACGCTCGAAGTCGACGGCAAGGCCGTCACCGTGCCGGCCGGTACCTCAATCATGCGGGCGGCTGTGCAAGCGGGTGTGCAGGTGCCGAAGCTGTGCGCTACTGACAGTGTGGAACCGTTCGGATCGTGCCGCCTGTGCCTGGTGGAGATCGAAGACCGCCGCGGTACGCCTGCGTCCTGCACCACGCCAGCCGAAGCTGGCATGAAGGTGCGGACCAGCTCACCGAAGCTCTCGCGCATGCGGCGCGGCATGATGGAGCTTTACATTTCGGACCATCCGCTGGACTGCCTGACCTGCTCAGCCAACGGCAATTGCGAACTGCAGGACATGGCGGGAGTGGTGGGGCTGCGCGAGGTACGCTATGGCTACGACGGCGCCAACCACCTGAAATCGGGAAAGGACGAGTCGAATCCGTACTTCACGTTCGACGCTTCGAAGTGCATCGTCTGCTCGCGCTGCGTGCGTGCCTGCGAAGAAGTGCAGGGGACTTTCGCTCTCACCATCCAAGGCCGTGGCTTCGCTTCCGTGGTATCGGCCGGCGGCAAGAATTTTCTCGAGTCCGAATGCGTATCCTGCGGCGCCTGTGTACAGGCCTGTCCTACTGCGACCCTGATGGAGAAGTCGGTCGTTGAAAAGGGTCAGGGCGAGCACAGCGTTATCACCACGTGCGCGTATTGCGGCGTCGGATGCACGTTTAAAGCCGAGATGCAGGGCAACGAAGTGGTGCGCATGGTGCCATACAAGGATGGCATGGCCAACCACGGACACTCCTGCGTGAAGGGCCGATTCTCGTGGGGTTACGCGACTCACCCGGACCGTATTCTGAAACCCATGATCCGCGCCAAGATTACCGATCCCTGGCGCGAAGTGACCTGGGAAGAGGCCATCGGCCACGCGGCCAGCGAGTTCAAACGCATCCAGGCGAAGTACGGACGGGAATCGATCGGCGGCATCACTTCATCGCGCTGCACCGATGAAGAGACGTTCCTGGTGCAGAAGATGATCCGCGCTGCGTTTGGCAATAACAACGTGGATACCTGCGCGCGCGTTTGCCACTCCCCCACGGGATACGGGCTGAAGACGACGCTAGGAACTTCGGCCGGCACGCAGCACTTCGATTCGGTAGAGCACGCCGACGTGATCATGGTGATCGGCGCCAATCCCACCGATGCGCATCCGGTCTTCGCTTCGCACATGAAGCGGCGTCTAAGAGAAGGCGCGCGGCTGATCGTGGCGGATCCGCGGCGGATCGACCTCGTTAGGACGCCGCACGTGAAGGCTGACTACCACTTGCCGCTGCGGCCGGGCACCAACGTCGCTGTCATCAATGCCATGGCGCACGTTGTGGTGACCGAGGGCCTGGTGGATGAGCCATACGTGAATGAGCGCTGCGACACGGCGGCGTTCGACGGCTGGCGCAAGTTTGTGGCCGAAGAGCGGAACTCGCCGGAAGCAGTGGAGGAGATCACGGGCGTTCCGGCAGCGGATTTGCGCGCCGCCGCGCGGCTCTATGCCACCGGCGGCAACGCGGCCATCTACTACGGCCTGGGCGTCACCGAGCACAGCCAGGGCTCGACCATGGTGATGGGTATGGCCAACCTGGCGATGGCCACAGGTAACTTCGGCAAGCTGGGCGCGGGGGTCAACCCGCTGCGCGGCCAGAACAACGTGCAAGGCTCGTGCGACATGGGATCGTTCCCGCACGAGTTTTCCGGCTACCGCCATGTTTCCGACGACGCCGTTCGCCACTCGTTCGAGGAGGCGTGGCAGGTGCCGCTGCAAAGCGACCCGGGGCTACGCATTTCCAACATGATCGATGCCGCCATCGACGGCACGTTCAAAGGGATGTACATTCAGGGCGAGGACATTGTACAGTCGGACCCGAATACCAAGCACCTGACGAAGGGCATGGCGGCGATGGAGTGCGTGGTGGTGCAGGATCTGTTCCTGAACGAGACCGCCAGCTACGCGCACGTCTTCTTGCCGGGATCGTCGTTCCTAGAAAAGGATGGGACCTTCATCAACGCCGAGCGGCGCATTGGCCGCGTGCGCAAGGCCATCCCACCCAAAGCAGGTCTCGCGGATTGGGAAATCACGATGAAGCTCTCGGAAGCTCTGGGCTATCCAATGCCCTACAAGCATCCTTCCGAGATCATGGACGAGATCGCGCGGCTGACTCCCACGTTCGCCGGCGTCAGCTATGAGTTGCTCGACCGCGTGGGCAGCGTGCAGTGGCCGTGCAATGAGAAAGCGCCGCTAGGAACGCCCGTCATGCACATCGGCGGCTTCGTCCGCGGCAAGGGCCGGTTCATGATCACCGAGTTCATTCCGACCGACGAGCGCACTACCGATCGTTTCCCGCTGGTCCTGACTACTGGACGAATCCTGTCGCAGTACAACGTAGGCGCGCAGACCCGCCGCACGGATAACAATGTTTGGCACCACGAAGACGTGCTCGAAATCCATCCATTCGACGCGGAGAATCGCGGGATCAATGAAAACGACGCGGTGGCTCTGACCAGCCGCGAAGGCGAAATCACCCTGCGTGCACGCATCTCCGAGCGCATGCAGCCGGGCGTGGTCTACACCACGTTCCACCACCCCGTCACGGGCGCCAATGTGGTGACGACCGAGTTTTCCGATTGGGCCACGGGCTGTCCCGAATACAAAGTGACGGCCGTGCAGGTGCGGCCCGCCAAGCGCCTGTCGGAATGGCAGCAGCATTACAAAGAGACGCGGAAGCTGACTACGCAGATCATGAGCGAGACCGGAGCTGGTGACTAAACGATGAAGGCTGAGCACATGGTTCACAATGCGAACCAGATCGCGCTGTTTTTTGCCAGTTATCCGAGAGAAGAAGCCTTGGCCGGCGTGGCCGATCATATTCAGAAGTTCTGGGAACGGCGCATGCGGACGCAGCTTTTCGACTACGTGGCGCAGGGCGGGCAAGGGCTGCACGAGTTAGTGCTGGAAGCGGTCAAGCGGCTGCGGGAACGGCCGGCGGCGTAGCGCCTCCTTGCCACCGCTCCCTCCAGCGCGCCGGGCGCGTTACTGAGCCGCGACTGCAAGGAGCGGTGCGTCTCTGGCCTGGGCCCACTCCCACCGCTCCTTACAGTCGCGGCTCAGTAACGAACTGCCGATTTTGTTTGACATCCATCCCGTATTCGCGCTATACCAAAACATAATAGAAGAGATTTGTTTTGAGTTCCTGGAGCAGGCAGCCGAAGAACTCCGTCCTCCGCGCTGTTCGGAAGACGCCGCCGGTGGGATCTACCATCACACACGTAACAGCGCTGCCATCCCCTCCTGGCGGTGATGCGCACACGCCAGGCGCGGACCAGCCCTCCCTGTTTCTCAATCCCGAGTTGAGCCTTCTGCAGTTTCAGGGGCGCGTTCTGGAAGAAGCTCGCGATGCGCGCAATCCGCTGCTGGAGCGGGTCAAATTCCTTACCATCCTCAGCTCCAATCTCGACGAGTTCTTCATGGTGCGGGTCGCCGGACTGCTGCAGCAGATCGAGAGCGGCGTGCGGGAGCTGAGTATCGACGGCCGGCCGCCGGGCGCGCAGTTGGAGGCGATCCGCGCCGAAGTGACCGGCCTGCTCGCTGAAGCATATGCCACTTACCAGCAGGATCTGCTACCGGCGCTCGCCGCCGCGGGCATTACCATCGCGGATTACCGCTGGCTGAGCGCCGGCCAGCGTCAGCAACTCGAGGCGTATTTCCGCGAAAGCATCTACCCAGTTTTGACGCCGCTGGCATTCGATCGCGGCCGCCCCTTCCCGCACATCTCGAATCTGAGCCTCAACCTCGCTGTGGTTGTGCGCGACCGGGCAGGGGCTGAGCAGTTTGCGCGGGTGAAGGTCCCGGACAGCATCAATCAACTGGTGCCTGTGCCGAAGGACGCCGGCCGCAGTTCGAGCGGCGACCACTTTGTCTGGCTGGAGCAGTTAATCTTGGCCAACCTCCACTATCTTTTCCCCGGCCTGAAGATCGTGGAAGCCCATCCGTTCCACGTGACGCGCGACGCCGAGGTGGCCATCAAGGAAATCGAGACCGACGACCTGCTGGAGACCATCGAAGACGCGGTCTGGCAGCGGCGCTTCCGCGACGTCGTGCGCCTCCAAGTCAATGCGAGCATGCCGGAGCCCCTGCTCGAATTGCTGACCAGCAATCTGGAGATCGATCCCTCGGGTGTGTATCGCGCCAGTGCCGCGTTGGATTTCGGCCGTCTGCGCCAGTTAACCGGCCTGGAGCGCCCCGATCTCAAAGACCGTCCGTTCGCGCCGCACGCGCCTCAGCTCGCGCTGAGCAACGATGAGGACTTTTTCGCGGCCATACGCCACGAAGACATTCTGCTGCACCATCCCTTCGACTCCTTCCAGCCGGTGGTGGAATTCCTGCAACGCGCCGCGCGCGACCCGGGCGTTCTGGCAATCAAGATGACGCTTTACCGGCTGGGGCGCGATTCTCCAATCGTGGAAGCGCTTCTGGAAGCCATCCGGAACGGGAAGCAGGTCGCTGTGGTGGTCGAGTTGCAGGCGCGCTTCGACGAGAAAAGCAATATCGAATGGGCGCGTACGCTGGAACGTGAAGGTGTGCACGTGGTGCACGGTCTGCCCGGGCTGAAGGTTCACTCGAAGGTGGCGCTGGTGGTGCGCCGCGAGGGCGATGCGATTCGACGGTACCTACACTTGGCGAGCGGTAATTACAACCCCACGACCGCCCGCCTCTACACCGACATGGGCCTGTTCACCTGCAATCCCGAGATCGGCGCGGATGCCACGGCTTTGTTCAATTACTTGACCGGGTATTCGGGCGAGAACCGTTTCCGCAAGCTGCTGGTGGCGCCCGTCAACCTGCGCGAGCGCCTGTCGGAACTGATCCGCCGCGAGATCGAGCACCAACGCCGTGGCCAGGGCGGCCGCCTGATCTTCAAAATGAACGGCCTGGACGATCCGGGGATGATCCGGCTGCTCTCGGAGGCCTCGTGCGCTGGCGTCCAAGTGGATCTGCTGGTGCGCGGCATCTGTTGTTTGCGGCCGGGCATTCCGGGCGTGAGCGAGAACATTCGCGTCACCAGTATTGTCGGGCGCTTTCTGGAGCACAGCCGCATCTTCTGCTTTCGCAACGGCGGCAACGAGGAGATCTACCTGGGCAGCGCGGATCTGATGCCTCGCAATCTCAATCGCCGCGTGGAGGTGCTCTTCCCGGTGACCGCGCCCCGCCTGGTGGCTCGCCTGCGCGACGAAATCCTCAGTGCATACGTGGCCGATGACGCCGGCGCGCGTCACATGCGCAGCGACGGCAGCTACACCCCCAAGCCCCGCAACGGCAAGCGCGATAGCCAGGCCTGGTTCATGGCGCAGCGCACCCTGCGAGGCAGCGCGCCGGACCGCAGTCCCGCGGAACCGCCCAGTCTGCCGCAGCCGGCATGCGTGGTGCTGAGCGGCCGGCAGGACCGCCTGCGGCAATCGGTTTCGGCGCTGGCGACAGAGATCGCACAATGTCTTGCCGGTGTGGTCGAGGAGGCGGGCAGACGCCTCTACCGCGAAATGGAATCCGCCCACGCCCAGGTGGAACACTCGGTGGAACAGGTGCAGACCGTCGTGCGGACCGAGCAGAAATCGATTGCCGCAACCACCCGGAGCAGTGCGTGCCTCTCGACGGCTGTCGAAGCGCTGCGGGATTCTGCCGCGTCCCGGTCCGTAGAGATCGAACGGCTGCGCGGCCGGCTTCAGGAATTGCGAGCGGCCACGCACGTTGTGGTGAGCAAGCCGTAGCCGTAGAATCTTCGTCAACGTGTGGGCGATCATTGGCACCGCGGTCTTCCTGGTCATCGCTCCCGGATTCGTGGCCGGGCTGGTGCCCTGGTGGATCTCCGGTTGGCGAATCCAAACTCCTTTCTTCGGGATATCGCTCTTCTGTTCCGTGGGGTGCCTGCTGATCGCGGTTGGCGTTGTCGGCCTGGTGGATTCGTTTGCGCGGTTCGCGCTGCAGGGCCTTGGCAC
>Ga0335078_10014228_pt1 | contig 11804 bp, 21 predicted proteins | sample Lox_Sample_32_FD_206711 | JGI IMG/M metagenome (GOLD analysis project Ga0335078, IMG submission 206711) | Soil microbial communities from Loxahatchee National Wildlife Refuge, Florida, United States - Lox_Sample_3.2 | ecosystem: Environmental > Terrestrial > Soil > Wetlands | place: USA...
GCACCCAGGATCGTCGAGATCATGTCCCGTTGGTCTCCTCTACGACCCGACAGGTCCCGCCGGCGGCCTCGATGCGCTCACGCGCGGCCTTGGAGAACTGGTGGGCGTGCACCGTCAACGGCTTGGTCAGCTCGCCCTTGGCGAGGATCTTGACCGGGATCGCCTTGCGCGTCGCGAGGCCCTTGGCTCGCATCGCTTCCAAAGTTACAGAAGCCCCCGAGTCGAACCGCGCCTCGAGGTCGACCAGGTTGACGGGCTGCGTGTGCGTCCGGAACGGCTCGAACGGCATCGACTTCTTCATGTGCGGGCCGCGCAGCTTGCGCATCCGCATGTGAATCGGGTTCTGCCCTCCCTCGAACCTTGCGCGCTGCTTGGCGCCCGACCGGCTGCCCCATCCCTTCTGGCCGCGGCCGGAGGTCTTGCCCGTGCCCGATCCCTCGCCGCGTCCGACGCGCTTGCGCGGCCGACGCGACCCCGGCGCGGGCCTCAGGTTGTGCAGCCCGATCCGCTCCTCGCTCTCACGCGTCTCATCGTCGCCCATCAGGACTCCTCTGAGACTTCGACCAGGTGCGCCACCTTGGCGATCATCCCGCGGACCTGCGGAGTGTCGGAGTGCTCAACGCTCTGGCCGATGCGCTTCAGCCCGAGTGAGCGCAGCGTGTCCCGCTGCCGCTGATCACAACCGTTGCGCGACCGGCGCTGGGTGACGATCAACTTGCTCACTCGCCGGCCCCTTCGACGGCCGGGACCTCTTCCGTGACCCCGCCGTTGCCGTTCGCGCTCGAGAGCGTCTCGGCGGCCAGCGGCTCGGACTCCTCGGTCGTGATCCCGAGCACCTGGTTGACCGACAGGCCGCGAATCTCCGCGACCTCGTCCGGCGTGCGCAAGGACTGCAGACCCGCCATCGTCGCCTTGACGAGGTTGATCGGGTTCTGCGAGCCCAGCGACTTCGACAGGATGTCGTTGATCCCGGCAAGCTCGAGTACGGCGCGGACGCCACCGCCGGCGATCACGCCGGTTCCGGGCGCCGCCGGCTTCAGGAACACGCGCCCTGACCCGAAGATGCCGGTCGTCTGGTGGGTGATGGTCGAGCCGTGCTTGGGCACGCGGTACAGGTTCTTCTTGGCCTGCTCGACGCCCTTCTGGATCGCCACCGGCACCTCGTTCGCCTTGCCGTAGCCGATCCCGACGATGTCGCGCTCGTCGCCGACGACGACCAGCGCCGTGAACGAGAACCGGCGGCCACCCTTGACCACCTTGGCGACGCGGTTGATCTCGACGACGCGCTCCTGGAGGTCGAGGCCCGCGGAGGAAACTGTGCGATCTCGTGCCATCAGCAGATCCAGAGTAGCGGTCTCATCAGGGTAATTGCGGCGGCGCCTGACCGCGGCGCCTCAGAAGGTCAGCCCGCCCTCACGGGCGCCGTCGGCGAGCGCCCTCACACGCCCGTGGTACTTGTAGCCGCCGCGGTCGAACACGGCGGTGTCGACGCCGGCCGCCTTGGCGCGGTCGGCCAGGAGCGCGCCCGCGCGGGTGGCCTGCTCCATTCGCTTGAGGCCGCGCAGGTCGGCCTCGGTCCAGTTGACCGATGCCACCGTGCGCCCCGTATCGTCGTCGATCAGCTGAGCGAAGATCCCGCGATTGGAGCGGAACACCGAGATCCGCGGGCGCTCGGCGCTGCCGCGGACCTTGGCGCGGACACGGCGCCGGCGCTTGAGACGCTGGGCGGGCTTGGTCATCACGGTCATGCGCGCTTACCAACCTTCCGGGCGACGTGTTCGCCCTCGTAGCGGATCCCCTTGCCCTTGTAGGGCTCGGGCTTGCGCTGCTTGCGGATCAGCGCGGCGATCTCGCCGACCTGCTGCTTGGAGGCGCCCTTGACGACGATCCGGGTCGGCTGCGGGACCTCGAACTCGATCCCGTCGGGGGCCTTGATCGACACCGGATGCGAGTAGCCGAGCGCGAGCTCGAGGTCGCGTCCGCGCAGTTGCGCGCGGTAGCCGACGCCCTGGATCTCGAGCCGCTTCTCGAACCCGGCCGTGACGCCCTGCACCATGTTCGCGACCAGCGTGCGGGTGAGGCCGTGGAGCGCGCGGTGCTCGCCGCGGTCGGTCGGACGCGTGACCACGATCTGATCGTCGACCTGCTCGACCTTGATGTCACGGTTCACGCGCTCGAACAGCTCGCCCTTGGGGCCGTTGACCCGGACGAGCTCGGGCTCGATCGCGACCGTGACGCCGGCCGGGACGGGGATGGGTTGCTTGCCGATGCGGGACATGCTCGATCCCGGTCTACCAGACCTTCGCCACGACTTCGCCGCCGACGCCGGCGATGCGTGCCTCATGACCGGTCATCACGCCCTTCGAGGTCGAGATGATCGCGGTCCCCATCCCACCCTGGACGCGAGGGATGTGGGCGTGATCGACGTACGTGCGCTGCCCGGGGCGTGAGACGCGCTGAAGGCCGGAGATCACCGGCTTGCGCGCCTGCGTGTACTTGAGCGTGATCGTCAGCTCAAGGCCCGGCCGCCCGGGAGCGGGGTCGTGGACCTCGTAGGCCTCGATGTAGCCCTGCTCGCTCAAGATGCGGGCCAGCTCGCGGTTCAGCTTCGACGACGGCATCGTCACGTCGTGGTGCTGGGCGTTGGCGGCGTTACGCAGCCGGGTCAGGAAGTCGGCGATCGGATCGGTCATGCTCATGATTCCCGTCCCCTCACCAGCTCGACTTCGTCATCCCGGGGATGAACCCGTTGTGCGCCAGCTCGCGCAGGCAGATCCGGCACAGGCCGAACTTGCGGTAGACCGCGCGCGCCCGGCCGCAGCGGCGGCAGCGGGTGTAGCCGCGCGTCTTGTACTTCGGCGTGCGCCGCTGACGGACAACCTGAGAAGTCTTGGCCATGTGATCCTTTACGTCTGGTTCCCGGCCGCCTGCGGGCGGCCTTCTCTGCTAAATGGCATCCCGAACGCTTCGAGCAGCGCGAACGCCTCGTCGTCGTTCTGAGCGGTGGTGGTGATCGTGATGTCCAGGCCGCGGACCTGGTCGACCTCGTCGTAGTCCACCTCGGGGAAGATGATCTGCTCGCGCACGCCCATCGAGTAGTTCCCGCGCCCGTCGAACGAGCGGGGGTTGAGCCCTCGGAAGTCGCGGATCCGCGGGATCGCCACCGACATCAGCCGGTCGAGGAACTCATACGAGCGCTCGCCGCGCAAGGTCACGGCGACGCCGACCGGCATCCCCTCGCGGACCTTGAACTGCGCGATCGACTTGCGGGCCCTGCGGACGTTCGGCCGCTGGCCGGTGATCGTCGCGAGCTGCTCGGAAGCGGCGTCGAGCATCTTCGAGTCCTGCTTGGCGTCGCCGACGCCCATGTTGACCGTGACCTTGGTGAGGCGAGGCACTCGCATCGGCGTCGAGTAGCCGAACCGCTCGGTCAGCGCCGGCAGGATCTCCTCGTTGTAACGGGTCTTGAGGCGCGCCGTGGGCATCAGTCGACCCTCGTTCCGCTGCGCCGCGCGACCCGCAGACGCTTGCCGTCGTGAACCTCGACGCCGACGCGCGTGGGCTTGCCTTCCTTGGGGTCGGCGAGCATCACGTTGGAGACGTGAATCGGGCCCTCGCGCTCGATCACGCCGCCGACCTGCTCGGCGCGCTGGGCACCGGCCACCTGCCGCGGGCGCTGGTGGCGCTTGATCATGTTGAGGCCCTCGATGTACACGCGCTGGTGCTTGGGGTCGACGCGCAGGATCTTGCCGCGCTTGCCGCGGTCCTTGCCGCCGATCACGATCACCTCGTCGCCGGACTTGAGTCGGGCCGGCATGGTCAGAGAACCTCCGGGGCCAGCGAGACGATCTTCATGAAGTTGCGCTCCCGCAGCTCGCGCGCGACGGGGCCGAAGATGCGCGTCCCGCGCGGGTTGTTCTGGTTGTCGATCAGCACGGCGGCGTTCTCGTCGAACGCGATGTAGGTCCCGTCCTCGCGGCCGTAGGACTTCCGGGTGCGCACGACCACGGCAGTCACGACGTCGCCCTTCTTGACCGAGCCCTGCGGGCTGGCCTGCTTGACGGTCGCGGTGACGATGTCCCCGACGCCGGCGTACCGCCGGCGGTGGCCGCCGCGCACGCGGATCACCAGGATCTCCCGCGCGCCGGTGTTGTCGGCGACGCGCAGCCGTGTCTCGTTCTGGATCATCGTGCGGTCCGGTCGCTCACTCGGCTCGCTCGACGACTTCCACCAGGCGCCACCGCTTGAGCCGAGACAGCGGACGGCTCTCGCGCACGATCACGGTGTCGCCGACGTGCGCGTCGTTGGTCTCGTCGTGCGCGTGCAGCGTGCTCGACGTGCGCACGATCTTCTCGTAGCGCCGGTGGCGGCGGGCGACGTCGATGCGGACCGTGATCGTCTTGTTCGCCTTGTCGGAGACGACGACGCCCTGGCGCGTCTTCTGCCTGCCGGGGCCGTGCTCGCGCGGCGCGGTCGTCTGCGCGACGGCGCCGCCCTCGCGGGCCTTCTGGCGTGCGCGGGCACGCTCGACACGCCGCAGCTCCGCCTTCTTGCGGCGCTCGGCGACGCGGTCGGCGTGACGCTCCTCGGGCGTGCGCGGCCTGCGCGCCGGAACCTTGGCCGCCTTGCCGGCGCGGGCGCGGCGACGCCGCTCCTTGGGCGCGACGACCTCCTGGGGCTCGCGTGGAGCAGCCACCTCGGGCGCCGACGCCTCCGCGGGTGCGGCCGCCGCTACGTCCGGCGTCGCTTCGATTTCGTTGTTCTCGGTCTCAGCCATTGTCATTTCTCTGGAGTTCGCGTTCACGGGCGATCGTCAGTGCCCGCGCGATCTCGCGCTTGGCCCGCTTCAGGCCCGCGGTGTTCTCGAGCTCGGACGTGGCGTGCTGGAAGCGCAGCCCGAACAGCTCGCGGCGAGCGGTCTGGATGTGCTCGCGCAGCTCGGCGTCGGTGAGGTCGCGGACGTCGGACGGCCTCATCTCAGGCGTCCTCCCGCATCACGAACTTGGTCCTGACCGAAAGCTTGTGACCGGCAAGCCGCATCGCCTCGCGCGCCAGCGGCTCCGGGACGCCCGCGAGCTCGAACATCACGCGCCCGGGCTTGACCACCGCGACCCAACCCTCGGGCGAGCCTTTGCCGGACCCCATCCGGGTCTCGGCCGGCTTCTTGGTGAACGACTTGTCGGGGTAGACGTTGATCCACACCTTGCCGCCGCGCTTGATCTTGCGGGTCATCGCGATTCGGGCGGCCTCGATCTGCCGGTTGGTGAGCCAGCCGGCATCGAGCGCCTTGAGGCCATACTCGCCGAACTGCACCTTGGTCTGCCCGCGGGACATCCCGCGCCGGCGCCCGCGATGCACCTTGCGATGCTTGACACGCTTCGGGGCGAGCATCAGCTGCCACCGCCTCCTGAGCTCGGCCGTCCGCCGCCGCCGCCGCCACCACCGCCGCCGCCGCCGCGGTTGCCGCCGCGTCCGCCGCCGCCACCCTGGCCGCCCGGACCGCCGCCGCCACGACTGCCGCCACGTGCGCCGCCGCCACCCGGGCCGCCCGGGCCACGTCCGCCGCCCGGACCACCGGGGCCACGTCCGCCACCGGGACCACCGGGGCCACGTCCGCCACCGGGACCACCGGGGCCACGTCCGCCACCGGGACCACCGGGGCCACGTCCGCCACCGGGACCACCGGGACCGCGTCCGCCACCGCTACCGGGGCCCCCGCGGCCACCGCCGCCACGCGTGCCGCCGCGACCGCCAGGACCGCGTCCGCCACCGGGTCCGCCCGGACCGCCGGGACCGCCGCCACGACCACCCGGACCGCCGCCCCGGCCGCCACCGCGGCCACCACCGCCGCCACCGCGGCCGTCGCGCCCGCCACGGCCTCCGCGGCCATCGCGCTCGGGCGCCTGCGGCGCCGGCTCGTCCATGATCGTCAGGTCGGCGCCGGTGTAGCCCTCGGGCATGATCTCGCCCTTATTGATCCAGCATTTCACGCCGATCCGCCCGAACGTCGTGCGAGCCTCGTGGAAGCCGTAGTCGATGTCGGCACGCAGCGTATGCAGCGGGACGCGTCCGTCGGAGTAGCCCTCGGTGCGCGCCATCTCGGCGCCGCCGAGGCGCCCGGAGACCTGCACCTTCACCCCCTTGGCGCCGGACCGCATCGCGCTCGTGAGCGCGCGCTTCATCGCGCGCCGGAAGGCGACACGGTTTTGCAGCTGCTCGGCGATCGACTGCGCCACCAGGCGCGCATCGAGCTCGGGGCGCTTGATCTCGAGGATGTTGACCTTGACCTGCTTGCCGGTGATCCGGTGCAGGTCGCGGCGGAGCTGGTCCACCTCCGAGCCGGACTTGCCGATCACGATGCCCGGCCGTGCGGTGTGGATGTTGACCTCGACCTCGTTCTGGTTCTTGCGGATCGTGATGTCGGACAGGCCGGCATGCGACAGCCTGCCGATGATGTGCTCGCGGATCTTGGTGTCCTCGTCCAGGAAGTCCGCAAACTGGCGCTCGTTGAACCAGTTCGACTTCCAGTCGTGGATGTAGCCCACGCGGAGCGACTCGGGATGAACTTTTTGACCCATATCTGTGACTTAGTCCTTCGGCGTGAGCAAGATCGTGAGATGGCTGGTCCGCTTGCGGATGCGCGTCGCCCGGCCCATCGCCCGTGGCCGAAAGCGCCTGATCGTCGGACCCTCGTCAGCGTGGACCGCCTTCACGTAGAGATCCTCGCCCACGAGCTCGTGGTTGTTCTCGGCGTTGGCCACCGCGGACTCGAGCAGCTTGCTCCAGTCCCGCGCGACCGCACGCGAGGTGTGAGCGAGGATAGCTCGCGCTTCCTCGACGCTCTTTCCGCGAATGTGGTCACACACCAGTCGCGCCTTCCGCGCCGACGAGCGCACGTACTTGGCCTGCGCCCGAACGACGACATCCCGCCGCTCACCCCGCTGTCCCCTTCTGCGACGGCCGGGGGCGGGTGCCGGTGCCGGCGACGGCTCCGCCTCTCCGGGCTCCGGTTCGAGATCGGCGAGCGCTTCCTCGTCAGCCTCCGCTTCGGCCTCCGCCTCGGCGTCGTCCTCGCCCTCCGCCTCGGCATCGGCCTCGAGCAACACGTCCGACGCGGCCTCCTCGGCCTCGACATCCTCCGGCGTCTCGTCGATCTCGTCGGCCGCACCCAGCTCGGCGGCGGGGGACACGTCCGCGCTCGCGGAGGCGCGCGCCCCACGCGACCGCAGAAGACGCCGCTGTTTCGGCTGTTCGGTGTCCGGCGTCTCTTCGGGAGTCTCGTCAGTCATCGCCGCTTCCCGGTTCCGGCGTGTCCGCGGTACAGGCGCGTCGGGGCGAACTCGCCGAGCTTGTGCCCGACCATCGACTCGGTGACGAACACCGGCACGTGCTTGCGCCCGTCGTGCACGGCGATCGTGTGACCGACCATCTCGGGGAAGATCGTCGACGCGCGCGACCAGGTGCGGAGCATGCGCTTCTCGCCCGAGGCGTTCATCGCCTCGATCCGCGACATCAGCCGCTCCTCGACGTACGGTCCCTTCTTGCTTGAGCGACTCATCGCTTCTTACCTCTCCTGCGTCCGCGCACGATGTACTTGTCTGAAGCCTTGCCCTTCGACCGCGTGCGATAGCCGAGCGTCGGCACGCCCCATGGGGTGACCGGGTGGCGCCCCGGCGTGGTCGAGCCCTCGCCGCCGCCGTGCGGGTGGTCGACCGGATTCATCGCGGTACCGCGGGTCTGCGGACGCACGCCCATGTGGCGCTTGCGTCCGGCCTTGCCGACCGATACGTTCTGATGGTCGGTGTTGCCGATCGTCCCGACGGTCGCCCGGCACTCGGCCCGCACCATCCGCATCTCGCCGGAGGGCAGGCGGAGCGTCACGTAGTCGCCGTCCTTGGCCAGCAGCTGCACACCGGCGCCGGCGGCGCGCGCCATCTGGCCGCCGCGGCCGGGCGTCAGCTCGACGTTGTGGACCACGGTACCGGCCGGCATGTTGCCGAGCGGGAGGCTGTTGCCGACCCTGATCTCGGCCGTCGGGCCTGAGTTCACCGTCATGCCCACCCGCAGCCGCTGGGGGGCGAGGATGTAGCGCTTCTCGCCGTCGGCGTAGTGCAGCAGCGCGATGTAGGCCGACCGGTTGGGGTCGTACTCGATGTGCGCCACCTTCGCCGGGATCCCGTCCTTGCGCCGCTTGAAGTCGATCTTCCGATACAGCCGCTTGGCGCCGCCGCCACGGTGGCGCGAGGTCTTGCGGCCGTTCGAGTTCCGCCCGCCGGATTTCTTGAGCCCCTCGACCAACGACTTCTCCGGCTCGGTGCGGGTGATCTCGGCGTAGTCGGGATAGGTGACGAAGCGGCGCCCCGCTGAGGTTGGCTTGGGCTTACGGATCGGCATTAGGAGTCCTCCGCGGGGCATCCAGCCCGGCGATCTGATGATTTGCGGCTTCCTCCGGCCGCCGTTGAACGTTCGCTCACGCTCACTCCCCGGCCTCGAGTCCACCGAAGATCGGGATCGTCTGGCCCTCGCGCACCTGCACGATCGCCTTTTTCCACTGACGGGTACGCCCGCGGGTCTGGCCGCGGCGCTTGGGCTTGGAGTGCACGTGGGCAGTGCGGACCTCGACCACGTTGACGTCGAACAGCTGCTCGATCGCCTGGCGGATCTGTGTCTTGTGCGCCTTGTCGTGAACGCGGAACGTGTACTTCCCGGCCTCGGCGAGCGCGAATGTCTTCTCCGACAGGACCGGGCGGATGATCACCTGCGTGGGGTCCATCAGCCCTCCTCCTCCTCGTCTCGAGACCCAACGGAATCGGCGCCAGCCGATTCCGCAGAGACGCCAGCCGACTCCGCAGAGACGCCAGCCGATTCCACAGAGACGCCAGCCGATTCCGCAGAGACGCCAGCCGATTCCGCAGAGACGCCAGCCGATTCCACAGACGCGCCAGCCGATTCCACAGACGCGCCAGCCGATTCCACAGAGACGCCAGCCGGTTCCGCGGAGCCGGCGGCGCGCGCGACCAGCGACCGCAGCGCCGCCTCGGACACGAGCAGCGAGGCTGCGCCGACGAGATCCGCCACGCCGGCGTCCTCCACCGGGATCGCCTGGGCGTTGGCAAGATTCCGGAACGACTTGCCGGCGGAGGCTTCGGACTCGGTCAGGACGACCAGCGTCGGCGCGGTCGCGCCCCACCCGTCGAGCAGCTCGGCCGCCTGCCTGGTCGACGGCTCGCCGAACTTGGACGCGTCGAACACCGCGAGCGACCCGCGCTCGGCGTGCAGCGACAGCACGCTGCGCAGCGCCGCGCGGCGCGCCTTGCGGTTGACCTTGACCGTGTAGCGGCGCGGGGTCGGCCCGAACACGGTGCCGCCGCCCGTCCACACCGGCGACCGCGACGAGCCGGCGCGGGCACGGCCCGTGCCCTTCTGGCGCCACGGCTTGGACCCGCCGCCGGACACCTCGCCGCGCGTCTTGGTCGACGCGGTGCCGTGGCGGCGCGCGTTCAGCTCGGCGCGCACCGCCTCGTGCACGATCGGCATGTTGAACCTGGCCTCGAACGCCACCGGGTCGAGGTCGATGCTCCCGCCGCCGAGCACGGACGCCGTCCTAGCCATCGCTCCGCACCTCCACGGTCCCGCCGCGCGGGCCGGGAACGGCGCCGCGCACCAGCATCAGGTTCCGTGCCGGGAGGATCTCGACCACGGTCAGGCCGCGCTGGGTGACGCGCCCGCCGCCCATCCGGCCGGGACCGCGCAGGCCCTTGAACACCCGCGAGGGCGTCGCCGACGCGCCGATCGATCCGGGTGCACGGACGTTGTGCGAGCCGTGCGACTTCGGACCGCGCTTGAAGTTGTGGCGCTTGATCGTCCCCTGGAAGCCCTTGCCCTTGGTCTTGCCCGACACCTTGACGGCGTCCCCGACCGCGAACGCGTCGACGGTCACGGTCTGACCGACGAGCAGCTCGCCCGCCTCGTCGCGGAACTCCGCGAGGTGGCGATGGGCGGAGGCGTCGGCCTTCTTGAGGTGCCCGAGCTCGGCCTTCGTGATCGACTTCTCCTTGCACTGGCCGAACGCGAGCTGGACGGCTTCGTAGCCGTCGCGCTCGACCGTACGGATCGCGGTCACCGGACACGGCCCGGCCTCGAGCACGGTCACGCGCTCGACGCGTCCGTCGTCGAGGAACCGCTGCGTCATCCCGAGCTTCTTGGCGAGGATCGCAGCCATCGTCGGTCAGGACGCCAGGCGGATCTCGATATCCACGCCGGCCGGAAGGTGATCGAGCCGCTGGAGCGAGTCGACCGTCTTAGGGGTGGGCTGGTGGATGTCGATCAGCCGCTTGTGCGTGCGGATCTCGAAGTGCTCGCGCGAGTCCTTGTCCTTGAACGGCGAGCGGATCACGCAGTAGACGTTCTTCTCGGTCGGAAGCGGCACGGGACCAGAGACGGTCGCGCCGGTGCGCGTGGCCGTCTCGACGATCTCCTTGGCCGCCGTTTCGATCGCCGTGTGGTCATAGGACTTCAGGCGTATTCGGATCTTGTTCTGGGCAATCGTTGCCAAAGCTGTCTTCTCAGTGCGTCACGAAGCGAGCCCCCATCGGGCCCGCCCCAATATGTCGTATCTGTCACAAAAAGAGGCGGCTGGGCCTCACGGCCTCGCCGCCTCGTCAACTATGCGATCACTTCGCTGACGACCCCCGAGCCGACCGTACGGCCGCCCTCGCGGATCGCGAACCGCAGACCCTGGTCCATGGCGATCGGCTGGATCAGCTCGATCTCCATCTGGACGTTGTCACCCGGCATGACCATCTCGGTGCCCTCGGGCAGCCTCGCCACACCGGTGACGTCCGTGGTGCGGAAATAGAACTGCGGCCTGTAGCCCGTGAAGAACGGCGTGTGACGGCCGCCCTCCTCCTTCTTCAGGACGTAGACCTCGGCCTTGAACTTGGTGTGCGGCGTGATCGAGCCGGGCTTGCACAGCACCTGTCCGCGTTCGATCTCATCCCGCTTGGTGCCGCGCAGCAGGCACCCCACGTTGTCTCCCGCCTGACCCTGGTCGAGGATCTTCTTGAACATCTCGACTCCGGTCACGACCGTCGACGTCGTGGCCTTGATGCCCACGATCTCGACCGTCTCGCCGGTCTTGATGATGCCCTGCTCGACGCGGCCGGTCGCGACGGTACCGCGACCGGTGATCGAGAAGACGTCTTCGACCGGCATCAGGAAAGGCTTGTCGAGGTCGCGGATGGGCTCCGGAATGTAAGTGTCCAGCGCCTCGGCGAGCTCGAGGATCTTGCCTTCGTACTCCTCGTCACCCTCGAGCGCCTTCAGCGCCGAGCCGGCGACGAACGGGATGTCGTCTCCCGGGAACTCGTACTCGGAGAGCAGGTCGCGGATCTCGACCTCGACGAGCTCGAGCAGCTCGGGGTCGTCGACCATGTCGACCTTGTTGAGAAACACGACGATGTAGGGAACGCCGACCTGACGGGCGAGCAGGATGTGCTCGCGCGTCTGGGGCATCGCACCGTCGGCCGCTGAGACGACCAGGATCGCGCCGTCCATCTGGGCGGCGCCGGTGATCATGTTCTTGACGTAGTCCGCGTGTCCGGGACAGTCGACGTGCGCGTAATGCCGGTTGGGGGTCTGGTACTCGACATGAGAGGTCGCGATCGTGATGCCGCGCGCCTTCTCTTCCGGAGCGTTATCGATCGATTCGAACGACCGAACCTCCGTGCCACCGTACCTCTCGTTGAGCACCTTGGTGATGGCTGCCGTCAGCGTCGTCTTGCCATGGTCGATGTGACCGATGG
>Ga0335078_10014233_pt1 | contig 11801 bp, 12 predicted proteins | sample Lox_Sample_32_FD_206711 | JGI IMG/M metagenome (GOLD analysis project Ga0335078, IMG submission 206711) | Soil microbial communities from Loxahatchee National Wildlife Refuge, Florida, United States - Lox_Sample_3.2 | ecosystem: Environmental > Terrestrial > Soil > Wetlands | place: USA...
GGTGATCGTCGCCTCGATCATGCCGGCCTCGCGGTCGACGGTCACGACGATCTCGTGGATCAGCGCGCGTAGCAGGAGCTTGCGGTCGCGTTGGCTGGTGCTGGGCGCCTCGAAGATCGCTCGTAGATTGGCGCCGGCGTGTTGCAGCCGTTCGAGCTCCTCGCCTGTCAGCGGGCTTGTGCGCCGGGCGCGCTGGGCAGTCAGCTCGGCCTCGGCGCGCTCTGTCTCGCGGAGCGCATTCTCCCAGTTGGCCTCCAGCGTGCGCGCCACCAGCCGGTTCTCCGGCTCGCAGGCGTCGAACTGGCGCCGCGCGCGCTCGGCCTCGTAGCGTGCGCGCTCGACGGCGAGCTCGAACGCCCGCAGGCGGGTGGCCTCTGATGCTTCCTGGTCGGCCAGTGCCTTGGCGGTCGCGGCGATTGCAGCAGGCTCGAGCACGCGGAAGACCTCCTCCAGCACCGCCTCATCCAGCTGGCGTCCGCCGAGTCCCTGGCACTCTTTCCCGTCGGGTGCGTTGTATGCGATCTCCCCCTCGCGCGGGTCACAGTAGTAGCGCCGCGCGTAGCCTTGGCGACTGCGGGCGCCCGAGTAGGCCGAGCGCATCCGCCGCTCGCAGCGCCCGCAGCGCAATAACCCCTGCAGCAGCGCCTGTCCCTCGCGCGCCGCGGCGCCCTCGCCCGGGGTGGGGGCGTTACGGGTGATCTGCTCGAGGATCTGCTCGTGCTGTTCCCAGGTGATGTACGCATGGTGGTGCTCGAAGATCAGCGTGTGCCAGCGCTCGCGTGGCATCGGCACCATCGACACGCGTGCGCGGCCGCTCTCGCCGACGCGTCTCCGCGACTGGCGGCGGCCGAACGCGTACGCGCCCGCGTAGGTCGGGTTGGTCAGCATGTCGTGCACGGCGGAGTAGGTCGCCTTGACCCACTCGACCTGCCCCTGGCCGCGGCGGCGGGGCACAAGCAGCCCGTCCTCGCGCAGCGACAGCACCACCTGGCGGACCGAGCACAGCTCGAAGAACCGGCGAAACACGACTGCTACCGCCTCGCGGACCGTCTCGTCGGCGCTCTTGACGATCTTGCCGTCGGGCGCGTACTCGTAGCCGGGCGCCAGCTTGACGTGCAGCTCGCCCTTGGCCGCCTTGTGACGCAGCCCGGCGGTCAGCCGGCTGCGGATCAGATGATGCTCAGCCTCGGCGATCGTGCCCTTCAGCCCCAACGTCAGGCGGTCGGAGTAGTCGGCCGGGTCGTAGACCCTGTCGGAGTCGGCGATCAGCGTGCCAGTCAGCGCGCACACGTCAAGCAGCCCGTACCACGCGCTGTTATCGCGCGCCAAGCGCGACACCTCGACCCCCAAGATCAGGCCCACGTTGCCGAGCGCGACCTCGCCCGCCAGCTCCCGGAACCCCTCCCGGTCTGCGAGTGCCGCGCGGTCGGCCGACACCCCCAGGTCTGCGTCGATTACCCGCACCCGCTCGGCGGGCCAGCCGAGCGCGATCGCCCGCTCTTTGAGCTCGTACTGCAGCTCGCGGCTCTCGGTGTTGTTGCGCACCTGGGCGGGGCTCGACTGGCGCACATACGGGCAGGCAAGTCGTGCCAGATGCTCGACAGAGATCTTCTCGGCACCGCCGATCAGCATCAGACTCCCTCCTGCTCGACCGCGCCCGAGTCGATCAGCCGCGCCAACAAGATGAGCACCGTCTGCCTGGAGCGCTCGGGCAGCGACCCCCACACGGCCTCCGGCGCGGGGCGCTCGCCGACCGCCACGAGCTCAAGCTGCACCGGCGGCGCCAGCCGCAGCCGTCTCGCCGAAGCGCCGACGCCCCCAAGCTCGCCAGTCGCGTGCGCGCCCTCCAGCTCGGGGACGACGCGAGGGCCATCGTGCTCCGCATCCACCAGCCGGACCTCGCCGCGACCGGCCGCGGCGCCGTTCGCCTCGCCGACCACGGCGCAGTCGCCGCTCGCGCTCTCACACGCGTGGGGATCGGGTTCTGCTGCGGGGATTGTCATGCCACAAAGACGACGATCGTAACCACGCCCCAGGACGGCACACCCAGCGGCAATCATCAGTGGGCTCCCGCGAGCTGATGCACGTCGGCACTGCGCGCCGCCTCCTCGCTCCAGCCTGCGCCAGTCAGCTCCTCAACAAACCGCTGCGACAGCTCGCCGACGTCGACTGCCAGCTGGCGGCGCTCCTCGCTCGCGCTTTGGTAGTCGATGAACGCCCGCCTGATCGCCCAGTGCGCTTCCTGCAGCGCCCCAAGCATCGCGGTCTCGACCTCTCGCCGCCCGACGCCAACCCCAGCCGCGTCGATCATCCGCTCGGTGATCGCGCTTCTGCCGGTCGCGGCCCTACCCGTTTCGCCGTACACGACACCGAGTACGTCAGGATGCAGGCCCGACCACAGCCGATCGTTGGCGCCCAGCAGGCGGCGCTGGGCGTCGCCCAGCCGCTTCACGAGCTCGACGTCACGCTCAAACAGCGTCGATAGCCTAGCGGCAAGCACCCGCGCGCCGGCAGGGACCTTACCCATCATCGCGGCCCTCCTTCGCCCGCGGTCATGACGGCGTGCGTCGCGGCCCGCGCGATGCACGCCTCCAGCAGCCCTAGCAGCCGCCGGGCGTCCTCGGCAGACAACGTGCCCGTGCCACTCGGCGCGCTGGCTACCGGCATCTCCAGCACGTCGGTGTCTGCGACCTCGACCGAGACAACGCCGCCATCGGGCAGACCGAGCACCAGCCACAGCCGCCCCCACTGGCGATACACCCGTCGCGCGCGCAGCGCCCGGCCGCTCAGTGGATGACCAGCGGCGACGACCCGCACCTCGGCCGGCAGCCGGCGCCTGACATGGTGCAGTGTGACTGCTACTTCAGACTGTCACGCCGGGATCTGAGGGAGCCCGGGGGTGAAACTCCCCCGGGCGACCCGACCCTCGAGCCCCGACAGCTCGGTCGAGTGCAGACGGCGCTCTCCTCCCACACCGTAGACAACCTGCAGGTCCTCGGCGTGGCCCGCAGCCGAGCGCATCACGAAGCCCCTGAAGGCGTCCGCCTCCTCCTCGGTCCCGAGCTCTGCGAACGCGCGCGAGCTAAAGCTCGAATCCCGCACCCATGCATACCTGTAATCCCAATTGCGGGTGCCACCGACGACCTCGGGCAGCGACGTCGTCGGCGCGGCGACGATCGCTCCAGTTGGTGCATAGGTCAGCGCCTTGAGGACCATTGCCGACCGGCGCGCTCCTGCCTCGTCTCTGCTGTCGAGCATGATCGACTGCGACCAGCGGCGCCACCAAGCAACCGTCTGCTCGAGCTCTTGATCCAGTGCAGCCCGATCGGACACCTGCGCCACCTGCGCGTCGACCTCCTCGGGAGCGCAGTAGCGCAGCGACAGGCGGACACGCTCGCCGGCCCCGATCGTCACAACGCCGGCCAGCTCGTGCTCGCGATCCTCCTCGAGCTCGTGCTCGCAGAACACGATCAACCCGTCATTGCCGCCGATCGCGCTGTGCAGCCGTTCCCGATGGCGCTGGATCCACGGCCGCACCTCGCCGTAGTCGAACCGCGGCGCGACGCGTACGTCGAATCGCACAGCTCCGCGCCGTCCCTCGATCACACGCAGGATCTTCCGATCATCGTCGACATCGGCGATCACAAAGCAGTCGACGAGTCTTGCCTCCCCTTCGTCTCCCCTGAAGGTCGTCGCGAGCACGAGCGTGTCATCGACGTACTCACGTGTCGCCTGCCACGACCCGTCGCTCGCAGGCGAGACCGAGCAGTACCCGCCCCGGTCGTGATCGAGCAGCCGCGCGAAAGCACTCCCAGAGTCAAAACGCGGCAAACAGCACCAATCGATCGACCCGCCCCGCGACACCAGCGCGGCGGTGCGGCAGTCGCCGATCAGGGCATAGTCGGCGAGGGGAGGATAGCGTTCGCAATTCGCGGGTCCTTGCACGCCATCTGGCTACCCGCAACTACTCCGCGGTCAGCGCACCGGGTAGGGCAAATCATCGGAGCTGCGCGCAGCCGCGTGCTCTCGCGAGACGAATCGAGCCGTCCTCATCCCATTCGCGAGCGAGGTGAGCATTTCGGCCCGTGCGGGTATTTGTAATCGTGACAACGACGGAATAGGAGGCAGAATGCTTGCACTGATCGCGTTGCTGCTGATACTCGCCATCTTCGGAGGCCTGGGCTTCGCGGCGCACATCCTGTGGTTCGTGCTGATCGCGGCTCTGATCTTGTGGGTGCTTGGCTTCTTCGTCGGCGGGGTCGAATCTGGCGTCGGTGGGCATCGTTGGTATGGACGCTGACACGGCCGGCCCGACCCGCCGGCCCGCCTGATCCGGCAACGCCTGAAAGGCAAAGCAGCTCGCACACGCACATAAGCCAAAGACCCCGACCGCGAGGTCAGAGACGGGAGAAGAGAGCACGAGATGGGCAGCGATATCAACGATGCGGCCGCCAACGTGATCGAGCTGACCAACAAGGTCGGGGCGACGGCCGTCGACATGCAGCACGCAAGCCAGGCCGCTCGGACGGCCCGCCACACAGCGGCGGCCGCGGCCCGTAACCCGGGACGGCTGGCGGCGGTGGGGGCCGGGCTGCTCGTTACCGCTGCCGTCCTCGTCCTGCGCCGGGAGCGGCTGGCGGGGCAGGCGTGGCGAGGTGCGCAAACGGCGAGCAGCGACACTACAGGCGGACCCGAAGGACGGCTCCGATCTGCCGCCTGACCTGGGCGAATCTCAGCTTGCCGCGCTCGTGACGGTCGCTGCTGCTCTTGCGCTATCACATGTCGGCGGCGACACTGGCTCCGGTCGCCGGCCAGTGTCGCCGTTGGCGGTGACACCCGCAACGAACGGGGGCGGTACCGTTTCAGAGTTTCGATGCTGCTGCGGGTGATCTGCACGACGTTCTCCTCGATGGTCTCGGGATTAGGCAGCGGTGCGATTCTCCTTGAAGAACCGTCTGCGCTGAGCGGGTTCTGAAGAAAGCACGGGAGCGGGAAATGTGGGAGTCGCCGGTTGTCAGCGCCCCGATCGTCGGCGCCACCAAGCCCGAGCACCGGGCTGACGCGGCCGCGGCGCTCGAGCTCCAGCTCACCGACGAGGGGATTCGCGCCCTCGAGGACCCCTGCACCCCACGCGAGCCAACGTCCTTCTAAAGGAGGCTCTGCCTAGCCTGGGCGTGCTGCTGACGCTGGCGCTGAAGGGGTTCTCGCGCCGGTGATCGCGGGTTCACGCGCGGTCACGACCGCCGTCGGTCTGGACGATGGCCGACCACCGGTGACGGGGGATCTCTTCGTCAAGGGCATGGCGGGCGAAGATCTGCTGGGCGGTGATGACGCGTTGCGGACGTCCGCGACCGATAAAGGCGATCGTCCAGTTGAATAGCACGGCGGCGCGGTTCTTGAAGCCAGTTAGAGCGAACAAGTGGACGGCCAGCCACAAGACCCAGGCCGGGAAGCCCGATATGTGCACGCGGCCGATGGTGGCGATCGCCTGAAAGCGCGAGATCGTGGCCATCGTCCCCTTATCGCGGTAGCGAAAGCGCCGCTCGGCCGTGTCGCCGCGCAGGCGCCTGACGATCGTGTCGGCAGCATGGCGGCCAGATTGGATCGCGACCTGCGCCACGCCGGGCAGCTGATCGAGGCTCATCACGTCGCCGATGACGAACACCTCAGGGTGCCCGGGAAGCGAACAGTCCGGCCTCACCTGCACGCGACCCGCACGATCGACGCCCGCCCCCGCGGCTTGGGCCGCCACCCGTCCCAGGGGAGACGCCTCGACGCCCGCCGCCCAGATTTTGGTCGCGGCCTCGATCCGCCGCAGCTGCGGATCCTCGGCGTTGGTGTCGATACCACGAATATCGACGTCGGTGACCATCACGCCGAGGTGGATCTCGACGCCTATGCGCTCGAGGTGCCGCGCGGTGCGCCGCCGCAGCGACTCGGGGAACGCGCCGAGGATCGTTGGCGCTGCATCGAGCAGGACGATCCGGGCCTCGCGGGGGTCGATGCGGCGAAAGTTTCGATGCAGCGAGCGGTGCGAGAGCTCAGCAATCTGCCCGGCTAGTTCGACGCCGGTCGGGCCGGCGCCCACGATCACGAACGTCAGCCAGACGCTCCGCACGTCCGGATCGGACTCGCGCTCTGCCATCTCGAACGCGCCGAAGATTCGCCCCCGCAGCTCAAGCGCGTGGTCGATCGTCTTCATTCCCGGAGCATCGTGAGCAAACTCCGGACGGCCGAAGTACGACTGGTTGCTGCCCGTTGCGAGGATCAAACTGTCGTATCCGACTTGGCTGCGAACGCCCAGAGTGTTGACGGTCACAGACCGGGCTTCGAGGTCGACCGTTTCCACCTCTCCGAGCATCACGCGTGTATTGCGATGCCGCCGCAGGATGTCTCGGATGGGCGGCGCGATGTCGCCCTCGGCGAGAACCCCGGTCGCCATCTGGTAAAGCAGCGGCTGAAACAGGTGATGGTTCGTGCGATCGATGACCGTCACCTCGACGTCAGCGCCCCCGAGCGCTTTGGCCGCAAACAACCCACCGAATCCCGCACCGACGATCGCTACGCGATGCCGATGATCGCCGGTGTCACCGCGCCTGGCGAGATCCGTACCCGATTTTCGGTCGGCGATCAAGTTTCAATTCCCAAGCCGCGTGCGAACTTGCGCTCTCAACACGCTGCCAGCCTACCGCACGGATTTCTGCAGCCAGCCCTCGCCCAACGTCAGGGGCCCCCGGGCCGATGGCAAGAATCCACCGCGGCGGGACGCTATCGCCGAGAAACAAACGTCCGCCTTGGCCGGCCTGGACGGGCAGATGTCGGCCGATACCATCATTCCCGGACTCGCGCTGGCCGCTGACCGTCTGAGGCGGACGCGTCGCTTGAACCTCGGCCAGCTCGTCATGCCGAGAACAGGATCGCGCTGCCGAAGACGATGCCGAGCCGGGGCTTCGCGCGGCCGGAGCTATCTTACGTGGTGCAGCGCGGGCGCATAGGAGATCCCGATGATCAAGCCCTCGTTCGAGAGCAAACGCGCGACTGTTTGACCCCAGGGCTCCTCGCGGGCGGGGTGAAGCAGCTCGTAACCGCTGGCCCGTAGCTCCTCGCCAGCGGCCCCCACCGCCTCGGCATCGACAACCTCGAACTCGATGCTGGCCTGAGGCACCGGCCGCTCCACTGGCCACTCGCCGGTTCCGAAGCATGCCTGCGCCGCTTGCGCCAATGGCCACACGCCGAAGTGCTTGCAGCCTCCGATCTTCTCACTGTGGATGTACTCGTCCTGCCCTTCGAGCGGCAGGCCGATCGCGTCTACGTAGAGCCGGCGACTCGCGGATGGGTCAGACGTGACCACGGCGACGCTGGCGATGAACTCGATCTCCATGGCCTTCAATAAAGCAAACCACACGAGCGCCGTCTTGTACGAAACGGACACGCGCGCTCATCACAACGATTCACTTGGGTCATCGGATGCGGCGGCGCTCCGAGACAGCGTCATCGGGCGTCCGGGGTCAGATTGTGGCGAATCGCCGCACGAGCGCCAGAACCGATGCCGCGTGACGCTCGACGAACGCCGCACCGACGCCCCTCACCTGCGTAAGCTCCTCGAGGGTCTGCGGGCGCAGCGCCGCAATTGCCTCAAGCGTCTTGTTATGCGCGATCGTGTATGCAGGCTTGCCATCGCTCGCGCGCAGACGCCACTGTCGCAATTCCTCCAGCAGCGCCTCATCGGCTGGCGCGACCGAGGGGGCGTCGGCCGGGCCGCCGTCCGTGCGACTGCGCGAGACGGACAGCGAGGCCGGGTCGGGCAGGCCGATCGTGTCAGGGTCGCACACGTCACAGCAGCGGCCTTGTGGCGCCGCTGCGCGGCGATCGCCGAAGTGGTCCAGGAGGGCGCGGCGCCGACACGTATCGGACTCTCCGGAGAAAGCGGCGATCGCGGCGTATGCGCGCCACGCTCGATCGCGAGCCTCACGGCAGATGGACAAGAGGTGTCCGGCGTTGCCATCGTCACGCAGCGACACCGCGAGCCGTCCACCCGGCGCCACTTCCAGCGAGCACAGGCCGGCGCGCTCCGCGATCCCGAGACACACCCTGTCGCGATCGGACGTGGGCGTGTCGATCACAACCTTGCCTACAGCGCCACGCTCGACGTGGCGCCCGGCGGCGCCCGTCTGCAGGGTGAGGCGGTGCACATATGCGCTGACATCCGCGGGCTCGACGGTGTCATCCTTGATGAAGTTGATGAGCCGTCCCAGATCGGACCGGCTTGACAGCAGGACCGCGCGGGCGGGGAGCCCGTCACGTCCGGCGCGACCCACCTCCTGGTAGTAGCCCTCGACGCTGGTGGGAATCGCCCAGTGCACGACCGCGCGTACGTCGGCCTTATCGACACCCATCCCAAAGGCGGTTGTTGCGGCGACGATCTCGGCGTCGCCCTCCATGAAGCGGTGCTGCGCGGACGCACGTTCGTCTGCGGGCATGCCGGCGTGATAGCCGACGGCGAGCAAGCCCTCGCTGCACAGCAGCTCACACACCTCCTCGACTTCGCGTCGGGTGCCGCAATAGACGATCGCAGGGCGCATGTCCGGATCAGAGAGCGTAATCGTCAACAGCATCTTCTTGCGAGCCTTCGAGCCCGTGCCCTGGAGCCGGATCACGTCGAATGAGAGGTTCGGCCGGTCGAACCCCGCCCGCAGGATGTGCGGAGTCCGCAGGCCGAGCCGCTCGCAGATCTCGCGAGAGACCTGCTCGGTCGCGGTCGCCGTGGATGCCATCACCGGAGGCGACCCGAGGCGGTCGATCACGCCGCGCAGTCGCAGATAGTCGGGGCGGAAGTCGTGTCCCCACTCCGACACGCAGTGCGCCTCGTCGACCGCGAACAGGTCGACTCGTCGTTGTCCCAGGGCCGCCAGGAACCCGGCGGAAGCAAACCGCTCGGGCGAACACAACACGATCCGTGCACGCCCCGAACGGACGTCCGCAACCGCCCGGGCTGCCGCGTCGGCCTCCATGCCCGAAGCGATCATTGCGACCGGATGTCCGCCGAGCCGCAGCCGCCGGCACTGGTCGGCCATCAGCGCGATGAGCGGAGAGACGACGATCGTCAGATCATCGGAAGCGATCCCCGGCAGCTGATAGCAGAGGCTCTTGCCACCGCCTGTCGGCATGACGACGAGGCTGTCGCGCCCGGCTAGTGCCGCGGCAACCGCTTCGCGCTGCCCGGCCCGGAAACGATCGAGGCCGAAAAACGCAAGCAGCGCATCCGGATCGCGCTCGCCCGAGTAGCGGCGCTCGGACACCCCTTCCACGGCGACCCGGTCAAGTCCACTGAGCGCGCGCCGCGCGGCCGCGTCGTCATCGACTGGCAATATTGGCATCGTGCCCTCCGCGGCCGCTGCGAGCGGCGGCTCCCGCCGCTCGGCGACGATGGCGGCCGACCGCGTGCGGGGCCCGCGGCCCTGCGCCGCGGCGAGCGTCCTCGCCGCGTCCGCTGCCACTGCGCGCTCGGCGCCAGACATCGACCTCCAGAGATCGCGCAGCGACGCAAGCTCCGACACCACGCCCGGATCGACGCGATCGGCCGCGATCCGCGGCACGAGCGCATGCGCACGCCTACAGAAGTCGCCGCACATAACGCCCAGCATAGGCGCCGAGGCGGGCGAGCGTGGCTGTTCCGGCGGTCGTGTCATATACGTAGTTCCCGAAAGGAAGCGCGTCAGAGCTACTCGCCGCCGTCCACGACGACGTGCTCGCCGGGCACGGCGGCTGGCTGCGCGTCCTCGACGGCCGCGTCGGAGTCGCGCTCGATCAGCGCGTGGATCCGCAGCGTGGTTGCGTGGGGTCGGAACCCCGAGGCGGGCGCGACGCAGGTCGCGCAGGAGCTTGGCTGCGCGACGTCGTCATAGCGGGTGACCGGCGCTCCGCCGATCATCGCGCTCGGCCATGCCCGGGTCGATGCCCTCGAAATACTCCGGCACTTCGTGGTGCAGCTGATCGTCGACGATATCCGTGACCTGCTGGACGTTGCACTCCAGCCAAGCCGCCAGCTGCCGGATATCGGCATCCACGTCGCTCACCTGGGGCGAGGCTACCCTTCGATCACGCCGGCGAAGCGAGCCGAGCAGGCGCGTGGGAGACGCAGTGCTCTTTCGCTTCCTGCGCTCCAATGCCCGCTACTCGGCGGGCAATCCCACTCCCGTGGCCAGCGTTTCGTCGCAGCAGCGTGCGGGGCGTCCGTGCTAGACCCGGACGGGCACAACGTCGAGGTCGTCAACCACAACCAGGGCTGAGCCGCAACCGACGAGCCTGCCCACCACTTTATGCAGGTAGTGTCAGACGTCTGACTCGGCCCCTGCGCCGGAGTCGACCCAGTATCGGTGGATCGAAGCTAGGTAGGTAGGAGGTGTGGTCGTGGCGGTCGGTAGTGGTGATCCCAGCCCGGCGTGGCGGCGTGTTGAAGGCGGGGACGGGGGATCGAGGGGTTGGATGACGTGAACTGAACGACGGGGGTTTGCCTCGGGCGCGGACGACGTTGTTGTGTGGTGGCCCGGGGTGCGCCGTCAGTTGCGGCGTCTGTTTCGGTGGCTCAGTGATCGTGGTTTGACGGCGATCGTGACCGGCTGCCCCCGGGGTCCGTTCAGAATCGGGGGACGGCCCCACCGGGCTCCCCGCCGGAACGGCCCCACAGAGCTCCCCGCCATGAACGGGTCCTACAGGTTGCCGGCCGCCATCTTGCGAAGGTCCATCGCCTTGTTGTAGGTCTCCTCGTCGACGCCCATCTCGTAGGCGACGTCGCGCAGCATGCGGCCCGAGGATGCCGCCTCCTTGACGATCTCAGCCCCCTTGTCATAGCCGATATAGGGGTTGAGCGCAGTCGCGGCGGCTAGCGTCGACTCGGCGGACCGCCGGCAGCCGTCCTCGTTGGCCTCGATCCCGTCCACGCACTTGGTCGCGAACACGCGCGCGGTCGCCGCCAGCAGGCGGATCGAATCGAGCAGGTTGCGCGCGATCAGCGGCACGCGGACATTGAGCTCGAAGTTGCCCTGCGAGCCGGCGAAGGTGATTGCGGCATCGTTGCCGATCACCTGCGCACTGACCTGGAGCACCACCTCCGCGATCACCGGGTTGACCTTGCCGGGCATGATCGAGGAGCCCTTCTGCAGCTCCGGCAGGAACAGCTCGCCGACCCCTGCGCGCGGCCCGGAGCCCATCCAAGCGAGGTCGTTGGCGATCTTCGTCAGCGATACGGCCAGGACCTTCAACGCGCCCGACAGCTCGACCAGGGCGTCGCGGTTGCCCTGGGCCTCGAACGGGTCCTCCGGCGGGCGGACCTCCATTCCGCTCGACTCGGTCAGGCGCGCGCGGACACGCGGCGCGAACTCGCGATGCGTGTTGAGCCCCGTGCCGGTCGCCGTGCCCCCGAGCGGGATCTGCGCCACCTGGGGAAGCGCATTGCGGATCCGGCGGGCGCCGAGCCGGACCTGTGCTGCATACCCCGACAGCTCTTGGCCGAGCGTCACCGGGACCGCGTCCATCAGGTGAGTCCGGCCGGCCTTGACGACGTCGTGGAAGGCGGTCGCCTTGGCTGCGAACGAAGCCTCGAGCTGCTCGAGCGCCGGCAGCAGGTCGTCGGTCGCCACGGCGAGCGCCGCCAGGTGCACCGCGGACGGGAACACGTCGTTGGAAGACTGCCCCATGTTGACGTGGTCGTTGGGGTGCACGCCGGCGCCGGCGAGCGTTGCGATCACCTCGTTGGCGTTCATGTTCGACGAAGTGCCCGAGCCGGTCTGGAACACGTCGAT
>Ga0335078_10014234_pt1 | contig 11801 bp, 9 predicted proteins | sample Lox_Sample_32_FD_206711 | JGI IMG/M metagenome (GOLD analysis project Ga0335078, IMG submission 206711) | Soil microbial communities from Loxahatchee National Wildlife Refuge, Florida, United States - Lox_Sample_3.2 | ecosystem: Environmental > Terrestrial > Soil > Wetlands | place: USA: Florida...
CGACCCTGCGCCGGGCCCGACCGGTCCAGTTGGGTTGTTGGTGCAGGAGAGAGTGCCTGTGTAGGCGCCTGTCACCTTGCAAGCCGAAAGCGCGTGCGTCAAACCATCATAGATGCCGCTGTAACCGCCCGCCGTCGCCGTTACAAGAGCAATTCTGGTTACGGTAATGTAGTAGTTGTTTACATTCCCATCCACGGCCGTTACCGCGACCGTGATGAGATTCGGTCCAAGACTGAGTGCGATCGGCGATGAGGCATGACCGCTGGCCACGCTCGCTCCGTTCACGGTGATGGTGGCGTTGGAAGCTTCGGCGACCGGCGTCACCGTAATGCTGGTGACACCGTTGGCGACCGTTTCGGTGTAGCTGGTCGTTAACTCAGCAAACGCGGGGCTGAGTGTCCCCGAGCTCAAAGACAGGCTGGTCAGCAGGTTGGCATGGGGCACTTCGCTCAGCCACGGCATCATGGAGCTGAGGCCACCGAAGTACGTATCATAGGTACCCTGCGCGGGGCAGCTGGTTCCACCCGACGGCTGCGGAATGTCGCCATAGAGGTCAACATAGACCGCAGTCTGACCGGTTGATGATGAGCAGGAGCCCGTGCCGGTGAGCATGGTTTTGCCAGCAGTGGTCGACGACAACGCAATGTTATAGAACACCATGTTGGAGAAAGCGATGAGGTCGGTGACTGTTTGAGTAGTCGTCCCTCCGTGGCCGCTGTCTAATGCGCCATCTTCTGCCAGGTATTGCGGTATGCCGAGGTATTTATAGACAGGCAGTGCGCCTTCCCACCCGATGTTGTCGCCCTCGGCATCGTCGGTGTAATCCAAGTTGGCCGAGTCGATGATGATGGCGCGAGGCGCGAGAGCGGCGATAACTTCGTGTTTGTCAAAGGGCAAACGGTCGCCCCAGCCGTAACCAGGGGAGTAAGTGGGATACAACTTGCTTCCGATCATCGGCTGCCCCGGCGTCACGTAGTTGGTGCAGTTGTAGGTGCCGGTGTTGCAGTTGAGCGGAAGCGGAAACCATCCCGGCAGGTCGTGCGATGCCACGAGGAAGCGATTGAACATCGGGATTCTGGAGTTCCAAGGATTATGCCAGATATGGTCGGTCATGGCCTCGTCTCCGGTCCCGGTGCCCCAGGTGTACACATGACCAGGACCGGGAGGTTTCGTCGTGGCGGGCGGCATGCCATAGTCGTCGTACCGGTAGGGAGCGGCTCCGCCGGAGCCGGATCCACCCGGATTGCAAACGCCGAAGCGGGTATCCACGAGGCATGTGGCAAGAGCCGATTTTCCCAGACGGGAGTAGCCCTGGAGCGCGATCTTGCTTAGGTCGAGGCTGCCAGCACCTGTCGACGGAATGGTGCCGTTGTTGATCAGGTATTGCACCGCATCGACAGCGCGGCTGGCGCCCCATCCCCAAACAATTTCCGTGCCGGGGTTGTTCCCGCCAGGCTCGTTATAGGGAAAGATGGCCCAGTATGCTCCGTTCGTACTACCATGCGCCGGGCTGTCGGCTCCGATGCTGGTGTAGGTATAGGTGAGATAGGCGTAACCGGCGTTGTAGAAAGATGTACTTGTAGATCCGCTGATGCCTACGACAAGGGGATAGGAACCACTTACTCCGGCCGGGTTCTTCTGTGTCGCTTGCGGCACGTATAACGTCGCCGAATAGGACGTGCACGTTGCTCCGTTACACGGTTTGACGGTGATTGCATAGGTAATGGGATTGGTGCCGGATTTGGTCGCCGTAGCAGTCAGTGAGGTAGGCAGGAGAGGATAGCCATACTCGTAGTACTCGGCAAGATCCGTGATCTCCGCCCTGCGCCTGTTCCAATCGGCCAGGCTGTTGACTCTGCTGCCGTCAAAGAAGGTGAACGGATCTGGCAGGGTGTATACGGCAGGCAAATCGAACGGATCGGGGTGCTGTCCATACAACGGGCTCGCCGGGGGGCTGTTATCCGCCATGCGCAGCCCGTACATCGCGCTTTGAAGCTGGGAATTGGCATAGTCGATCGTCGCTTGTGACGTCGAATTCACTGCAGTGCCAGCTGCTGATAGCGCAGAAGTGAAAGGCCCCAAGCTGACTGATGTAAAGTCGCCTTGGTTAAGCGCGTTCGAGATGGTGATATTGTTTTTCAGGACGTAGTTGTCGAGTGCCATGGAGCTCACACCATCCCAGCCTGTGAGAGTTAACGTGCCCCATTCGCTGCCGTTCTGCGGCTGGGCGTATCCGCTCCATGAAGTTTCCGAATAGGCCAGCCCATCGGACCACATCAGTTGGCAGACGGGGGAAGCGGCGTAGACTCCAAAATCCACGCCGATCGTAGTGCCGTTTACCTTGGGTAATCCACCCATAGCAACGGCCCACTCGATGCTGTACGTCCCACTGCCTTTGTAGAAGTAATAGGAATAGGGGGCGGTGCTCCCGCCATTGGCCAGCATGCGGTCCTGACCCACGCCTACATAGGCCTCAGTTACATAGGGAGCGGCGCTCGAGCTATAGGTAAGAGTAAACGCTCCCATGTCGTCCATATACTTGGGCCACTTGTAATCCCATAGGTCCAGATAGAAATACGCCTTGGTCGAGCCCGACACAATGTCCGAGTCCGTGGCAGTAATCAGAAAATAGATATTGTGCCCGTCCCACAGCGACTTCACTGTTGCATTGCTGGCTCCACACGTCGAGGTAGTCCCTGTGCCACCGCTGTTCATCTTCAGCGTGAGGGAGGAGGGAGTAGCGGTGCTCCATGCAGCTTCCGATCCATGGTTGCTCAGGGTGATGGTTTGATTTGTCCATTGCGAATTCAGATTTTGATTCGCGAGACATGTCGTGCCAACCGTGCACGCTGCAAACGCGGTTGCACTTCCCGCAATGACGGCCAGGAGGATCGCGGCCGTCGCGATTACTGCCCGAACGACTTGCTTCATGATCTTCTCCTTTTGGAAAAACTCAAAGAGAGATACTCCTGCGTTGCAAGACCTTTACGTCGCCCCGGCACAATCGTCTGCACCGGTTGTCGTCGACGTTTCTACGCAACGGCCGAGCTTCGAAGTGCGAAGCACGACTCACTCATCTGGCGGAGAGGTCAGCGTCTTCCGATAAGCCAGAGCGCAAACCGAGTATGCGTGAAAAGTTGCTAACAAAATTAGAGAAGCACGCCGGCACTTGCAGAGACAGGGACCGCCTGTGACCGTCAAGGACGTGTCAAGTTCCTCTATCTAGAGCAAGTTATCCGCTGCACTCCGGTACCGGACATGGGGCAAGAAGAGCGGAGCCGGCCTGGCGCAGCATACCGGGTCGGCTTCGAAAAAAGAGGAATGGCCCTCGTGGAGAGCGTGCCTCGTGTGGTTTTCCCCCAGTCTCATCGAATTCCGAATCCGCTTGTGTGCTCGGATTGCTCTGCCGTCACCGGGCGTCTTTCGCCCTACGCGGCGAGTTCCCGACGGGCCGCTGCACGCGTCGCCCGTCCTCGTAGAACGCGAGGTAAAAGGTGCCGGTCGTCAATCGAACCGGCTCGCCGTCGATCAGCACCGTGTCGGGATAGGAAACGCCGTTCGGTTTCTGCACCGGGACGAAGCGCCATTTTCCACGAACCTTGATATACTTCTTCTGGTTGGCTTTGGGAGTGGCTTTACGATCTATGCTTACTATCCACCGAGTTTTCGGTGAGGTGGTTGAGAACCGAATTTCGGTCAAGTTTTCCCGCAGTAATTCTCGCAACTTGCTAGTAAATCGTCGTTTCGACCGCCAGTAACTGATTATAAGAAGCGGGAGTAGTTCAGTGGCAGAACGTCAGCTTCCCAAGCTGAATGTCGCCGGTTCGATCCCGGTCTCCCGCTCCAATTCTCACTGCGGCGTTTTGAGCCGCGCCTCGACAACTTCATGCACCTTTAGGACCAGGCAGGTGATGGTTTCATCGCCCTTGAGCAGCATCTGATGCGGCGTGCCTGCGGGCACATGGGCTACGTCGCCCGGCCGCAGGTTGTGCGGCGTGCCGCCTTCGATCAACGCACCACGTGTTTCTCCCGGGGCGACCGTGCGCGCCCCGGTGACTGCTCCGCCGGTGACCAGCGTGGCCGCGCCGGAAAGCACGACGAACAGATCGGCAAAGCACTCGTGCACTTCGACCTCGCCGCTGCGGCTGCGGAAGGAGAGCATGGCAGAGTGCTGAGGATAGTCCTTGAGCGTTTCCGACGCCGAACCATCGCCGTGCCGGGCCATCTCGCGCAAGTAGGCGGCCCGCTCGAGCAGGACCGGCCGCGACCAGTGGTCGACAGGGCTCTTCGGCTGGTGTGGCTTGGGGGCGATCCCGTCGAGCGAAATGTCATGCAAGATTGCTTTCTCGATACGTTCCATCGAATCCCTCTTTCAGATTAGTATTTGCCGATCTTGCCTAGTGTACTGTAACTGAAGTTCGATTAACAAATGGAAAGCCCGTGCGTCTAAGATGTGGAGGCGATCTTCGATGCGAACTGGGCGTCCATTGCCGGAGTTGGTGGTGAGTGAAGAAGAACGAGCCACGCTGGAAGGTTGGGTGCGACGGCGAACTTCGGCGCAGGCCTTGGCGCTGCGCGCAGGCATCGTGCTTGATTGCGCCAGTGGGATGAGCAACACCGTCGTGGCTCGGCGGCGGCGCGTCACCAAGCAGATGGTGGGTAAATGGCGGAGCCGGTTTGTGAACCAGCGGGTTGCAGGATTGCTGGACGAACCGCGCTGCGGAACACCTCGCAAGATCGCGGATGGGAAGGTGGAGTCCATCATTGTGCGCACGTTGGAATCGGTGCCGCGCGACGCCACGCATTGGTCGACTCGCTCCATGGCTCAAGCCACCGGTCTGAGTCACATGAGCATTCAGCGCATCTGGAAAGCGTTCGGGCTGGAGCCGCACCGTAGCGAGACCTTCAAGCTCTCCACGGATCCGCAGTTTGTGGAGAAAGTGCGGGACATCGTGGGTTTGTACCTGGACCCACCAGAGCGAGCGCTGGTGCTTTGCGTCGATGAAAAGACTCAGATTCAAGCGTTGGACCGGAGCCAGCCAGTGCTTTCTATGCGTCCCGGCCAAGCAGAACGGCGAAGCCACGATTATGTCCGCCACGGCACGACCTCGCTGTTTGCCGCCCTGGACGCCAAAACTGGAAAAGTCGTGGGAGACTTGCACCGCCGCCACCGATCGGTGGAGTTTCGCAAATTCCTGGACTCGATCGAAGCCTCCGCGCCCGCAGGGTTGGATGTGCACCTGATTCTGGACAATTACGGTACGCACAAAACGGCCATAATCCGTAGATGGTTGGCCAAACGTCCGCATTATCAAGTGCATTTCACACCCACCGGAGCGTCGTGGATCAATCTGGTTGAACGCTTCTTCGCTCTGCTGACAGAAAAACAAATCCGGCGGGGAGTTCACCGCAGCACACGCGAACTGGAACAAGCGATTCGACATTACCTCGAGACTTACAACGAAACTGCAAAGCCGTTCGTTTGGACAAAAACCGCTGATCAAATCCTGGCCAGCGTGGCCAGATTTTGTCAGCGAACTTCAGTTACAGGACACTAGATCGCAATTCAAAAACACCGGCGGTGCGACTGACGTAAGTTTCACAGGGGTTAAAACCCCTCGTGCCTGGGCCTTTCTCGGCACGACTGAAGTCGTGCCCTGACACTTCTTGCCGACCCTGAAGAGCTTTTGCCACTAAAGTTCCGCCAGCTTGCGGGCGCGTTTGAAGACGCTGAGCAACATGGCGTGCGTCAGCTTGCCGGTGTTTGTGTTCTGCAGCGAGGGATGATAGCTAGCGATGGCGATGTGTCCGCTGGGGAGTTTGTACTCGGCTCCGTGCGCGAAGACGATGCCTGTGCGTTTTGGCAGACGCCCGAGTCGCGACTCGTGCGCCAGGAGGCCGTCGAAGGCGATGCGGCCCAGGCAGACGACCACGCGCAACTCTTTGAGCAGTTGCAACTCAAGATCGAGCCACGGCGCGCAGTTGCGCAACTCTTCGGGCGTGGGCTTGTTGCCCGGCGGGGCGCAGCGCCCTACGGACGTAATCCAAAGGCCGCTCAGCTTCATGCCGTCATCGCGCGAAGTGGCCGTGGGTTGTGAGGCAAATCCGGCGGCGTGCAGAACCGGATACAAGAAGTCGCCCGAGCCGTCGCCGGTAAACGGGCGGCCGGTACGATTCGAGCCGTGCGCGCCCGGCGCCAGCCCCAAGGCCAACACCCGCGCCTTTGGGTCGCCGAACGACGGCAGGGGACGGCCCCAGTACTCCCAATCGGCGTAAGCGCGGCGGCGCTTTTGCGCAATCTCAGCACAATGCGCTCGCAGACGCGGACACAACTCACACGCCACAATGCGTGCATTCAGTGCCTGTAGGGTTGTGAGCCCGGCCATAGGGAAATCTTAATTCCGCGGGGTTACGGATTCTGGCGCAGCCCGGCAGCGGCGCGATTCCGAACGCGATCTCGCGATCTCAGTACACGCCGGGAATCAGACGTTTGGTTGCGCGCATGTAGTCCGCATATTCTTCGCCGAAGGCGCCCAGCAGCGCGGCTTCTTCCACGTGAATGCGAGCAAGCACGCCCAGGGTGGGCAGAATCAGAAGAATTCCGAGCGAGATCCAATTGTGCGCATGCAGTCCCGCGGCCACAAAGATAAGCTCCATGCCTAAGTACGATGGATGCCGCACCAGCCGATACGGACCTGACTGTTGCACCTTCTGCTCCGCCCGTATCGCCACATTGGCGGTAATACGAACCGCTAGTCCGGCGATCAGCAGCGCGAGTCCAGTCCAACGCAGAGCATTGTGCGAGCCATGCATATCGGCGGCTGGGAGCGCAAGCCAGCCTGCAGCAAAGAACGAAGCAAAGATTAGCACCCACAGCATGATTTGCGTGCCGCGATCATGAAGCGTCCCTTGGCCTCGCCAAGTGCGGGTGCCGAATGCGATCGCAACTTCCATCGCGATCCACCCGTACATCAGGCACTTCCAGAGCAGATAGGCCGTCATTGCGTGCCGCGTTCCTCCGGTTGCCAGCAGTATACGCGGGCGCTGCAGCTGTCGTTCCTGCGCTGGGCCGTCGAAAACAGCAGCAATGTGTGCTGCCGCACATGGCGGGCGCTTACACGCGCCGCTTTCGGGCGCATCGGTGGTAATCTGGTCAGCAATCCATCGTGCGAGGTGCTTATGGTGCGGCAAGTTTCCGCCAAAGTGTCCGCCGAGCGTCTTTTTGCGGGCCTGTTTTTTGTCGTTGCATATTGTGGCTTTGCGGTGCGCGGCGCCCATGCAATCCCATGCGCCGTAGTGCACCACGCGCCGCCCTCCGACGCCGACAAGGCGTATCTTGGGGCCGATTACAAGAACGCGGAGGATCTCTACCGCACGCAACTTGCGGCCCGTCCCGGCGACCCGGCATCGACGCAAGGGCTTGTCCACACGCTGCTGCGGGAGGAAAAGATCCCGGAGGCCGCCGACGCCGTGCAGGCCGCACTGGCCGCTGCGCCCACTTCTGCTGCCTTCATCGAATTACGCGGCGAAGTCGAATACCGCCAGGGCGAGCCATGGACCGCAGGTCGCTCGGCCGCTGATTCCTTGAAACTGGACCCGTGCAACCCGCGCACCCGGCTTCTGCTGGCCGACCTCTATCGGCTCAACTCGTTCTACGCTTCAGCGCGCGCGAGCGTTCTCACTGCTCATCAACTCGATCCCGACGATCCTGAGATCCTGATGGAGTGGATAAGCACGCTGCCTCTCAAACAGCGTATTGCGGAATTGCAAACTTATCTTGCCGCACCGCGCGGCAACGATGCCGACGAACAGCGCCAGCTCAAGAACTTTCTGGACGACTTGAAAAAGCTGGAAGCAGAGCCGCAAAAGCCCTGCAGGCTCGTGTCGCAGATTACTTCCACGCGCTTGCCAATCGAAAGCATCATCAAGGATCCCCATCAGATGGACGGCTGGGGCAGCCTGCCGAGCCATTCAATTAATTTCGCGGCCGTGGCGCTCGATGTAAAGCTCAATAACCATTCGTCCCAGCTCCAAATCGACACGGGCGCAAATGGCATCCTGGTCACCAACGCAGTCGCGAAGCGTGCCGGCCTACGATCCTTCTCGCAAGGCGAAGCCGGCGGGATTGGCGACGAAGGCAATCGGAGGGCCTACACGGCTTTTGCCGATTCTATCCGCATCGGCGATCTCGAATTTCAAAACTGCGCTGTGGAGGTAATCGACGCCGTCACCATGCCGTCCGGCGCCGAAGGCCTGATTGGCGCCGATGTCTTCTCCGATTTTCTGGTTACGCTTGATTTTCCGATGCGCCAGGTACTCCTGCAACCGCTTCCTCCGCGGCCGGGACAAAGCGCCGCTGCGGATGTGAAACTCGACACCGGCCATGAAGACCTAAACGATTCCGGCGAGGACGCGCATGCGCCGGCCGCGCCGGCCGCAGGAACAGAAGCGCCCGCAGCGCCTAAGCCTGCCGGCCGCGGACCCTATGATCGCTACATTGCTCCGGAGATGAAAGATTACACGCAGGTCTATCGCGTCGGCCACGATCTTCTTATTCCCACGCAGCTCAACGGCACAAAGCTCAAGCTCTTCATCCTCGACACCGGCATGTTTGCCACCACGATTTCTCCGCAAGCCGCGCGCGAATTCACAAAGATCGATGGCGACAGCACGATCGATGTGCGAGGCCTCAGCGGCAACGTCAGGAGGACGTACTCGGTCAGCGATATTGTCTTCCATTTTGCCGATATCTCGCAGAAGGTCTCGGATGTCGTCTCATTCGATACTTCGAAATTCTCCAAAGACGCCGGAATGGAGATTTCGGGTTTTCTCGGCGCAACCGCGCTGCGCCAATTGACCATCCACATCGACTACCGCGATGGTCTCGTCAAATTCGACTACGACCCGAAACGCGGATACAGATATTGAGCGCACTGATGTCAGGGTGCGCCGGCGTTGCGGCGTGCGATGCGCTGCAGGCGTCGGGTTGCCGCGATGGGTGTGCCATACTGAGCTTGTCTTTGCATTTCTCGCGCGGAGTGGGGAACGAGGAAGGTGCCCGGCCAACCCAACCCGGAGTTTTTGCGCCGCGCTATTGCGCTGGCCACGGAGAACGTGACCACGGGCAAGGGAGGGCCGTTCGCGGCGGTGATTGTGCGCGACGGCAAAATCGTGGGCGAGGGCGCGAATTCTGTGACGGCCACAAATGATCCCACGGCGCACGCCGAGGTGAATGCCATCCGCGCCGCCGCCAAGGCGCTGGGAACATTCACGCTTGCCGGTTGCGAGCTCTACACCAGTTGCGAGCCATGCCCCATGTGCCTGGCCGCCGCATACTGGGCGCGGCTCGCCTCCGTGTATTACGGAGCCAGCGCTGCTGATGCTGCCCGCGCAGGTTTTGACGACGCGTTTCTCTATGCGGAACTGCGCAAGAACACTGCCGACCGAAAGCTCCGCAGCATGCAATGCCTCGGCGACGAAGCCTGGGCCAGCTTTGCCGCTTGGATCGCCTCGCCGGACAAGATCGCGTACTAAGCGATCTTAACTATGTTCCGGCCACAGTTCGGCCGGGATCATTGTTTCGGCCGAGTGTCGCCAGCATCAGCACGCCCTGCACCACAAGCACAATCGAGATGATGAACACGAAGCCCTCGAAATGCGCGGCGTGCGCATTGCGAAGGAAGCTGTACGCTCCCAGGGCGATGAGCGCCGCCGCTGCCGCCCAGAGGCGGCGCTCGCTGCGTATGCCGGCGTGAAGCAGGCGCACCAGCAGCGTCGCCAGGCCGGCCGCCGCAATGAGCAGTGCAACCGCAGCGCGCGACACGAATCCAGGATGGCGCAGCAGGCATTCCATGAGCGCCAGCCAGCATCCGCAAAGCAACGTGATCACCGAAGTCAATGAAAGCAGCTTCGTCATCGCTCCTCCTTCCTGAATGCATCGCACGGCGATGCTCGAGACCTGGCGCATGTACCAAAAGTTGGCACGCAGCCTGCCCCGGTGCGGCACCAGGAACTCCGCGTACTCTTCATGCAGATCGCCGGTCACGGTTTCGTGGTCGCGCGCCGGCAGCATGCGCTCCAGCAAGTACTCCGCCCACCGCGGCGGACATTGGCCATTCATGATTTCACCGCGGCGGGCAGCTTGACGCCCCGCCACATGTTTGTCAGGGTCACCTTCGCGTCCGCAAGCGCCCGGCTTCCTTCGGCCGTCACTGTGTAGTAGCGCCGCATGCGGCCTCCCCGGATGGCGGTACCCGCTGCCAGCCTGGAGTGGACGAATCCACGTTGTTCGAGCCGGTCGAGTGTGGTGTAAACCGCGCCTGCCGCCACGCTCCTGCCCAGCGATTCCTGAACCTGGTGCAGCACCGCGCGCCCGTAGGCGCGGTCGCCGAGGCGAAGAAGGGCCAGCAGGACGGCAAGCTCGAAGCTGCCCATGAGATCTGCCATGTCTACAATGTAGACATAAAGGCGATGCCAGGTCAAGAGGGAAGTGAGACCGCATCCTTGACCTCTCGCCGCCGGCTTGCGTATGCTGCCAGCGTTTACGCGCTGTGGAGTGTGCAAATTCCACGCCGCAAGGGGAGGCCTGCATGAGCACCGCAACGGCCGCAACTCCCGACTCGAAGATCGCCTCAAAGCCGCTGCTGGTGCGCCGCGCCGCCGTGCTGGGCGCGGGAACCATGGGCTCGCGCATTGCCGCCCACCTGGCCAACGCCGGAATTCCGACGCTTCTGCTCGACCTTCCTGCAAAAGACAAGACCGCGGAGCGGGCTCCCGCCGTTGCCGCTTTTGACGCGCTTGCGAAAGCGAAGCCTGCAGCCCTGTTCGAACCGGCGCTTGGCCGTCTGATCACCGCCGGCACGTTTGACGACGATCTCGCGAAAGTCGCCGAGTGCGACTGGGTGGTCGAAGCAGTCGCCGAAAACCTCGAGATCAAGACCGCTCTGCTCACGCGTGTTGTGCCGCACCTCGGCGCTCACGCGCTTTTAACCACCAACACTTCCGGCTTGCCGATTTCGCGCATCGCTGCTGCCATTCCGGGCCTGCGCAGCCGGTTTTTCGGAACGCACTTCTTCAATCCGCCGCGCTACATGCGCCTCGTCGAAGTGATTCCCGCGCCGGAAAGCGATCCTGGACTGGTCGCGGCTTTTTCCGCTTTTGCCGATCGCATGCTGGGCAAGCAGGTGGTTTTTGCGCACGACACGCCGAACTTCATTGCCAACCGCATCGGCATTGCGGTGATGTTTAACGCCGCGAACCTGATGCTGGAGCAGGGACTCACGATCGAAGAGGTCGACGCGCTGACGGGACCCGCGATCGGCTGGCCACGCACCGGAACCTTTCGCCTCGCGGACCTGGTTGGCATCGATATTCTGGCGCACGTTGCCGCAAATTTCCCCGATGGTGTGAGCGGTGGAAAGTTTGCAGGCGTTCTCGGCGAAATGTTGAAATGCGGCTGGCTTGGCGATAAGTCGGGCCAGGGATTCTACAAGAAAGTTCGCGGCGGCGACGGACAAGACAGACGTCTTGTCCTCGATCTTGCGACTTTCGATTATCGCCCGTCCGCTAAACCTGCGCTGCCCGCGCTGGAGATCGCGAAAAACGCCGCGACCCTGCCCCAGCGTCTGCGCCTGCTGCTTGCGAACGACCCGAAGAAGGACAAGGCCGCGGCCTTTCTGTGGCCATTTCTCGCCTTCCTCTGGAACTTTGCCGCCGAGCGGGTGGGTGAAGTTGCCGATGACGCGGCCTCGATCGATGCCGCGATGCGTGCCGGTTTCAACTGGGAGCTGGGCCCATTTGAA
>Ga0335078_10014236_pt1 | contig 11799 bp, 9 predicted proteins | sample Lox_Sample_32_FD_206711 | JGI IMG/M metagenome (GOLD analysis project Ga0335078, IMG submission 206711) | Soil microbial communities from Loxahatchee National Wildlife Refuge, Florida, United States - Lox_Sample_3.2 | ecosystem: Environmental > Terrestrial > Soil > Wetlands | place: USA: Florida...
AGGCGAGGGTGAATGTGGCGTCGGCATACTGCCCGGAACTAAGCTCAACGGATTTCCGCAGCGCTTCCTCGGCCGGGCCGATCTCTTGCATCCGATAGTAGGCGCTTCCTTCTTCCGCATAGGCCTCGTAATACGACGGAAAATCCTTGATCGCGAGTTGAAACTGGGCGATGGCCCCGCGATTATCCGCCTTGTAATAGATCAACTCCATCCCCTTTTCAAATTCTTCATGGGCCTTGTGCGGGACGCTGAGCTGATGGGCCGAAATCAACATCTGCGACGTCGGAATCACAACCTTCCGTGTCCTCGTGAGAGAAATGGAAATCCCCACAAGATTTCCGCCGGAGATCGTGGCCGCTTCCCGAACCGGATCGTAATCCCTTGCGTTAATTTCAACGACGTAGTTGTCGTTTATCAGGCCGTCGAAAAAGAAATCGCCGTTTTGGCTTGTGTACGCAGTGGCTACGGGGGCGTCGCCGGCACGCTTCAAAGTCACTAAAATCCCCGCCATGGGACGCTGACTGCTGGCATCGCGCACGGAACCGCTTATGCTGAATATGGCATGGTCGGCGGAACGCACCTGCGCCCTTGCCGGCAACACACCAAGAGCCAGAACCAAGAGGAAAAGCGGCAAGCGGCGAAGAAGCATAGCCCCTCCGGTGGCGGGGAAGGCGGGTCGAAACGGATTCTAGCACGCCTGGCGGCGCTCGGCGCAAGGATCGCGGCCCGGCGCTAGGCGTTCAAGTCAACGGTCTGGAGATATTGCGGCAGCGCCACGCGCCATCGAAAGTCGGATTCGATTTTTACTTGGAGCGCGGCGGAAGCCTGCGGCTCGCCATGCGTGAGATAGGTTTGCCGCGGGGGCGCCGGCAGACCGCTGAGCCAGCGCATCAGTTCGCTTTGTCCCGCGTGCGCGGAAAATTGCCGCAGGTTGATGACCTCCGCGGCGACCGGGACGTCCCTCCCGTGAATGCGCACCGTTTTCGCGCCTTCTTCGAGTTTCCGGCCGCGCGTGCCTTCCGCCTGGAAGCCGGCCAGCAAGATCACGTTCCTCGGGTCCGGCGCGAGGCGCGCAAGGTGGTGCAGCACGCGCCCGCCGGTGGCCATGCCGCTGGCGGAAATGATGATGGCCGGCGTGCGCACGTCGTTGATTTTTTTGGAGTCCTCGACCGAGCGCATGTAGCGCACGTTGTGCGCGTCGAGCGGATTCCCGGCCCTTTCTTCCGCGGAAAACGTCAGGTCGTGATCTTCATGGTGGCGCAGATACAAACCGGTCACGCTGATGGCCATCGGGCTGTCCATATAAACAGGCAAGCGGGGAATGCGCTGGGCGTCCTCGAGCTTGCGAATAATGTACAGAATCGTTTGCGTACGGTCCACGGCAAACGCCGGGATCACAATTTGCCCGCCTCGTTTGACCACGCGGTTCACCACATCCTCCAGCGCGTCTTCTGGCGAATCCGAGGGATGGTCGCGGTCTCCGTACGTGGATTCGCACAGCAACACGTCGCAGCGCGGCGGCGCCTCCGGATTCTTCAGGATGGGTTGGCCGTAGCGGCCCACGTCGCCGGAAAATAAAATCACCACCTTCTTGCCATTTTCCGTGATGGTTAATTCCAGGCTGGACGAGCCGAGGATGTGCCCGGCGTCATGCGGGCGCACCGAAAATTGCGGCGAAATGGTGAAAGGATCGGCGCGCGGAATTTCCTGCAGCGCCTTCAGCACCGGAGCGACATCGTCCGGCGTGTAGAGCGGCAACGGCGTGGCGTGCTTGCTGTATCCGCCGCGCCTGGCGTGCTCGGTGTCCTCCACCTGCAAGTGCGCGGAATCGGGGAGCAAGATGTTGCACAGCTCGATGGTCGCGGCGTCGGCGTAAATGGGGCCGATATATCCGTCGCGGACGAGCCTCGGCAAGTAGCCCGTGTGGTCCAGGTGCGCGTGCGTCAGCACGCACCAATCGAACGACGCCGGCCTTTCCGGAAGCGGATTCCAGTTGCGCAGGCGCAGCTCTTTCAGGCCTTGAAACAAGCCGCAATCCACCAGCAGACGCTTGCCTTCCGCTTCCACCAGATATTTCGAGCCCGTAACGGTTCCGGCAGCGCCCAGGAATGTGAGTTTTGGCATAGGGCTGCCATTCTAATGGAAGTTCTTCGGTTCGCGCCCGCAAACGCAGGAAAAGCGTTAACACAGAGGACACAAAGAAAAACGTGGAGGACATGGAAAAAGATCAGGCGAAAGACGCGGAATTGCATTTCAAAAAAGCGGATCATGCATAACCGTGAGTCCGGCGTTCGGTGCTGCGAGGATGGTCTGCTTTCGAAAGTCCCGAAGGGACGGCAGACCGTAGCCCACCGCGGAAGCGGTGGGAAATCGTGCCAACCACGATAAAGAAGCCCCGGAGGGGCGGCACGTGGTGTTCTCCACGTGAACTTAGCGTACTGGAATAACTCCGCCGAAGTGGAATTTCATGTCGATATTCGTTAAGATGATTGAGGTTTGCCAGTCCACCCGTAGTTCGTTTTGCTCTGTGACGGGCGTGTAGCTCAGCTGGGAGAGCGCATCCATGGCATGGATGAGGCCGCAGGTTCGATCCCTGTCACGTCCACCAATTTTCCGACGCACAATGGCCAGGCTTCTGCGAATTGGATCTTTAAATTTATTGGTCCATCCCTGATCCTCGGGATGAAAGGTTTTTCATTGCCGATGAGCGATCGAACCATAAAACGTCATCGCCTGCTGACGATTGCGGTTTTTATCGCTGCGCTGAGCCTCAGTTCCTTGGCGGCGAGCCAAGAGCAGCCCAACGCGAGCAAGCAATCTCCGCAAATGACCCCGGAAGTTGCCGGGCAGGAGATGTTTCGATCCTACTGCGCCTCTTGCCACGGCCTCGATGCAAAGGGCAAAGGTCCCGCCGCGCCGGCGTTGAAGAAACAACCATCCGATTTGACCCTGCTCAGCAGGAGATTCGGCGGGAAGTTTCCGCGAAGCATGGTCAGCAGCATCATCGAAGGCAACGATTTAATTGTCGATCATGGCTCGCAGGCGATGCCGGTTTGGGGAGACGCCTTCCGGCTGGCCAATCATGACGAAACGATGGTGAAGCTGAAGGTGCAAAATTTGACCGCATATATCGAATCGATCCAGCAAAAATAAAGCCCCGTGAGTAACAGCCGCGAATCATTCCAAGACCTTCGCGGAAAATGCGGAGAGCTCACCCTCCTTCACGCTGTAACTGACCTCAATCGGGTTGCAGCAAACCTCGCAATCCTCGACGTAGCTTTGCCGCCGCACCGAAAGATCCAGCACCATCGAAATTTGCTCTCCGCAGTAAGGGCATTGGAAAAAATACTCCACAAGAATGAACCTCTTTCCAGGTCACCCTAGCGCCAAAATCCGGTTTGCGAGTGCCGCACCCTTGCGCCTTTCGCAAGGGTGCGGTTCTTGTCCATCCCATACCCAATTTTCACTTCTTCGCCACAGCCACGGCACGGCTCTTCCCCTTGGCACAGTATTTAAGTGTGATCGACATCCACGGGCGGTGTGCCATACGTATGGAATGATTCGATGGTCTTGAGTCCCCAGGCTTGGCCTTTCTTGCGTTCCGCTTCCGACCACACGATGGGTTTCCAATCGGGGGCCAGGATCAGGCGCGCGCCGGCGTTGGCGACTTCGACGCGGTTGCCGCCGGGCTCGTACACGTAGAGGAAAAATGTTTGCTGGACGGCGTGTTTGTGCGGACCGGTTTCGATGTACACCCCGTTTTCCAGAAAAATATCGGCCGCGCGCAAAACATCTTCGCGGGAATCGACGGCGTAGGTGACATGATGAAAGCGGCTTCGCGTGCCGGTGTGGTCGCGCGTGAAGGCGAAATCGTAGGTCTTGTTGCAAACGGTCATCCACATGCCCGCTTCCGAGCCGTCGTTCATCACGATTTGTTCGGTGAGGCGGCAGCCCAGGAAATCCTGGTAGAAAATGCGGTTGGCCTTGATATCGACGGCGAGGCAGTTGAGGTGATCGAGCCGGCGCACGTTGATGCCGCGAGCGGGAAAGCGCATGGCCTGATTTTTCAGCGCGGGGCGCAACTCGGGCGGCGCCTTGTACCACTCGGTCTCATAGTAGATTTCGACTTTGTGGCCGTCGGGGTCTTGAAAGAGAAAAGCCGGGCCGTGGCCGAGATCGCCATCCGTCCAGCCGATGTCGTAGCCGGAGCCTTTCAGCGCGGCGACGCGGCGCTCGAGCGCCTGCGGGCTGCGCGTGCGGAAAGCCATGTGATTCATGCCCGAAGTTTTGGACGCGGTCAGTTTCAGCGTGTGGTGCTCGTAGTCGTCCCAGCCGCGCAAATAGATGGAATCGCCACGGCGCGCCGTCTCCGTCATGCCCATCACATCGACGAAAAATTTCAGGCTTTCCGCCGGCTTCGGCGTGAGCAGTTCCATGTGGGCCAGATGCGCAAGGTCGTAGATCGGTTCAGTCAACATGCAAGAAAACCTTTCCGGTGCGGACTTCTATCCATTTTACACATCCATGGTATCCAAATGCGCTGTGGCACAGACTTCAGTCTGTGAGTGTACAGCCCCGGCAAGGACTAAAACCCACAGACTAAAGTTGTGCCACTAGGCCACTCGCGCGCTCACGACCGGAACCATCCACACCGCGTAGCCGAGCGGATCGCGGATGTTGGCAATCATCTGATTGAAATAGGCCACGGCGGATTCGCGCGAGACAGGCGTCAGCTCGCCGATCGACTCGGCATATCCGTCGCGCCAGGCTTCCAGGATCGCGGCAAAGGTTTCGCGCGGAACGCGCAGCGTGTCCACAACCACATAATCCACCCGAATCTCCTCCATCTTCATCCCCGCGAGGATTCTAAACGCATGGCGGCCCATGAACAGGTCGGTCCCGGTGCGTTCGCTGAAACTTGGCGCAACCCGATACCAAAAATCCAGCGGATCGAGCGCGGCGCGCTGGAAGTGCAACATGCCGTAGTCTTCCGGAATCAAGTGCAAAGTTCCGCCCCGGCGCGTGACGCGAGCCAGTTCGGCGATCACCTGCTCCGCGTGCGGAATGGAATGAAGCACATGGCGGCACACGGTGAGATCGTAGGCGCGGTCGGCGGCTTTCAATTCGTAAATGCTCTGGTGCTCGAACGTCAAGCGCGGCGCGAGTTCTTTGTAGCGCGCACGGGCCAGCTCCAGATGGGGATCGACGATGTCAACGCCGAGTACGTGCGCGCGAGGGAATAGCTCGGCAAGGCGCGACGACCCTTCGCCCGTGCCGCACCCGGCATCGAGAATGCGCGGCTCCGCCGGCAGCGCGTAGCGGCGAAGCAGCGGCATCTCCTGCGGCCAGATGGCGCGCGCCTGCGCGTCCAAGTTTCGCACCATGGACTCCTCAGCCATCTGCTTCGCCTGCGGATTCAGGTCGGTCGTCAAGATATGCTCCCGAGGATGGCTGGATTGCGAAGCCTTCGTGTGTTCCGTCTGTTCGAGTGGATTTTAAATTCCCCTGAAGTTTCGCCCAGTCGAGCGCTTATCTTTTCCGCGCCGGCTCTTCCTGCTCGGAAGACGCCTTGGCAATCGCGTCGGCCAGCTCCCGCCAGGAAAAACTCTCGCCTTTGGGGACAACCAGGGAAAATTCCGCGATGGCTTGCGCGAGCCAATCCTGGCGCTGCGCCGTTGCCAGAGCCGTTACTGGATCGAGCCCCGCATCCGCGACGGCCTGGGCCGCCTCGCGCATTTCGGCGGCGCGCCGCTTTCCGTGCTCGGCCACGCGGCCGATCAAATAATCGGGCAATGCGCCGTTCCAGCCCATGCCCGGATACGTCGCGGCAAGCGAATCGAGGACTTCCTTTTCGGCTCCGTAGCGCCGCGCCGTGAACATCGACTCGACGGTAATCGCCTCCAGTCCCTTCATGATGACGCTGCGGCACATCTTGATCGCCGAGGCCACGCCGATGCGTTCGCTGATGGCTTTGCAGTTCATGCCAATGGCCTGCAGCCGCACGGCGGCCGCGGCTGCATCCATGCCCCCCAGCAGCATGGGAACCAGGAGACGCTGCGGCGCGACCGGCGCCATCACGGCCGCTTCGACGAAGGTGACCGGCGATCCGCTCAGAGTACGCGCGATGGAAAGCTTGGAATCCGGCGAGACCGAGTTGATGTCCAAATAAGTCTGACCGCCGCGCAAAAATGGCGCCGCACTCGCGGCCACGTCCGCGGCGGAGGTAGCCGTCACCGCGGAAATCGCCAGGTCCGCGCCGCGGATCGCCTCCTCGAGCGTATCGCACGCCCGCACATTCGCGCTCTTCGCCTTGGCCAGCATGGCCGGGCGCGACGCCTGGTCATTGAGCAAGATGTCGAAGGTGGAAACGCCGAGCCCTGCCGCCGCAAGGTCCCGCCCGAAAATGCCCCCTACCTCCCCAAATCCAATAAGCGCAATTTGACGTATCGGATTGCCGTTCATGCCCTCTCCGTCAGCTAGATGGCGCGGGCTCAGCCGCGCCGCCTTGATGTTATCTCCGAACGTCGAGCCTGTGAATGGGATTATTGGGCCGACGGCAGGTAAGCTGGCTGGTTTATAGCCAGTTTGATTAATCCCTCCGGATGCATAATTTAGTCAGTTTCCGGGCATGCTAACACGCTAACTCCTTTCCATGCAATCCGGTTCTACCACGGCTGTACCATTGCAAACCCGGTACTGAAAGAGCAAAATAACAAAAGGAGGGGGGAACCATTGCCCCTTTCTGGTGTCTAATTGAATTGAGGCGCTTACCAGCCGGCGCTTTTCGACCGTATCGGTTTGCGGTCGGGGAACCCAGTAAGCGGCTTCAAAGCCTGCTGCCCAAGGCACATGGCGTTCGTCGCGGTTGCTCTGCGCGGACGCTTGGCGCAAGCAGGCTGGAGAGGCGGCAAACGTGTCTGACTTGGCGCGCGTCCTTCCCTGGTCGCAGGACGAAGCCGAGCTGGTGACGGAGCTGCAGGGCGGTTCCGGCGAAGCGTTCGACTGGCTGGTGACGCACTATTCGGGTCCAGTCTACGGCCTGGTTGCCGGGATGGTCTCGGAATCCTGCGATGCCGCCGACATCACGCAGGACGTGTTCCTGAAGGCGTTTCGCGGGATTCGAGGCTTCCGGCGCGGCAGCTCACTGAAGACCTGGCTGTACCGCATCGCCATTCGCGAGGCGCTGAATCACCGGCGCTGGCTATGGCGGCATCACCGGGAGCAGGACTCGATCGACACCGATACGGCCAACGGCCACGCGTCGTTCGAAATCGAGGACGAGAGCGGCACGCCGTTCGACCAGGCTGCTTCTCGCGAAGTGCAGCAGGCCGTGCAGCAGGCGTTGCTCAAAGTTCCGGAAGTATTTCGAAGCGCCGTGATTTTGAGAGACCTCGAAGGCATGGCTTACGAGGAAGTGGCCGAAGTGCTGACGGTCACGGTGGGCACCGTAAAATCGCGCATTTTGCGAGGGCGGCGCATGTTGCGGGAGATCCTGGATCCTTTGCTGCGGAGTCCGCACAGTGCGCAGGCCCAGGCTTCAGGTCCGGACCGGAGAGCGGCGGTTTTGCATTCGCCGTTATTTTCCGCGCCGGAAGAACACAAATCCAGCCGAACCGACACAGCCGGCTGGGCGCATCCAGGCAACACGGGTGACGTTGAGGGAGGTGTCGCATGGACTGCGAAAAAGTAAGACAATTATTGCCAGGGTATTTGGACGACGCGATGCCGGCCGGCACGTGGGCTGGCGCGCACCTTTCCGTTGGCCATCATTTGCAGGATTGCGCGAATTGCCGCGCTGAGCTGCAAGCGTATCAGGCGATGTCTTCGATCATGTCCACCGTGGAGCGTCCCGTACCGCCGGCCGATCTGGCGCTGAAGATTCGCGTCGCGGCCGCGCAACGGCTTTCCGACCGGCCCTGGCTGCACTATGCGCTACGAGTGCGCACCCGCGCCGAGCTAGTCTTGAAAAATATCCTGGAACCTCTGGCTATTCCCGCCACGGCGGGTTTCACGGTTGCTTTCATCGTATTCGTCCTGGTCTGCCAGTTGCTTGGACTCGGTGAGCCGCTGCGCGCCGGGTCCAACGATTCGCCGACGAATTTGCTCCAGCCGGCTCGCCTGGAAGCCCTGGCGCCCTTCCCGATCACCGGCCTGGAGGAGTCCGGCCATTCCGGCCCTCACGCGTTGCTCGTGGAAGCCACGGTGAGTTCGCATGGAGAGGCCGTGAGCTATCGAATTCTTGCCGGGCCCGATACCGAGACAGTTCGCCGGCAGCTGGATCTGGTGCTCCTGTTTTCGCGATTCCGCCCCCAGATGAGCTTCGGCCGCTTCACTTCCGGCGGGCGGGTGGTTCTCAGTTTCAGCGATATTTCCATTCGCGGCTAAGCTTGGTCGAAGCGAAATTTGCTGATACCTGCCCCGCGAATTGCATTGCTGGCCCGATAACGCTTGTTGATTTGCACATCTCCCTTCCTAAGTAGTACCTGCGTACTATAGGCGGTATTCCCTTGCTAAGCCGACAATGGAGGCATTGTGATGGCGCGCGCATATCCTCGTGCGTGGGACTGTTCACAAATGGAACGCCATGACGTATACGATCAAAAACTCCCCTGAAATGAGCGTACCGGGCAAAGCGGGTGCGCCTTCCCGGAATTCCGAAAATATGGCTGGCAAATCCTCTCGTTCCAATCCGGTTTGTCTGGAAGTGGCTGTCGCGATTCGGAGTATTCCGGTAGAAGGGGACGGCACAGCCAAGGCAATTCTGGAGGAGAGCAGAACCGTCATTGTTTTCGACAATGGGGCGGTGCTCCGTAGCGCGCTGGAAATGCCCATCGGGCTAAAACTCATTCTCACGCATCCGAGCGGACGGGAGATCGCCTGCCAGGTCGTTCCAGGCCACAACTCGCCGAGCTTGAAGGGGTATTTGGAGATTGAATTTCTCGAAGCCGTGAACGACTTCTGGGGAATTCACCGGGATTTTAGCTCCGCGGAATTCTCCGCGCCGCCGCCGGCGCCTGCGCCTACGCCCCCTCGGCAAGCCCCAGTCCTGCCACCCCCTGCGCCATCTCGCGCCGCTGCTCTTTCCGATGCATCGGCAAAGCCCTCAAGTGTGGTTCTGGGGAAAGGCCCAAAGGTCGAAAATGCCGTCGGACTGACAAGCACGCCTCTTCCCATACCAGCATCTCGCGATTTGAAAGCCGATTCGGCAACGCAGCCCGGCCTCGAAAAGAAAATGGCAAAGGCCGATTCCGGCTACAACCTTTCCGAGGTGGCCAAACCTACGCCTCTCGCGAACTGGGACTTGCCGGCCACGGAGCCGCCGACGGAAAACCCGGCGATTCCAATAAACAAAGAGGCGTCGGCAATCGCCTCACCAGCACCGGCGCAGACGCACGATTTTCTGAGCAAAGGATTGATGGCCTATGCACCGGCTAATGCGTCGGCAGGTGCGTCGAATGGACGCAATCTGTTGATCGTGGGCGTGGCCGCATTGGCCCTGGCCGGCGTTTGCGCGGTTGTGTTCTTAATGCACCGAACGCCCACTCATGCTCCAGTTGCGAATACGGCAGCTGTAAGCCAGCCTTCCACGCCCGATCTTTCGAACGCAAACACTCCGCCTGAGCCTGCGCCGGCGGCGCCGGACGAAGCGGCTCCTGCGGCATCGCAAGAGACCCAGGCGCAGCCGGTCGCGGTGGATCAGGCGCCGCCTGCGAGCGCCATTGCGCCAGTTCCCGCGGTAGTCACAGGCCCTGCCACGACGGATCCGCCCGCGGAATCTCGCGCTGTCCGGCGGCAGGAAAAGGCCGCCGTCGTCCCCAAGCCACCGCCACCAGATCCCCCTCGCAGCCCCGTGATTCCGAATTTGAAGATGCGTTCCCCAAGCTCCCCGAATCGAAGCTCCAATGAAAAGAACGACGGAGGCACGCCAATCGCGGAGAACTTTGCTTCGACCGGAGGAGTTCCTTCCGCCGGTTTACTGACTTCCGCGGGACGCACATCCATTCCTCCCACACCGCCGCCCGCCGCTTTGGCGCCGGCCGCCGCAGCTCCTGTTTATTCCGCGAAATCGGTGCGCGAACCGAAATTGATTTCCGCGCCGCGGCCCGTATATCCGGAAGCCGCAAAGCAAACGAACATTGAGGGAAGCGTCACAGTTGCCGTGAGTATCGACGCCAAGGGAAATGTTGTCGCCGCGCAGGCGCTCAGCGGACCGGTCCTTCTCCGGGAAGCGGCAGAGGATGCGGTAAGAAAGTGGAAATATTCTCCTGCCATGGTCGACGAAAAACCCGCTCCCTCGCAAATCACCGTCGGCGTCGCATTCAAATTGAAATAGCCCGCGCGGAATTTTCTTGCCTGCCTCCGTTCGCCGTTCCGATATCGACAGGACAACCTGATTGCCGAAAATACCTTCCAAATATGGAAGGGATTCTTGACTGAGTTGGCCCGGCCTTGTAAATTCAGACCAGATTGGAAAGCCGATTGCGAATGCTCGATGCGAATCGCTCTGCGAGGAATGCTTGCCTCGGAGCCGTGCTGCTCCTGGCTGCGTTCGCGCCGACGCATGCGCAAAAGCCGGCCCCGAAGGCTCCCGCCCCAGCCGCTCCGGACGAATCTCGCCGGGTTGTTTCCGTCGATTCGCGCGTTCAGCTTTTTGCGGTCCTGTGCGCGCTGGATGCCGCTGGATACCAATCGAGCGCCAGCGCGGCGAGCGAAACTCCCGGGCGGGCGCAGTTGCGCAAGCGGATGCTCGCGCTGCAAGGGCCCGCGGTGGACGCGCTTCGCAAGTACTACGCCGAGCATGCGCTCGGCGATTCCGGCGCCACATTCTCCCGTTTTGTTTCCTTCGCTTTGGTCATAGGCCCGCCTCCGAATTTTGAATTTACGCTGACCCGCGACGACTTGCCGCCGGAAGCGCTCACCTTGGAAGGTTTCAACTCCATCCTGGCCAATTTTTATAGCGAAGAGAAGATGGACGAACTCTGGAAATTTTATCAGCCGGATTACGAACGGGGCGTGGAGAGCTTGCGCGTCCCGGTTTCCGACCTCATTTTCACGGTTTCCAATTATCTTCGTGAGATTGTGAGTCCAAGCAACCGCCGCACGTTTTCCATCTACGTCGAACCGCTTGCGGGCGACAAGACGATTTTTAGAAATTTTGGCGACCAGTACGCGCTGGTCGTGCGACCCGTTGCTAATGCGCCGATGGACGACATTCGCCACGCCTTTCTGCATTTCCTGCTCGATCCCATCGCCATCCGCTATCGCGTCCAGGCGGCCAAGGCCTCGCCTCTGCTCGAATATGCCGCGCGCGCCCCATATCTCCCGGTGGACTTGCGCGACGATTTTTCGGCTTTCTTCGATGAGTGCCTGGTGCGCGCGGTCGAGCTTCGACTACGCCGCCTCTCCCCCACGGATCTGGCTGCAGCCTTGGATGAGGCCGAGGGCAATGGATATGTTCTTGTCCGGCCCATCTACGCGGGCCTTTCCGGATTTGAAAAATCGGAACCGGCCATGGGGTATTACCTGCCGGACCTCATCAAGGGAATCGACGTGGAAGCGGAAGAGCGGCGCTTGAGCACCGTGAAATTCGCGCAGGGAAATCCGGCGAGCGCGCCGCCGGAAGACGTGCGCATGGCGGCGAAGCAGCCGGCCGCTGCGCCGGCGGGTCCGCTGGATGACGATCTCGCCGAAGGGCAGCGGCAAATTTCAGCGCGCAATGGCGCCGCGGCTGCCGCGTCCTTCGAACGAGTGCTGGCGGCGCATCCCGGCGATGAGCGCGCCACGTATGGCCTGGCCGTG
>Ga0335078_10014237_pt1 | contig 11799 bp, 9 predicted proteins | sample Lox_Sample_32_FD_206711 | JGI IMG/M metagenome (GOLD analysis project Ga0335078, IMG submission 206711) | Soil microbial communities from Loxahatchee National Wildlife Refuge, Florida, United States - Lox_Sample_3.2 | ecosystem: Environmental > Terrestrial > Soil > Wetlands | place: USA: Florida...
AAGGAAACTCGGGCGGCGCGCCGCCAAGATCGAGCCGATGGCACGCTGAACAATTGGTCACGTAAAGTTCGCGGCCGGTGGTGTTGGGTCCCGCAGGATGCTGCTCGATCAGCTTCAGAATCCAGGCCATCTCGTTAGCGTTGACATAAAGGAGGCCGGTTTCCGGATCCCACGCGCTGCCACCCCACTCGGCGCCGCCGTCGAAGCCGGGAAAGATGACGGTACCTTGCTTTGAGCCGGGCACGAATTGACCTGCGCTGCGCAGCCCGCGGAATTCCTCAAGGACAGCGGCATGAGCCTCGGGCGTTCGCGTGGTGAGCAGGCCTTCGGTGAGTCGTTGCCGGGCGAATGGAGCGGGCGCGAGCGGGAACGGTTGCGTCTTCGGTGTGATCTCGCCCTCGATGTCCGAAGGCGGCACCGGCCGCTCTTCAATGGGATAGAGGGACTGACCAGTGACGCGATCGAACACATACAGGAAACCCTGCTTGGTGGCTTGCGCCACGGCGTCGATGTCGCGATCGCCACGATGTACCGTTACCAGGGCAGGGGGGGAAGGGAAATCGCGATCCCAGATGTCGTGATGAACGGCCTGGAAATGCCAGACCCGTTCGCCGGTGTCCGCGCGAAGGGCAATGAGCGAGTTGGCGAACAGATTGTCGCCCGTTCGATTCGCACCGTAGAAATCGAAAGCGGCGGAGCCGGTGGGAACGTACACCAAACCGCGAGCCGCATCGACGGACATGCCGGCCCAGTTGTTTGCCGACCCAATATACGTCCATGCGTCCTTTGGCCATGTTTCGTATCCGAACTCGCCAGGGTGCGGGATGGTGTGGAAGATCCAGCGCATTTTGCCGCTGTGAACGTCGTAAGCGCGAATGTCGCCGGGCGAGGCAGGCAGGGTTTCGCTGATCAGGCTGCCGACGATCAGCAGGTCTTTGTAGACGACGCCCGGCGTGGTCAGGGAGACCATGTTGCGCGGCTCGCGCTCGAGGTTGTCGCGCAGATCGATGCGGCCTTTGTCGCCGAATTGCGGGTCAGGCCGGCCGGTGCGCGCGTCAAGCGAGTAGAGATACTGCCGCCAGGCGGTAAAGATGCGCTCGTCCCGTCCGTCGGACCAGAAGGTGACCCCGCGGGTCCGAATCTTGAACAGCGGCTTGTGCGCGGGATCGGGATTGAAGCGCCACTTCAGCTTGCCGGTGGCCGCGTCGAGCGCGACGACGTTGGCGGCGGGTGTCGAGGCATAGAGCACGCCATCGACGATAAGCGGGTTGCACTGAAACTCGGACCCTGGGAACGCATCGCCGGTGTCGAAGGTCCAGGCCACGCGCAGATTGGTCACGTTGGCGCGGTCAATCTGTTTCAGCGGGGAGTAGCGGATCTGAGCGGGGCTGCCGCCGTAGACCGGCCAGTCAGAGGACTGGGCCAAAGCGCGGGCAAGGCCACACGAAACCCATAGTGTCAAAATGACGGTCGCTTTCAAATGTCGGATGGCTCCTTGCGTTTCGTCGATTATATCGCCGCAGCCGGATGAGATCGAGGAACATCGGCGCAAAGGGGGCCTTACAGAGCGTGACCGAACTTTACCTCAGCTTGACCAACTTCTGTCGGAAAACTGCGTTTGTATAAGCAGGAGACAGAAACTCAAATGAAAAACAGAGTTCTCACGATTGCCGGCGGGTCCCTTTTGGCGGCCGGCATGGTTTTCGCTCAGACGGGGACGCCAACGCAGAATCCGCCTGCCGGGCACGCCCGGTTCCATCGCGGCGGCATGATGGGGCGACTGGCTTCCCGGCTAAACCTCACCGACGCGCAGCGCCAGCAGGCGCGCGGCATTTTCGAGGATCTGCGCACGCAGGCGCAGCCGCTTCGCGCACAGTTGCAACAGGGACGGCAGGCATTGATGAGCGCGGCTGAAGCGGGCCAGTCGGCAGATCAGCTTAACCAACTCGCCCAGGCTCAGGCCGGACCCATGATCCAGCTTGCCGCGCTTCGCGCACAGGCGTTCGGGAAGCTCTACGCGATTTTGACCCCGGCGCAGCAGCAGCAATTCCAGACGATGCAGAGCAGGTGGCAGTCGCGCCATCAGGGCGCCTCGCCCCCGCAAACCCCTCAGGCCGAGAACTAAAACGGCCGGGAAGCGGGAAATCTTCGGGCAGATCGCGCCAGGCGGTGATCTGCCCTTCTTTTGTTCGAATCCGCCGCAATCGCCCGGTTCGGCACCCAGCTTGCACAAAAAAGTGCTGCAATCGACAACACTTTGGGCTTGTTCCACGTCTAAGTTGGTTTAAGTGCCTCATTTACAGGATCCGCTCAGCCGCAGGGCGGGTGGTCTCATCTCGCTCGTTCTCTTGGTCGTTGTGTCGGCGTGCGGGAAAAGACCCACGAGTGTCCAAGCGGCCACGGATGGCAGTCTTAAATCGAGCGTTTCCACCCATCGCTCTCACATCCTGCGGCTGACCGGTACGGTTCAGGCAGTCCATTCGCTGAACGTGCGGATTCCGACCATTCAGGGGCAGGGCGGTAACCTAACGCTGATCAAGCTGGTAGCCAGCGGTACGGCAGTTCGCCAGGGGGATACTCTAGCCGAGTTCGACCCAACCGCCGAGGTCCAGGCGGAACGCGATGCCCGCGCGAAATACGACGACCTGCGCCACCAGATCGAATCGAAGATAGCCGAGAATCGGAGCAACGCCGAAGCGCGCGCTTCAGCGCTCCAGCAGGCCGAGGCCGACCTGGCGAAGGCGAAACTGGAAATCAAGAAAGGGCCGATCCTCAGCTCCATCGACGCCGAGAAGAACCGAGCCAAACTTGAGGACGCCGAAGCGCACGCCGCCAGCCTGACCCGCTCAAACCACTTTCACGACCTCTCGGAGGCGGCGCAACTGCGGTTGCTGGAATTGCAGCGCGACCGCCAGCAGGTAGCCGTGGACCGCGCCCGAACCAACATGGACAAGATGGTGATGCGCGCGCCGCTGAGCGGCATGGTGGCGCTGGAAAATGTCTGGAAGAACGGCTCAATGGGCCACGCCACCGAAGGCGATCAACTCTATCCCGGCAGTCCACTGCTTCAGATCTTCGATCCGTCGGTCATGGAAGTGCGCCTTTCGGTGAATGAACCAGACGGCGCGCTGCTGAAGCCGGGATTGGCGGCCACCGTATATCTTGACGCTTATCCCGAGTTGGGATTTCCGGCGGTTTTCGATTCAGCGGACCCGGTGGCCTCATCGGCGAACGGCACGCCGCTGAAGACCTTTGACGTGCGGTTCCGATTCAGGAGCCACGATCCGCATTTGTTGCCCGATCTTTCAGCCGCCGTGGACATTGCGCCGCCCGGGGAGCGAGAGTGATGCGTAGCCGCAAACTCTGGCTGCGCGTGGGCGTACTTCTGCTTGTGGCGGCGGCTGCCGCGGCGGGTATTGTTCGGATGCGGCGCGATCGCGGGATTCCCGACCTGCCGACGGTGACCGCGCGCAAAGGCGACTTCCTGGTGCTGGTACACACGCGAGGCGAGCTGGCTTCGCTGCGCTCGGCGCCGCTGATCGCGCCAAAGAGGGTGCCCGAGCTGACCGTGGTCTGGCTGGCTCCCCCTGGCAGCCTCGTTAATTCAGGCGATGTGGTGGTACGATTCGACAGCAGCCGCGCGCAGCAGCAATTGCAGCAGCAAACAGCGTCGCTGAAACAGGCCCAGGCCACGCTGGAGCAGGCCCTGGCTCAGGCGCGCATCACCGCGGAACAAGACAAGCTGGACCTCGAAGCAGCCCAGTACGCCGTGGAGCATGCCCGGCTGGAAGCCTCCAAAGGCGCGATCATGAGCGAAATCGACGGCGAGGAGAGCCGGATCGATCTGGGCATGGCCGAGGAGAAGCTGAAGGTGGAACAGGCTACGGTTGCGCTCCACGTGAAGCAGAACGAGGCCAAGATCGCGTCGGCCACGCGCCTGCGCGACCAGCAACAGCAAGAAATCGACATTACGCGCGATCAGCTCTCGAAGATGGAGATCCACACCCCGCTGAAAGGCTTCGTGACAATCGCACTGAACAATTCACAGGGCTGGATGAACCGGCAGCCTTTCAAGGCCGGCGATCACGTGTGGCCGGGCGCGCTGATTGGCGAGATTCCGGATCTGGCGACTCTGGAAATGGAGAGCCGGCTGGATGAGGTGGACCGCGGCAGAATCCCTCCCGGGACCGCCGTCATGGTACATGTGGACGCTTTCCCGGAGAAGACTTTCAACGCGAGGCTCGATTCCGTCTCGCCGCTTACCGAACAGTCTTTCGGTGAGTGGCCGCCGGTCCGAAGCTTCAAAGCCTACTCGTCGATCGAGCGCCCCGACGCGCGGTTGAGGCCGGCCATGAACGCGTCGGCCGACTTCGTCATCCAGCGCATTCCCAACGCCGTGAGCATTCCGGCAAAGGCGCTGTTCACGCGGGGCGGAAAGCCGGTGGTCTGGGTGCGCGCGAAGAACGGTTATGTGGCTGAAGCGGTGACGGTGCAGGCACGCAATCCCGATGAAGTGGCCATCCAGGGCGTCGATTCCGGCACGCGAGTGACGCTGGAAGAGCCGCCCGAGACGGGAGTGCAGCGATGAGCGCGGGGCTGCTCACGACGATTGCACCGCCGCCGGTGATGGACCCAGTTCCCGAGCGCCCGGGGTCACCGTGGCGCGACCTCATTGTCACGGTCCTGGTGCTGGGGGCTCTGGCCGGCGCTATCTGGATGGGAGTGCGCGCCTGGAAGAAAGTGGTGACCGCCGGCGAAGCTCCCATTCCCACTGCCCGGGTGCGGCGCGGCGAAGTGACTTTCACCGTACATGCCAGCGGCGCACTGCGCGGAGGTAATTCGGAAACGCTTGCCGCTCCCATGATCGGCGGCGGGCAGGTCAGCATTACTTATCTCCGCAAATCCGGTGAGCTGGTGAAACAGGGAGATCCCGTTGTCGAGTTCGATACCACCGCGCAGCAGTACAACCTGCGCGAAGCCGAGGCCGACGTCGCCGAAGCCGAACAGCGCGTCGCCGACGCGAAGGCACAACTGGAAGCCCAAAAGGAAGAAGACACCTATGCCCTGGAGCAGGCGCAATCGAATGTGCGCCTTGCGGAGCTGGAGGTGAAGAAGAATCCGATCAGCGCGGCCATTGTGGCGCGCGAGAACGACATGGCCCTTTCCCAGGCGCGCCAGACGCTCTCCGAGACCGAGAAAAATCTGGCGAACCGGACCAGTACAAACGAGGCCGGCATTCTGGCCCAGGAGGCGGCACGCGCCAAGGCGCAGGTGCAGGCCGATAATGCCCGCCACAATATCGAAACGATGACCCTCAAGGCGCAGCGCGGGGGCTATGTGGCGGTCCGCCTGAACACCAACCTCAACTTCTTCTTCGACGGGATGACGCTGTCGCCGTTCCAGGAAGGCGATCAGGTTTGGCCAGGCACAGCCGTGGCGGAGATACCCGATCTCAGCAACTGGGAAGTGACCGCTCCCATCGCCGAGGTGGATCGCGGCCACATCGCCATCGGCCAACCCACCGAGGTGCAGGTGATTGCCGTTCCCGGGCGGGTCTTCGGGGGGCGTGTTAAAGATCTTGGCGGCACCACCGGATCGCCATGGGACCGCCATTTTGACTGCCATATCGCCCTGGACAAGCCGTCGCCCGAGCTGAGGCCGGGCATGAGCGTGCAGATCACTATCACCACCGATTCGATGAAAAGCGCCCTGTGGCTGCCGGCACAGGCGCTGTTCGAGGACAATGGCAGAACCTTTGTCTACGTACCTTCCGGGAATGGATTCGCGCCGCGCGATGTAAAGCTGGTGCGGCGCAGCGAAAGCCAGGTGGTGATCGCCGGTTTAACGGAAGCTCAGGCGGTGGCGCTGGCCGACCCGACGCGTCAGGCGAAGAAGAAGACAGCCGAGGCTTCTTCCGCGGCGCAGGCGATTCACAAATGAGCTCTTCGATCGCGGAGTTCAGCCCGGCACGATACTGGTCCGACTTTGCTCTGGCTTTCCAGAGCCTGTTTTCTCAGAAGACGCGTACGTTTCTGACAGCGCTGGGCATCATCTTCGGCGTTGGCGCGGTGATCGGCATGCTTGCCATAGGCGCCGGGGCGCGCCAGGAATCCATGCGCTTCATCGAGCAACTCGGCGTGCGCAATATCCTGGTACAGTCGCTGCCGGCATCGAGTCAGGAGGAAATGCAGCAGCGGCGGCGGACTTCGCCAGGGTTGACCGAACGCGATGTACGCATCCTCACGGCCAACGTGGAAGGCGTGGCGTTGATTTCGGCGCGGCGCACCCTGCACCCGGCGCGCGTCCTGCCGCGCCCGGCACACGATTTGCCGGAGCTTTATGGAGTGCGCGCGTCTTACCCGGGCATTCACAACTGGGCGGTTGAGGAAGGATCGCTCTTTGACGCCAAGGACGATGAGGCAAGCGCCGCCGTCTGCGTGCTTGGTGAAACGGCAAAGACGGGGACTCTCGGGTACGGTTCGGCGGTTGGCAAGTTCATCAAGGTCAACGACACGTGGTTGCAGGTGGTGGGCGTTTTGCGCGCGCAGGTGGAGAGCTCGCCGGATCAGAGCTCCGCCGGCGGCGATCCCAACAATATCGTCTATGTGCCGCTCAATACGTTTCAGTATCGATTCTGGGACATGGGCGGAGGCTACCGGGATGAGCTGGACGGCGTCGATCTGCGGCTCGCGCCGGGCGCAGACAGCATCGAAACCGCGCGCGTGGTTAGCGCGATCCTGAGTTCGACGCACCACGGCGTGCAGGACTTCAACGTCGTGATTCCGGCGGCGCTGCTCGCCGAACAGCAGCGGTCGCAGACCATCTTCACCTACGTCATGGTGGCGATCGCGGCGATATCGTTGCTGGTGGGCGGCATCGGGATCATGAACATCGTGCTGGCCACGGTGTTGGAGCGCACGCGGGAAATCGGTGTGCGCAGGGCGGTGGGAGCGCGGCGTTCGGATATCGTGCGCCAGTTCCTGGTGGAGTCCGTTCTGATCTCGGTGGCCGGCGGACTGCTCGGTATCGGCTTCGGCTATCTGCTTTCGTGGATGATCGCGCATGCAGCGAACTGGAAGACCATCGTTACCACCTCCTCCATTCTGATGGCCTTCGGCGTGTCGGCCGCCGTCGGCGTGATTTTCGGGATCTATCCCGCATTGAAGGCTTCGCGGATCGATCCGATTGAGGCGCTACGTTATGAATAGATTGTCCGGGAAACCGCGCCCACAGGCGGCCAGCGTAGCCCGTGTGCTCGCGGCTATTTTCGTGCTGAGCACGGCATCGGCGGCCGCGGGATCCATGCCGGTTGTGGAGGGTATTTATCAGCGGCTCTATCCGCCGCCTGCCGAGGTGCAAGTGAGGCCGATCGCAGGCCTCGAGGAGCGGATTCAGGACGGCAAACTGCACCTGCACCTCAGGGAGTTCATCGAGCTGGTTCTGCGCAACTCGCCGGACATCCAGATGACCCGGCTCGATGTGCTGACTTCGAGCAACGCCATCACGTCGGCAAAATCCGTCTTCGATCCCCTGCTCTCCCTTGGATTTAACTTCAATCGCACGGAATCGCCGGAATACACCCAGCTGGGTGGCGCTTCCACGCTGGACAGCCTCACCGACAACGCCAGCATCAACTACCAGCAGAACCTGGCCACGGGACAGCAGGTTTCAGCCGGTTATTCGGGCGAGCGTTACTCGAGTAACAGCTTGTACAACTTCTTCAATCCCAGCATCACCAGCGGTCTCACGTTCAACATTACCCAGCCGTTGCTCCAGAACCGAACCGGCCTGCAATATCGCGCGCAGATGATGATCGCGCAGTCTCGCCTGCTGATTACCTCCGACCAGGACGCCGGGCACATTGCGGATTCGGTAGCCAGCGCGGCGCGTCAATATTGGGTGGCGGTCCAGGCGCGCGACACGATTCGTGTGCAGCAGCGCACGCTGGAGCTGGCGCAGAAATCCTATGACCGCGATAAACAGGCTCTGGACCTGGGCGCTCTGCCCAAACTCGATATCTATCAGTCGGAATCGCAGGTCGCCGAGAGAAAGCTCGAACTGGTGCAGGCGCAGTATGCTTACACCGCTCAGATGGACTCGATTCGTCGCCTGATCGGCGCTGACCTGCAGCCGCAGACGCGAAAGATTGAAATCGTTCTCGACGACGATCCGGAGGCGCTGCCGTCGCGGGCGATCGACCCATTCGAGGACGCGCTGGCCCGAGCCATGAACACGCGCCCGGAGCTGAGCGCCATCCGACGCAGTGAATCGCTGGACGACCTCGATGCGCGCATTGCCCGCGATGCGCTGCGGCCGCAACTCAACCTGAACGCGCAGGGTGGATCGAACGGGCTGGGCGGAAACGAGCTGGCCGCGGCAACGCCGGTCTCACCGCTGGTGTCCGGAGGACTCGGCGATGCTCTGAATCAGGTGTTTCGCTTCAGCGCTCCGTGGTACCAGGTCGGCATCCAATTCAACTTGCCGTTCCGCAACAGCGCCGTGCAGGCGAATCTTTCGAACGCTCTGGTGAATAAGGCGCGGGATCGCTATTCGGAGCGCCAGGAACAGCAGCAGGTAATCCTCGATGTCAAGCAGTCCATCGACAATCTCGAGCTGGCGAAAGCTTCGATTGCCGCGGCATTGAACGCGCGCGACCTGTCCGCCAAGAACGTGGAAGCCGAGCAGCAGAAGTACGAACTGGGCGGCACCACCGTCTTCGAGCTGCTGACTGCGCAGAGCCAGCTCGCCGATGTGGAAAGCTCGGTTTTGAATGCCTATATCGGGTATCAGACGGCGTTCATCAACTATGCCCGCGCCACCTGGATTCTGTTCGACGAGCTGGGCGTGCAGTGCTGCCGGTGAGCGGCCCGGACTTTCCACTGTAGAATAGCTGAACCGCCAATTAAATGACGAAATACGAGATCGTCAGTGTCCTGTCCAGGAGACATGGGTTGAGATCGTATCTGGAGATCTGCACGCCCACGACGGGGTGCATGTATGGCAGCATTGACGCTGCTCAGCTTACGAGCCGTCAAAGACTGATGTATCGTTGTCCCGACGAATTCGACGACGGTATGAAAATCGATTTCCGGACGCCGGTGCCCTGCTCGATGGAACTGGTGCGGAGGATCTACGGAGATGGAGCGGGCATGGCCCCTTACGATATCGTGTTCGTCGACCCCTTCCACACATACGAGGCAAGCATGATGGATCTGCTCGGCGGCTATTGTCTGCTTCGTCCCGGCGGAATCATGGTGGTGCACGATTGCTGTCCGGACGACCCGGCCGTCGTGGGAAGCGAGTTTGTGCCAGGCTCCTGGTGTGGGGTCACTTATCAGGCCTTCCTCGATTTCGTCCTCGCGCGCGACGACCTGCGATATTACACGGTGGATTGTGACTGGGGTTGCGGGGTGGTCCTGAAACCGGAGACCGCGTCCCGGGCGGAGAACTACCGGAGGTTCGAGTGGTTCGCCGCAAGCCGCGACGAAGGGGTGCGATTCACATATTTCACTGAAAACCGGCACGCTCTGCTCAAGCTGCGAAGCATCGACGAGTTCAACGCGGCTCTGGAGCACCGGCCGGAGGGGCGATGGTGGAATCCGTACCGGCTCCTGGCGGCACGTGTCCGGTCAAATGGCGCGGACCAGCCGCAGTGGTAAGGTAACAATCGCCCAAACCAGACTTAGCGCGCCGCCCACGGCGAGGCCCACCAACCGGAAAGGCAACAGAAGCAGCCACACAAACGGGTAGGCGATCAGGGCGGCTATGGCAAGCGGCCAACACAGAAAGAGCAGGATGCACCACAGCAGGAACTTGACCATGGATTTCGATTCCCGACTGGAAATACGAGCGGCCGGCCTGCGAAGTTCCGCGCTATTCCGCGCGGAGGGCGATCACAGGGTCAACCCGGGCAGCGCGCCGCGCGGGGATGAAGCTGGCCAACAGCGCGACAAGCGTTAGTAACGCCGGGACAAGGATGAAGGTGAGTGGGTCGTTGCTGGCGATGCCGAACAGGAGCGTTTTCAGATAGCGAGTGAGGGCGAACGCCACCGCCGTGCCAACACCTACGCCGATGCAGGCGAGAAACAGACCGTGTCTCATGATGAGGCCCACCATCTGGGTTTGCCTGGCGCCCAGCGCCACGCGGATGCCGATCTCCGCTGTTCGCTGCTCCACCGTGTAGGCCATGACACCGTAGATCCCGACCGCCGCCAGCAGCAGCGCGATGCCGGCGAAAATGCCGAGCAGGAGCATGTTGAAATCCTGCCGTGCCGTGGATTTCGAGATCACCTGTGCCATGGTATAGATCTGGGCCACGGGGAGCTGCGGGTCCACGCGCAGAGTCTCGCGCTGCACGCGCGAAATGAGCGAAGACGGGTTTGCCCGGGTGCGCAGAATCCAGGATGACGAAATAACGTTGTTGCCCAGCTTGATCAGCCCGTCCGGCGACTGTGCTTCCGGAACATAAAAAACGGGCACGAGGTCCTGATCGAGCCCGCGCTCACGGACATTGGCGACCACGCCCACGATGACCCGAGGTTTGTCCTCGAATTCCGGGCCGAGGCCGTGCCCGATCATGACGCTTTGTCCGAGGGGATCCTCTTTTGGCCAGAACTTCTTCGCAAACGCCTCGTTGATGATCACCACCGGCAGGGCGGCGCCGGTGTCGCTCGCATTGAACGTGCGTCCTCGCCGGAGCGGAATTCCCAGCGCCTCGAAGTAGTGAGAGCTGATGGGGCGGTATTGCTCGTCGTCCTCATAACGGTTGCCGTTCTTCGGAGTTCGGCCGACGATGGTGAATGGCAGGTCGATCTCAGCTTCGATCGGCAACACCAGCGACCATGCCGCTGCTTCCACGCCGGGCAGAGACTCGAAGTGCTCCTGCATCTGACGGGTGAGCGCCTCCATTTTGGCAGCGCTGTTGTATTTCGCCCCTGCCAGGGAGGTCTTCATGGTGAGGACGTTCGTGGTGTCGAAGCCTGGCTTTACGCTGCTGACAGCCACAAAAGTGCGGATCAGCAGCGCGGAACCGATGAGGAGCACCAGGGAGAGCGCGATCTCGGCGACGACCAGAATATTCCGGGTGAGTTGACGATCTGATCCACCGGTGGTCCGGGCGCCGCCCTCGCGCAGCGCCTGGTTGAGATCGGGCCGGGAAATCTGAAGCGCCGGCACCAGGCCGAACACCAGTCCGGTGAGCAACGATACTCCCAATGTGAAGAGCAGAATGCGCGCGTCCAGCAATCCCAGGGCGCCGATGTGCTCGGTCTCGGGCATGCGCGGCAGATTGCCGGGCGCTACGGCCATCAACGCGCGCAATCCAATGCCGCCCAGGAAGATCCCGATGACGCCGCCGGCGGCGGACAGCAACACACTCTCGGTAAGCAACTGCCGGAAGATATGTTTCCGGCCCGCTCCAATGGCCACCCGCACGGCGATTTCACGCCCGCGTGAGGCCGCGCGCACGAGCAGAAGGTTGGCCACGTTTGCGCATGCAATGAGCAACACAAAACCTACCGCGCCCACCAGGATCCACAGGGTCTTGCGGACATCTCCGGTTTCGAAATCGCGCATGCTGCGGGCGCGCACGCTTTCGGTCTTGTCCATCCATTGCGGGTAGAGTCTGCGGAATTTCTCGCCCACCAGATTCAGTTCAGCGTCGAGTTGCGCGATGGTGACGCCGGGCTTCATACGTGCGCTGACGCGCAGATAATGGCCCTGATTCGAACTGTTGGGATCGGGCTGCAGAGGGATAAAGACATCGGCTTCCGGATCGCTCTGGTAGCCCGCTCCCATCAC
>Ga0335078_10014238_pt1 | contig 11799 bp, 3 predicted proteins | sample Lox_Sample_32_FD_206711 | JGI IMG/M metagenome (GOLD analysis project Ga0335078, IMG submission 206711) | Soil microbial communities from Loxahatchee National Wildlife Refuge, Florida, United States - Lox_Sample_3.2 | ecosystem: Environmental > Terrestrial > Soil > Wetlands | place: USA: Florida...
GGATGAAGGGCAGGAAGCGCTGGAGTTTGTGCGCGGGCGGATGTGCCGGGGGCGGTTGGATCTCCGGCAGGCGCCATTATTGCACGTCGAAGTGGTCGCTGATCCGCGTAGCACTCAGTGTTACGCGCTAGTGCAGATACATCACATAGTTGACGATGCCACATCCCTGAAGATTCTCGTCTCCGAAGTGGTAGCACATCTTCAAGGACACGCACAGTTGCTGCCCGAGCCCGTGCCCTACCGCGAGCATGTCGCACACGCACTGGCTTCTACAGACACACGGGACACCGAGAGCTTCTTCCGCGCCAAGCTCGGAGACATCGACGAGCCGACAGCTCCCTTCGGATTGCTGGATGTGCATGCCGACAACAGTGAGCTGGAAGAAGCTCGAGAGGAGCTGAAGCCCGAACTTGCAGAGCGCGTGCGCCTCCAGGCGCGCCGTCTGTGTGTAAGCACGGCAACACTACTACATGCAGCATGGGGATTGGTCGTTGCGCACACGAGTGGGCGCGACGATATAGTGTTCGGCAGTGTTCTGTTGGGCCGGCTGCAGGGAAGCGCAGGCGCCCAGCGGGTCATGGGGATGTTCATCAACACACTGCCGCTGCGACTCGATCTCAGGGCTGTTACCGCGCGGCAGCTGGTAGAGCAGACGCAGCGGGAGCTGGTGGAGCTGCTGAGTCACGAGCAGGCTTCTCTGGCGGTCGCACAGCGCTGCAGCAGCCTCGGTGGATCGACACCTCTGTTCAGCGCGCTGCTGAATTACCGGCACGCTATGCAAGATCGAGGCGAAGACTGGTCGGACGCTGCCGGCATCCAGTTGCTAAACACGGCGGACCGAACCAACTATCCGATCGTTCTATCCGTGGACGATCTTGGCGAAGGGATAGCACTGCTTGCGCAGACGGACCCGAGGATCGAGGCCACCCGCGTGGTCGGCTATGTCGCTACTGCGCTGCAGTCATTGGTCGATGCATTGGAGAGCGCGCCACAAACACCGGCCTTGGCGCTGCGGATCCTTCCTGAGAGCGAGCAACATCAAGTCATAGAGCTCTTCAATGCGACGCGAGCGGTCTATCCGCAGGAGAAGCTGATCCACGAGCTGTTCGAGGAGCAGGTGGAGCGCACGCCCGAGGCGGTGGCGGTCGTGTGTGAAGGCCAGTCGCTGACATATAGGCAGCTGAACGAGCGGGCCAACCAGCTGGCGCACTATCTCGCCGCTCAGGGCGTGCAGGCGGGGGAATACATCCCGGTTCTGATGCCCCGAAGTCTGCACATGCTTATCGCGCAGATCGCGGTACTGAAGTGCGGCGGTGCGTATGTACCAGTGGATCCGGCCCTCCCGGTGGAGCGGCAGGCTTTCCTGCTGCAGGACTGTGCAGCACGCCACGCCCTGACTGACCGTAGTGTTCTCGCGGAGCATCCTGATGAGCAGATGGCGTTGGAAAACGCCACGTGGATCGACTGTGCCTCCCTGTCCGCGACACTGGAGCAGCTGCCGCGTCGCAATCCGGGCGTGTCCCTGGCGAGGCCCTGTGCGGCGTATGTGATGTACACGTCAGGGTCAACTGGCACCCCGAAAGGCGTGGTTGTTCCCCATCACGCAGTTAATCGGCTGGTGATCAACAACGGCTACGCTCAGATTGAGAACTCCGATTGCGTCGCTCATTGCAGCAACCCCGCATTTGATGCGTCAACGTTCGAGATCTGGGCGGCATTGCTGAACGGCGCGCGCGTGCTGATCGTGCCCGCCCAGGTTGTGTTGGAAGGATCTCGCTTTGCGCAGGTACTTGCGCACAATGGAGTCACCGTCCTGTGGATGACGGTCGGGCTGTTGAAGCGATACACGGAAGAGTTACGCGATGTGTTCGGTCAGCTGCGCTATCTGATTACCGGTGGAGATGTCGTCGACGTCGGTATGGCCCGGAGGATCCTGCGCAACAACCCGCCGCGGCAGTTGGTCAACGGGTACGGCCCGACCGAGTGCACGACATTCAGCTCGACCTACGAGATCGTGACCGTTGGCGAGGAGGCCAGAGACATTCCGATCGGACGACCGATCGCAAATACGCGGATCTATGTACTCGATGAGCATTTGCAGCCGGTGCCGATCGGGGTCGCCGGGGAGATTTACATTGGTGGCGACGGGGTCGCCTCGGGGTATCTGAACCGGCCGGAGCTGACGGCCGAGCGTTTTCTCCAGGATCGGTTCAGTGCCGATCCAGCGGCGCGGATGTACAAGAGCGGCGACCTGGGTCGGTGGCGAGCGGATGCGACACTCGAGTACCTGGGACGCAATGACCAACAGGTGAAGATCCGGGGTTATCGGATCGAGCTGGGTGAGATTGAGGCGGTGCTGGCGAGCCACGCGGGCGTGCAACAGGCGGTGGTGCTGGCGCGCGACGACGAGCCCGGTGAGAAGCGCCTGGTGGCGTACGTGGTACCGGCCGGTGCGGGTGAGGTACCGACAGCGGAGCTATTGCGTGCTCATCTGCAAGCGCGCCTGCCGGAGTACATGGTACCGGCCGCGTACGTGTTGCTGGAGAAGCTGCCGTTGACTGTGAACGGGAAGTTGAATCGGCGTGCGCTCCTGGCTCCACAGCAGTCTGCCTATGCAAATCGAGACTACCAGGCGCCTCAGGGCGATTTGGAGCAGATCCTCGCCGGCATCTGGCAGGAGCTGCTGAAGGTGGAGCGGGTGGGGCGGCAGGACAACTTCTTCGAGCTCGGCGGGCATTCGCTGCTCGCGCTACAGCTGTTGGTGAAGATCCATCAGGTACTCGGGCAGGGTCTGAGCGTGACCGATATCTACAAAAGTCCGATTCTGCAGCAGCTTGCCGCACGCATCGTGGCGGGTGACAGCGCGGACGAGCTGGTTGATCTCTCGATGGAAGCGCAGCTCGACGCGGCGCTGGTCGGCAACGCGAGGGAAGGCCGTAGGGTTCCCGCCCGAGCCACCTTGTTGACAGGCTGTACCGGCTTCGTAGGTCGCTTCCTGCTGGCGCAGCTGCTTCGAGATACAGATGCAACTTTGTATTGTCTGGTTCGGCCGCACGCAACGCAACGAGCGCGGGCGCGACTCGAGGCCACTCTGCGCAAATGGGATCTGTGGAGTCCGGAGGCGGAGCGGCGCGTCGTCGCCGTCCCGGCCGATCTGAGCCGGCCGAAACTCGGTCTTCGTGATGGAGTGTACGAAGTTCTCGCCGAGAACGTCGACGATATCTACCACTGCGCCACCAGCATGAACCATCTCGAAACCTACGCAATGGCGAAGGCCGCCAACGTGGAGGCTACGAGGGACTTGTTGAAGTTCGCGGCACAGGGTCGGCCCAAGCTCATCAACTACATCTCCACGTTGTCGGTGTTCGGTGAAATCGCCGGCGGCGGATCCCGCCTCGTGACGGAGGACACCCCGATAGATCGGGAGCGGCATCCGGCATCGCACGGGTATGCGGCCAGTAAGTGGGTCAGCGAGAAGATGTTCATGACAGCCGCAAAGCGGGGGATCGCCTGCAACATTTTCCGCCTGGGTCTGGTGTGGGCCGATGCGCAGCACGGCCGGTACGATGAGCTACAGCGCGAATACAGGATGCTTAAGAGCTGCCTGTTATCCGGTCTGGGCATCGAGGAATACGGCTACGGTATGGCGCCGATGCCGGTGGACTATGTTGCGCGCGCAATCGTCGCTCTGGCCCGTCAGTCCCCCGAAGGTGGCAGCATCTATCACCTCGCCTCTTCCGGCCAGAAGGTCGGCGGCCTGTTCGAGCAGTGCAACGAGATCGCGGGAGTCACTCTGGAGCTTCTGCCTCAATACGAGTGGACCAGGGCGATCAGGCGCCTGCACGACGCCGGAGTTCCTCTGCCCGTGGTTCCTCTCATCGAGTTCGCATTCCCCATGACCGAGGCGGCGTTCAACAAGTATCAGCGCGAGATCAAATCGTCCACCACGTGGTTTGACTGCTCTAGAACGCTGTGCGACCTGGAGCGAGCGGGTGTCGAGGCGCCTCGGTGGAGCGTCGATCTGCTGAAGAAGTGCCTGGTCAGCATGATTTCCCGCGACGCCGAATTGCTGCGCTGGGCCGAGGGCCAGTCGCGAACGGCCCGGAGAAAGTACGGATGAGCGCGCAAGTGATGGAAGGCACGACGCCGCCCAACAGCGTTTCAGGGGCACTTCCGGCGTGTCGCGTCGACTCGTGCGGGCGCCCGCATGTGGATCAACGCGCGGTACTTGCGCTGGCCGTTCCACTGATGGCGAGCAACGCCATCCAAATTATCCTCAATCTCACTGACGTCTGGTTTGTCGGACACATTTCCGCCAAGGCACTCGCGGCGGTCGGGGCGGTGCAACTGCTCGTGGCCGTCATCATGTGTGTCCTAGGCGGCGTTGCTGCTCCTGTGCAGACAATCGTCGCTCAATCTGTAGGATCACGCCGGCATAGACGAGCATCGCAGGCCGTCTGGAGCGCGCTGTGGGCAACTCTATGCGTTGCACCATTGTTTGCCGCCATCGCGCTTTGCGGCCACATCATCCTGAGACCCTTCGGCCTTGATCCGGAAATCGAGAATCTCGCCTGCCAATTCTGGTTTCCGCGGATCGCGGGTTCACTGTTGGGTGTCGCAGTTTGGGCGATGCTCGGATTCTTCAGTGGCATTGCCCGGCCAGGCATCACATTGATGATCAGCATTGTGACGACGGCGGCGAATATCGTGCTCAATGCGATGTTCATTTTCTGGCTGCACTGGGGGATTGCCGGCTCGGGATGGGCGACAACCGTTGCCCAGGGATGCGGCTTGCTCCTTGCTTTGGCGATACTGCTCAGCTCGAAGTTCCGGCAACGCTACGGCTCGCATCTCACGTGGTGTCCGCGGCAATCGAGGCTGTGGCAGCTGATCAGGCTAGGCGTGCCGATGGGTCTACTGCCCGCGGGAGACTTTCTGGGATTGTGGCTGTTTCAGACCATGCAAGTCGGTCTTGGCACGGCAAGCGGTGCCGCAACGCAGATAATCCTGATGCTGACTTCAATCTGCTTCCTTCCCGGAGCGGGGATCGCTTCCGCCGGTACGACTCTCGTCGCAGAGTCGATTGGAGCAGGTGATCGCCGCTGGGCGATGCTTGTTGGAACGCGAGTGATTGTCCTAACCATGTTGTACATGGGAGGAGGCGGGCTTCTCCTTGCTCTAGCCGGGCCCTGGGTTCTCCCATGGTTCACCGCCGCGAGCGACCCTGACAGCGCGGCCACCGCCGCGCTGGCTGGTCAACTTCTGTGGTTGGCTGCGGCTTATCAGCTCTTCGATGGCCTGTACGTGGGGGCCGCGGACTGTTTACGCGGTGCCGGGGATGCCACCGTGCCAGCAGCTTTGGTGCTGCCGGTGTCGTGGCTCATCTTCGTGCCCTTGGCACATTCGTTGACATTCTCGCCAGGCCAGGGTTGGGTCAATTTCTTGCCGCAGCTCGGCTGGGCTGCGCCCGGCGGTTGGCTGGCTGTCGTGATCTACATCGTTCTGCTCGGAACCACGCTGTCGCTGAGATGGCGTTCCGCGGCATGGCAATCCATTCAAATTTGAGAAGGCGATCAATGGACTCACTCGAGGTTGTTGACTTGGAGACTGCCGCCGTACCGTCGGTACATCCGCGGGCGGAGTTGATCCATGAGTTGTTCGAGGCGCAGGTGCAGCGCGCTCCCGATACGGTAGCGGTGTCCTACGACGGGCAGTCGCTGAGCTATAGAGAGCTGAACGCGCGTGCGAATCAGCTGGCGCACTACCTGGTGGGGCGGGGAGTGGGCGCGGATCAGCGGGTCGGGATTTGTGTCGAGCGCAGCCTGGAGATGGTGGTTGGGCTGTTAGGGATTCTGAAGGCCGGAGGCGCGTACGTGCCGCTGGATCCGGGCTACCCCACCGAGCGGCTGCAATACCTGCTGCAGGACTCCACGCCTGAGCTGCTCCTGACCCAGTCACGCGTGCGGGCGCGCTTCGGGGAGACGCAAGCGCAGGTGATCGAGTTAGATGGGCAGTGGGGGGAGATAGAGCGGCAACCGCGGAGCAATCTGCCGGCGAGTGAGCTGGGGGTGCGAGCGGAGCATCTGGCGTATGTGATCTACACCTCCGGATCCACCGGTAAGCCCAAAGGGGTGATGGTCGAGCACCGACACCTAGTGTCATCAACCATCGCGCGGCGGCACACTTACGGATGTTTCGGCCGATTCCTGCTTCTTTCACCGTTGTCGTTCGACAGCTCGGTTGCGGGAGTCTTCGGCACTCTCACCGGTGCGGGGACTCTGGTGATTGCCTCCCAGGAAGCGACTCGCGACCTCAGTCTACTAAGTGCCGCGATTCGCGACTTCAAGATAACGAGCCTCCTGTGTATACCCAGTTTGTATCAGCGGCTGCTCATGCTGGCCGGAACGGAGCTCAGTCAGACTGCTTTGTCGCGTGTCATAGTGGCTGGTGAAGCGTGTCCGCCTACATTGCCACTCGAGAGTGCGCGTTCCGCACCCGGGATCACTGTATACAACGAGTATGGCCCTACCGAATGCACAGTATGGACCACGGTATACAAGTGTCCTGCGCAAGACTCGCCCACGAGCATTCCCATCGGCCGCCCCATTGCGCACGCACGGGTGCACATCCTGGATGAGCACCGCAAGCCCGTACCCGTTGGTGTGGCAGGAGAGATCTGCATTGGTGGCGCGGCAGTCACGCGAGGTTACCTCAACCGCCCCGAGCTCACGGCGGAGCGATTCATCACCAATCCGCTCACGTGCAATCCCAAGGACCGCCTCTACAGGACCGGCGACATCGGACGGTTGAGGGAGGACGGGAATATTGAATACCTGGGCCGCAATGACCAACAGGTGAAGATCCGGGGATATCGGATCGAGCTCGGAGAGATCGAGGCGGCTCTGGCAAGCCACACGGGTGTGCAACAGGCGGTGGTGCTGGCACGCGAAGATGAGCCCGGCGAGAAGCGCCTGGTGGGTTACGTCGTAGCCGATGTCTTGAAGCTCAAGATCTTGCAGCAGCGATGTTCGGGGGAAGCAGGCGCCGAGATGCTGGACGACTGGAAGACCATGTACGAGCAGACCTATTCGGCGGCCGAAGTTGCTCCAAGTTTTGTTGGTTGGAACAGCAGTTATGACGGCCGCCCCATCCCACAGGAGCAGATGCAGGAATGGCTGCAGTGTACGGTGCAGCGCCTTCGTGCACTGAAACCGCGGCGGGTCCTGGAAATCGGCTGCGGTGTAGGGTTGATATTGCAGCAACTCGCGCCCGAGTGTGAGGAGTACCGGGGTACTGACATCTCTGACGAGGCTCTCCAACGGCTGCGTAGCTGGCTCAGCACCCGGCCGGAGCTGCAGCACGTTCAGTTGGAAACTTCTTCGGCTGCGGAGTCGACGGTGTCACTGGCTGGTCACTACGACACGGTGATTCTGAACTCGGTTGTACAGTACTTTCCCGACATGGACTATCTGCGCACCGTACTGCGTCGCGCTGTTGACTGCCTCGCCCCCGGGGGCCGCATATTCATCGGGGATGTACGTCATCTCGGCCTGCTGCAAGAGTTTCATCGTTCTGTGCAATTGCACAAGGCTCCGCCGGGGATAACGGTGGGGCAACTGGAGAGTCGCGTGGCACGGGCCGTGGAGATGGAAAAGGAGTTAGTGATCCACCCGCGCTTTTTCACGGACTTGCCCCAGTGGCAACCCACGATCACGGATGTGCGGATCATCGTGAAGCGAGGTTACGCCGACAATGAGTTGACACGCTACCGCTACGACGTGGTACTCGAGTGTGCTAGCCAACGAGCGGACGCGGATGTAGAGCCTGAGCAAATCGATTGGAGCGCTGTGAGTGAACCCTTAGCGGAGTTTGCCGCACGCATGGCACGTCGCAGGCCGTCGGCCTTGCGTATCTGCGGTGTCCATAACCGGCGCCTCTCCCGAGACGCCGCCGCTACGGCACTCGTTTCGAGCAGCGAACAGTCAGCTACCATTGAGGAGCTACGCAAGCAATTGGATGCCGTGAGTCTTGAAGGAGAGGATCTCGAGCCGTTCTGGGATCTGGGTGAAGCTCATGGCTACCAGGTCCGTGTGGGCTGGAGTTTGAGCTCTGATGACGGACGGTTGGACGTCGAATGGCTCGATCCGGCTCGGAGCGGAGAGAAAATCTTCTCGCCGCCCGTGGACTCAAATTCCGCGCGATCGACACCGAGCGACCGCTCGGCCCGTACGTACGCGACCGATCCATGGGGCCGGAGGCTGCAGCAACAGTTGGTTTCACAATTACGTGAGCGTTTGAACGAGACGCTCCCGCAGCATATGGTCCCGGCAGCGATCGTGCTCCTAAAGCAGATGCCGCTGACACCCAACGGCAAGGTGGACCGCCGGGCGCTTCCCGCACCGGGCCTGGAAGCGTACTCGACCAGGCAATACGAAGCCCCGCAAGGGGCTATCGAGGAGCAGCTGGCTGGACTCTGGCGGGAGCAGTTGCGGGTAGAGCGGGTAGGCCGTACGGACAACTTCTTCGAGCTCGGGGGCCACTCGCTGCTGGGCATGAAACTGATCACACGTGTAGCGGCCAGCCTGCAGATTCCAGCCTCCGCCGCGACGGTCTTCCGGTACCCGACCATCGAGCAAATGGCACGGTTGGTAGAGCGACTGCGCTCCGAGAGGCCAACACCCTCGGTGCGTTTGACGCCGCGCCCGGCAGGCAGCCCGGCGCCGCTCGCTCAGGCACAAGATTGGTGGTGGAACCTGACACAGGTGGACAGGAATCGCAGTACACGCTCGATGTCCACAGCCGTGCGCGTCTCGGGTACGTTGAACGTGGTCTCTCTGCAAGCGGCCTTTGCCGAGCTGGTTCGGCGCCACGAGTCGTTGCGTACGAGGATCACCGCTTCGAAGGGTATCCGCCGGCAGGAGATTGAGCCATTCAGTGGGTACGAGCTGGAGGTTGTCACGATGACCCAGCCCTCAATAGAGGAACGGGAGCGTGCTGCGGCCTGCATTTTCGAGAAGCTCGTCACCGAGCCGTTGGATGTAGCCAAGAATCCCTTGTTCGTCGGCAAGTTGCTTAAGTTGGCGGACGATGACCACGTGGTGATCGTTGCGATGGATCACCTCATTGCGGACGCCGCCTCACTCGTAGTCATCCTGCGCGACCTCTGGACTCTGTATGCGCAATATGAGCGGGGACTGCCACCGTCTCTTCCGCAAATGCCTATACAGCTTGCCGACTATGGGGCGTGGCAACAGGAAAATCGCGAATCCTTCCTCGCGGCTCACGGAGCCCATTGGCACAAGCGCCTTGCAGGTGCTCAGCGTGTACGACTCTGCGCGGAGGAGGCGAAGACGACACAGCGCGGTTTTGCCGCGGCACCTTTCAAGGTCGGCGCACGCGCAATCACGGCGCTGCGTGAGTTGAGTCGACGCGAGCAGAGCACGCTTGCAATGAGTGTTCTCGCTACTTGGGTCGCGGTAGTGTCGCGCTGGTGCAAGACCCGGGATGTGGTGGTGCCCTTTTTGGCTATGGGCCGACCGGGGACCGAAGTCGAGAATACGATCGGATGTTTTGCCGCGCCGTTGTACTTGAGGATCCAAGTGCGGTCCGATGACAGTTTCCTGGACTTGCTGAGACGTGTTACCGAAGAATATGCAACCGCGTGCGAGCACGATGACTTGGGTTACATCGGAGGGCAGTTCCCCCGGCCGGCCTTCACGTACAACTCCTGTTTCAATTGGCATCCTCGGGAATTCCGTGTTGATCCGGCGAGCTTCCTGACCTTCATCGACCCCTCGGAAATCGATGGGTGGGACGATGCTCTCCGGCTGCAACCGTTTACTGCCGAAGGGTCGTCCGAGGAGACGGGGAGCCATGACATGGTATGGGACGATGAGCCCGGGTTGATGCTCTCAGAAGGCGAGGACTGCGTGGCGGGGGTCTTGCTGTATCGAGCGGAGCTGCTCAACTCGAGCACTGCCGAAAGTATCGTGCGCAACCTGGAGCGCTTTGTGGACTTGCTGGTTGCGCAGCCTACTGCCCGCCTCGAGGCCTTGACCTGTGCGCCCTAGACTCGAGTCCCGGCGCAAGCTCGGAAACAGCGGCTTGGAAGTCTCAGCCCTCGGACTCGGCTGCATGGGGATGAGCTACGGCTATGGCCCCGCCGCGGATGAGCAGGAGATGATTTCTCTTCTGCGCACAGCCGTCGAGCGTGGCATCACCTTCTTCGACACGGCCCAGGTCTATGGCCCGTACGCGAATGAGGCGCTGCTCGGCAAAGCACTCGCACCGGTGCGCGACCAGGTCGTCATCGCAACCAAGTTTGGTTTTCACATCGACGCCGATGGCCAAGCGCGCGGCGAACTCAACAGCGGTCCCGAGTCCATCAAGCTGACCGCCGAAGGTTCGCTCGAGCGGCTCGGCGTGGAAGCCATCGATCTTTTCTATCAGCACCGGGTCGATCCGGCGGTGCCGATCGAAGAGGTTGCTGGTGCGGTGCAGGATCTGATACGCGCAGGCAAGGTCAAACACTTCGGCTTGTCGGAAGCGGGTGCGCGGACGATTCGGCGTGCCCACGCAGTGCAACCCGTGACCGCCGTGCAGAGCGAGTACTCTCTGTGGTGGAGAAGGCCGGAAGCTGAGGTGTTGCCGCTCCTCGAGGAGCTGGGGATCGGTTTCGTTGCGTTTAGCCCCCTGGGCGGTGGTTTTCTCACTGGAAAGATCGACGAGCACACGAGGTTTGACGGTGACGACGACCGCAATTTGATGCCACGCTTCACGCCGGAAGCACGCGGAGCCAATCGAGCCTTGGTTGAGCAGCTGAGCCGGTTCGCGCGCAGATGGCGAGTTACCTCCGGCCAAGTGGCCCTCGCATGGCTGCTTGCGAAGAGGCCATGGATAGTTCCGATTCCCGGCACGCGCCAGCTCGAGCGCCTGGACGAGAACCTGGCAGCGGCTGATGTGCAGCTGACACCCGAAGACCTGCGGGAGATCGACGCTACCTTTGCGGGGCTCACTGTGCACGGGGGGCGGTACACCGAGGAGCTCGAGCGAATGACCGGTCTATGACCGCCGTCGAAAAGCAAACAGTTATCAAGAGACCGCCATGAAAGTGACACCTTCGCTTTTGCTGCTCTTCTCGTCCGGCGCCCTCGCGGCCAGCCCCTTTGACGGGTCATGGAAGATCGATCTGAAATCCGTCAGGACGACCGGTAAACCCGATGTGTACTTGCTCACGAAAGGCGAATACACCTGCTCGAGCTGCTTACCTGACCTTCATGTAAAGGCCGACGGCGCCGAGCATGCGGTCACCGACCATAGCTATTACGACACCGCAATCGTCAAGGTGACCGGGCCTGACTCCATCGAGATAACCTTGATGAAGGACGGTAAGGAATTCGCCCACATGGTTGACACGGTCTCCGCCGATGGAAATACGCTAACGACCCGTTTCAGGAATCATCTTGGCGATCAGGAAGTGACGGGCATTTTGGCCGAGCGGCGTGTCGCGGCGGCTCCCCCGGGTTCGCATCCGGTGTCGGGCTCATGGCAACAGCAGGGTTTTGATGCGGACGATGCAGTCCGGGCAATCCAGTACAAGATGACGGCTGATGGATTTCAGATGAGTTGGGCCGGCCAGAGTTATGATGCCAAATTCGACGGCAAGGAATATCCCGTGAACGGAGATCCCGGCAAGACCAGGGTTGTACTGAAGAAGATCGATGCACGGACGATCGAAGAAACGGACCGTCGCGATGGCAAGGTAGTCGACGAGTTTCGCATGACAGTTGCTGAGGACGG
>Ga0335078_10014239_pt1 | contig 11798 bp, 9 predicted proteins | sample Lox_Sample_32_FD_206711 | JGI IMG/M metagenome (GOLD analysis project Ga0335078, IMG submission 206711) | Soil microbial communities from Loxahatchee National Wildlife Refuge, Florida, United States - Lox_Sample_3.2 | ecosystem: Environmental > Terrestrial > Soil > Wetlands | place: USA: Florida...
CGAGACCGGTTCGGCGATCACCTGGAAGTATCCGGGCTGCATTCTTCAGGGGAACAACTCGATTGGCGAGTTTTACTCCGTGGCCGTGACCAACAACTACCAGCAGGCCGACACCGGCACGAAGATGATCCACATCGGGAAGAATACGAAGAGCACCATCGTCTCGAAGGGCATCTCCGCCGGGCACGGGCAGAACAGCTACCGGGGCCTGGTGAAAATCCTGGGCGGGGCCGCGGGAGCGCGCAACTACTCGCAGTGCGATTCGCTGCTGATTGGCGACAAGTGCGGCGCGCACACCTTCCCTTATCTCGAAGTCAAGAACTCGACCGCGCAGGTCGAGCACGAAGCCTCGACATCGAAGATCGGCGAAGACCAGATTTTCTACTGCCGCCAGCGGGGGATGTCCACGGAAGACGCGGTGTCCATGATCGTGAACGGTTTCTGCAAACAGGTCTTCAAGGAATTGCCGATGGAGTTTGCAGTGGAAGCGCAGAAGTTGTTGGGCGTAAGTTTGGAAGGCAGCGTCGGGTAATTCTGAATAGTGAATAGTGAATAGTGAATGGTGAATTCCGAAGGGTAAAGGCTAAAGGATTAAGGCGGCCAGGGCCAGCAAAAACCAGACGGTACTTCGATAATGTTCGATCCGACCCCCCCACCCGTCACGCGGCGGCTGATGAAAGCGCCGTCGCGCGACACCCTCTCCCCAAGGGAGAGGGCTGAGTTCGCGAAAACGGGAGAGGGCTGAGCGCACAAGAGGCGGAGGGGGCGGCGAGAGACAAGACCGAGTTTCGAATTTCGCATTTCGATTTTTCAGTTTCCAATTTCCACTGAGGAGTGAGGATGCTTCACATCAAGAACCTACAAGCAAGGGCCGAGGGCAAGGAGATTCTGCGCGGCATTAATCTGGAAGTGGGCACGGGCGAGGTGCACGCGATCATGGGGCCGAACGGCAGCGGCAAAAGCACGCTCGCGCAGGTGCTGGCGGGACACGGTGCTTACGAAGTGACGGGCGGGGAAGTTACCTACGAAGGTAAGGACTTGCTGGGGATGTCTCCGGAAGTGCGCGCGCGGGAAGGCGTTTTCCTGGCCTTCCAGTACCCCGTGGAGATTCCCGGGGTCAGCAACACTTATTTTCTGCGCTCCGCGCTGAATGCGATTCGCAAGCATCGCGGCGAGTCCGAATACGACGCGATGGATTTCCTGGCGTTGGTGCGCGAGAAGGTGAAGCTGCTGGAGATGGACGAAAGCTTGATGACGCGTTCCGTCAACGAAGGCTTTTCGGGCGGCGAAAAGAAGCGCAACGAGATTTTCCAGATGGCGGTGCTTGAGCCCAAGCTGGGCATACTCGACGAAACCGATTCCGGCCTCGACATTGACGCGCTCAAAATCGTGGCCAACGGCGTGAACGCGCTGCGCAGCAAGGAGCGAAGCATTATCGTGGTGACGCACTATCAGCGCCTGCTCAACTACATCGTTCCCGACTTCGTGCATGTGCTGTACGAGGGGCGCATCGTGAAATCAGGGACGAAGGAACTGGCGCTCGAGCTCGAAGAGAAAGGGTACGGGTGGCTCGAGCAGTCGGCCGCGTAAAACAGGTGTTGGGTGTCAGGTGTCAGCGGAAAGGCGTGGCTGGCGCAGAGCGAAGCTCTGCGACTTTCAAAACTTGGAACGCCCTGAAACGCAGAGCTTCGCTCTGCGCCAGCCCGCGAGCAGTCGGCCGCGTAAAACAGGTGTTGGGTGCCAGGTGTCAGCGGAAAGGCGTGGCTGGCGCAGAGCGAAGCTCTGCGACTTTCAAAACTTGGAACGCCCTGAAACGCAGAGCTTCGCTCTGCGCCAGCCCGCAATGCTCAGGGCAACGCTCTGCAGAAATACAGGAAGCGACCCCTCACCCGTCCCGCCCCGGCTGATGAAAACGCCGGCTGCGGGACACTCTCTCCCCACGGGAGAGGGTAGTGATTCTGAGGGGAGAGGGCTGACGATGCAAGCGGGGGTGAGGGCTGGCGGTTCTGAGGGCGGGATCTGGCTGACGATTTAAGGCGGGCCACGCGGGGTTCCACCCACGGTGCGTGTCATCCTGAGCGAAGCGAAGGATCGCCGCAGTTCGTGTTCAAGGAAGAGAAAAAGGCAACTGCAGAGATCCTTCGCTTCGCTCAGGATGACAACGGGCTCAGGACGACAATGGGCTCAGGATGACAATGCGCTCCGGATGACAAGGTGGCGGGACTCTCGCTCACGATGACATCGCGAATGCACAGGCAGAGGACAGACAACTGGCACGGACCACTGACAACGGACGTCTTCACGCGAAGAAGGGAAAAAACGAGTTGATGATTGCCACAAGCGAAAAGCAAGGTCTTTACCTTTCAAGCTTCAGGGAACTCGAGAATCGTCTTGCCGCGGCGTCACCATCCTGGCTGCACGAAATCCGCAGGGCGGCGATGGCAGGTTTTGCCGAGAACGGATTTCCGACGACACGGCAGGAAGAGTGGCGGAACACCAACGTCGCTCCGATCGCGGCGGCGCCTTTCGTACCCGCCGCCACACCTTTGTCCTCTCCCCGGGGAGGAGGGGAGTCGCGGATTCTCCAGCATCCGCTGGCCGACCTGGGGTGCCCGAAGCTTGTTTTTATAGACGGCCGTTTTGCAAAGCAGCTTTCAACGCTGGACGCACTTCCCAAGGGAGTGAAGGCTGGAAGTCTGGTGGAGGTGCTGGCCGGTGAAGGTCATACGCTGGAGCGCCACCTGGCACGATACGCCACGGACTACCGGGAGCACGCGTTCGTGGCACTCAACACAGCCTTCCTCGAGGACGGGGCATTCATCGAGATTCCCAAAGGCGTTGTACTCGAGAAGCCCATTTACCTGCTTTACGTCTCCGACCCGGGCGGCCTGCCCACCGTCTCCTACCCTCGCAACCTGATCATTGTCGGGCGGGAAAGCCAGGCCAGCATCGTGGAAGCGTACGTCTGCGGCAGCACCGGCGACTCCGCCGGGACAGGCAAGAGTGCCGGTCCGACCGACGAAGTTTACTTCACCAACGCGGTGAGCGAAGTCGCGGTGGGCGAAGGCGCGGTGATCGAGTATCACCGGGTCCAGCAGGAAAGCGACCGGGCGTTCCATTTCGGGCGCCTGGTATTCCACCAGGAACGCTCGAGCAGCGTCGCCACGCACTCCATTGCCACGGGCGGCTCACTGGCGCGCGAGGAAGTGAACACGATTCTCGACGGCGAAGGGGCGGAAGCGATGCTGGCCGGCCTCTATGTCATAACCGGCCGCCAGCACATCGACAACCAGACCACTCTCGACCATGCCCAGCCGCATTGCAGCAGCCGGGAAGTTTATAAGGGCGTTCTGGATGGCGAGTCCTCGGCGGTCTTCAACGGCAAGATTATCGTGCGCAAGGACGCGCAGAAGACGGACTCCAAGCAGAGCAACAAAAATCTGCTGCTCTCAGAAAAAGCCGTCATCGATACCAAGCCGGCTCTCGAAATTTATGCGGACGACGTTAAGTGCACGCACGGCGCAACGATCGGGCAGATTGATGCGGACGCGATCTTCTACCTGCGTTCCCGCGGCATCGGCCGCCAGGAAGCGCGCGACCTGCTGACTTACGCGTTCGCCAACGACATTCTGGGGCGCATAAAGTACCAGCCGCTGCGCGAGCGGCTCAGCGAGGGTTTGTCTGCCCGTCTGGCGAGCGGCCAGCGAGCCGTCACTGACGGCGACGGCGCCGCCTAGCAGGCTGGAGAAAAGTCCAACGGCCATGCTCAGCCCTTCGCCGTCACCCTGAGCGAAGCGAAGGGTTTGCAGGTTACTCGCTCAGGGTAGACTCCGCGAAGCATCTGGAGTATGCCGTTCGAAACAAGCAAATCCAGATCCTTCGCTTCGCTCGGGACGACAGTTGGAAAGGGTTTTTCCGCGGGTGGCGCAGACATTGACTTGGATGTCTGCGCCACCCTGCAATGTGTGCGGTCCTCGAGAATTACCTGGGACAGCACGCCAGATAGCATGAACGCGGTTCCCTTCCTTTGTTAAGGAGGGGACAGGGATGGTTGACGGACCTGCGGCCACCACCCCCCGACCCTCTTCCTTCGGAGGAGGGGAACCATCCGCAAAGCCGAGGAGGCACAATGGCCACCACGCATCAGACAATCCAGGCGCCGGCACGCACACAGCCCGCGCCGGCCTTCGATGTGAAGCGGCTCCGCGAAGATTTCCCGGGCTTAAAGCAGAAAGTCCACGACAAGCCTCTCGTCTATCTCGACAATGCCGCCACCAGCCAGAAGCCGCAGAAAGTCATCGACGCGATTGTCCGCTACTACACCGAAGACTGCGCCAACGTGCATCGCGGCGTTCACCTGCTGAGCGAACGCGCCACCTACGTTTATGAAAACACCCGGAGGAAGGTTCAGAAATTCCTCAACGCTCCCGACGAGCGGGAGATCGTTTACGTGCGCGGCACCACCGAAGCCATCAACCTGGTGGCGCAGACGTTTGGAAAACGTAATGTGCGGGCCGGCGACGAAGTGCTTATCACCGGCCTCGAGCATCACTCGAACATTGTGCCCTGGCAGATGCTGTGCGAGGAGAAAGGCGCCAGGCTGCAGGTGGTGCCGATTAACGACCGGGGCGAGTTGATAATGGAAGGATTTGAAAGACTCCTGAACGATCGCACGCGCCTGGTGGCCGTCGCCCACGTCTCGAACGCCCTCGGCACCATCAATCCGGTGCGAGAGATCGTCCAGATGGCGCACGCCAAGGGCGTTCCGGTGCTGGTGGATGGCGCGCAGGCAGCGCCCCACTTGAAGATTGATGTTCAGGAGCTGGACTGCGATTTTTACACCTTTTCGGGCCACAAGGTTTTTGGGCCAACCGGAATCGGCGCGCTCTACGGCAAATTCAAACTTCTTGACGCCATGCCGCCTTACCAGGGCGGCGGCGACATGATCAGCTACGTGTCTTTTGAGAAGACCTTGTACAACGCCGTGCCCTACAAGTTCGAAGCGGGAACGCCCGACATCGCCGAGGTCTACGGCCTGGAGGCCGCGCTGGACTACGTGAAAAAGGTTGGTCTTGGGAATATCGCGTCTTACGAGCACGCCCTGCTCTCCTACGCTACGGACGCGATCCAACAGATCCCGGGCGTGCAGATCCTGGGCACGGCGCGCCAGAAAGCCTCCGTGCTTTCATTCAATCTCGAAGGTGTACACGCGCACGATGTTGGGACTATACTTGACCACGAAGGAATTGCGGTGCGCACCGGCCACCACTGCGCTCAACCGGTCATGGACCGCTTTGGCGTGCCCTCCACCGTGCGCGCTTCGCTGGCGTTTTATAACACCAAGCAGGAGATCAATTCCCTGGCCGCAGGCATCCAAAGAGTGAAGGCAGTACTGGGTTAGTGCCGGTAAATTTGTAGGGGCAATCCTTGTGGTTGCCCAGGGCGGCCACAAGGGCCGCCCCTAGATTGGGTCGAGACCAACCCGAAGAATACGTGGGCCCTTACTCTTGACTCTCGACTTTAGACTCTGGACTTGATTATGGCAGATCTCGAAGGTCTTTATCAGGAAGTCATCCTTGACCACAGCAGGCGGCCGCGTAATTGTCATTCCATGAAGGACGCCGACCGCCACGCGGACGGCTACAATCCCCTTTGCGGCGACAGGTTCACGGTCTATCTGAAAATCCAGGACGACCGGATTGTCGACATCAGCTTCGAAGGCACCGGCTGCGCCATCTCGACGGCTTCAGCTTCCATCTTGACGGAGATACTGAAGGGGAAAACCCGCGCCCAGGCGGAGGCGCTGTTCGAAAGCTTTCACGACCTGGTCACCGGAAAAACCCACGCGGAAGGTGAGACTCCGGCGCTGGGGAAGCTGGCAGCTTTCTCCGGAGTTTGCGAGTTCCCCGTCCGCGTCAAGTGCGCCACCTTGGTTTGGCACACGCTCCGCAGCGCGCTGAACGGTGAGTCGAAACCGGCCACCACGGAGTGACTTGAATCATGGATGAAGAGACTCCCCTCACGATTTCGCAGGCCATCGCTCTTCAGGACAGGATGGTTGAGGCGTTGCGCACCTGCTACGATCCGGAGATTCCGGTGAATATCTACGACCTCGGCCTGATTTACGAGGCCAAAGTCGACACTTCCGGCCATGCGATTGTGAAGATGACGTTGACCGCTCCGGGCTGCCCTGCGGCGGGTTCTCTGCCCGGTGAGGTGGAAGACAAGATCACCGTTCTTCCCGGCGTCCAGAGCGTTAAAGTTGATGTGGTGTGGGAGCCGCCCTGGAACAAAGATATGATGTCGGAAGCCGCCAAGCTGCAATTGGGGTTCTTCTGAGGACTGCGTGTAGGGGCACCCCTCGTGGGTGCCCATTCGGGACCGCAGGGGCGATCCGCCTCTATCGCGGTTCGAGGTGGGCAGGCACAAGGCCTGCCCCTACGTTTCAGGGAGTAGCGCAGAGGTAGCCGCCTTCCGGCTTCCTCTGCGGTTCTTCTGCGAGGATCATATCCCGACAAGTGCCGCAGAGGAGGGCAAAAGCCGCCCACCTCTGCGCTACCGGCTACGAGTCAGCAGGTCTGATCGTGAAACTTTCTTACCAGGAAGAATACGGCTTGCGCTGCCTGATGCGTGTGGCCACGCTCGGCGATCCCGGATATTTAACCATCAATCAAATCAGCGAAGACGAAGGGCTTTCGGTTTCATACGTCGCCAAGCTGATGCGGATCCTGCGCCAGAACGGCTTCGTGCGAAGCGTTCGGGGACAAGTGGGAGGATACGCGCTGGCTCGCCCGGCCGAGAAAATAATCGTCGGCGAAGTACTCGCCGCACTCGGTGGGAGATTGTTTGACCCGCGATTCTGCATCGAACACTCGGGCTTGGAAGTGTCGTGCAAGAAACTGAGAGAGTGTTCCATTCGAACCCTCTGGCGCACCTTGCAAGTGCTGGTCGATCAGGTTCTCGGCAAAGTGACGCTGGCCGACCTTGTCGAAAACAGCGAGTCGGAAATGGCTTCGCATGTCAGCACCCTGGTGCAACTGGGGACGGCGCTGGAAAATAGAAAATAGAAACTGGAAATGGGAAATTTGAGATTGAAGATTTGAAATTGCCGGATGTGAAAATCCCAAGTCGCAACTCGATTCTTGGTTCTTAGTTCTAAATTGTTACTTCTTGATTCTTGCTTTTCAAATTTCTTGATGCTTGATTTTCAAAGTTCTTGATTGTTGATTTTCAAACTTCTCGATGCTTGATTTTCAAATTTCTTGATTATTGATTTTCAAAGTTCTTCATGCTTGATTTTCAAAGCTCTTGATTATTGATTTTCAAACTTCTCGATGCTTGATTTCCAAATTTCTTGATTATTGATTTCCAAAGTTCTTGATTCTTGATTTTCAAACTTCTTGATTATTGATTTTCAAATTTCTTGAATTCTTGATTCTCGAATTTATTGATTATTGATTCTCAAATTTCAAATCTCAAATTTCAAATTCTGAGTTTCTGGACTCCACACCCCAATGGACATGCCTCTTTTCTCCTCGCCTCTCGCCGACTACCACCGCTCTCAAGGCGCTACACTGGGCGAGTATCACGGCGCGCTCGTTCCTTCCCTTTTCACGGATCCCATTGCAGAGCACAAGGCGGTGCGCGAGGCTTGCGGCCTCTTTGATTTTTCCTTTCGCGGCAAGTTTGCCATGAAGGGCCGCGACCATGCAAAGTTCCTCCACCGCATGGTTTCGAATGACATTAAGCGGCTTGCTCCTGGCCAGGGGACGTACGCAACGCTGCTGACCCCGCAGGGGCACATTCGCGCGGACATGCGCCTCTACTGCGCCGAGACCCAATTCTTCGTCGATACAGATGCCGACCTGCGCGACAAGGCGCTCGAAGGCCTGAAGCGTTATGTGATCGCCGACCAGGTGGAATTCGAGCCTCTGGACGTTTACGCTCTCGCCTTTCAGGGGCCGCGCGCCCGCCCATTGCTTGAGAAGACCTTGCACATCACGCTTCCCGCAATGCAGGAATACGATCATTTCTCGACCAACTACGCCGGTTTCCCGGTGCACGTGGTGCGCGCCAGCGCTACCGGCGAGGAAGGGTACGAAGTCTGGACAGGGGCGAAGGGACTGCCGGCGGTCTGGGGCGCCGCCTGCGGCCAGGCGCCGACATACGGCATGCTCCCGTGCGGGACACAGGCGCTTGAGACGCTGCGCATCGAAGCGGGTATTCCCCGCTACGGCCAGGAACTCGGCGAGGACACCATCCCCAACGAAGCGGAATTGTGGAACGCCGTGAGCTTCACCAAAGGGTGTTACGTCGGCCAGGAAATCGTGGAGCGAGCCCGAAGCCGCGGCCATGTGAATTGGGTATTGAGGGGACTCGTCGTGGAATCGGAAAATCCGCCGGCGGCCGGCGAGAAATTGGCGCGCGAAGGCAGAGAAATCGGCGAAGTTACCAGTTCCTGCGTTTCGCCCACGCTCGGCAAAGCGATTGCCTTGGCTTACCTTCGCCATGAAGTCGCGGAGCCTGGAACACGGTTAGAATTTCCCTCGGGCGCCGCCGCCCAGGTGGCGGGCCTTCCATTCTATACAGCGCGATCTAAGTAACGGCGCGCTCCACCAGGATGCCAAGCTCCTCATCCGAGAAATCAGAGAATACTGGGACACCAGCGTTTGGGCGCAGTTAAGGCACGCGGCCGGCATGCCATGATTCCAGCCGGTATCCGGTGAAAGATTGTGTCGTTTACCTCTCCGGGGCCGCATCGCCGGGCATGGGGTGCGAAGCCTGATCCGCATGGGGCACGATGTCGGCGTAAACCTGGGCGGGGATGTCGCCGTTCCAATGGCCTGTGACTTTAGCGTACCCGATGATCCCCAGGAACAATAGTGCCATGCCGGCCGCCAGGGCCCACTCAGGTAGGCGTGGTTTGGAACGCAGCCCCACAGGCCCCGCCCAAAGTGCGTCCCGCGCGGGACAGGCCGCGAGGCATTCCAGGCAAGCCGTACATTCCGCTGATTTGATGGAGAGCAGCTTGTCCACAGGCAACGACGCGGGGCACGCCGCGGCGCACTTGCCGCAGTCAATGCAGGCACTGGAATCGCGCTGCACGCGCGTGGGGCTGAACACCGACGCGAGCCCAAGCAGCGCGCCGTACGGGCAGAGGTATCGGCACCAGAAGTTCTGCACAAGAACCGAGGCGATACCCAGAATGGTAAGAACGATAGCGGCGGTCTCTCCCAGGTGGCGGAAGAAGTTGAGCATTTTTACGTCGGCGACTAAGCCGTACGGACTCCGCATGAATCCCGCAATCGCGTCGGCTGACATGGATGTGATCGCCCAGATGAAGAATCCAAGGAGCAGATACTTCAGGCCGCGCAATGGAATATCAAGCCATCGCGGAAGTGCGAAGTTGCGGCCAAACAGCTTCCGCCCCGTGCGCCAAAGATATTCCGACACCGTGCCGACCGGGCACAGCCAACTGCAAAAGGCCTTCCGGAATAGAAACGATATGCCTAGGAAGACGAGGATCAGAAACATCGCGGCGGGATGGATTCCGGGAACGTGGCCTGTAACGAGCAGGTATCTGAGGTTCATCAGGCCGGCAATGGGCAGCCAGCCCTCCACACCGGCCGGCCGCGCCGCGCCTGCGATTCGGCGGCCGGTCTCGATAGAGCGCACCCAATGATAAAACGATGCGCCGATGTAAGCATTCAGGGCGAGAAACATGAATTGAAATGTGTGGCGAAGCGCCTGCGAATAGTCGCGCCCGGTGCGCCGGACGAGCTTCTTTCCCGGCCGGCTTCGCGGCCGCTCCGCCGGCGCCGCCGGCAATTGAATCTGGAAGAGTTCAGTACTGCCTTGTGTACCCATACCGTCCCTCACAAGCACTAAGGTTAACGGCATGGCCCGCATTGTGCAGTGACCTAAGTCACAGGGAGGGGGTGAACCATTTGTACCAGATCAGAAATCACAAATCACAAATGGATCACCCGATCTCCCGAGGACCCGATCCTCTTCATTCTTCCAGCTTGAAGGTCACCGTAATCTCGGTTAAAACCTCGACGGGTTCGCCATTCAGCAGGGTGGGTTGATAGCGCCACTGCCGCACGGCGTCGAAGGCTGCTTTCACCAACAGAGGGTGACCTCTGACCACTTTCAACTGTTCCATGCTCCCGTCCTTGCCAATCGTGGCTTCAAACTCCACGTTTCCCTGAGTTCGAGTGATTCTGGCCAACTCGGGATAGATGAGTTTAGGTTGGTAAATGAGCTTGGCGGCGATCACCCCGGAGCTCAGGCGGATCTGCCGATGTTGGACCGGGCTGGGAATTTGCGCTGCGGGCGGCTGCCGCTCCGCATTGTGGAGCACCGCTTGCAACACAGAATCGAGCGCCGCGCCGGGCAGCCCGTCATTTATTCCTCCCGGTACCCCAGCAGATGCGAATGAGAGTTGCGCGGGTGGAAGGGGCTCACCGCGAACCGGCAGAATGTGAGCGGGGATTACGGCAGGCTCTTGAAGCACCCGCTCGGAACGGACGGGCCGCATGGGTTTCCGCGGTGTCTCGGCGGCAAGAGGCGCACGGGGCGGCGGCGGAGGCAGGGGGACTTGCAGCACTTCCGTCCAGACCGTCTTGGGCAGCGCCTCCGTGTAAATGAGGGGAACCAGCGCCATTGCTCCCACCAGCAGGCCTTCAGCGCCATACACGCACGGTATAGCAGCACGTTTCCAATTCCCCGTCTTCGTGGCGGCATAAACAAGGAAGCAAACGAAGCCCGGGAAATTCAAAAGGCAAGTGAGCGTTACCCACAGTGCAGTGTTCAACCCCAGTCCCCGCGATTCGGCGTGCACATAGCAAAGCATCAAGCCGAGAATTGCGGCAACGGTCCCGACCAGCAGTGATTGCACGGCACCCGCCCCGCTCGAACTGGGCGCGAACAGCCGCACTGGCATGGCAAACCATGCAAGCGAAGCGGCTGCGCCGCCGGCGGCAGCGTAAAAGTAATGGCGTTTCTTCAGCAGGGAATGGCGTGAGGGCGAAGATTCCAGCAACGTGTCGCCGAACATGGCTGCACCTCCTCAGGAAATTTGCGAGCATCCGAAGTTCAGGTGACGGCCACGGAGCGCTCCGTTAGCTGCCTGCTTTCTCCTACATCTGATTGGACACCGAATGCGGAAGCCGAGTTCCGGTATTTTGATTGTGGTTAACAACCACGGCGGGTTTAAAAAGCGATCATTAATGAAGTGTGATTCGATGCGATGCCGTCGTGAAACGGCGGAAGAAACCCCTCACCCGGCTCGCTACTCTCGCCACCCTCTCCCCACGGGAGAGGGCTGTTCATTCGAATTCTCTTTTCCGCCTGAATCCTGGGTGCTACACCGGCAATCTCACTCTCGCTTCACATCCTCGGCCGGCGGACCGGTTCTGAAGCGTCAGGGAGCCCCCGTGGGCCTCGGCGATCTGGCGGCTGAGGACGAGTCCAATGCCTGTGCCCACGGCCTTGGTGGTGAAGAAGGGCACAAAAAGGTTTGCGGTGTTGGACAGGCCCGGACCTTCATCTTCAATCAATACTTCCACGTATTCTCCATTTCGCCTCCAGCCCAGACTCACGCCTCCGCCGGTTTCGAGCGACGCATCCACCGCATTGCGAAGCAGGTTGATCAGCATCTGCTCGAGTTGGTCCGGATCAATCTGAAGAGTCAACGCCGGCCCCGGAAGCAAGTTCACCGGCAATCGTCTTTCGAGGCCCGCGACGCGCCGCACCAGGGCCCCCAGGTCCGCCGGCTGCAGCTTCGGCGAGGGTAA